>Ga0070734_10004557_pt1 | contig 13031 bp, 13 predicted proteins | sample Coa_R1_8_FD_66444 | JGI IMG/M metagenome (GOLD analysis project Ga0070734, IMG submission 66444) | Surface soil microbial communities from Centralia Pennsylvania, which are recovering from an underground coalmine fire - Coalmine... | ecosystem: Environmental > Terrestrial > Soil > Unclassified ...
GCCGCCGCCTCCCGGCGATACCGGGACGGGGTCCTTTTCGTACATCACTTCTTTATTGATGATGGGTCGTCCCGTCTTTGGGTCGATCCCCTTCGCCCAAGTGACTCGCGAGAAGGGCTGGCTTGAGATGAACTCGCCGGTAATACGGTCGAGAACATAAAAGAAGCCGTTCTTGTTGGCTTGCATGATCACCTTGCGCGTCTTGCCGTTGATGCTCAAATCCGCGAGGATCATCTGCTGCACGCTGTCGTAATCCCACTGGTCTCCGGGGACCATCTGGTAGTGCCACTTCAGCTCGCCCGTATTCACGTTCACCGCGACAATCGACGCTACATAAAGATTGTCGTTGCCGGTGCTCACGTCCTTGGTGCGAAGCGCCTGGGGCCAAGGTTCGGCATTCCCGGTGCCGACGTACAGCAACTCGCTTTCGGGATCGTACGAGATTCCGTCCCACACCGCACCGCCTCCGCCCAGCTTCCACCAATTCCCACTCCAAGTCGCGGCGGCCTTGCGCATTGCCGCCGACTCAAAGCCCTTGGCCGGATCGCCGGGAACCGTATAGAACTTCCAAACCTCGCGGCCGGTTTCGGCGTCGTAGGCAGCGAAGAAGCCGCGAGTGGGGCGGTCGCCGCCGGCCGTTCCCACAATCACTTTACCCTTGGCGATTCGCGGCGCGATCGTCAGCGTCTGCTCATTCTGCGTGTAGGAGACGCGAGTTTCCCAGACAGGTTTTCCTGTATCCGCGTCGAGCGCTTCGAGCCTTCCGTCGTTCACCGGCACGTAGATCTTGTTGTTGTAAAGCGCGAGGCCGCGGTTGACGATCCCGCAACACATTTTGTCGCCGGTGGCCTTGCGGTTCACCTCCGGATCCCAACGCCACTTCTCCTTGCCGGTGAGAGCGTCGACCGCGAACACGATGCTCCAGTTTGTGACGCCGAAGATGGTATTGTTCCACTCAAGCGGCGTGTCTTCCTGATCTCCTCCGCCGTCACCCACCTCATACGACCACACCAAGCCGAGCCGTTTTACGTTCGACGCGTCGATCAGTTTGAGCGGGCTATAGCGCGTCTCACCCGGCGTGAGGCCATAGGACAGCCAATCGCCATCGGAGGCTGACTTGGCGGCATTCTTAAGCGCCGCGTCATCCACCCGCTTGGCCTGTCCGAATAAGACGGGAGTCGTAAGAAAAAGCACGACCGCAAAAAGGGAACGCATTTGACGAGAGTCTATCATGCATACCGTGGAGCAAACTGCCAGCGCGTCGTTGTGGGGCGGCCAATACTGGCTGCCGCCGCGTTTCTACGCGGCGCACGCCGGCTCAAAAGCCGGCTCCGGCCAAAATTGGCTGCCCCAATGGAATGATCCGATGTGAAATTGAGCTTGACCGCTCGATCCACGCGGCGAACAACCTAAGCCGGCTGGTGTGCCCGAAGGAAAGAATGAATCTGCCGTACCGCCAGAGGAATCCTCTCTTTAGGCTCCTTCCACGGAAACATACTCACCTCAGATTTGGGAGCCAGCATCGCGCACTCCATCGCGACCGCCAGCGGATGCGCCGGGACATCGTCCGGCAAAACCAGGATCGGATTTTGGCAGCTACGCATGAAATCCCGTGTCACGGTGAAGAGAAAATCGGGGTTCGTCTCAAACATCTTGACCACAAACTGATCCGTGGTCTGGAGCGTAATCTCAGGCCGCTTCGCGACCAGCGTCGCACCCCAACCCTTCCAGAATGCGCCGGAGTAACCAGGCTCGCGCATCTCCGGACGCCATCCCACAGGCTGCGCCAGCACTGCCGCGGCAACGCGATTCGGCGCGCGTTTCAAAAGGCCCCCGATAAAAGGTCCGCCAATGCAGAAACCCATCACCATGAACTTGTCGATGCCCAGATGATCCATCAGGCCAAGCTGGTCGTCGGCATAGGACTCCCACGGCCGGTCGACCTCGACGGGACCGGTCGACTGCCCGCTGGGCGCATTTCGCAGGTCCGCCGTGATGCACCGGTAGCGTCCCTTGAACTCCTCAATCGCGTTGAACGGCGAGTTGCCGGTGAAAAAGCCAATGGTCGCGTTCAATCCTCCACCAGGAAGCAGCAGCAGCGGGAAGCCGGAACCGGCCTCCTCATAATAAATGCGAACCGAGCCTTTTTCGTAGAACTTGCCCGATCCCTTAGCGGACTGCTGAGCAAATACGCGCGGCACGGCCGCCGTTGCCGCCGCTACGGCGCCTGCTGCAACGATGGTGCGTCTGGTCGAACCCATGCCCAAGTCCTCCTTCTACTTCATCAACTCCGCCAGCTTATCCTTCACCGCCGAGCCCCAAATGTCGTATCCCTTGGCCTGAGGGTGCAGATTGTCCGCCCGGAACGAATCCGGCAGGAAGTAGCCTTTCTCGTCCAGGAATTTGGCCCCGATGTCCATGTAATAAACATGGCGTTGGTCGTCCAGCTTCGAAATGATCTTATTGATGTCCGCGATCTTGTCCCGCACCGGATCACCGGGCAAGCCCCTCGGGAAAATCGCCAGCAGGAGAATCTTCGCGTTGGGGAAATCGTTCCGCATCTCCAGCACGACAGCGCCGACGCCCTCGGCGATCTCGGGCGCGGACAGGGTGCCCGTATTGTTTGTCCCGATCATCAGCATGACCGCCTTAGGCTGAAATCCCTGGCCTTCGCCGTTCTTCAGGCCCCACAGAACTCCTTGCGTCGTGTCCCCGGCGACAGCGAAGTTGGCCGTCTTGATATCGCCGAAATACTTATCGAACATCGCCTTGTTGGCGTCTCCCTGCACCCACCAGTCGGTGATGGAGTCGCCGTGCAATAAAAGATCGATGTTGCCTTTGCTCGCCGTTTCCGCGAAGCCGATGTGCCGGGGCCCCATCCGTTGTTGCGTCTGCGTGTAGGTAGCCGCGACATTCAGGCGCGGGGGCTGAAGCATCAGCAGCGATCCATATTTCTCCAGCAGAGGTTTCGTTGGCGATTGATCTGAAGCAATCCACTTCGTCACCGCGTTGTTCACCTGCGTTAGCTCATCCGGCGTGGGACGAGGAATCGCGACCTCGGGCGGAACGGGTGCCGGTGGGCCGGTGACTACCGGCACAACCGGTCCCCGGCCGGGACCTTGCGGGGGCGCGACCTGACCCAAAACGTGGCCCGTTAACGCCAGTAATAGAACGCCAGGAAAGTGAAACCTGCGGATCATGCGGCTCTCCTTCTCGTTAGTCGTACCAATTCTATGTGAGCTGCCGCGATAGGCGCAATCTGCTCAAAAGCTACGGGCCGTAGACGCGCATCTCCTTGCCGTCGGGGAGCACGACGTGATCCAGCTTGACGACCTTCTCGCCATCGGCAAACTGATGACCTACACCGGTAATCACATCGCCCGGCTTGAGCGTCGTCTTGGTCCAGCCGTTGGCCTCCATCCGGATAATGGCGGGACCGCCGACCTGCCATTTCTCCATCCGTCCGTCGCTCGCTTGCACTTCAAGCGTGATCATCGGATGGGGATTGGCCCACATGAACTCGATGACTTTGCCCTTCACCGTCACCAGCTTGTCGTTGTTTACCGGCCAGGAATGATGCGCCGGCAGCGGCATGACAGCCGAGACGAACGCAAGGACGATCGCGGAAACGCGTAATACTGTCATCGTCACTCGCCTCCTGCGGGCTATTCTAAACCAAATACGCATGGCGTAGAATGCTTCGAGGAGCTTGAGTGCCAACCCTCGATCCTTCGCCTTTGTTTGGGCCCTTCACCATAAAGGGCGTCACTTTGCCCAACCGCTTCGTGATGCCTGGCATGCAGCGTATGTGGTGCGACAACGGCACCCCGCTGCCTCGCTTGGGCGACTATTATCGGGAGCGCGTCGAGGGAGGCGTGGGTCTGATCATCACGGAGTCCTGCGCGGTCGATCACACCTCGGCCACCCAAACTCCGGTCTTCTGCCGCATTACCGACGCCACTTTGGATGCTTGGGCCCGAATATTCGACGCCGTCAATGGCGCCGGGGGCCGGATGCTCATGCAGTTGTGGCATGAAGGAGCCATCCGCAAGGAGGGCGGAGACGGCCCCTATTCCCAATATCCGACCTTGAGTCCATCGGGCCTCGCGCACGCGGGAAAGCCCAACGGCCGCGCCGCCACGCTCGAAGAAATGGAAGAGATTAAGGCAGCCTTCGTGAAGGGCGCTCTGGCCGCGCGCCAGATCGGCGCATGCGGAGTCGAGGTGCATGCTTGCCACGGGTATCTGCTCGATCAATTCCTGTGGGCCGAAACCAATCGCCGTACCGACGGCTACGGCGGCGACGATATGGCCGCGCGCGTGCGTTTTCCAGCTGAAATCGTCAGCGCAATTCGCTCCGCCGTCGGGCCGGATTTCATCGTCTCCTTCCGTTTTTCTCAATGGAAAGAGGTCAACTACAAGGCGCGGGTGGCGGCAACGCCTCAGGATTTGCGAGTAATGCTGAACGCCGTACGCGCGGCGGGAGCTGACGTGATTCACGCCTCGGCTCGTTACTTCTGGATTCCCGAGTGGGAAGGCTCGGACTGGGGCATCGCCGGCTGGACCAAGTCGATGACAGACGCGCCCGTGATCGGCGTGGGCAGCGTTGGCCTGGATACCGATGTGATGGACAATTTCTTCGGGAAAGAGGCCAGCTCAACGGGCGAGGCCGGCATGAGCGAACTGCTCCGTCGCTTCAACAACCGGGAATTCGACCTCATCTCCGTCGGCAGAGGCCTCATCGGAGACCCTCATTGGGTAAGGAAGCTCCGCGAAGGACGCTTCTCTGAAGTTCGGATGTTCACCAAGAAGGATTTGTTGGGCGATTTCGAACTGGAAGGCGTGGTCAGCGAAGCTCACGCGGGCGACCACTAACTGCCGGATCGCGCTCGTCCGAGATATGCACTGTGTACGCCCGCGGAAATACGCCAAACCACCTGACATGCTCAAGAAACTCGATCACGCGCGGCAGGATTCTGCTTCTCTCGGCTTCGTCCATCGCATGGATTTGATAGGCGTCTCCTCGACTCGGGGGAAGAAAGACGGTCCAGCGCCGGCCCGTCAACGAAACGTTAAATCGATAGACGCCCGTCTCGTCCCGATACTCCACCCCCTCGTTCCTGGCCACTAACCTCACGCGAAAGGTTTCGCTCACGTAAGCCTCCGCTTTCCAGTGTGAGCCAATTCTTCGGCATTTGGCGCGTATTCTATTGAAGCCAACATTTGGGACTATTTTCCTGGAGCCAGGGACTACGGTTCAGTACCTTGGAGCCATTTTCAAGCGCTGGTTCGGCTTCTACGATGAGTATGCCGGGTTGGCCAAGTGGGAAGGCATTGGCGCGCAACGTCTCAATTCGGGAGTTCAATTCTCTCACCCGGCTACAATTTCTCTAACGATCGCGTTCTCTGACGATCGCGGGCCGCAGCCGTGTGGCTTTCCGGCTGCTCGCGACCCGGCGAGTCCGGATGCAATAATGAAACTCTAAGGAGTTTCCCATTTCATACTCAAGCGGTCGTCAATTTGTCCAGATTCCTGGCCCCACGAATGTGCCGGAGCGCGTACTGCGAGCCATCTCCCGGCCCACCATCGATCATCGGGGCCCTGAATTCGCTGTTCTTGGCCTCGAAGTTTTAGAAGGACTCAAGGAAGTCTTCAAAACCAAGAGCAAAATCGTTATCTTTCCTTCCTCCGGTTCCGGAGCTTGGGAGGGCGCGCTGGTCAACACCCTTTCGCCCGGCGACAAGGTGTTGATGTTCAACATCGGCCAGTTCGCCGCTCTATGGATCGAAGTCGCCCAGAAGCTTGGCTTGGATGTCGATGTCGTCGAAGGCGATTGGCGTCACGGCGTGGATCCCAACATCGTCGAGGCGAAACTGAGCGAAGATCGGGATCACAAGATCAAAGCCGTGGGCGTGGTACACAATGAAACCTCCACCGGCGTCACCAGCCGCGTCGGCGCGGTGCGCGAAGCCATGAATCGCACACGGCATCCGGCTCTGCTGCTTGTGGACACGATTTCCTCGCTGGGTTCCATCGACTACCGGCACGATGAATGGGAAGTGGATGTGGCTATCGGCGGCTCGCAAAAAGGCTTGATGCTTCCACCCGGATTGGGCTTCAACGCCCTTAGTCCGAAGGCGCTGGCAGCTTCCAAAACCGCGCGCCTTCCGAAAGCATACTGGGACTGGCAGCCGATGCTGTCGCAGAATGCCAACGGTTTCTTCCCCTATACGCCAGCCACCAACCTCCTCTACGGCTTGAAGGAGTCCTTGGAGATGTTGCGCGAGGAAGGCCTGGAGAACGTTTTCAAGCGCCACACCCGCCACGGCGAGGCAACCCGGCGCGCCGCGCAAGCTTGGGGACTGGAAGTGGTCGCTCTCGATCCGAGAGAATACTGCGGCTCGGTGACGGCAATCTTCACGCCCAACGGCCACTCAGCCGACAACCTCCGCAAGGTCGTGCTCGAGCAATTCAACATGCCGCTCGGGACTGGCCTCGGCAGACTTGCGAACAAAGTCTTTCGCATCGGGCATCTTGCCGATTTCAACGACCTCATGCTGGCTGGAACGCTGAGTGGCGTGGAGATGGGTTTGGATCTTGCCGGCATTCCTCACGCCAAGGGCGGCGTCGCTGTCGCACTCGACTTTTTGACGCAGTCAGCGAAGGAATCGCGCCAGCAACCCGAGCTAGCCTCGGCATCGCGCTAACGCCCCGCTAAACCCCGCCGCTCCATAATTAGTGATACAACGGAGCGTATGCAACTTACACGACGGGAATTTGGCGGCCTGGCACTGGCCATTGGCGCGCAAACATCCAGGGTTTTTGCTGCCGGCAGCGGCATTGATGAAGTCCTGAAGTCGGGTCTCCAGAAACGCAAGATTCCGGCCGTGACGGCCGTCGTCGGCACCGAAAACGCGACCACTTACTCCGGAGCGTTCGGCATCCGCGACGCTTCCGGCGTCCCCGTGACGATTGATTCGATCTTCGCGATCGCCTCCATGACCAAAGCCGTCACCTCGGCCGGGGCGATGCAACTGGTTGAGCGTGGCAAGATGACGCTGGATGACCCCGCCTCCAAGCACCTGCCCGAGCTCGGAATGCTGCAGGTTTTGGATGGTTTCGATAGCGCCGGCAAACCGAAGTTTCATCCGCCGGCGAAGCCCGTCACGCTGCGGCAGCTTCTGACGCACACCTCCGGCTTCGCCTACGACACGTGGCATGAGGGGATGTTCAAGCTCACCTCCTCCGGCGGCGACGCGACCCACGTGCTGGCCTTCGAACCGGGTACCAAGTGGCAATATGGCCCCAGCACTCTGTGGGCCGGCAAGCTGGTCGAAGCCGTAAGCGGCCAGAATCTCGAGCAGTATTTGCAACAGAACATCCTCGGCCCCTTGGGAATGAAGGACACGACCTTTATTTTTCCGAAGGAGAAATTCGATCGTCTGGTGGGCCGATACCAGCGCAATCCGGACGGCTCGTTCACCCCGGCGCCGCGCACGCTTCCAGCGCCTCCTGCCACCTATCGCGGTGACGGCGGTCTTTTCTCCACCGCGCCCGACTACCTGAAGTTCACGCAGATGATCCTGCGCAAAGGCGCGGGCCCGGGCAGCGAGCGGATTCTCCAAGCCAAGACCGTCGCGCAAATGTCGGCCAACGGCACGGGTCACATTGCCGCGGGCCGTCTCAAAACCATGCGTCCGGCCCAATCGAGCGATGTCGATTTTCATCCCGGCCACGACGACCGCTATACACTCGGTTTTCTGATGAATCCGGACGCGATTCCGGGCGCTCGCTCGGCGGGCAGCCTGGCCTGGGCCGGCATCGATAACACGTATTACTGGATCGATCCCAAGCGCGGCATGTGCGCCGTCATCATGATGCAGTATCTGCCCTTCGCCGACCAGGAGGCCGTGGGGCTGCTCGGGGATTTCGAACGCGCCGTCTACGCGGCCAAGGGGCAGTCATGATCCGGGTATTTTTTTCGTTTGCTGCTCTGGCAATAGCGCTCGCGCCCGGAGCCCGTGCGCAGTGGGATCCTTATCCGTGGAAGGGTATGCCGCGCACAGCCGACGGCAAGATCGACCTAAACGCGCCCACTCCGAAGACGTCTTACGGCAAGCCCAATCTCTCGGGATTCTGGATGCCGGAGAGTCCCACCAAGCATCTGCTGGATCTCTCCGCCGACCTGCCGCCGAATTCGGTGCCGTTCAAACCGCAGGCTCGGGCCCTCTACCAGGAGCGCATCGACAACAACGGCAAGGATCACCCTGGGGCGCGGTGTCTGCCCTCCGGTATCCCGGAAAAAGACAATATTCCCGACGGCCTCAAACTGGTGCAGACCGAAGACCTGACGCTGCTGCTGCACGAATCCCGAACCATCTACCGCCAAATCTTCACCGACGGACGCCCGCTGCCCAAAAATCCCCAACCCACCTGGATGGGCTATTCGATCGGCCATTGGGACAAAGATACATTCGTCGTCGAGACGATCGGACAAAACGGCAAAACTTGGCTCGACATGAAAGGGCTGCCGGGAACCGAATCTTTGCGCGTCATCGAAAAGTTCACGCGGCCGCGGGTCGGACACATGGACATCGACGTCACCATCGACGATCCCGAAGCTTACACGAAACCGTGGAGTGTGAAGCTCGCGTGGCGCTTGCTGCCCGATACGGATCTCATTGAAAGCATCTGCGAAGAAAACAACCGCGACCCGGTGCACATGGTCGGCAAGTAATGAGTAAGCGCTTGTTCGCAGCGGCAGCGCTGCTCTTCGCGGCGATGCCCGGATCGGCGCATCACGCATTTGCAGCCGAGTATGACGAAAACAAGCACGTCACTGTCTCCGGCACCGTGACCGGCTTTAAATGGACCAATCCGCACGCCTGGCTGTATGTCTACGGAAAGGATGAAAGCGGCGAGGTCAGCAACTGGAGTTTCGAAATGGGCAGTCCCAGCGGCCTTCTTCACCGGGGATGGAAAAAACTGGAGCTGAAGAAAGGCGATCAAATCACGCTCGAGGGCTACGGCGCGAAGAATGGCAGCAACACCGCGAACGCCGCTACTGTCACCATGCCGGACGGCCGGAAGCTCTTCGGAGGGTTCCAAAGCACGCCTGGCCCCCGGCCCAAGTAGCCGGCCCCAAGAATTATGACTGATCCTCCAGATTCGCTCATCGCAAAAGCAAACCAAGCGCGGCGAGAAGACAGATTGAAGGACGCGGAAGGGCTTTTCGCCGAATCAGAGCGGTTGTGCCGCGAGGCGGCGGACCAGCCAAGGCTGGCAAGATCCTTGACGGGCTTGGGACAAATCGCGCGCGATCTGAACGATCCAGCCCGGGCCCTGCGGCACTATCGGGAAGCGGCAGCCATCTACCGGAGTTTGGAGAATGCGCCAGCATTTGCCCACACAATTCGACACGTGGGAGACATCCTCCGTCATCATGACGGTTCTTTAAAGCAGGCGCGGGAGTGTTACGAGGAAGCGCTTACAATCTATCGCGGAGACAGCGGGACATCTCGTCTCGATCTTGCAAACGCCATCCGGGGGCTTGCGCTTCTCAACGGAGAAGCTGGCGAAAGCGAACAAGCGAAGTCCTTGTGGCACGAAGCCAGGAGCTTATACAACGCGCTAAATGTGCAAGCCGGCGTGCTCGAAAGCGACAGGCAAATCGAGCGCCTGACCACTAAGTAGGATCCAAATGAAGACGTGGTACGCGAGTCCTTGTGGGGCGGCCAATCGTGGCCGCAAGTCGCCTTTTCAGGCGACTGGACCCGCTAGAATGCTGTGCATGGTCACGACATAGGTAACAGATTGGTCACGACATGGGTAACACTCTGACGAGTAAAAGACCAGGAGGTCTGGAGCTTGAGAAGGGTGGCGAGCATGGAGTGGGAACGGGAAAGCTGGATTGAGGAGTACGAGGCAGGCGAACGGATCAGTGAGATCGCGCGGCAGCACCAAGTAAGCCGGCGGACGGTGCATAAGTGGATCGAACGCTGGCAGCAATACGGCCAGGAGGGGTTGGAGGAGTTGAACCGTGCGCCGCACGAGCATCCGCAAGCGGTGGGAGAGATCTGGAAAGAGCGGGTGAGAGCGGCGCGGCAACAACACCCGCGGTGGGGAGCGCCGAAGCTGGCCTGGCTGCTGAAGCAGAGAAAGCAGGCCGAAGAGGTGCCGTCGGTCAGCACGATCGGACGCATCTTGCGGGAGAGTGGCTTGAGCCGGGGCAGACGGGCCAAGCCACGCGCGCCCGCGACGGGAGAGTTGCAGGAAGCCGAGCAGCCCAACCAGGTTTGGGCCATCGATTTTAAAGGGTGGTGCCGGACCGGAGACGGAGCGCGCTGCGAGCCGCTGACGATCACCGATCAGGCCAGCCGGTATTTATTGTGTTGCCAGGGGCTGAGCACGACACGCACGGAAGTGGTGCGGCCGGTGATGGAGCGAGTGTTTGAACGCTACGGTGTGCCGGCGAGGATGCGCAGCGACAACGGAGCTCCATTTGCGAGCGTCGGGGAATGCGGGTTGACGGAGCTGGCCGTGTGGTGGATGGAACTAGGGATCGAGTGCGAGAGGATCCAAGCGGGTCGTCCGCAACAGAATGGGCGACATGAGCGCATGCATCGGACGCTGAAAGAGGCGACGATGGAGCCGCCGGCGGCGACGTTGCGTCAACAGCAGCGGCGCTTTGACGAGTTTCGGGAAGAATATAACCAGGCGCGGCCGCATGAGGCACTGGGTCAGAGGGTTCCGGCATCGCTGTATGTGCCGGCGGCGGTGAGCTACACGGGAAAGATACGTGAGCCTGACTATCCGGCACACTGGCCGGTGCGCAAAGTGAGCGATGGAGGGCATATGCGCTGGATGTCGCAGCGTATCTTCGTCAGTCATGCGCTGACGGGGAAGCATCTGGGGTGGGAGCCGGTGGGGGAGGGCGTGTGGAAAATCTGGTTTTACAAACACTGGTTGGGGAATTGGGAACAGGCCAGCAAGCGGTTATGGCGACCGGCGGCGCTGTTGCGGCGCGAATCAGGCAGAGCAGGCAAAGCTCAGAGCTCACCAGCAAGATGAGCCGCTCCTCCCACCGGAGCCGCCCGTCGAAGCTGGCCTGGGTCGCACAACCGTGCTCGGGTGCAAGGGTTCGCTTCGCCGCGCTCTCGCGCGCCCTTGCGCCCTGCGCGCCGTTGTGCAGCAGTGGTCTATGCGACGGGCGGCTCCGGCGGGATGAGCTTCGGGACCCTAGCTGTACACTAAGGGGAATCTAACAAAACGTGTTACCCATGTCCTGACCAGTTTTTGTTACCCATGTTCTGACTTGCACAAAACGGGTCCGCGGGCAGTATTGCCCGCCCCACCACGCCGCTTCGGGTTACAAAACATCTCGCCTGACCTACTTCTTGCCTCCGGGCTGGGGTGGATTGATCACCGCCTCGTCCCAGTGCTCCTTAATCAAGCCCTTCTCCAGCCGGACCACATCGAAGTGGTTCCACGCATACTCCTTGCTCGGATCGGCCGGGTCCTTGGACTTGCGATCCCACATCATCACCGAGTAGGGTCCATTAACCAGCGTCAGCACCGGAGCGTTCTTCCACTCCGGCTTGATCGGCTCGGGCACTCGGCCCGGCACGCGGCTCATGAACTGCTTGAACCCATCGCGGCCCTGCGGCACATTCGGATTGTGCTGGATGTAGCCGGGATCCATGGTCTTGTCCGCGAGCTCCAGATGCCCATACTGCAACATGTCCTTGAGTTCTTCGTTGCCTGTGGCCAGCGTCTTTTTTTCTTCGGCGGAAAGCTTGCCCGTATTCCATTCCGACGGCGGTTTCGGTGACACGCCAGTCTGCACCGCCGGAGAAGTGGGCGTACGCTGAGCGCTATCCCAGTGCTCCTGCACCTTGCCGTTTTCGAGGCGCAGAATGTCGAACGAATTGTGGTGATAGGTGTTCGCGGGATCGCGCGGATCTTTATCCTCCCTTTCGAAAATCAGCCACACGAAATCGCCCTTGGCTCCCATCACGACGGGCATATTCGGCATCGTGGCCGGGATGGGGTTGATGGGCTGGCGAAGCTTGCCGAAATATTCGACAAACGCAGCCCGGCCCGTATTGATGCTGGGATTGTGCTGGATGTAGGTCTCCGCCTGATACTTGGGCGCCAGCTCGACGTGGCCTGCGTAGATCACTTCGCGCCACCACTGCAGCACGAAGTCGAGGTTCTTCTTCTCCTGCGCAGTCATCGGAGCCACCTGCGGGTTGGTGGCGGGATTAATTGACGCGGCTCGCGAAGGGGTCGCTGCCAGCGCGAGCATCATCAGAGCGCTGGTTACTTTGAAGGGGGTTCTCATGTTGTTCTGCACGCTCCTGAAATAGATTCGTAGTCAGAGTATCACGTGCAGCCGTGGCGCTCCTCCCACCCGGGCCGGCATGTCGCTATCATGATTAAAACCTGACGGAGGGTTCAATGAAAAGACGTCACACTACTGGGATCGCAATATTCGCCGCCTTGCTTTTGTCGGGCACTGCGCACGCCCAGGCGGCGCTTGACTCGGTGCGCATCGCCGCGAAGGACACCGTTGCTCTGGCGAAGTTTTACCAGGCGGCTTTCGGCATGCAAGAGGTCAATCGGATCGAAAACCCAGGCGGCACAGAGGTCTTCGTGAACTTCGGCGCGACGGTCGAAGAAGCGAAAGCCAACAAGAACCCGCTCATGATCCTCTTCCATCGCGATTCTGACGACGTAAAAGATCCCATCCCGCACATCATCTTCGTCGTGAAGGACATGGCCAAAACGGTCGCCGCCGTCAAGGCCGCCGGCGGAACGATGACCAGCGAGCCACGGCCCTTTAAAGGCGGCGGCACCATCCTCGGTTTCGCGGTCGACCCGGTCGGCAACCGCATTGAGCTGATTCAGCGTCCATAGGTACAATGATTCGGCGGAGAAAACACGGCATGCGAATTCTGCTACCTTTGGTGATTCTCGCGGGCAGTTGCGCCGCGCAGAAAGTTTCCACTCAGGAACTGTTAAGGTTGGCT
>Ga0070734_10004559_pt1 | contig 13025 bp, 10 predicted proteins | sample Coa_R1_8_FD_66444 | JGI IMG/M metagenome (GOLD analysis project Ga0070734, IMG submission 66444) | Surface soil microbial communities from Centralia Pennsylvania, which are recovering from an underground coalmine fire - Coalmine... | ecosystem: Environmental > Terrestrial > Soil > Unclassified ...
CGGGCCGCCTTCCGCCGAAGACACGAGCGCCCCCAGGCCCGGCTCTCGCCCGGGCGATAGGGGCAGGCAGGAGGCCGGCGGCGATAATGGGCAGCAGGCGGTCGCGCTCGGCCTGATGCTGCAGCCATCCGGTGGGGGGATACGTAGAGAGAATCAGGGCGGGGAGCGCGGGGAGCGTGTCGGGGAGCTTTCGAGCGACAGCGTCGAGAATGTCGGCGCGGAGCTGCCCCAGCCGCCGCCCACCGCCACAGACCGGGACGCTTCCCGCTATCCCATCGAATACCGCCGCCTGGTCCGCGACTACTTCAAGGCCGTGGCGGGCGGAAAATAGCAAGGACTGGAAACTCAGGAGCTAGAGAATGGGGAAGCAAGTTCCCCGTCAGAACGGAGTGATTTCGGCGTGATCCAGGTAGACATCGAGTTCGTCAAGCAGGTGGCGCGAGAGGCGGGGGAGCGGGCGCTCGGAATGGTTGAGACCATGCGCTCCGAGATCAAGCCGGACAACTCCTATGTGACCGACATTGACCGCGCTATCGAGCAGTTCGTGCGGCGGCGGCTGGCCGAGCGCTATCCCGACTTCGGCTTCCTTGGCGAGGAGTTCGGACGGCACGGCAGCCGGACCGCGCCGCTCTGGGCTGTGGACCCCATTGATGGCACGACCAACCTGGTGTTCGGCATTCCTCTCTGGTGTGTCTCCATCGGGCTGATCGTCGAGGGCCAGGCTGTGGCGGGCGCGCTCTACCTGCCCCGCACGGACGAGCTGTTCTGGGGCGAGCGGGACAACGGCTCTTTCTATAACGGCGTCCGCCTGATAGCCTGTGATCGCGACAGCCTGCACGTCGAAGACACGCTCGGCTTCACCAGCACGGCCATCAAACGGCTGGATGTCTCCCAGCTGCGCGGGCGGGTCCGCTGCCTGGGAAGCATCGCCGCCGACATCGCCTACGCCGCCCGAGGCAGCGTCTGCTGCCTCGTCGGCTGGAACGAAGGCGCATACGACATGGCCGCCGCCCTCTGCATCGCCCGCGAGGCCGGCTGCGTCGCCGAATACCTCACCGGTGAGCCCCTCGACCTCGACTTCATCCTCCAGCACGGCAAGACGGTCCACCCCTTCGTCGTTGCCCCGCCCAACCTGGCCGCCCAGCTCCAGAAAACTCTCCGCGTCCGCCCTGGCTATGATTGAGCAACCTTTACACGATCACCATATTCCCAACCCTACAGACGGGCATTCCCTTCAAGCCACGCATTACGCTCAGAGATTCCCCATACCGGTTTGACAGTCTCTAATTTGTGTGGCATAATGACGCATCTGCAAAGAAAGTAGGCCAACGATGCCTGCCACCCGTCATCAGAAAACAGAAAAGCCTGCGCGCCTGAGTTGCCGTGTCAATCCCCACATCAAACAGCGGGCCGAGGAAGCTGCCGCGCTTTTAGGGCAATCCATCACTGACTTTACGGAGGCGGCGCTGACGGAAAAAGCCGATGCCGTCTTCGAGCGTTTTGAGTCCATCAAATTGACAGAACGTGATTTTGAGCGATTTGTCTCTTCGATCACTAATCCGCTCCCTCCGACGCCGGAATTGATTGCCGCCATGCGTGAGTACGAGCGGCAACGCGCTGAAGAGCCCGACGGCAACTGGTAACCCATTGCCTGTTATCGAGCTCTTGCAGGCCTACCACGATCGCCTGAGTTTTGATTGCGGCAAGCCCTCCCTGAACGAGTTCTTGCAGCGGCAAGCCCGCCAGATTGCGGACCGCAATGTCGGTGTCATACATATCGTGGTTCCGGCTGCTGGAGAGTCACGAATTCTCGGATATTACACTCTGGTTACTCGCACTATCTCCAGCGAGATCGTGCCGGACAACAAGAAGCTGCCGCGCGGTCCTGTTGGCGTTGTCTTATTGGGGCGACTGGCTGTGGATAAAAGTGCCCAGGGCCAGGGATTAGGGAAACGCATGCTTCTGCGAGCGATTCGGCAGACGGAGCAGGCGGCGAGGGAGATAGGCATCTATGCGCTCGTTCTGGATGCGCTGGACGAGGAGGCGCGGGCCTGGTATCTACGGCTGAACTTCGGCTTCGAGACTCTCCTGGACGATCCTTCCCATCTTTATCTGACAGTCAATACGATCCGTAAGATGGGTTTAGTTACCGGAGAGACGTCCTCCCAGTCTCCGTAACGAATTTGCCCCTTCCTTCCATAACCTCTCATGTCGAGGCTGTACACGACAGTCGTTAATCCCCGGTCGGGATGACGCTGGCGCCTTCGATCATCAGGAGGACGGTTCGCTCCGGCGCTCGGGTGCAATGTAGGACACCTTTCGGCACGGTGAATCCCTGCCCCGGCGTCAGCTCGACGGTCTGGTCTTCCAGATCAATCAGGAACCGCCCGCTGACGACATAGAAAAACTCGTCTTCCTCATCATGCTTATGCCAGTAGAACTCTCCCTGCAGGATTCCAAGCCGCACGACGCTGTCATTCACCCGGCACAGCGTCTGATTGTACCAGGGGTCTTTGCACGCCTCGACGAGGGCTGGAATGTCCATGCGCTCCAACGGTGCGAACTTGATGTCGAGATTAATAGAGTAGGGTGTCTGATTGTCCATATCGCTTTCTCCTTGTCCGGCCGGCTGTTTTATCCGTCCCAGGAATCGGAACGAGCGGGCGTCGGCTGCGCTCAGGCGGCCTATCTCGCGCATGTCCTGACCGTGCGGGCCGCCTATCCAGAGACTGCCGTGCTCTGCGTGGGGCGCGGGGCCATAAGTTCTGGCGGCAAGCAGCAGCCGGTCCCCGCGAGGCGAGAGCGCCATCTCCATCACGCTAAAGCTATAGTCCAGGATGCCTGGCAAATGGATATCATGGTAACGCAGATCCCTCTGCTGCGGTTTTCCCGGCTTCGGAAGCGATTCCTGCAGGCGAAATCCCCGATGGTCGCGCGCGAGAAGCGTGTTGCCGGCCGTAACGCCGAGCAGGAAACAGGGATTTCCACTGGAGCCATTCGCATAAAGTATCCGGCCAGAGACTCGTCGCGGATGGCTGAGCCGGCGCAGGACCGCGAAATACGTGTATTCATAGCTGGGTCCTTCTCCGTTATAGGTGGAGAGCGTGGTACTATCGAGCCAGTTGCGCGAGTCCGGCGTCCAGAACGGAGTAGGGACGCCTTTCCACTGGCTGCCCGCTTCTGCTACAGAAGGAAAGATGAGCGATCGAGAGCCATCCAGCAGGAGTGCGATCCCACGCGTGCCCTCTGCCAGCAGGAGCCAGCGCCGGTTCGGAGAGAGTGAAAGAGGGCGCCAGGCGGTTGACTCCGCTTCCTTTGCAAGGGCCGGATGCCGGGAGGCGCCAGGCAAGCGACAGGCGCTCAGGCGGCGGTTTAAGCCTTTCAAAGGTGTGCGTCGCCCGGTGGCCAGGTTCAACCGCCATGCCTGGCAAGGAATGGCCTGCGCGCCGGGCTTTACGACGAGCGCCTCGCGCGTGGATAGGAGGGCAAACAGGGGCGCAGTTGAAGGCTGGCGAGGATCGGGCAGGTCCGCAGGAGATAAGATGCGTCTCCGATGGGCCTGTTCGAGCAGCATCCCATCCGATTGGGGCAGAAGACTTCCCGCCCGCACAGTGTCAGCGCCAAATAAAGCTGTCTCGTAAGAGGACCGATCATGCTGGCCTATGAAGGACGTTACGCCCAGGCGCGCTGGATTTTGGCGAGGGCGGCGGCGATGTCGTCCATGCCGTTTTTGGTGTCGAGCAGGAGGGTATGGAAGAGCCAGATAGTGTCCCGGCAGACCTGCTCGGTGACGGGCAGGGAGAGGTTCGGATAGTCTATGCGCCGGCCGGCCTGGCACCACGCTCCTTCCCGCGCGGCGACACGCGCGAACAGCTTCTCCTTATAGAGCGGCGTGTAGCCGGAGGAGCAGGGAACGCCCTCTGCCGTGAGCGCCTGGATCAAGGCCGCGATGTCCCTGCCGCCGAACGCCTGCGGGTCGTAGCGGAAGGTGAAAAGGTGATAGGCATGGGAGGTGATGCGCGGGTCCTCGTAGGGCAGGCGGATGCCGGGGATCGGGGCAAGCAGGCTGCTCAGATAGCGCGCGTTCTCGCTGCGCCGTTCATGCTGCTCCGGCAGGCGCTGCAACTGGCAGCGCAGAATGGTCGCCTGGAACTCGGTCAAGCGGTAGTTGCTGCCGAGGACATGATGCTCGTACCAGCCCCCGCCGCGGCTACGGCCCACGTTCATCACGGACCAGGCGGCGTCCGCCAGAGTCTCATTGTTGCTGAGGATCATGCCGCCTTCGCCCGCATTGAGGTTCTTGCTGGCCTGGAAGCTGAAGGTACCCAGGTCGCCGAGCGCGCCGACCTTCGTGCCGCGCCAGGCGGCGGCATGACCCTGCGCGGCGTCCTCGATCACAAACAACCGCTGCCGCCGCGCGACCTCCAGCACGCCGTCCATATCGGCGGGCCGTCCGGCCATGTGGACCGGGATGACGGCGCGGGTGCGGGGCGTAATGGCCGCCTCAACACTTTTGGGATCGAGGTTGAGCGTATCCGGCTCGATGTCCGCAAAGACCGGCACGGCGCCGACCGAGAGGACCGAGGTCGCCGTGGCGACGAAGGTATAGGCCGGCACGATCACCTCGTCCCCGCAGCCGACACCCAGAGCGCGCAGAGAGATTTCCAGCGCCGCCGAGCCGTTCGTACAGGCCACGCCGAACCTGGCGTCCTGGAACGCGGCGAACTCCCGCTCGAAGGTCTTGCCCTCGTTACCGCCGACGTACCACCACTCCCCGCCATGCAGCACCTCTAATAGCGCCTGCTCCTCGGACTGGTCGTAGACCGGCCAGCGCGGCCAGGGATTCTTTTCCAGGTCCCGCACGGGGGCGCCCCCGTCCAGGGCCAGCGTCTTGGTTCCGGCAGTGGTCATGGCTGTTTCCTCCTTCCCTCCCCCTCTACCACGCAGTGGTAGAGGGGGAGGGGTGAGGGTCTATATCGTTACGGTGGGCCGGCCATCCAGCTTTTGCGCAGGGCGATCTGCTCTGGAGCCGCATCGGGCAGCGGGTTCAGGTCGGTATCCAGGCCGGCGTAGCCGAGGCATTCCCGAAAGGGCATCTCCAGGGTGGAGCGGGTCATCCGGTCGTAGAGCGCGGAGAGATCCTGCCCGGCAACCTCGCTGAGCACGTCGCGCAGCTCGTCTTCGCCGTAGCCGGGCTTGGGCGGCGCGTGCCGCTGCATCAACAGGCGCATCATGGTGTCCAGGGAGCTGCGGTTGCCGGTGGCATGGCGGATCGCCAGGTCCATGCAGAGACCGATCATCTCGCCTTTCTGGTAGTAGGAGAGGCCGCCGTAGCCCTCGCTGTTGCCCGCCTCCCAGACGCGCAGGCTCGACTCGTCGGCGGTCACCTTCAGGCGGGCCGGGTTGCTCTGCAATGCCGCAATGGCACCGCGCCAGTGCTGCAGGAACTCCTCCGGCGTCGTCAGCCCGGCGCGCCGCCGGGCGATGTGCGCGTAGTACTCGGTGATCCCCTCGCAGAACCACAGGTTGCGGGTACGGGGAGGGTGAATATAGTCGAACGGCCCCAGAACACGCGGGCGGATCCGCTTGACGTTCCAGAGATGGAAAAACTCGTGCGCGGCCAGCGGCGCCAGGTAGGGCAAGTCCCCCGGAAACCCGATGCGGCAGCAGTTGAGATGCTCCAGCCCGCCCCCGACCCCTTCGATGTCCAGCAGGAAATCATAACGGGCGTAGGGGATTCCGCCCATGATCGTGGTCTCCGCCTGCGCGATCTTCTGCAGGATGGGCACGTAAGCATCGGGATCGGAGACGCGGTCCGGCTGCCCGAAGAGGACAATGTGGTGCGCTATGCCCTTGAGCGTGAACTCCCGCACCACCAGGGCGCCCGGCGCGGCCATGACCACCGGCGAGTCGGCGAGCGTGTCGTAATCGGGCGCGGCGTAGGCCGGCGCGGACGGCGTGGAGTCGGGCGCGGGCGGCAGGGCCACCTCCGAAGTCCAGCCCTGCGGCAGATGCAGGATCAGGGTCGCCGGCGCATCCTTGTGGCCGACGAGATACAAGTAGGCGGCCGGGCCGTTCACGAACGCCTGATTGGGAAGCACCTGCGCGTTCTGGCTGAAGAGTCCGGGCGGCTCTTCCGGCAGCGCATAGGTGACCAGGACCTTATGCGCCGTGCCCGGCGTGATTTTCCAGGTGTTCTGGTCCGGATGGCTGATCGCAAGCGGCTGGGCGCTATCGCCTCCCGTCTCGGCGACGGCGCGCAGATTGCGCACGTAGAGCGCAAAGTTCTGCACGTGATAATCGCCGGGCGCCCAGACCGGCATCTGCAGGCTGACCGGCGTGGAAGCATCGGCGACGGGAATATGCATCGCCACCACCATCTCGCGAGCGGCTCGCTGCGGCAGCGGCGTCAGCTCATAAGTGATACCGCTGCCCGTCTCCTGCGCCTTCGCGACCGGTCGCTTCGGCTGAACGGACGCATGGGAACTGCATCCGAGCAGGCCGATCAGCAGCCCGCAGACCAGGTTTCGGCGTGTTAAAAGCAAAATCGAATCCTCAACGCCCGCTGAGCGATAATATCCGCAGCGTGGTGGCTGCGCGGGTATCCGGCGGCGCGTCCGAGAGCGGCAGCGCGTAGACGATGCGCGTGCGATCGGGCGACCAGTCGCAGTCCGCCGTGGGCAGGGTGCCGAGCACGCGCGCGGTCCTGGCGGCGATGTTTATCGTGACCACGTCGAATCCCGCTCCGTGCGGCGAGAGCGCCCCGAGATGGCCGGCATCTATCCAGATCGGGGCGAAGTAGCCATGCCCATCTCGCGGGCTGACCCGCCGCGCACCCTGCCCGGAGGCAGAGACGATCCAGACCTCGTAGCGGTCGAAGGCATTGGCGTCCGGCGTCAGGGTAAAGGCCAGCCGGCGCCCGTCTGGCGACCAGGCGAGATGGCCGAGGCGCGGCACGACCGTCTGCGCTCTCCCCTGCGCCGGCAACTGGCGGGCATACGCCCGCGCCGTGATGCGCAGGAACTCTCCCGTCCTCGCGCCTTCCGCGCTGCCGGGAAGGATGCGCCGCAGCGTCTCCGTAGAAGGAACTGCTGGCGTGCGCCGGATTGTCTGGCGGTAGACCAGCGAACCCGGTCCCCCGGTGGCCGGCGGGTCCCAGGCTGGCCAGTCGCTCTCCTCATAGTTATCGAAATGGCCGCAGACTTCCTGCGGCTTTTGCCCGGCCATCGGATGGATGAAGAGGGAGCGTTCTCCGTGAATTCCCTCGCCGAGAAATGCCAGATACCGCCCATCGGGCGACCAGTGCGGCGCGCGGTAGTAGTAGAACGGCAGGAAATAGTCCCTGGGATGCAGAGCCAGCGGATAGACCCGTCCAGAGGGCAGGTCGAGCGCCCACAGGCCGGTACCCACAAGATGCTCGCCATTGTCGAAGGTGAACTCTTCGGCGCGCTCGAAGGCGATCTGCCGGTCGTCCGGCGACCAGGCCAGTGTGTCCGGGCTCGTATAACGTTCCTGGCCGGGGCTATAGCCGCGGTCCGGTTCGACCACATCTTGTTCCAACAGGGCCAGCGGGCGGCTCAGGTCCGCATTCGCCAGAAACAACTGCAGGCTGCGGTCCGGCCGGGCACGCAGGAAGGCGATGCGCCGGCCATCGTGGGACCAGCGCGGCCCGACGTCGGCGTAGAGGCCAGCCGGCGCGGGCAGGCCGGCCGGGACCTCCTCCGCTCCTGGAAGCGGTGGCGGCGCGCAGCCCGCCAGGATCCCTCCCAGCGCGAGCGCCGCCGGCAGCATCTTCCGTCTGTTGCCCTTTACTCGACTACGCAGAAACGGATTGATCTCCCGGCAGAAGCGGCGCCAATATGGAGTGCGCGAGCTTGCTCCCGCTTTGGCCGGGGCGGCTTGCCGCCCCTTCTCTTTGGACGGCGGCAACCCGCCTCTAAGAAAGCGGCGGCAAGCCGCCGCACTCCAAAATGACGCAAGGCTCATTTGACCGACCCGGCCGGGGCGATGTCCAGGCTCTGGGTCGTGGTGTCGTGGGGCGCCGCCAGCGCCAGTACGCCGTTCGCATCGGCGGTTACGGTCCCCTCCAGCGCGCCGGAGAGCGCGTACCTGCCGTTCGGGTGGCCCAGGACGCAGAGGAGCGCGCCGGGCGTCTGCGCGTTCTGCGCGCGAAAGACAACGTGCAGCGTATCGGAGGTTTTATCGTAGCGGTTGTCGAGGACATCGGTGTCCCAGCCGGTGGAGACCGTGCCCGGCAGGTGATAGGCGGCAGTGAGCGGGAGGGCAGCGCAGGCGTCGCCCGCGTAGTCGGGCGCGCCGCCCGCTGCGCCCGTATCGCCGTCGAGCCATTCCGGGCAAGTTTCGGAGGCGGCCTGCGCGGCGGCGTAACCATTTACGGCCTCTGCGGCGAGCTTGCGCGCCGTCTCTATCTCGCCCAGGTCCAGCAGCGCCTTCCAGAGCAGCCAGTTAGGGCCGAGATGGACCGCGCCCTGCTCCGCTGTGTTCGAGCGATAGCCGGTCGCTGCCTTCGAGACGCTGCGCACTCCCGCCGGGCTCCAGAACGCATTCGGGTCCGTCAGCGCCTTGAGGAGGGCGGCGCGGCGGTCGGCGGGAATCGCGTCGGCGCCGGCGATCAGGGGCAGCAGCCCGGCCAACGCGCCGGACGCCTCCGCCGGCCCACCGGAGACGGGCCGGTCGCCGTAAAGGCCACGCACCGGGTCCCTCAGGTCGGCGTTGAGCGCCTTCGTGGCCGCTTCCCGGTCCTGGAGGTAGCCAACGATCTCGGAAGGCGGCTGATGCAGGTCTTCAGCCATGCGCTCCAGGAGGTGGGCGGCGCGGATCACATAGGCGGCGTAGTCCGGTGCAAAGCGGAGCGTGCCGGTCGCTGCCGGCGCGGCGGCTGGAGCGAGAATGTAGTGGAGGGCGTCCTGGCCGGCCGGCCAGGCATACAGGCCCTCCTGCCCTTTCTGCCGCCCGGCGGCCAACAGCTCTTCATAACGACGGCGCGCGAACGGGTAGAAAACAGACAGCATCTCGCGGTCATGCGTGCGCTGATACAGCTCCCAGAGCGCGAGCAGGTTGGTCGGAATCGTGGCGGTGGGATTGGATATGGGCGCGTCGGGCTTGCCGAGGGTCAGGAAGGTGGCGTTGAGCTGCGCGGCGGCGAAGTCAGGCCGGAAGAAAGCCCAGCCGAGCGCCATGTAGCCGCCTTCTGCCGGGGTATAGAGGCCGCCGGGCCGGCCGGGACGATTCTGCCGGGTCGGCACGCCCACGCGCCGGTAATCGAAGAGCGGCGCATTCGCCAGCGACTGCGCCGCCAGCCGGTCGAGCGCCGCGTTGCCGCTGAGGAAGCGGGCCGCGGCCGACTGCGCCAGGGCTTTGCTGTACGCCCCCTCGCGCGGCGTATCCCCCGCCGGCACGTCACCCGCCAGCGGCAGCAGGGTGCGCGCCGAATCCTGTGCCGCCGCCTCGTCCTTGCCCGCGCCCACGCACAGAAAGAGCGTCACCGTCTGCCCCGGCGCGACCGCGATGCCATCGAGGCGGACCAGCCCCCACCCTCCGGTCTCCGGCGTACCCGGCTTTGGAGACGCCTCCATGGAGGAAGTTGCTTCAGGCCGCTTCCTGCCGCGCTTCGGCTGGGCCTGAACGGGCGGCGCAGCGGCGGAGTCGGGCAGGCCGGGCGGCAGGACAGCGCCGGCCTCGTCTCGTTCGGTCACGTCGCCCGCCGGCAGGAAATAGGTGTCGGAGACGTGGTAGCTGCGCGGAGTCACGGGCTGTCCGGCGGCGGCCAGCGCGAAGACGGGCGCATCGGCTTTATGCTGGAGCGTGACGCCGCCATCCGCCTGCGGAGAGACGGTCAGGTCCTGCAGGGAAAAGTCGGGGCCGATGGCCTCGATGCCGCCGAGCAGGTCCACGAACCAGGTCTGCGGCGCGTCGGAACGATTCGTCAGCGTGACGCGCGCGAGCAGGCCGGAGGCGGCGGGATCGGCGTAGGCCGGGAAATAGGCCACCGTCGCCTCCCCGGCGCTCCAGTCCGGCGGCGGCACAGGCTTGCCGCTCTCGTCGTAGCGGGGGGCCAGATCCTCCGATACGGCGGCAGGCGCAAACCGCAGCCGGGCGCTCCAGAGCAGGCCGCCAGGGTCGGCTTCCCTGATCTCGGCGCGCCGGTCCTCGGCGGCTTCAGCGGGCGGCGGGCGGTCGTCGCCGAGCGCCTGAACCGGCGAGAGACCCATCGCCCGGCGCTCCAGCACGACGCGCTCCGGCCGCAGGCGCGCGCGGCCCTCCGGCGTCTTCTCTGTCCGCAGAATCACCTCGTCGCGCTGCTGGCCGACGACGATGGGGAAGGAGAAGAGCTTCTGCGGCAGGCGGCTGACGAGGCAGTTCGGCCCCACGTGCGTCAGCGCGAAGGGGCCCCAGGGACCGAAGGGCAGCTCGGTGGCCTTCGCCGCTTCGCTCAGAGGCGCCGGAGCGCCCTGACCCCAGGCGCCCGGCGTGACGATGCACAGGAGCAGGACTGCCAGGTAGCCGATCAAACGCCGTGGCTGGTCAGTAGCTTTCAAGTCAACCTTCTTAAAAACGAAAGGACTCCTCAGCCGGTAAGGATCTTCTTGACGACATCAATGACGTTGCCGGCGTCCCCGGTAGCCTGCGCCGCCTCCAGCCGATCTTTCACCGCATAGATGTGGAGCGCCTTCTTCATGGCGTTGGCAAACAGCTCCTTCGAGAGCGTCATCGCCTTGACCGGCTCCATGCGATAGGTGAACTGGTCCTCACCGAACCAGCCCGCATAATCGGTGTCAATGGCAGCGTAGCAGAACTCGGCCAGGCGCCAGATGTCATCGGTGCCGGTGACGCGGTCTTCGTCATTGGAGTTGTATTTGGCGGCGTTGATGTGGAAGTTGGCGATGGGAACCCCTACGCGCTTGAGCAGGTAGAGGCTGTCGGCAGGCTGGTTGCCGACCATCTGCTCGTGGCCGTAGTCAATGACCACGCCCATGACCGTCGCGCCGACGGTCTCATTGACCGTTTTGGCCACCAGGGCGGCCTTGGAGGTGGTGTTGAGGATCATGTTGCCTTCGCGCGGCTCTTTCTGCTTGGCCTCGGTGCCGAAGCGCAGGCCGCAGCCATGCGCTTTCCTGGCGATCTCCACACAGCCCTCGATAAACCAGTCGAGCTGGCGACCGTAGTTGACCTCGAAATGGTAGTCCCAGCCGTCGGAGCCGGGCCAGAGCTGCACGCTGGGGCAGCCCAGCCGCTGCGCCAGCTCTACCGTCTGGAGGCAGTAGTCCAGCGCCTGACGGCGGCGGCCGGGGTCCGGGTTGGTGATGCCGCCCATGCGATAATAAGCCCGTGTCCAGATGTTGGTGTTCATGTTGGTCGGGACCAGATCGTAGCGGCGCAGGGCGTCTTTTACCTCGCCGATCTTCGCGTCACTGATCTGGAGCCGATCGTCCAAGAACATCTCGTTGTTGAGCTCGACACCCTGGATGCCCGCCTGGGCGACGCGGGCGATCTGGCCGGCCGCCGACTCATCTATGGGTTCTTCCAGGTAGGTGCGGCAGAAACGGTCGCTGAACCCGCCGGCGCACCAGTGCCCGGCGGAGAACTGAATACCGTAGGTGGCGAAGAAATCGTTGACGCGATCGCCTTCCAGGTAGCCGGCGTACCGGGTAGAGAGCAGAGCCAGGTTGTCCGCAGTGACGCGCATGGCCGAAACCTCCTTGCAGGCAGATGTGAAACTTTCGCCGGTATCTTCGGGATCGCTCGGCGGACCTCCTGCCTCACTCCGGCAGCGTTTCCAGGGCGTGAACGATGCGGGCCGGGACCCGACGGTCATGGACCCTCAGCGTGGTATGGCCTGTCGCGCCGCGAAGGATTGGCGTTCCCGGTTTGCGCGCTCTGGCAAAGATGGGCGCGAGCGCGCTACTGTCGCCTTCGGCCAGGAAGAAGGTGTCGTTGACCACGCCCCAGTCGCCGTCCCCGCTCGCCTCCGTGATATTTTCCATGTCCGCCGGGGAATCACCGGTCCAGAGGCGGTAGAGAGCCAGCTTCGGGATCGCCCGCTCCTGGCCGCTCCAGTTCTCCAGGAACGCATTGAGCATCCCGCCGAACGTCGGTACGGAATCATGCCCATCATTCGGGCTGGAAATAGTGGCCTCGTGGACCCACCGCTTCAATCCCTCGTCAAAAAAATACAGTCGAGTCAGCGTGTTGGCGCCTGTCGCGTCCGGCCGCTTGGTGACGTAATAGCGGTACGTCTTGCCGGGCTTCCAGTCATAGTCGAGATGGGTATGCGCGCCTTCGCCTTCGCCGCCGAAACGGTTGAATTTTGTCCGGTTCTCGGCCTCGATGGTTTTGGCGGGAAGGGCGGGCGACGTGTCCCAGATCGAGAAGATGACCAGATGACGACCGTTGCCGGCGTCCTGAATACCGGTGTAGCCACCGGCCGGGTTGCCGGGCCACCAGTTGCAGCCACAGTAGTAGATGGTCGGACCGGTCGCCAGAACCTCGATCTCTCCATAGAGGCAGGTGATCTTCTTGCTGCCGGTTTTCGGCTTCCAGAGGAGGTGCTGGGCGCCAGCGATGGGGGATATACCGCAAAGCAGAACCAGGGCAGCAAAGAACGTTGCGGAGATTTTCATGTGGTCTTCATTTTACCTGCTTTCCGCGATGTTGCCTATCCGACGGAAAGCGAACAGATTTGGCTCCTCGGCGTAGTGCAATGTATGGTATGATTACACTGGCAATAAGCGCCCGATCGCTCTGTCCTTGCCGATCTGTCTTCGCTAATCCGCGTATTGGGGAGTGAGAGGCGCGCACCCTCGCCATACCACTCTGACACGGAGTCCCTCAAAGAGGAGGAACCTTGAAAGTCACGGATCATCCGGTGAGCGATATAATCACGGCTCCTGTAGCGGGAGCGCTCCCATTTCCCGGTGTTGAGCTGTTGCGGCAGATGCTGCTCTCCCGCGAAGGCGACCGCCGGGAAGCCATCCTCATGCGGCAGGGCAAAGGTTGGTTTCAGG
>Ga0070734_10004560_pt1 | contig 13021 bp, 12 predicted proteins | sample Coa_R1_8_FD_66444 | JGI IMG/M metagenome (GOLD analysis project Ga0070734, IMG submission 66444) | Surface soil microbial communities from Centralia Pennsylvania, which are recovering from an underground coalmine fire - Coalmine... | ecosystem: Environmental > Terrestrial > Soil > Unclassified ...
CGCCCGAGTCCTCGACGGCGATGCGCAAGTGCGCTCCGTGCCGCTGCGCCTCGATCCGGATCGGCGGCGCGCCGTACCGTGCGGCGTTGACGAGGAGGTTCGTTACGACGCGCTCGAGCACGAGCGGGTCTACGATCGCGGCCAGGTCGTCCGGAACGTTGAGCTCGACGTCCTCGACATCGGGAAAGGCGCCGGCGACGACATCGGCGAGCGCGGCGCGCAGGACGACCGGGCGCGGGTCGATGTCGATCGCCTTCGCGTCGAGCCGCGAGAGGTCGAGCAGCTCCTCCAGTAGCCGCCGCAGCCGCTCGCCCTGCTCGACTCCGACTCGAAGCAGCTCCTCGCGCAGGTCCTCGGGGAGCTCCGGACCACGCTCGGCGAGCGTCTTGAGGACGCCGTAGACCGACGTCGCCGGCGTCCGCAGCTCGTGCGACGCGATCGCGACGAAGTTGAGCTTGAACTGGTCGAGCTGGACGGTCTCCTCGTGCAGGCGGGCGCGCTCGATCGCGAGAGCGACCCGCTCGGCGACGAGCTGCAGGAGCTCGAACTCGTCGCGCGTGAACTCCCGCGGCGACAGCGAGCCGACGTGGAGGACGCCGATCGACTCGCCCGCGACGATGAGGGGCACGCCGAGCATCGCCTTGATCCCCTTCTGGCGGAGGATCGGGTTCCAGACGGGGTACTCGTCGACGTCGATCGCGCGCGCCTTTCCCTCCGCGGCGACGCGGCCGGCGAATCCGGCGCCGAGCGGGATGCGGACGCCCTGCTCCACCTCCTCCTCGATCCCGAGCGCCGCCCGCGCGACGAGCTCCTCCGTCTCCTCGTCCAGCAGGAGCACCGCGCACGTGTCGGCGCGGAGGATGTCGCGGATGCGGGGCAGGAGCACGGAGAGCAACTCGTCGACCTCGAGGTGCGCCAGCGCCGCGTCGGTGACGGCTTGAACGTTCTCGATCCGCTTCCGCGCCGCGCGCTCGGCCTCGAACAGGCGCGCATGGTCTATCGCGAGCGCCGCGCGGTCGGCGACGAGCTGGAGGAGCTCCACCTCGTCGACGGTGAACTCCCGGACGACGAGCGAGCCGACGTGCAGCACGCCCCGCACCCGCCCTTCGACGACGAGCGGCACGCCCAGCATCGACTTCACGCCCTTCTCGCGGAGGATCGGGTTGAGGACGTCGCCGTGGTCGACGTCGTCGAGGATCACCGGCTCCTTCTCGGCGGCGATGCGCCCCGCGAAGCCGCGCCCGACCGGAATCCGCACGCCTTGTTCGACCTCCTCTTCGATGCCGAGCGCGGCGCGCGCGACGAGCTCGTTCGTATCGTCGTCGAGCAGGAGGATCGCGCACGTATCGACGTCGAGCAGCTGTTGCGTGCGGACGAGCAGCGCGTCGAGGAGCGCGTCGAGCTGGAGGTGCGCGAGCGCAGCGTCGGTTACCGATTGCAGTCGGCGGACGTATTCGGTTGCCGACTCCCCGGTCACCACCCGCAAGGCTTGCCCCCTAAACCTCCCGCCTAAGCCTCTGGCGGCGGTTCTGGACGAGCAACGCGGCGGCGAGAAGCAGGCCGGCGGCGACCTCGACGATCGTCACGGCGTGCGACCCGATCGGGTCGCCGACCTGATAGCCGAGAACGGCGCCGAGCGGAGCCTTGCGCGCGAGCGGCTCCAAGCAGAGCGCGCCGGCGGTGACGAGCGCGCCGAGGAGCGCGCGCTGCGTCCGCCACCGGTAGCCGAAACAGCCGAAGAGCGGCCCGGTGACGAGACCGCCGACGACGGTGAACGCATTGCTCACGAGGAAGCCGTGCGCGTTCGCGAGCGTGTACTGCGCTCCTTCGGCGGGGCTGTCGGTCATGAGCCAGTAGCCCGTGAGCGCGGCCGCGGTCGCACCGAGCCCGAGCAGCACCGCGCGGCGCGGCGTCGTCTGCGACCAGCCGGCGAAGAACGCGATCAGGATCCACGGCGCGGAGAGCTTGGCGACGTCCGGCCCCCACCCCGGCACCCGCGCGCCGAGGTACTGGGTTCCCGCGCCGTACGCGGCGCTGAGCAGCAGTGCTAGCGCGACCCCCATCGCCGCGCGATCCTACCTAGCCCGCGCGCTCGATGAGCTCCGCGCCAACCTCGAGATCCGACGTACGCGCTTGGGCTTCTGGTCGGTCAGCTGAGCGCAGTAGGTGTGCCCAGAGTCGAAAGGTCCGATGGACCGTCCGTGATAGACCAATCCAGGAGTCCGTTTGTATTGGCGTCGACGATCAGCGTCAAGACACTTCCTGTCGGTGGCTGCGATCCCGGCGCCAAATGCGCCATATGCCCGACGAAGTTCCCGCGCATCGTGATGGCATACACCATCTGATTGGAATCAATCTGTTCGCCCATGAGGGCCTGGACGGCCGAGACGCGCGTCGTCCCTACGACTTGCGCATCACTTGGCGCCGTTTCGCCGTTCCGAGCAGCTAGATCCCAAGCCATGCTCTTCAGAACGGCGAGGTCAGCGCTTGAAGGGGACCCTGCTAGTGCGGCCTTCGGGCCTGTCAGGGCGAAGCCGAGCCCGATTCCCGTTGCTACGAGCAGTAGAGCCCCGAAGACGGGGACCCGCCGCCTGAAGTTAGGCGCCGAGACGTTGCGGAGTTGCATCAGGATCGGGAGCGCTCGATGAGCTCGACGCGGTACTGATCCGGATCTCTCACGAAGCAGATGAGCGAGCCGCCTTCGCGGAGGCGGTACGGCTCGCGCTCCGGCTCGATCCCCTGCACCGCCAGGCCGGCGAGCGTGGCGGACATGTCGTCGACCGCGAGCGCGATGTGGCCGTAGCCCGTGCCGAGCTCGTACGTGCGGCCGTCGTGGTTGTACGTCAGCTCGAGCACCGACTTGTGCGCGCCGATCCCGAAGAAGTAGTTCGTCGCCTCGAGCTCGCCGTTCCGGACGATGTCCATGTCGCGCTCGAACTCGAAGCCGAGCGCCTCGTAGAACGCGCGCGAGCGCTCCGGGTCGGTGATGCGCACCATCGTGTGGAGGAACTCGGCCACCGGCCGGATCCTACGGGAGGTCGACGATCCGGCACGCAACTTCCTCGGAGTCGTCGAGGTAGTAGCTCGCGCAGATGCGGTGGTAGCCGTCGGCGATGGTCAGCGGCACGTCCTTCGCCGCCCGCCCGCGGACGACGAGCACCGGAGAGAGCTTCTTCCCCGCCGCGACCTTCGCGAGGTCGGCCGCGACATGGCGGTCGTCCTTGGGCAAGAGAGGGAGGCGGGCGGCGCGGAGGAGATCCTTGGCCCTCCGTTCCACCGTCTCCTCGACCCGGAGGCGCTCTGCCAGGTTGCCGGCCTCGATCGGCGTGAACAGGAGGCTCAGGTAATCGGCCGCTGCGGCGTAGTCATGCTGCTCGGGAGCTTTCTGCCAGTGCGCGTTCACGGCGTGAGGCTAACCCGACGGAGCCCGTCGCGAGCGCCACGCCGCCGAGGATGAGTGCCAGGCCAACGAACGCGTAGATCCCGAACCGCTCGCCGAGGAAGATCGCGCCGTACGCGAGCGCGATCGGCGGCACGAGATACGTCACGAGCGTCGCGTAGGACGGGCCGGCGGTCTGGATGATCTGGAAGAAGAGCAGGTACGCGAGCGCCGTCCCCACGACGCCGAGGACGAGGATCGCCATGATCGTCTCGCCGTGCCACATCCCGGCCGGCGCCTGGACGATGCCCGCCGGCGCGGCCGCGATGGTCGCGACGAGACAGCTGGCGAGGGCGACCACGAGCGGCGGCGTGCCCTTGAGGTGCCGCCCGGCGACGAGCGTCCCGAACGCGTAGCAGAGCGCCATCCCGACGACCGCCAACGCCGCGAGGAGCTTCCCGTGCGGCTGCGCGCCGACGAGCAGCGCGACGCCGACGAAGCCGACGACGAGCCCGACGAGCTTGACGCCGCCGACGCGGTGCTCGCGGAAGAACGCGAGCGCGAGCAGAGCGTTGAAGATCGGCACCGCTCCCTGGATGATCGACGCGAGCCCCGAGTCGAGCCGCTTCTCTCCCCAGGAGAGGAGCCAGAACGGCAGCGCGGTATTCACGAGCCCGACCACGAGGAGCCAGCGCCACGCGGCCCGCAGCTCGTTCAGCGTCTCGCGCGAGCCGAGCCGCCATACGGCGACGGCCGCGAGGACGACCGCGGCGGAACCGATGCGCCCGAAGATCAGAGTCGAGGGCGCGAGCTGCCGGTCGGCGATCTTGATGAGCATGAACGACGCTCCCCAGATGAGGGCGAGCAGCGTGAGGAAGACGATCGGCCGGCGCATCGCTTACTCCAACGTAACGGCGGCGTCAGCTGTGAGATTCCGACGGCAGGTGCCCCGTCTACACTGAACCACCTGACGGAGCTCGCCGATCAGCCGATCCACCGCGCCCTCGGTCTCACGGACTGGGAAGCGCGGCGAATCCGAGAGCTGCTCGGCCGGGACCCGAACCATTTCGAGCTCGCGGTCTTCTCCCTGCTCTGGTCGGAGCACTGCGGGTACAAGCACTCGGCGCCTCTGTTGAAGCGCCTCCCGTCCGCCGGCGAGCGTGTGCTGCAGGGTCCCGGCGAGAACGCGGGCGTGCTCGACCTCGGCGACGGGACGGCGGTCGCGTTCAAGGTCGAGTCGCACAACCACCCGTCCGCGGTCGAGCCGTTCCAGGGCGCCGCGACCGGGGTCGGCGGGATCCTCCGCGACATCATCGCCATGGGCGCGCGGCCGGTCGCGCTGCTCGACGGCCTGTGGTTCGGCGCGCCCGACTTCCATTTCTGGCGCGCCGTCGAGGGGATCGGCCATTACGGCAACTGCGTCGGCGTCCCGAACGTCGGCGGGCAGACGGTGTTCGACCCCGCGTACTCCGGCAACTGCCTCGTCAACGCGATGTGCGTCGGGCTGCTCGAGACCGAGCGGCTGCGCTCCGCCAAGGCGAGCGGGCCGAGCAACGTCGTCGTCCTCTACGGCGCGACGACCGGGCGCGACGGCATCGGCGGTGCCTCGGTGCTGGCCAGCGCCGAGCTGAGCGAGAACGACGCCGACAAGCGCCCGTCGGTGCAGGTCGGCGATCCGTTCACGGGCAAGAAGCTCATCGAGGTCTCGCTCGAGCTCGTGGAACAGGGGCTCGTCGAGTCGCTGCAGGACTGCGGCGCCGCCGGCCTTGCCTCCTCCCTTGCCGAGATGGCGTCCGACGGCGCCGGCATCGACGTCCAGCTCGACCGTGTCCCGTTGCGCGAGGAGGGCATGGAGCCGTGGGAGATCATGATCTCGGAGTCGCAGGAACGGATGGTCGCGGTCGTCCGGCCCGACATGCTCGCCGCGGTCGGGCTCGTGTGCGAGCGCTGGGAGCTGCCGTGCGCGGTCATCGGCGAGGTGACCGGCACGGGACTGCTGCGGGCGTTCCACGACGGCGAGGTCGTCGGCGAGATCCCCGCTGAGCTGCTGACGGAGGAGTGCCCGCGCTACGAGGTCGAGCAGCGCCCGGCACCGAAGCCGTTCCGGCGCGTCGCGCGGCCCGCGTTCGACGTCCGCGAGGTGATCGAGCAGTACGACCACCTCGTCGGCTCGCGCACCGTGCGCCGGCCCGGGCTCGACGCCTCGGTGCTGCGGCTACGCCCTTCGCTCCGCGGCATCGCGGTCGCGCTCCAAGGCCCTGCGCCTGGCGAGACGGACGGCTTGCGCGCCGGCGTGCAGGCGACGATCGGCGCAGCGCGCGCCGTGGCGTGCGCGGGCGGCGAGCCGATCGGCCTCACGGACTGCCTCAACTTCGGCAATCCCGAGAAGCCGGAGATCGCGCACGAGCTCGCCAAGGCGATCGAGGGGATCTCGATCGCGGCCGAGGCGCTCGGCATCCCGGTCGTCTCCGGCAACGTCTCGCTGTACAACGACGCCGACGGGGTCTCGATCCCGCCGACGCCGGTCGTCGGCTGCGTCGGCGTCGTCGAAGACGTCCGCCGCGTTCCGAACCGCTGGCAGAGCGGTGACGTCGTGCTCCTCGCCGAGTCGCCCGACGGGTCGCTCGCGGCCGAGGCGGCGCTGATCCGCTTCCTCTGGAAGGCCGCGCCGCATCTCACGCTCTGCCACGACATCGGCCGCAGCGGCATCGAGGGAGCCCTAGAAGAAGCCGCGGACTGGAGCGGACTCGATGCGGAGTTCGAGATCCCGGCGGATTACGACTCGCGCCGCGGCGCCGCGATTCTCGCCTGCACCCGGGAGCGCCTCGCGAAGCTCGGCTCGCGCGGTTTCCGCGAGATCGGAGCCGTTCTCTGATGTGCGGAGTCTTCGGCGTCTACGCGCCGGGCCACGATGTCGCGCGCCTGACGTACTTCGGCCTCTTCGCGCTCCAGCATCGCGGGCAGGAGTCGGCCGGCATCGCGGTCTCCGAGAACGGCCGCCTCACGACGCTCCGCGACCTCGGCCTCGTGGCGCAGGTGTTCGACGAGAAGAAGCTGCACGGCCTGCATGGCGACGTCGCGATCGGCCACACGCGCTACTCGACCACCGGCTCGTCGGCGTGGGCGAACGCGCAGCCGATCCTCCAGCACGGCCGCGCGCGCACCGTCGCACTCGGCCACAACGGCAACCTCGTCAACGTCGGCGAGCTGCGGGACGAGATCCGCGGCGCGGGAGTCAAGCTCGGCACGACGTCCGACAGCGAGCTCGTCGCGGCGCTGCTCGCGAACGACGAGGCGCCGCTCGCCGAGGCGACCGCGAACGCGATGCGCCGGCTCGACGGGGCCTATTCGATCGTCGCGCTCTCCGAGGGACGGCTCGTCGCCTTCCGCGACGCACACGGCTTCCGGCCGCTCGTCATCGGGAAGCTCGAAGACGGGTGGATCACCGCGTCGGAGACGTGCGCGTTGGATCTCGTCGGCGCCGAGCTCGTGCGCGAGGTGGAGCCCGGCGAGCTCGTCATCGCCGACGGCGACGGGCTCAAGACGGTGCAGGTGCTCGATCCGCGCGAGCGTCGCGCGCTCTGCATCTGGGAGTACTTCTATCTCGCTCGCCCCGACTCGGAGCTCGAGGGCATCGAGGTGCACGGCGCGCGCGTGCGCATGGGCGAGCGGCTCGCCGCCGAGGCGCCCGCAGACGCCGACCTCGTCCTCCCCATCCCCGACTCCGGCATCCCCGCCGCTATCGGGTTCGCCCGCGCGCTCGGGCTCCCGTTCAGCGAGGGTCTGATCAAGAACCGCTACGTCCAGCGCACGTTCATCCAGCCCGGGCAGGAGCTGCGCAAACAGGGGATCCGGATGAAGTACCACCCGGTCGCCGAGGTCGCCGGGAAACGCGTCGTGGCGGTCGACGACTCGATTGTGCGTGGCAACACGACCGAGCAGATCGTGCGGATGCTGTTCGACGCGGGCGCCACCGAGGTGCACGTGCGCGTGTCCTCGCCGCCGGTCGTCGGGCAGTGCTTCTACGGCATAGACCTCGCGGATCCGGCCGAGATGATCGCGGCGGGTCGTACCGTCGAGGACGTGCGTGAGGCGATCGGCGCGACGTCGCTCGCGTACCTCTCCCACGACGGGCTCGTCGAGTCGACGCAGCGCCCGGCGTCGGCGCTGTGCCGCGCGTGCCTCACGGGCGACTACCCGACCGAGATTCCGGTCGAGGCGTCGAAGCACCGGTTCGAACCGGCGCGCGTCTAGTTCTGCTGCCCGGAGCGCGCCCGCTCGCGCTCCTGCCGCAGGATCTCGAGGATCCGGTCGGCGTTCGCGCGCTGCTCCGCGTCCTTACGCCAGAACTCAGCGGTCAGTTTCGTCGTCTTCTTCTTCGCCATCGTCGTCGATGTAACCGAGGATCCGATCGAGCTTCATGTGAAGGTACTGGCAGGACGTCAGGATCGCCCCGAGCAATTCGCGATCAGGCAATTCCGTCACCGGTTCAGCGTGGCGGACGTGGAGATGCGGCGCAAGATGGCTCCTGGAGACGTGCCGCGAACGGGCACGCCACTTGGCACCATGTCCGGCCGTGCAGCTCTTCCACTACCACCTCGTCACGAGCCGCGTCCGCGAGGTCGAGGCGCGCTACGTCGGCAAGCTCGGGTTTGATCTCGTCGCCCGCCATGGCCGGGTCGGTGAGGAGCTCACGTCCTTCGAGCCGGGCGTGTCGTGGGAGGATCTCGACGCGAAGGGCTTCAAGCTGCGGCTCACGGAGCTCGAGAAGGGCGCCGTCAACGTCGTCGTCCAGCCCGGCCAGTGGCCGGTGCCGCGCGTCGACCATCTCGGCCTCGTGCTCGAGCAGGACGAGTTCGAGGCGGCAATCGAGCGCGCGGAGCGGCTGAACCTCCGCATCCAGGAGCACGCCGGCCGGCGGACGTTCGTCTCGACCAACGCGGGCTATCGCCTGGAGATCCACCCGCCGCGCGAGTGGATCGACGATCTTCTCTCCCAGGACGACGACCTTCGGCTCGGGGAGCTCCACCTCAAGGCTGAGGATCCGCAGGCGAAGGCGAGCGCGCTCGCGGAGATTCTCGACGCCGAGCAGGACGGCAGCGACGTCGTCATCGGAGAGACCGTCGTCCGCTTCGCCCGCGGCGGCCCGCAGGGCCGGCCGGAGCTGTTCGGCGAGCTGTTCGCTTAGGCCACGTCCGGAACCCGGTTCCGGACATGGCCCGGTAGGGCACGGCTCTCCGCACCGAATCCGACGTCAGGACTCGTCGGTCGACCGAGAGGGCCAAGTCCTCTGTGGACACGTCCGGAACCCGGTTCCGGACGTGGCTCTCCGAGCCCTGTCCCGAGCCGCCCTCCGGGTCCGGCCCTAGACTCGGTCTGTGGGCGAGGAAGGTCGCACGTACGACGATGCCGGCGTCTCGCTCGCGACGGCGAATGCGGTCGTCGAGCGCCTCCGGGCGGCCGTCGAGTCGACCGGCGCGCAGGGATTCGGGCACTTCGCTGCGCTCCACCCGCTCGGCGACGGACGCTTCCTCGCCGCCTCCACCGATTCGATCGGGACGAAGCCGATCGTCGCCCGCCCCCGCGGCGCACTTCGCAACTGCGGTGCCGACATGGCCGCGCACTGCATCAACGACGTGATCACGTGCGGAGCCGAGCCGCTCATCCTGCTCGATTACGTCGCCTCCGAGCGCATCGACCTCGAGCAGGTCGCGGAGCTGATCGAGGGCGCCGCCGAAGTCTGTCGCGAGGCAGGCGTCGCGCTGATCGGCGGCGAGACAGCGGAGATGCCGGACGTGTACCGCGACGGCGAGCTCGACTTCGCGGCGACGTGCGTGGGCGTCGTAGATTCGCCGCTCGACGGCTCCACGATCGAGGCCGGCGATGTCGTCCTCGGCTTCCCCTCCGCAGGCGTGCACGCGAACGGATTCACGCTCGTGAGGCGCGTGCTCGAGGACGAGGACTACGAGGGCGACGACCTCCTTGCACCGACGCGCCTCTATCTCGACGTCGTCCGCCGCCTCCGCGGCCGCGCGCGCGCGTTTGCGCACATCACCGGCGGTGGCATCACCGGCAACCTCGAGCGCGTCCTCCCGGAGGGCCGCACCGCCGAGATCGACTGGGACGCCTGGGAGCGGCCGCCGGTCTTCGCCTGGCTCGCGCGCCATGTCGACGAAGCCGAGATGCGCCGCGTCTTCAACCTCGGGGTCGGCTTCTGCGCCGTCGTGCCGGAAGCGGAGCCGGGCGACCTCGTCATCGGGCACATCGCGTGATCGGCGTCCTCGTCAGCGGCAACGGCACGAACCTCCAGGCGCTGCTCGACCGCGCCCTTCCGGTGACCGCCGTCGCGTCGAACCGCAAGGACGCGTACGCCCTGATCCGCGCGCGCGACGCCGGCGTGCCGACCGCGACGTTCTCGCTCGACTGCCACCCGGTTCGCGAGGAGCGCGACCTCGTCATGGCGACGTGGCTCGAGGAGCATGGCGTCGAGCTCGTCGTGCTGGCCGGCTACATGCACCTCCTGACGAAGCCGTTCCTCGACCGCTTCCCGGGCCGAATCGTCAACGTCCACCCGTCGCTGCTGCCGGCATTCCCCGGGGCGCACGCGATCGACGACGCGCTCGCCGCGGGCGTGGAGACGACCGGCGTCACCGTCCACCTCGTCGACGAAGGCCTCGATACCGGACCGGTGCTGCGGCAGGAAGTGGTCGAGGTCGCGCCGCCGGAGACGCTCGTCGAACGCATCCACGCCGTTGAACACCGCTTGCTGCCTGAGATAGTGAGCGAGCTGTGCGCGCGCTGATCTCGGTCTACGACAAAACGGGCATCGACGACTTCGCACGCGGCCTCGCCGAGCTCGGCTGGACGCTCGTCTCGTCGGGCGGCACCGCTGCGCACCTGGAGAGCCTCGGCCTCGAGGTGACGAAGGTCGAGGATCTGACCCAATCGCCGGAGATGCTCGGCGGCCGCGTGAAGACGCTCCACCCGCGCATCCACGCCGGTATCCTCGCCCGCCGCGACGACGACGGCGACATGGCCACGCTCGCCGAGCACGGGATCGAGCCGTTCGACCTCGTGTGCGTCAACCTCTATCCGTTCGAGCGCGAACCGTCGGTCGAGCTCATCGACATCGGCGGCCCGTCGATGCTGCGCGGCGCGGCCAAGAACTTCGCGTCCGTCGCGGCGATATGCGACCCGGACGACTACGAGCCTGTGCTCGCAGAGCTGCAGGCGGACGGCATCTCGGCCGAGACTCGCACCCGCCTCGCGGCTAAGGCGTTCGCGACGACGGCTGCCTACGACGCCGCGATCGCGAGATGGTTCTCGCCCGAGCCGTTCCCCGACTCGCTGGTGCTCTCGCTCGAAAAGGAGCTCGATCTCGTCTACGGCGAGAACCCGCACCAGCAGGCTGCCTACTACTCGGAACGTCGCGTCCGGCGCCATCTGCTTTCCCGCGTCGAGCAGCTCCACGGGAAGGAGCTCTCGTTCAACAACCTCAACGACCTCTCCGGCGCGCGCGCCCTCGCGCGCGAGTTCGCCGAGCCCGCTTGCGTGATCGTCAAGCACGCGAACCCGTGTGGCGTCGCCGTCGGCGCGACGCTCGAGGACGCGTACGACAAGGCGCTCGCGTCCGACCCGGTCAGCGCGTACGGCGGCGTGGTCGTGCTCAACCGCGAGGTCGAGACCGGGCTTGGGGAGAAGCTCGCCGAGCAGTTCGTCGAAGTCCTCTTCGCGCCCGGCTACACCGCCGACGCGCTGGCCGCGCTCCAGCAGAAGAAGAACACGCGGATCCTGCTCGACAACGAACGGCGTCTCGGCGAGCCGCGCGAGCGCCACTACAAGCGCGTCCTCGGCGGGATGCTCGTGCAGGACGCCGACTCTCAGATCGAGGACCGGGACGGCTGGGAGGCGGTCGCCGGCGAGGTGAGCGAGGCGCAGTGGAGCGATCTCGTCTTCGCGTGGCGCGTGTGCAAGCACGTCTCCTCGAACGCGATCGTCCTCGCGGAGGATCTCCAGACGATCGGCATCGGCGCCGGCCAGATGAGCCGGGTCGACGCCGTCCGTATCGCGGTCGAGAAGGCGGCGGAGTTCGGCCACGATGCGCGCGGCTCCGTACTCGCCTCGGATGCGTTCTTCCCGTTCGCCGACGGCCCGCAGGTCGCGCTCGACGCGGGCGTCTCCGCGATCGTCCAGCCGGGCGGCTCACGCCGCGACGACGAGGTGATCGCCGCGGTGACCGCTGCGGGCGCGGCGATGGTCTTCACCGGCCGCCGCCACTTCCGCCACTAGAGGCGCTACAGCTCGCCGGGCGGGGCGATGCGGTAGAAGAACGGCCCGAGCCCGGCCTGGTTGACCGCGAACATCAGCGCGAGGTGCTCCTCGAGCATCCGCGCCTTGTCGAGCCCGCCCGCGTAAACCGGCTCGTAGCCCGCGTCGCGGCTCAGCTGCTCCGTGACCTCGCGCGCCTCGTCCTCGGCCGCGAAGAGGTTCGACGGCCGCACGCGCTGCGTCGCGATCTGGTCGTAGACGGAGGCGAAGTTGAGGTTGAACGCCTTGGCCGTCGGGCCGCCGACGATCGACTTGATCTCGTGCGCGCTCGACTCGAACTCCTCGTTGCGGCTGCGGACGGCGTTCGTCGCGTCGATCGTCGTCTTGCCGGCGATGCCGCTCACCTTGCGGAGCGCGGCGGCGATCTCCCCGGACGGAACCGCGACGAGCAGCACGTCCGCGTCCGACGCGTCGCCGCCGTCGCGTCCGAACTCGTCCACCTCGTGCCCGGCCGCGCGCCACAGCTCCGCGAGCCCGCCGCCGACGTTTCCTCTCCCGATCACCGCGATCTTCATGGCATACCCTTCCGGTCTCGATGGCGCGCGATTACCCGACGATTCTCGACCTGGTCGGGAACACTCCGATCGTACGGTTGGACAAGTTGTCTCCGTCGGGCGGCGCCCAAATCCTCGCGAAGCTCGAGTACCTCAATCCCGGCGGCTCGGTCAAGGACCGCATCGGCCTCTCGATGATCGAGGCGGCCGAGCGCGACGGGTTGCTCAAGCCGGGCGGGACGATCGTCGAACCGACGTCGGGCAACACGGGAGTCGGGCTCGCGCTCGCCGCGGCGCAGAAGGGCTACCGGCTCGTCTTCGTCATGCCCGACAAGATGAGCCAAGAGAAGATCTCGATGCTGCGCGCGTACGGCGCCGAGGTCGTGATCACGCCCACCGCGGTCGACCACGAGTCGCCCGAGTCGTACTACTCGGTCTCGTCTCGGCTCGCCGAGGAGATCCCGGGCGGGTTCAAGCCCGACCAGTACTCCAACATGGCGAACCCGCAGTCGCATTACGACGTCACGGCCCCCGAGATCTGGGAGCAGACCGGCGGCGAGCTCGACGCGATCGTCATCTCCGTCGGCACCGGCGGGACGATCTCCGGCGTCGGCCGCTGGTTCCACGAGCGCAAGCCCGAGGTGAAGATCATCGGCGTCGATCCCGAGGGCTCGATCTACACCGCGGAGGACGAGTCGGAGCTCCATCCGTATCTCGTCGAGGGAATCGGCAAGGACACGTGGCCGGACACGATCGACCTGAAGGTCGTCGACGAGTGGATCCGCGTCTCCGACCGCGACTCGTTCCTCACCGCGCGGCG
>Ga0070734_10004562_pt1 | contig 13011 bp, 12 predicted proteins | sample Coa_R1_8_FD_66444 | JGI IMG/M metagenome (GOLD analysis project Ga0070734, IMG submission 66444) | Surface soil microbial communities from Centralia Pennsylvania, which are recovering from an underground coalmine fire - Coalmine... | ecosystem: Environmental > Terrestrial > Soil > Unclassified ...
AGCACCGACAGCCGGCCATAGGAGGGACTGTTCGGCGCCGCGACGAGACGCAGCGCAACCTCGCGCTGGAACATCAGGGTGAGGCCGGCGAAGGCGCCGATGCCGTCGAGCCAGCGCAGGAGCAGCGCGGTGGCAATGTTGTAGGGCAGGTTGGCGACGATCCGGCGCGGCGGCGGGCCGAGCGCGGCGGCGTCGATCGCCAGCGCATCCGCCTCGACCAGCTCGAGCCGCCCGGGATAGGCGGCGGCCAGCTCGGCCAGGGCGGCGAGACAGCGGCGGTCGCGCTCGACCGCGACGACGCGCCGCGCCCCTTCGGCCAGCAATGCCCGGGTCAGCCCGCCCGGGCCGGGCCCGATCTCGATCACCGTGCCGTCGCCGAGACGGCCGGCGGCGCGGGCGATGCGCCGGGTCAGGTTGAGGTCGAACAGGAAATTCTGCCCGAGGCTCTTTTTCGCGGCGATGCCGTGGCGGGCGACGACCTCGCGCAGCGGCGGCAGTGGCGGCGCTGTCGTCAGCGTGCCGCGCGCCGCCGCGCCATTTCCGCGGCCAGCCGCAACGCCGCGATCAGGCTGTCGGGCCGGGCGATGCCGCGCCCGGCGATGTCGAACGCGGTGCCGTGGTCCGGCGAGGTGCGGATGAACGGCAGGCCGAGGGTGACGTTGGCCCCGCTGTCGAAGTCGAGCGTCTTGAGCGGGATCAGCGCCTGGTCGTGGTACATGCACAGCGCCGCGTCGTAGCCGGCCCGCGCCCGCGCATGGAACATCGTGTCGGCGGCGAACGGCCCGCGCGCATCGACGCCGCGGCGGCGCAGCTCGGCGACCGCCGGCATGACGATGTCGATGTCCTCGCGGCCGAGGCTGCCGCCCTCGCCGGCATGCGGGTTGAGCCCCGCTACCGCGATCACCGGCGCGGCGATCGCGAAATCGCGCCGCAGCGCGGCGTCGGCAATCACCCCGGCATGGACGATCGCGTCGCCGCTCAGCGTCTCGATCGCGCGGCGCAGCGACAGGTGGATCGTCACCGGAACGACCCGCAGCGCCGCCGACGCCAGCATCATCACCGGCGTGACGCCGCCGCCGGCCAGCTCGGCCAGGTATTCGGTGTGCCCGGGGTGACGGAACCCGGCGCGGTAGAGCGCGTCCTTGTTGATCGGGTTGGTCACCAGCGCCGCCGCCGCGCCGGCGCGGACATCGGCAACGGCGCGGTCGATCGCCGCGACGACCAGCGGCGCATCGGCGCTGTCCGGCCGGCCCGGCGCCGCGGCCGGCGTCGCGCCGATCGGCAGCACCGGCAGCGCGGCGGCGAAGGCGCCCGCCGCTTCGCCCGGCACGCCAAGACGCCGGATCGGCACTGTCCAGCCGCAGCGCCGGGCGAGGCGCGACAGCTGCTCCGGATCGTCGATCAGATAGAAAGGCGGCACCCCTTCGGATCGGCGCAGCCACGCCTGCACGGCGATCTCGCCGCCGATCCCGGCCGGCTCGCCCATCGTCACGGCGAGCGGGAGGGGCGGCGGCGCGGCCATGGCCTCACCCCCTCACATCGACATAGGCGAGGCGGTGCAGGTCGCGCATATAGCGCCGCGCGACGGTGTCGAGGCGCTGGCGGACCAGCGCTTCGGCAACCTCGTCGCGGGTCACCGGGCCGGCGGCGGTGTTCGCCTCGCCCTTGCCGCACACCATGATGACGCCGACGCCGTTCTTCTGGACGATCGGCTGCGAAGCCTCGCCTTCCCCCAGCTTGCCGATGATGCCGCGCAAGGCCGGCGAGATCTGGCTCAGCCTGACCTTGCCTTCGCTCGACAATTGCGGCGACTTTTCCTTGCCGATGCGCAGCATCTCGGCGCAGCTCTTGGCGGTCTTGCGGACGTTCTCGGCCTCGGCGATGGCGGTGCGCCGGGCCGCCTCGCCGGCGCTGGCGGCGACCGGAAATACCACCTGGACGATGTCGTAGACCGGCTCCTCGGCGCTGCCGCCGCCGCCCGCCCCGTTGCGGCGCTCGAGCACCAGCAGCAGGTAGTAGCCGGCGCCGGTGCGGATCGGCGGCGACAATTCGCCCGGCTTCAGATTGGCCACCACCTTGCCGAGCTCGGGGGCGAGCTGGTCGGGCCGCACCCAGCCCATGTCGCCGCCGACCGCCGCCGTCGCCGATTGCGAGAACTGCTGGGCGATGGCGGAAAAGCGCGCGCCGGCCCGCATCTGCTCGATCAGCTTTTCCGCCAGCCGCCGCACCTCCTCGTCCTGCGCCGGATTGTCGACGGCGAGGAAGATCTCGGCGACCCGGCTCTCCGGCTCCTTGGCATGCTCCTTGACCCGCTTCATCGCCTCGTCGATCTCTTCGTCCGACACCGTCACCGTCTGGGCGGCGAGGCGGCGCACCAGCTTGCCCCAGACGAGCGTCGCGGTGATCTGCTGGATCAGCGTGTTGCGGTCGATCCCGCGCGATTTGAGGAACTCGTCGAGCTGGCCGGGGCGCATGTTGTTCTGCTTCTCGATCTGCTCGAAGGCCTTCTTGATCTCGGCCTCGCTCGCGGTGACGCCCTGGCGCTTGGCCTCCTGGAGCTGCAATTTCTCGTCGATCAGCCCGCGCAGCACCTGGGCGCCGATGCGCTGGCGCGCTTCCGGCGTGTCGGCGATGTTCGACGACAGCATGACGAGGCGCATCCGCTCCGCCAGGTCGTAGACCGAGATGACGTCGTCGTTGACCACGGCGGCGATGCCGATTCCCGGCACCGGCGCCGGGGCCGGCGCCGCCTTTTCCGGGGCGACGGCGGCGCTGCGCCGCGGCCGCTCGGCCGCCTGGGCCGCGCAAACGCTCGCGGCCAGCAAGAGGAGCAGACCCAGACTACGCAACACCGCCATCGACACGCCCTTGCCGCCGCAGCGGGTCGCGAGCCTACACCTTTGCCGCGCCGCTGTCGCCGGCCCGATCGCCGCGGCCCCGCCGCTCAGGGACCGCCGCTGATCGAGGCGACGGTGCTGCCGATCTCGCCGAGATTCTTGAACACGACGCTGAACAGCACCGACACGCCGGGGGTCACGTCGCCGTTGCGGATGCCGGACTGGCTCAGCGTGCCGACAAAGGCCATGCATTCGTCCTGGTACACCGCCGACAGGCTGGCATAAAGGCTGGTGCTGGTCGATTGCGGGGTCGGCACGCCGTTGACCAGGTTCGAGGCGTTGCTGAGGTTGATCGTCTCGGTGCCGTTCAGCGACCAGTATTGCGTCAGCCGGGAATTGAGGGTGAGGACGAGCTGCTCGCGGCGGCCGTAAAGGATCGACTGGCCGGTCACCGGGTTGGTCACCACGTCGAGCCGCTGCTGCGCAGGGATCAGCAGGAAGTTCATGCCGAGGCGCAGGCTCTGCGGGCCGAAGCTGGTGCCGACTTCCTGGGTGCGGTCGGCCAGGGTCCGCTTGTCGAAGCGGAAGCGGTAGATCAGGTCGAGATACGAGGTCGGCGACAGGGTCACACGGCCGACGATGTCCGACAGGTTCTGCTCGGCCCCCGAACCGGGCGGCATGAAATTGTTGGTCTGGGCGCGCAGGCTCTGGCCGATCAGCATGCGGTAGCTGCCGCCGTCCTTGTTGTAGAGGCCGAGCTTGAGCCCGTAATCGACGCGCTGGCCGGTGTCGAGCAGGTCGTAGCCTGACAGCCGGTCGGGCCGGAACAGGTCGGAATCGCGGAACTCGAAGTTGAGGCTGTCTTCGTTGGGGATGCGGTGCTGGTTGCCGCCGCTCGGCCCGGCAAAGGCGGCGACGATCGGCTCGACCAGGGCGGTGGTGTTTTCGCCGCGCCGCACCAGCGGATAGCTCCATTGCAGCCCGACCTGCGGAAAGGCGCGCGGCGCGAAGAAGCTGTAGCCGATGCGTTCGGCCGCCGGTAGCCCTTTCTGGGCGAAATACGCGGTCGGCAGGTCGGGGTTGGAAAGCGGGCTGAGGCTGTTGACCGAGTAGATGTCGCCGCGCACGCTGGCAAAGGCCTTGTATTGGCCGCCGATGCCGTCGCGGAAGGTCTTCTCCCACTCGCTGCCGAGCGAGACGCGCCGGGTCTGGGTGCCGACCTCGCGCACGATATTCATCAGGTTGGCGTTGAGCTTCCAGCGCCCGCCCCAGCCGTCGGGCTCGCTGATCCAGGTGCGGTTGGCGACCGGCAGCACGATCGGCTGGGTCGAATCGCCGAGCCCGGGCTGCAGCGGCTGGAACATGTAGGCGTCGACATCGGTCATGCCGCGCCGGTCGAAGCCTTGCAGATAGGCGTGGCTGATCTCGGCGTTGAGCGGCGGGTTGGGGAAATTGAAGCGCAGCAGGTAGGTCTGGTCGGAGACGCGCTGCAGGCTGAAGCCGGTGCGATAGGTGTCGTCGAGGTCCCACACCCCGGTGGCGTTGATGTGGCCGCGCATCTGGTGGTTGACGGTCTCGACGTTGCCGGCGCCGACATTGCTGTAGTTGAGGCTGTCGATGATATCGAGGGTGCCGTTGCCGAAGCGCTGGCGGTATTCGGTCGCCAGCAGCGGTCCGGCGCGCGAGGTGAAGCGCGGCGCCAAGGTGAGGTCCTTGTCCGGCCCCAGCACCCAGAAATACGGCAGCGACAGGTGCAGCCCGGTGGTGTTCGAGCTGCCGAACGAGGGGATCAGAAAGCCGCTGGCGCGCTTTACCGTCGGGTCCGGGGTCGACAGGTAGGGCGAATAGAAGATCGGCCAGCCGTCGAGCTCCATCGTCACGTCGTTGAACTCGACCAGCTTGTTTGCCCGGTCGTGGACGATCTCGCGCGCCTTCATCTGCCAGGCCGGCGGCTTGGTCGGGTCGTCCTTGCACAGGTCGCAGGGCGAGTAGACGCCGCGCGCCAGCTCGGTGCGGTTGCCGTTGGTGCGCCGCGCCGCGTTGCCGACCAGCCGCGAGCGGTCGGAAAACAGCATGCGCACATTGGTGGCGAAGCCGTTGTTCAGCGAATCGCGCAGCTCCATGAAGTCGGCGAACAGGACCTCGCCGGTCGGCTGCAGCAGGCTGACATGGCCGGAAGCGGTGATCGTGTCGGTGCGCTGGTTGTAGCTGACCGTGTCGGCGAGCAGGACCTGATTGCCCTGAGAAATCTCGACATGCCCCTTGGCGACGGTGAGCCCGAGCTGGTCGTCGTATTGCACGTCGTCGGCCTGGAACAGCACCGGGGCGTTCTTGTTGGCCTGCGGGCCGGAGCCGATCGTGCTCAACTGCGCCGCCGCCGGGGCGCTCGCCAGGGCGGCAAGCGCCAGCCCGCCGAGCCAGCGCATCAGGCCGGGCCCGCTTCGGCGTCGTCCAGGTCGGGGGAAACCTGTCATCAGCTCCCTTCGGTCACAGCGGTCGCGGCCGGGTCATCCGTCTTCCAGGTGGAGCAGCATCGAGACGCCGAAAATCGTGCTGACCCCGGCCGGGGTCCAGGCGGCCAGCAGCACCGGCAATTTCGCCGACAGGCCGAGGGCGAACACGATATCCGACAGGAAATAGAGGATGAAGCCGCTGAACACGCCGCTGACGATCAGCATCGTCGCGCCGCCGCGGCGCTGCAGCCGCAGGCTGAACGTCGCCGCCACCAGCACCATCGCACAGAACAGGAACGGGCGCGCCAGCAGCACGTTGAAATGCAGGCGGTGACGCTGCGCCGAGAAGCCGGAGGCTTCGAGCAGGCTGATGAACCCGGGCAGGTCCCAGAACGACATCGTGTCGGGCGGGGCAAAGCTTTCCTCGATCTTGGCGGTGGTCAGCTCGGTCGGCAGGCGCAGCTCGGCGAACGGCTGGGGCGCCTCGCTGCCGCTCCAGCGCTCGCCGCTGCCGATCAGCCAATAGCCGTCCTCCAGCGTCGCCGTTTTTGCCTCCACGCGTGAGGTGAACCCGGTCATCTTATTGAAAAAGAACAGCGAGACCCCCTGGAGCTCGAGCCGCGACGAGGCCAGCTTCTTGCCGTGGATGACGATCTGCCCGCCCTGGCCGTCGCTTTGCCGCAGCCACAGCCCGGCATCCGACAGCGACAATTCGTCGGCGCCCTGGCGCAGGTTGCGGCTGTTGAGCTTTTCATAGGACGCCTCCATCGACGAGGCGATCGGGTTGAACATCGTCACCGCCACGACGCCGACGCCGAAGGCGACGACCACCGCCGGGGCGAGGAACTGCCATACCGAGATGCCGGCGGCACGGGCGACGACCAGCTCGTTGCTGCGGGTCAGCCGCCAGAAGGCGAGCATGGTGCCGAACAGCACCGCGAACGGCATCGCCTCCTGCGCGGTGTGCGGCAGTTTCAGCGCCGCCATCTCGAACAGGGTGGCCATCGACACCTGCGCCTTGGCGGCGCCGCGGCGCAGCAGCTCGATGTAGTCGACGAGGAAGGTGATCACCGCCATCGCCCCGAACACGCCGCAGAACCAGCCGAAGAACTGGCGGGCGATGTAGGCCGAGAGGGTTCTGGCAAGCTGCACCGGCGACCGCCTTCCCGTCGCGCTCGTGGTCAGGATGCGGCCAGGACCGGCCGCCGGGCGCCGAATTTGATCCCGCTGCGCATCAGGATTCCAAACCCCAGCGCGATCGGCAAGAGGTCGGTCAAATAGATCAACGGGATGGCGACGCCGTAGCGGTTGGCCAGGTTTCTGATGCCGATATCGGCGGACTGGAAGACAAAGGCGACGCCGACGGCGAGAAGCACCCGGCGCATCTGGCCGCGCCGGTTGGCCTCGCCCGGCAGCAGGCAGGCGAGCGGGATCAGGGCGAAGCTGAACGCCAGGATCGGCTCGGCCAGCCGCTGCGCCCCCTCGACCAGGAAGCTGTAGCGGGTCTGCGGGTCGAGCCCCGGCGGCGGGAAGAACAATTCGTCGAGAAAGCGCTCCTGCGCCTCGCGAAAGCGCACCACCGGGGCGTCGCGCAGGCTGTCGAGGTCGAGGGTGTAGCGGTCGAAGGTCAGCAGCGAGAACTTGCCGGTCTTGCGGTCGTATTGCTGGCGGTTGCCGTGCACCATCAAGAGCCGCGAGCCGCCGCCGACCTCGGTGAAGGCGCCGCGGTCGGCGATGATGGTCACCGGGCGCTGCTTGTCGCGCTCGTCGTCGATCAGCAGGCCGAGCACCTCGCCGCGTTCGTTGCGCGCGCCGATGTAGATCGTCAACTTGTCCGAGAGCGTCGTGAACGCGCCCTCCTGCAGCAGGCTGGAGACGAAACGGTTGCGGATCTCGAACTGGGCGTCCTTGAACTCGCGGTTCGATGCCGGCAGGAAATAGGCCGACAGGCCGACAAGGACGCAGAAGGCGAGCCCGGCAAGGATCAGCACCGGCCGCGCCAAAGCGAGCGGGCCGAGCCCGGCGGAGCGCATGACCACCAGCTCGCTTTCGTTGTGCAGCCGGTTGAACACGAACAGCACCGAGATGAACACGCCGATCGGCAGGACGATGTCGACAAAGCGCGGCAGGATCAGCATCGCGAGATAGAGAAACATCTCGATCGACAGGCCGCGATTGACGATCAGGTCGACGAGGCGGAGCGACTGGGCGAGCCAGACTGCGGCGCACAGCGCCGCCGTGACGAACACCATCACCGCCAGGCACTGGCGCAGGATGTAGCGCGTGAGCCCCCTCATCGCGGCGGGATCATAAGGGCCCCGCCGCGGCACGGCCATAGCCGATTGACTCGGCGCGCGGCTGCGTCTATCGCGCCGGGGAGAAAGCCGCCGAGGGTGTGCGATGAAGATCCGCTTTGCCGAGTTCGAGCCGTCCCGTCCCGGCGCGATCGTCGTCGGCGTGTGGGAAGACAAGGAGCCGACCGCGCCGGCGCGCCGGCTCGACGCGGCGACCGGCGGCGCGGTGGCCCGGGCGCTTGCCGCCGCGCCGCGGTTTCGCGGCAAGAAGAGCGAGCTGCTGGCGATCGTCGGACCGCCGGAGATCGCCGCCAGCCGCATCGTCCTCGCCGGCCTCGGCAAGCCCGATGCGGTCGACGCCCGCGCGCTGCAGGAGCTTGGCGGCAACCTTGTCGTCCACCTCAACCAGGCCGGCGAAACCGCGGCGCAGATCGCCGTCGAGCTCGGCGCCGGCGCGGCGCTGGGCGCGGCGGAGGCGGCGGCGCAGCTCGCCTTCGGCGCCGCCCTGCGCGGCTACCGCTTCGACAAGTACCGCACCAAAGAAACGGCCGAGCAGAAGCCGAGCCTGGCCGAGCTGACCGTCGCCGCCCCCGCGCCCGGCGAGGCCGAGCGCGCCCATGCCGCGCTGGCGGCGACGGCGGAGGCGGTCGCCTTCACCCGCGACCTGGTGTCCGAGCCGGCCAACGTGATCTATCCCGAGACGCTGGCGGCGCGCGCCGCCGGGCTCGCCGAGTTCGGCGTCAAGGTCGAGGTGTTCGACGAGCACCGGCTGCGCGAGATCGGCATGGGCGCGCTGCTCGGCGTCGCCCAGGGCAGCGCCCGGCCGCCGCGCCTGGTCGTCATGGAGTGGCGCGGCGGCGCCGAAGGCGAGGCGCCGCTTGCCTTTGTCGGCAAGGGGGTGACCTTCGACACCGGCGGCATCTCGATCAAGCCGGCCGCCGGGATGGGCGAGATGAAATGGGACATGGCCGGCGCCGGGGTGGTGATCGGGCTGATGCGGCTTTTGGGCGCGCGCAAAGCCAGGGTCAACGCGGTCGGCATCGCCGGGCTGGTCGAGAACATGCCGTCCGGCACGGCGCAGCGCCCCGGCGACATCGTCACCTCGCTGTCGGGACAGACGATCGAGGTGCTCAACACCGACGCCGAAGGCCGCCTCGTGCTCGCCGATGCGCTGTGGTATTGCCAGGACCGGTTCAAGCCCAGACTGATGATCGACCTGGCGACGCTGACCGGCGCGGTCATCGTCGCCCTCGGCAACGAATATGCCGGGCTGTTCAGCAACAACGACGAGCTGGCCGAGCGGCTGATCGCCGCCGGCGCCGCGGTCGGCGAGAAATTGTGGCGGCTGCCGCTGGCCGAGGGCTACGACCGCGCGATCAACAGCGACGCCGCCGACGTCAAGAACATCGCCGGCGACCGCGGCGCCGGCAGCATCATCGGTGCGCAGTTCATCAAGCGCTTCGTCAACGACGTGCCATGGGCGCATCTCGACATCGCCGGGGTGGCGTGGTCGAAGCGCGACGCCCCGACCGTGCCGAAAGGCGCCACCGCGTTCGGCCTCAGGCTGCTCGACCGCTTCGTCGCCGAGCATTACGAGAAGGGCTAGCCGCAGCGTGGCGGAGGTCGGCTTCTACCACCTGTTGTCGACGCCGCTGGAGCGCGCCCTGCCGCGCCTCCTCGAACGGGCGCGGGCGCAGGATTTGCGGGTCGTCGTGCGCGCCGCCTCGCCCGAGCGGGTCGAGCACCTGAACGCGCTGTTGTGGACCTACGACGAGGCGAGCTTTCTCCCGCACGGCTCGGCGCGCGACGGCAACGCGGCGGAGCAGCCGATCTGGCTCAGCCACGGCGACGACAACCCCAACGGCGCCACCGTGCTGTTCCTGGTCGACGGGGTCGAGGCCGGCGATCTCGCCGGCTTCTCCCGCTGTCTCGACCTGTTCGACGGCAACGACGAGACCGCCGTCGCCGCCGCCCGCCGGCGCTGGCGCGCCGCCCAGGCGGCCGGGCACACGCTGACCTACTGGCAGCAGACCCCGACCGGGTGGGAGCGGAAGGCATAGGCGCGGCTGCCGATTGCCCGGCGCCGAGGGGCCCGCTATAACCCCGCTCCCCCGTCACCTGGAGAGAGTTCGCGATGGCCGTCGAGCGCACCCTGTCGATCATCAAGCCGGATGCGACGCGGCGAAACCTGACCGGCGCGATCAACGACCGGTTCGAGAAGAGCGGCCTTCGCATCGTCGCGCAGAAGCGGTTGCGGCTCACCCGCGAACTGGCCGAGCGCTTCTACGCGGTGCACGCGGCGCGGCCGTTCTACGCCAGCCTCGTCGCGTTCATGAGCTCGGGGCCGGTGGTGGTGCAGGTGCTCGAAGGCGAAGACGCGATCGCCAAAAACCGCGAGGTGATGGGCGCCACCGACCCGGCCAAGGCGGCGCCGGGCACGATCCGCAAGGACTTCGCCGAGTCGATCGAGGCCAATTCCGTGCACGGTTCGGACTCGCCCGAAACCGCCGCGCAGGAGATCGCCTTCTTTTTTGCCGAGGCGGAAATCTGTCCCTGACCGGCTCAGGCGACGAACAATGCCAGGCCGATCAGGACCAGCACGATGAAGGCCAGCATGATCTTGATAAAGCGGGTAAAGCCGATCCACGTCTGGTAATGCGCCCGGTACTGGTCATCGCTCGCGCCAACCGCCATCTCGGCCTCGCCGGTTTCATGCCAACGCCGCGAGGTATACCGAAATCGCGCCGCGAGGCAAGCGGCCTCACCCGGCGGCGGGGTTGAACAGCGCCAGGCCGGGCGGCACCGCGCCGGCAATCCGCACCCGCCCGCCTTCGACCGCGAGGCGGCCCTCGGCGAAGAGCCGCACGGCGAGCGGGTAGATGCGGTGCTCGGCGGCAAGGATGCGGGCGGACAGCGCCGCCTCGTCGTCGTCCTCGCGGACCGGCACCGCGGCCTGGACAATGATCGGCCCGGTATCGACCGCCTCGCGCACGAAATGCACGGTGCAGCCGGCGATCTTGACGCCCGCCGCCAGCGCCTGGCGCTGGGCGTCGAGGCCGGGGAAGGCCGGCAGCAGCGACGGGTGGATGTTGACGAGGCGGTCGCGCCAGGCGGCGACGAAGCCGCCGTCGAGCAGCCGCATGAACCCGGCGAGGGCGACGAGCCCGACGCCGCTGTCGCGCAGCGCCGCATCGGCGGCGGCGGCAAAGGCCTCGCGGCTGGGATGGGGAACGGCGCGGTGCGGAATCCCGGCGGCGGCGGCGCGCGCGAGGCCGGCGGCGTCGGCCCGGTTGCTCAGCACCAGGGCGATCTCGGCGGGATAGTCGGGCGCCGCCGCGGCGTCGATCAGCGCCTGCAGATTCGAGCCGCGGCCGGAGATCAGCACCCCGACCTTCAGCCGCGCCATCCCTGCGCTCCGGCTGTCGATGGCATCCTTGCAAAATCTGCGCTATGACCGACACAGGGCGGTCGGGGGAGCCGCGAGGATAAAGGATCGGGGGCGCAATGCAATGACCCTGCCGCTGGCCTGTGGCGTCGGCATGCGCGGCACGCGGCGTCCCGCCGCAGTCCTGGCGCTGGTCGTTGCGGTGCTGGCCGCCGCCCCGGCACGGGCGCAGACGGCCGACCCCTACAGCGAGACGGTACGGGTCGACGCCACCGCCGCCACCGTCGTCAAGGCGCGCGACAAAGCCCGCCTCGACGGCCAGCGCCGCGCCCTGACGGCGATCGTCGACCGCCTCTCCGGCGCGCCCGGCAAGGTCAAGCTGGGCAAGCTCGACGACAACGCGATCACCGACATGGTCGCCAATTTCGAGGTCGCCGACGAGCGCATGTCACCGGTCCGCTACACCGCCGACTACACCTTTCACTTCCACCCGGCCGACGTGCGGCGGCTGTTGCAATCGGCCGGGGTCAGCGTTCCCGAGGGCGGCGCCGCGGCGGCCGAGCCGGGCCAGCCGGCGGTGCTGCTGCCGGTCTACGAGAACGGCGCCAGGGCGGTGCTGTGGGACGATCCCAACCCGTGGCGCGACGCCTGGGCAACGCACAAGCCGGGGTCCGGCCCGGCCCGCTTCGTCCTGCCGCTCGGCGACATCGGCGACGTTGCCGCGATCGACGCGGAGAAGGCGCTCGGCGGCAACGGCGACGCGCTCGCCGCGTTCGAGAAGAAGTACGGCACCGGCACGGCGCTGGTCGCGGTGGCCGCGCTGCGCGCGACGGCCGGCCGGGCGGACGGGCTCGACATCGCGGTGCGGCAGTATCGCGGCGGCCAGCTTGGCGAGGTCCACACCTTGCGGCTCGACGCCGATCCCGGCGAAGACGAGGACGCGCTGCTGCGGCGCGGCGTGGCGGCGACCGAGGCGGCGATCGAGTCCGGCTGGAAGGGGGCGCCGGGCCAGTACGACCAGCCGGCGACGCTGACCGCGGCGGCGCCGATCACCACCCTCGACGACTGGGTGCGGCTGCGCGACCAGCTCTCCCGGGTTCCGGCGATCCGCAAGATCGAGCTGCGCTCGCTGTCGCGCCAGGAGGTGGTCATCGACATCTCCTATATCGGCAGCACCGACCAGCTCGTCGCCGGGATCGCCGCGCTCGGCCTTCAGCTCAGCCCCGGCGATCCGCTCTGGCATCTGGCCAATTCCGGCAGCGGTCCGGCGCGATGACGCTGCTCGGTCTCAACCTGCCGAACCTGATCACGCTGGCACGGCTGTTTTCGGTGCCGCTGGCGATCTGGCTGATCCTCGGCGAGCGTTACGGCGTCGCCTTCTGGGTGTTCGTCGGCGCCGGCATCTCCGACGGGCTCGACGGCTATATCGCCAAGCGTTTCGATTGGCGCACCCGGCTCGGCGCGATGCTCGACCCGATCGCCGACAAGGCGCTGCTCGCCAGCGTCTACCTCGCGCTCGGCTATGCCGGGCAGCTGCCCGACTGGCTGGTCATCCTCGTCGTCTTCCGCGACGTGCTGATCGTCGGCGGCTATCTCCTGCTGCAGGCGACGGCGGCGAGCCGGCGTTACGACCCGCTCTACATCAGCAAGCTCAACACGGCGTTGCAGATCGCGCTGGTCGCCTTTGTCCTCGCCCGGCTCGGGCTCGGCGCGTCCGACGGGCCGGCGACCTTCGTCCTGGTGCTGGCGGTGGCGGCGACGACGACCCTGTCGGGGGTGTCGTACCTGGTGCGCTGGGCGCGCATCGTCGCCGGCTCGGAGCAGGCGCTGTGACCCCGCGCGTCTACCGCGCGCTGTTCTGGCTGCTGGCGGTCGCCGCGGCGATCTTCGCCTTCGGGCTGGTGCAGAGCATCCTGGTGCCGTTCGCGGTCGGCTTCTTCATCGCCTATGCGCTGGCCCCGGTCGTCGCGCGGCTCGAATCGTGGGGCGTGCGGCGCACCCTCGGCAGCCTCGCCGTGCTCGTGCTGTTTCTGCTCGGCGTC
>Ga0070734_10004564_pt1 | contig 13006 bp, 11 predicted proteins | sample Coa_R1_8_FD_66444 | JGI IMG/M metagenome (GOLD analysis project Ga0070734, IMG submission 66444) | Surface soil microbial communities from Centralia Pennsylvania, which are recovering from an underground coalmine fire - Coalmine... | ecosystem: Environmental > Terrestrial > Soil > Unclassified ...
TCCCTCCGAGGCGGCGTACACGGCTGTGGCGAGACCGGCCGGCCCTGCCCCGACCACCACCACGTCGAACAATTCGCCGCGCTCGAGCGTGTCGAGCATGCCGAGGCAGCGAGCGAGCGATTCCTCGGATGGCGAAAGCTGCATCGAACCGTTCGGGCACTCGACCAGCACGTCGTCGGACCCGCCGCCATATTGCGCGAACAGCAGTTGCGCCGCGTGATCCTCGGCGGGATCCACCGCGTGATGGGGCTGGCCGTTGCGGCTAAGGAAATTCTCGAGGCGCAGCATGTGCGGACAATCCGGCGCCCCGATCAGGACCGGCCCGCTGACGCCCGATTCGATGTGGGCGACGCGGCGCAGGATCAGCGCCCGGACGATGCGTTCGCCGAGTTCGGCTTCGGCGACGATCAATGTACGGACCTGGTCCGGCGGTATCACGATCGCTTCGACGTCCTCCGCCGCGTCGGCATCGACGATGGCGTGGCCGCCGGAGAGAAGCGCCACCTCGCCGGTGAATTGCCCGCGCTGCCGGTACTGTACGACCGGCAACACATGACCGAGGCCATCGCGCTGGGTCAGCGCCACCCGGCCTTTCAAGACCACGAACATGCCGGGAATGGGCTCGCCGGCGGTGAACAGGCGGGTCCCGCGCGGAAACTGCCGAATCTCGCCGAAGCGCGCGAGGCGCGTGATTTCGCTTTCGCCCAGCACCGGAAACGCCTGATCGCGGCGCCCGGAAATGCCGCTCTGGTAGTCTGTCAGGTCGGGGAGTTCGTCATCGGCCGCCATCGCGCCACTCCATGTTGGGACGCGTTGCTGCCCGCGCAAGGGAACATTACCAGCCCCGCACCGCGGCGGCTAACGGGGTAAGAGCGGAGGCCGATCGGAACTACCCCTCACCCACTTCGCCGCGTGATGCGCGGCCAAGCGGGCGTGGCGTAACCAAAGTTGTCATCCCCCGCGTCCTCCGCGTGGTGCAGCTAATGGACGAGCCTAGCGCCGGCAAATAACAAAATAATTGTCATGGCCCGGCGCGGGCGTAAACCGCGTCCGGGCCACCCAGATCACGCGCGCGTCCGCACGCGAATAACGCTTTGTCTTTACCCCGATCGCTGTACCGCTTTCTTGAAGTTCCGCTTGTACCTTTCGGTTACGCCGGTGCGACACCAACTGGATGGCCCGCTTTCGCGGGCCATGACAACTTTTCTTATGTGATCCTAACCGCTTATTTCGGCGGGGGATTCGCGAGCAGATAGGGCAGGCCGTTGTTGATGTTTTTCTTTTCGCCCCAGATGCTCGGATCGAATCCAATTGGCAAACCGGATTCGAGTTGTTGACTCGTTAATCCGGAGATGTTTTTCCCGACCCCTTTCCCGACCCCCCTTGTTGTACCGCTTGTGGTTGTGTCCCAATAGTTGTCCGATTGAATTCCCTTTTTGTTTACGCCAGCGAATCCACCAACAACGCTCGATGCCCCACCTGAAACGGCGCCGGTGGAATATGAGAACTCAATTTCGTCAAGGGAAGCTTCTCCGACAAGACCTCCCACTTTGGCGCGCGCCCCGCTCGTTACAGCTCCTGTCGCGTAGGAGTCTTCGATCACCCCGTCACTATATCCCGTGAGTCCGCCCGTAAAATTCAAAGCCTCGCCAGTAACCGCACCAGTCGAGAAGCTCTCGGTTACGGTAGCCCCATTCGCGCCCACCAAGCCGCCCACCGCGGCGACGCCCTTTGCGTGGCCAGCGCGGACTGAAACCCTCGCGAAGCACTCTTCGACCAATCCGCTATTCAAGCCCACCAAGCCGCCCACATCGTCATACTTGGTTTGATCTACGAGGAGCACTGTTCCGGTTGCGGAATCCTGAAACAGAGATGATCCGGACCCGATCCCTCCGACGAGCGTTCCGATCGTCTCCTGTCCCGCCGCTTTGTTCCCGCCAATAGTTTTTGCGCGAGCGAGTCGCAGATGCGCGATGATGCCCTGGTCTTCAATTCCCGTAAACATGGCAATGCTGGTGCCCGTGATAGCCGATTGATCGTCTATGGAGAAATGCGAGATCGTGTTGCCAAGACCATCAAACTTTCCTGTGAAAAACGTTGGAATCGGGGGGGCACTGTAGGTCCCGTCTTGCGACGCGTCATAGTCATCGGCCAGAGCGAAGGCGCCGGATGGGTTGGACGCGATAGCGTTTGCAAGAGACGCAATGGAATTGACGAGGGTAAACGCCGTTCCGTTGATCGTAATCGGGTTAGAGAGAGTCTGAAATGCGACTCTGCCTTTGGCGCCAAATGTCAGCCCTTCTATCCCGCCGGCGGCCGCGAGAGACAATCCGCCATTTCCGGTCGCTGAGACTTCCTGATCAATCGTAATTGCCGTGCTTGCATCGAGCGCAAGCGAACTCTGTGTTGACCAGGCGAGTGATGCCTTCACGTCAATGCTATTCGCCTGAACACCGGAGCCGGTGGTGGTGACCTCGACATTTCCAGAGGCAAGCAGGCTTTCGAGATCGGAAACGTTGAGAACCGCATCGCTCGCAGTGGGTTGGCACACACCGCCCGAGCAGCTCATGTTTTGCGTCGCGTCTGACGAAATGACCACGTCCGCCATGGCCGCAAACGGGCTTGCCGAGACGATGAAGCCAACCGTGACAAGCCGGAGGACTCTCGCGCTTTGCGCCATGTCAGGTCCCTCGATTCCCGGCCGCCATGTGCGGCCTAGTTCTTGATCCGGAAGATCGTGCCGCAACCTTCGCCTTTGTCGCAAGCCACGTCGCCGCCGTCGAGCGTCGTGCCGTAGAGATGGCCCGCCCTGTCTTTGGTGAGGCCGGCGACGGGCGTGGCGCCATCCTTACACTTCGATTGCCCGCAGAAGGAGTAGAGAACCGACTCCGTTCCGTCCGGGGCAAGCTCGAAAACTGTTCCGTCGTTTTCCGCGCCGCCTTCCGACGTCGTGCCGTAGAGATTGCCGGCGGCATCCATCACCAGGCGGGATTCGGGGTACTCGCCATCCCCGCCGCTGAAGACATGGAGCGCCGTCGCCTCGCCCTTCGGCGTGATCTTGAACACCGAGCCCATGCCGTACCCGCCGCCGAGGAAGGTCGTGCCGTAGAGATTGCCCGCCCTGTCCGCGATGAGCCCGCCGTGGGGGCTCTGAAAATCGAGGCCGTTCTGGAAGTGACTGAGCACGGTCTCTGCACCATCCGGCGCCAGCCTGAACACAGTGCCCGACTGGCCCCTGCCGCCGAACAGGGTCGTACCGTACAGATTTCCGGCCTTGTCCCTGATGAGTTCGGCATAGGGGTTTCCGCCGTCCCTTTTGCCGTCGAAACGGTAAAGCACGACCTCCGTTCCGTCCGGCGCCAGCCGGAAGACGGTGCCGCAGCCGATTCCCATATGCCGGCATTTGCCGTCGTGGCCGCCACCGGACGTCGTGCCGTACAGATTGCCGGCACCGTCCAGAATCAGGCTGGCAAGGGGATAGGCGCCGTCGCCGCTCTTTGCGCCGAACGACCAGAGCACCGATTCCGTGCCGTCCGGGGCGAGCCGGAAAACGGTGCCGAGATCATGCGCACCGCCAAGGTACGTCGTGCCGTAAAGATCGCCTGCCTTGTCCGCTATCAGTCCGGCAAGGGGCTGCTCGCCATCGGCGCATGACGATGCAGGGCAGAACGAGTAAAGGACAGACTCCGCGCCGTCCGCCGTCAGTCTGAAAACCGTGCCGCAGCCGTTCGTGCACTGCGTGCTGGTGCCTCCCCATTGCGTGGTGCCGGTGAAATTACCCTGCTTGTCGGCGAGCAGGCTGGCATAGGGGAAACCGCCGTCGCCGCCCAGTTTGAACGCATGGATGACGGTCTCGACCTTTCCGGCAGAAGCAGCTTGGGGCGCTGCGATCATGGCGAGTGCGAAACCGGCCTGCAGAAAGCATCTGCGGGCGTTGGCGGATGTTCGTGTCATCGTTCCCCCCTTGCAGCGAGAAGACACCGACCGTGCCACCCAGCTTACACCGTATCGGCGGTTGGTACTGGCCGAAAAACCGGCCAGTACCCGGCGGTTGCGTGGAGCGGGACCGGCGACCGGAACGCGATTAAAGCGCGGCATTTGACGCAATGGTCAGCGGGCCGTTGTGTCCCTATAGTCGATTTGGCTGGTCGGAGGGGTATCGAGGCTGCGCAATCCTGCCTGCAGCCGTTCTCTCGCGCCGGGCCAGTCCAACTTCCAGGGGAGAACTTTCATGAAAATGTTGAACACGATTGCGCTCGCAGCGGGCGTTGCGGCGTTTGCGTTAGCCACCGCCTCTGCCGATCCGTACAAGGACTACACGCCGGTGAAAGGCGTGTGGTCGGTCACGACCGTCAAGGTCGACCCCAACCACATCGACGACTATCTGGTCGGATTGAAGCGGGCGCTCATACCGAGCATGGAGAACGCGAAGAAGCACGGCATCATCGACGATTACTTCGTCATGGTGAATGCGAACGACGCCGATCCTGCCGGCAACGTCCTGATCGGCCAGCACTATGTGAGCTTCGCAGCCATGGATCCCGACAGGGCCCGCGACATGCAGATGCAGAAGGAAGCGCTGGCCCAGATGAGCAAGGAAGAGGGAAACAAACTGACCAACGGCTTCGACAAATATCGTACGTTCATGGGCACCCAGATGTGGACCCGCGTCGACTACGGCAAATAGGAATTCTGCCAAAAAAAGGGCCCGGCGGCATTCGCCGGGCCCCTTTCCGTCGGCCCCGGTTTAGCGGTTGACTACGTCGTGTTGAGCGGAAGCAGCCGCGCCGACGACGCGTCTACTCCGATGTAACTGAAGATGTCGCTCAGCTCGGATATCGGGTTCGCTTGGGAAACGCAGCTGGCATCGCCGCCGGAAGTGTCGGAGAAGTACTTGGTCGAGTCCGAGGCGATCGCCTGCATGGTGGCGCAGGGCGTGATCGGCGTCGTGTCCGTTGAGCAGTCGCTGGTGTTCGTCGAAGAGCCGTAGGAGATCGAATAGACCCAGGTGCCCGCCGCCGCGGCAGCCTGTGCGGCTGTGATTCCCTCGTGGCATTGGTTCGCGGCTTCGTCGGAAGGCATGTTCGAGGCGGACGCGTTCGCCGCGCCGTCGCTCAGGATGATAATGACTTTTCTGGCGTTGGCCCGACCGGCGCTCAGCTCGGTCTGCGCCGTCGTTATGGCATCGGCGTAGAACGTTCCGACGCCACCCACGGCGCTCAACCCCTGCTGGCAACCCGAAGCCCCGCCCTGTACGGCAAGGACCAGATTGGAGTCCGTGTTCAAGGAGGTTGCGCTGGCCGAAGCGCGGTAATCGCTGGACAGCCCAACGATTTTATAAACAGGCGTGTTGGAATAGCGCGAAATCGTCGGCAAGGGGGTCGAGCTGCAGTCGGTTTCGTAAGGCAGTTGGCTGCTGTTTGTCAGCCCGGGGAAAACAATGAGCCCGACGCGATCCAGCGGATGGGGCACATTGCCGTTCGTTGGCGTGCCGCAGCTCGCAAGCGCAGGCAGGCACGGATCCAGCGCCTGCAGGAGCGTACGGACCCCGGCGAGCGCACAGCTCTCCCGCGTCGCGCCGGCACCGCCGCCGCAGTTCGGATCGGCATTGTTCATCGACGCCGTCGTGTCGAGGATGATTTCCGCGTCGATGGGTTGCGGCGTGCCGCCTCTTGCACTGGCCAGGGACGTAGCGGAAATATTCCAGGTGCTGAGACCGAACAATCGGGCGAAAAATGTCGGTACCGCCGCCGTCTGCGATACCTCGATGGCGTTGGCGTTGTCGGGGCCGCTGCAGGAAACCCCTGTACTGTTAAGACATTTGAGCAACGGATAGCCGGTTGCCATCGAGACGTTGATCTCGGAATTCTGATTGAGTGTGCCCGTGCCCGACGAACTGTACTGGGTGGCGGTCGAAACCGCGGTGCCGCCCGTACCGACATTGATCATCTGGGCGCCCGCAAGCGCGGCCGCGTCGGTGGAGGTCTGGAGCTCGGCGCGCATGTAATAGACATAGCCGAAATCGACCCCCAGTCCCGCCATGCCCAAAAGAACGAGAGCGCACACAGCGCCGATGAGGCTGATGGCGCCCCTTTCCTCGCGGCAAAACGCGCGCAACAGACGTTTCATTCGACGCGCTCCGTTGTTGCCGCCGTCAGCGTGCATCCCGGCAGGTAGTCCTTCCCGAAGACGACGAGATTGCAGGGATACGTCGCGCTGACGGTGGAGGGTACGCCCGCCTGAAGCGCGGCGCTGCAGGTGGGGTTGCTGTTGCAGGCCGTGCCGTTCACGGTGTACGTGATGTTGATGTTCGATTGGGTCAGATTGCCGGCAGCCCCCAAGAGCTCGGACTTCGCATCCGTCATGGGGTTCGAATCGCCGCGGCTGAGGGCAAGCTGGCGCGCTCCCTGTTCGACGGCGTGCGCCAGTGTCAGGTAGTTGCTCAGCACGAGCGAGAACTCGCAGATACCGGCAAAAAGCAGAATGAGGACGGGCGCGAGAAACGCGAACTCGATCGCCGCGACACCGCTGTCCGACCGCAAGCGCTGTACGCGGCGCGCGGCAATTCTCTTCGCTCTACCGAGACCGTTTATTCCGACGACAGACAGCATGGGAATCCTTTGGTCCTGGACGCCAACTTGGTAGCATTTGAATTAATTCCGGAACGGGCCGGAATGCCACCATTGAAACCGATGAAGGCTTATGATCGGTAAATTCGGCAGCCGGACGTTTACGAATTGAACTTGTGAGCACGCAGGGTGAGGTCCATTCGAGTTTCGACCGGAGGGGGAAACGATGCGATTTTTCCGGGATCTTCTTCTGGCCGGCGTTTTCGCGATCGTTGCCGCAGTGGTGCCGTCCGCCTCCGTTGCAGCCGACATAACCGTGTTCGCCGCCGCGTCGCTCACCGAGGCGCTGAACGAGATCGACAGCACCTGGACAAAGGAAACCCATCACACCGCCGCCATCTCGTTTGCGGCGTCCTCCGCGCTCGCCCGGCAGATCGAAGCCGGCAGTCCGGCGGATATGTTCATTTCCGCCGATACGGACTGGATGGACGAACTCGCGCAACACAGCCTCATTCGACCCGACACGCGACGGAATCTGCTCGGCAATCACCTTGTGCTCGTCGAGCCGGCTTCGTCCCACGCACGAATCGAGATCGTGTCGCATTTCGATCTTGCCGCTGCGCTTGGCGGCGGACGGCTTGCCGTCGCCGATCCGGATTCCGTGCCGGCCGGCAAATACGCCAAAGCCGCGCTGATGGCGCTTGGCGTATGGGATTCCGTTGCGGGCCGTATCGCCGGCGCGGAAAACGTGCGCGTTGCGCTCGAATACGTCGCCCGCGGCGACGCCCCGCTTGGCATCGTCTACACCACCGACGCCCTGGCTGAGCCGCGGGTTCGCATCGCCGCGACGTTTCCCGACACGGCCCACCGCCCGATCGTCTATCCCGTCGCGCTGACCACGGGCGCCCGGCCCCTCGCCCGCGACTTTCTCGCCTTTTTGTCCGGCCCGCATGCGAGCGCGATCTTCCGGAAGGATGGATTTGTCGTGCTGAACGGCGCACGCTGATCCTGCGCAAACCACAGTGAGGCGACGATGAGCACGGTTCTCGTAACGGGCGGGTCGGGATTCATCGGCAGCCATGCCATCATACAGCTGCTTGCCGCCGGGCATTCTGTACGGACCACGGTACGGGACCTCTCGCGCGAAAGCGCTGTGCGCGCACTGCTTAGGGAAGGCGGCGCAGAGCCCGGCAGCACACTGACATTTCATGCTGCCGATCTGGAAACCGACACAGGCTGGGCCGAGGCGGCAGCGGGCTGCGATTACGTGCTGCACATCGCCTCGCCCTTTCCCCAGACAGTTCCCAAAGACGAGAACGCGTTGATCGTGCCGGCGCGCGACGGCGCCCTTCGCGTTCTGCGGGCGGCGCGCGATACCGGCGTGAAGCGCGTGGTAATGACGTCCTCATTCGCCGCGATCGGCTACGGTCATCCGCCACGCAGCACCCCCTTCGACGAAAACGACTGGACAAATACCGCCGGCGACGACGTTCGCCCTTATGTGAAGTCGAAAACCATTGCGGAGCGGGCCGCTTGGGATTTCCTCGCGCGCGACGGCGGCAATCTCGAACTCTCCGTCGTCAATCCGGTTGCGGTCTTTGGCCCGGTCCTTGGCGCGGACTATTCGACGTCGATCCTGCTCATCCAGCGGCTGATGGATGGGGCGATGCCCGGTTGCCCCAGGCTCTATTTCGGCGTCGTCGATGTCCGCGACGTTGCCGACCTGCATATTCGCGCCATGACCGATCCGGCGGCGAAGGGGGAGCGTTTCCTCGCCGTCGCTGGCGACTTCATGGCCATTCGTGAAATTGCGATGGTGCTGAAGGCGCGGATGGGGTCCGCGGCGCGCCGCGTGCCGACGCGGCAGCTTCCCGACTGGCTGGTGCGGCTTGCCGCCTTGCGCGATACCGCTGTACAGCAGATCACGCCCGAGCTCGGCAAGCGCAAGAACGCCACCAACGCCAAGGCGCGCGCGCTGCTCGGCTGGTCGCCGCGGTCGCGCGAGGACGCCATCGTGGCGAGCGCGGAGAGCCTTCTGCGGCTCGGCCTGCTGCGCGAAGGAACACGAAAGGCCGCGTAAGTCGCGGCCGCGCCACCCTCCGCCCGCTTGGTGCGAGCGTCTACGTCAAAACAAAAAACAAAATTGTCATGGCCCGCCGGAGTGCGGGCCACCCAGTTGACGCTGCACCGACGATTCATTCGCGCGCGGACGCGCGCGTGATCTGGGTGGCCCGGACGCGGTTACGCCCGCGCCGGGCCATGACAATAGTGTAGCGGCTATTTCTGTTTCGCCAGCACGACATGCGTGGCGGCGGCGGATGCGACATGCTCCGTCACGCGGAAACCGAGTTGCACAAGATCCAGGCCCGCAAACAGGTTCTCCCCGGCGCCGAGGAGAACCGGCGAGAGCGCGATGTGCATTTCATCGACGAGGCCCGCCTCGAGATATTGCCGAATCGTCGCCACCCCGCCGCCCAGCCGTACATCCCTGTCGCCGGCGGCTGCTTTCGCCGCCTGGAGCGCCGCGTCGATCCCGTCCGTAACGAAATGAAAGACCGTACCGCCTTCCATGGTGATGGACGCTCTCGGATAATGCGTCAGCACGAAAACCGGAACGTGATAGGGCGGGTTCGGCCCCCACCAGCCTTTCCAGTTCTCGTCTTTCCACGGACCGCGAACGGGCCCGAACATGTTGCGCCCGAGAATCCAGGCGCCGACATTGTCGAAACCGCGCGTCGCAAAATCATCGTCGATGCCGGTCGTGCCGTCGTTTTCTCCATGCAGGCGCTGAAACGTTCGCGTCGGAAAGAACCAGGAAACCACGGCCAAGCCGCCTTTCCCGATCGGATTGTCGATATCCTGGTCGGGAGCGGCGCCGTAGCCGTCGATGGAAACACTGAAACTTGCCACGCGAAGTTTTGCCATTGGTTGTCTTGCGTCCTTCGATTGCCCCCATCAGGGCATGATGAGTTCCTGCACTTCGCTGCTTCCGCACACGGCCCGGATTCCGACGCCGAAGGTTGTCATTTTCCTTTCGGGTCGATCTTGAGAACGAGCGCATCGCCCAGCCCCACTACGGCGCCGGTGTACTGACTGCGATCGTTGAGCGGTATGGAGACTTTCCATTGAGCGACTTTGGGATATGGCGGCGCTTCGGATCCGCCTGCCGCCGGAAGAACAGTAAACGCGGCTGCCGACGAAATGAAATTGCAGATATTCGGCCGCTGAAGGGTTTTGCGCGCATGTTTCCCTCTCGGGAACGCGCCGATGTCCCCCCGGCTCGATTGTTCCCTCGTATGCGCTCCGGTCAGGCGGGCCCGAGATCGGCCATCGCGATATAGGCTGCGTCGCCATCGGCCGTGGCAACCCACGCCCAGGTACCATCCGTCGACTCGGCAATGACCTGAACCTTGGTTCCGGCATCGACCTTGATTGCCGCCGGCGCCTGCATATCGGGACCGAGGAAGACCTGCGCCTGCCTTACGGCCACGAGCTGGTCGTTCGCCTGCTGGAACCAGATGCTCCCGGGCAACGGCGCTTCGTCGCCTGTGGGTGGCGTCGGCTGTTTCGCTGCCGCCTCTTGTACAGGGGAAGCCGGTTCCGACGCCGTCGGTGGTGCAGCTGGGGCGCCGGCGGTCGTTTCCTGGGCGGCGGGCACTGCCGAGACCGGTACATAAGCCACGCTCTCGTCGGGCAGCTTGACCTGATAGTAGGCGTCGCCTTCCACTTCCCCCACGACCAGAACATCGGCGCCGGCGCGCAGGCGCGTGACGGTGGCGGCTCCCGCCGCCGGAGCATCGATCGCGTCCACCGCCTGCGCCACGGAATAGGTCCGGTTGATCGTTTCGGCGATTCTGACCCGATGAAATAGCGCGCCGCGCAATGCGTACGCGCCGGCGAGGACGACAACCACCACGGCCAATCCGAGGAGCACGTTCATGAGCGGCTTGTTCGACATGATTACCTCCGGAAAAGAAGTCGTCGTGCTGCCATCACTGCGCGGGGAATGTCTTCCAGCCATCCGGGCACACCGCAACGGTGGGGAAGAAGCCGCTGGCGGATGCGCACCAATAGGCGGCGGGCGGAATCTGGAGCCCGTCGATCATGACCGCCGGAGGAACTTCACCCACCGGCACCGCCTCTTCGACATCGAGCGACGCAACAAACGGGGGATAGGGGTAGTAGGGAGAGGCGTACGGATACCAGACGCCATCGACGTCGTACCACCATCCCCAACGGCCGTTGTACCAATCGTGACGCCAGCGGCCGCCGCGCCATCGGACAAGGTCGTCCTTGCCGAAGCGGCGGACGCTGCGCCCGCGAAAATCGTGTTCGTGGCCGGCGATGATGGCGCGCTCGCGCCCCGCGTCATGCACCCTTTCGCCGCGTTCGTCCCGGCGACCTGTCGGGAGATCGGGCCTGTTGAAACGCTCGTGTTTGTCTTTTGCAAACATGCCCGACCCGTGGCCGGCCTTACCGGATTCGTGGCGCGAACCGTGATGCGCGAACGTCGTCGCATGGGAGTCGCCATGCGTTGTGCGTTGTCCGTAGCCGTTCGTTCGCTGCCGGTAGCTGCTCGTATGCTGTCCGTAACTGTTTGTACGCTGGCCGTAGCCGTTCGAATGTTGGCCGTAAGGCGTTGTACGCTGCTGTCCATAACCGGTGGGCCGCTGGCCATAGTTGGTTGTACGCTGCCCGTAAGGCTGGGTCGGAGAATGGTAGCCGAAACCATTGCCCTGCGGACGTGCCTGAAAACCACCGTTGAAATTGTTGGGGGCCTGCGGATGGAAACTCGGCGCGGGCGCCGAGATGTGGGGCGCCGGCACCGAGGGGTGATTGTTGTTGTTGTTCGACGCGAACGCGACGGCGCCCAAAGCCAAAGGCGCGACGCATGCGGCCGAGAGCCAGAACGACCTCTTCATCAGTAATTCTCCTTGGCAGTCGGTGGCCCGGCCTCAGCTCTTTCGAAGACGGTCGAGTACCGCTTCCGATGGCTTGCCGTCGGCCGGCATGCCTTGCGTGGTCTCGAAGTTGCTGATGGCGGCGCGGGTGCGCGGCCCCATCTGGCCATCGGCCTGACCCGCAAGCAGACCAAGCCGGATCAGCTCCTTCTGGATCTTCGCCACCAGCGAGTCGTAGGCGCGCGGTGGCGGCGGTGGCGGGGGCGGCCCGATTTCCGTCGGTGCGCCAGGCGGCGGCTCCCAGCCCGGAACCTGGTTGTGCTTGGCGTACATGCATTGGGCATAGGCGTTGTCGTATTGCTGCTGGATCGACATCTGGTTGACGGCGGTCTGGTCCGCGCCAATCGCCGTTCCGGTCGTGGCACCCGATGCGGCCCCGATCCCCGCACCGCGGCTGCCGCCGATGGCGGCGCCAAGGCCGGCGCCGAGCGCGGTCCCGAGAACCGCCGTACCAATCGCCTGATTGTTGGCGGCTTGCGCCTGCCCGGCGACCTGCTGCTGCGCGAACCCTCGGCAATAGGTGTCGTCGGCATTGAAGGCTTCGAAGGATTTGCCCGGCCCGGGCATGACCTGGAGCGACGGCCCCATCGGCGTGGTCGCGCAACCGTTGAATACGAGAACGCCTGTCATACCAGCCGCCAATACGGCCATCCGAGATTTGATCTGCACGGTAAACCCCCTCCTTGATTATTCCACGCTGAACTGGTCGTCAGCGGCCCGCGGCCCCGATAATGACCAAAGAACGGGCGCCGTACAAGGGCGGTACGGGTGGCTGGGGCGCGCTCCCAAGGGAAGCTTTGCCGGGCGCAGACGGTCGGTTCCTGCCAGCGACGCCAGCGCCTGGCTGCCCGTCATTGTTTCAATCGGAACACGGCGCCGCAGCCCTGGTTTTCGAAGCAACCGCTGACCGCCCCGCCCTCCGTCGTGGTGCCGTAAAGTTGCCCTGTTGCATCGAGGTACAGTGTGCCGTGCGGGTTGGTGCCGTCGCCAGGCGTGCCGGTGAAGCCATGCAGCACCGTCTCCTTGCCGGTCGGGGACAGCTTGAAAACGACGCCGCAACCTTCGGAGTATTGGCAGTCGTTCGGGCCCCCTTCGAACGTGAGGCCGTAGAAATTGCCGGCGGTGTCGGTGATCAGGTTGGAATAGGATTCCCGACCGTCATTGTTTTGGAACGCGTAGAACGTCGATTCAATCCAGCTCCCATGCTTGCCGGGTGTGAGCTCGAACACCGTTCCGCAACCGCCGAGGCAGGCGTTCTGGTCCCCGGCAATCGTTGTGGTGCTGTAGAGATTTCCTCCTGCGTCGGCGACAAAGCCCGCCGCCGGATTGGTTCCGTCGGTGCTGTCCGGGCGGAACTCGTAGACAAAGGACTCTGTCCAGCCGGAGCGTGCGTGAGAGAGCGCGAATGCCGTGCCGCATCCCACGCCGCAGAAATTGGACTGGGTGCCGCCGCCAACCGTGGTGCCGAAAATATGT
>Ga0070734_10004565_pt1 | contig 13003 bp, 15 predicted proteins | sample Coa_R1_8_FD_66444 | JGI IMG/M metagenome (GOLD analysis project Ga0070734, IMG submission 66444) | Surface soil microbial communities from Centralia Pennsylvania, which are recovering from an underground coalmine fire - Coalmine... | ecosystem: Environmental > Terrestrial > Soil > Unclassified ...
TGGTGCGCTTGCGTGACGGAACTGTTACGATACGGCCGATCGCCGGGACACGCCGACGCGGCGCGACGCCGGAAGAGGATGCGGCGCTCGCCGCCGAACTCGTCTCCGACCCGAAAGAACGTGCCGAACATCTGATGCTGCTCGACCTTGGCCGCAATGACGTCGGTCGTGTCGCGAGAACGGGTAGCGTACAGGTAACCGACAGTTTTTTCATCGAGCGCTACTCGCATGTGATGCACCTTGTCTCAAACGTGGAAGGGCGAATCCGCGACGGCCTCGATGCCATCGATGCGCTGGCTGCCGGACTTCCAGCCGGCACGCTGACAGGTGCGCCCAAGATTCGCGCCATGGAAATCATCGACGAATTCGAGAAAGAAAAGCGGGGAGCCGTTTATGCCGGCGCGGTCGGCTATTTTGCGGCAAACGGCGCCATGGACACCTGCATCGTTCTGCGCACCGCGGTCGTCAAGGACGGCGTGATGTACGTCCAGGCGGGAGGCGGAGTGGTTGCCGACAGCGAGCCGGAAGGCGAGTTCCAGGAAACTGTCAACAAGGCGCAGGCGTTGTTCAGCGCGGCAGACGAAGCGATACGGTTCGCAGGTGACTGCCGATGATCGGGTCGTACCGCCCTAGTCCAGATACACCGGTCCGCGGAACTGACGAAGAATCATCGCGGTCCAACTGCCTTCATATGCGACACCGGATGTGCGAAACGCGGCTCTAAGCTCCTGCCACCTAAGACCCGTGGCGCCGTGATGAACGCCATGGAAGTTGTGTCCTGTTACCAGGATGCAGGCCCATGGCGGCAAGCGGGTGTTCCGCGCATAGGTCCCGGAATTGAGCGCCGTCGCGTAGTGCGGTGCGTTGTCCAGCAGGGACAGCATTAGAAAACGTGCGGCAATGCAGGTCACGAAAACCGGCCAGCGCGCGCCCCAGAAGAGAAGCGCAGCAACAACCGCAACACCAATCAGGGCAGCGTCACCGCGAATGCGGGCCTGTCGTTGGGGATTGAGGAATGCACGCAACGCCGCGGTGCGCATCGGTTCAATCTTCGGAACAAGGCGTTCAACAACACGCGACGGCAGAGTCAGTCCCGCCGAAGAGACTGCGGAAACCAGCGCGTGCCCACCGAGCAGTTTCGCGAAATAAGGAAGCATAGACCGCGTTCGCGTGCTCCCCGGGCGAATGGCCTCGGGCCGGTCGAATTCGTGCCGGTTATTGCTGTGATGCAGGAGATGACCAAAGCGCATCACGTCCCAGGAGAGACAGAGTAAAATGCCAAGCAGGCGCCCTCCCCACCTGTTGGCCACGCCATTGGGAAAAAGGTTGCCATGGATTGATTCGTGCAAGAGGCCCCAATGCAACGGCGTCGCCAACATGCAAAGCAGGACAACCGCGATCGCTTCCCCTATGCCCACCGGCATTAATAGGGGTGCAAGAAAGAACTGCCCGAGAGCAATTCCCAGAACGAGCGCAAAAAGCGCCACGTTTTGTGCGGTGTATCTCGTCTCTGCAGAATTCAAGGGCGCGAATTCCTGCCGCAACCGCTCTCCGTAACCACGCCAGCCGGTTTTCCGCAAGTCAGGACCCGGCGCTACATGTATCGGCGCGGACCATGAAATGCTCAACGTCGCGCGTGAACTGGTCGGGATCCTGAATAAACGAAAAATGGCTGACACCGGGTTGGATGAGAAGGCACGCACCCGGAATGTGGTCCGCCATGTACAATGTATTTTCGCGCCGGATGGCTTCGTCGTGATCGGCGTCGACGATCCACACCGGAACACGAATGCCGCCGAGCTGCGCGTCAGTGAAATGGGGTTCGGTGGCCCACATCTTCGCGATCTGGGCAAGAAAATCCCTGTACGCCAGAGGCGTCGGCGACAACGTCGCATATTCACGGCCTGCGCGCGCCTCGAAAGCGGTGAAGACCGCACTCTTGTCGACGTCTTCGACTCCGCTCGGATCGGAATTGGCGGCAAAGGAGAAAAGCTTCGTCAGCCGTTCCGGATGATGAATGGCGATGTCGAGACCTACAATCGCCCCATCGCTCCAGCCAATGATGGCGGCCCTTTGGATATGAAGATAGTCGAACAGCGCGAGCACATCCGAAGCCATAAGATCGTACGCGAACGGTTGCGCATTTCGGGTACTTCGTCCGTGGCCGCGGCTGTCCATTACGATGGCCTGATAGTGCTGCGCGAGAGCGGCAACCTGATTCGCCCAATAATTCGAATTGGCGAGACCGCCATGCAGAAGCACTACGGGCTCGCCTGAACCAAACACCGCGTACCATATACGGACACCATCGACCGGCGCAAATCCGCTTTGTACGGCGCTCGGCAACGTTGGCGTGGGCGGCAGCCTCATCCACTGCGGCGTGGCGAGAGCCGGGGCCGCCACGATAGACAGCACGGCGGGTAACCACAGGAGCCCCTGCACCTGATCCTCCTCTACGCCGAATCGCGGCCTATGATACGCTCGCCTTCATACCGCCATGCGGAAACCAGAGTTGAGGACGCCATGCCCATAGACATGAACGCCATGTTGAGCGAAGCCAATGCTGTCATCCCTCGCATCTCGCCCGAAGAGGCGGCCGATCTCAGATCAAAAGGTGATGTCCTCATCGTGGATGTTCGCGAACCGCCTGAGGTTCATGCGAGTGGCAAGATCGCCGGCGCCGTGAACGTGCCGCGCGGCAAGCTCGAAGCGTGCGCGGATGCGACTTCGCCGTGTCACGATCCCCAATTCGACAAGAGCAAAACGCTAATTCTCTATTGCGCGTCAGGCGCTCGTTCCGCTCTCGGCGGCAAGCTCCTCAAGGATATGGGTTACAAAAGCGTATTCAACCTCGGCGGCTTCAAGGATTGGGTTTCCGCAGGCGGCGCGGTGGACAGCGCCGATTGATAAGCACAAGGCCAGACGGTGGCGCGTTCCATAACAGTTGACCATAATACCGAAAAGGTATATACTCGCTCGCTCTTTGAACGGTTCATGTGGGAAATTCTTCCCCCGGCGGTTTCCCGCCGGTCGGGCGCCTGCGTCCACATGAAGCAGGCAGGCTCCGCCGAGACGGAAAAACGCCCGACAAAAATTCCCTCAGTCAGGGAATTTCTGAGGGAATTTCAGAAAAAGACGACACAATTGCCTGTACAAATCAAAGGCCTCGAATAGCAAAACACCAAGCGGTTACAAAGGGTTCAGTCGCGAACCTCGCAAACCAATAACGTACAGAAAAATCCTTCTTGCAGGGAATTCCTGAGGGAATTTGGAAAATCTGGTGGCTTGTCGCCGCACGGCGATACGGGCGAGCCGGCCGTGGTCCCTGGAGCGGCTCTTTCAACATTACAAACGTGCAGACATTTTTTCCTGGCTCGTCAGCGGCCTTCGGTTGTGGGCGTGGTGGTCAGAGTCTTCATCCATTCGAGCGGGAATGGAAACACGATAGTCTGAGTTTTCTCGCCAGCGATATCGAACAGCGTCGCGAGATAGCGCAACTGCATCGCCTGCGGCACTGGCGCCAGGATCCGGGCGGCCTCGAGCAGCTTTTCCGCGGCCTGCTGCTCGCCTTCAGCGTTGATGATCTTGGCGCGCCGTGAACGCTCGGCCTCTGCCTGGCGGGCGATGGCGCGTACCATGCTTTCGTCGAGATCGATCCGCTTGATTTCCACGGTTGCGACCTTGATGCCCCAAGCCTCCGTCTGCTTGTCCAGCACGTCCTGGATATCGGCGTTGAGCTTGTCGCGGGCCGACAGCATTTCGTCGAGGTCATGTTTGCCAAGCACCCAGCGCAATGTCGTCTGCGCGAGCTGACTTGTGGCCGTGAGATAATTGCTCACCTGGATGATCGCGCGCTCCGGATCTACAACCCGGAAATAGATAACTGCATTCACCTTGACCGAGACGTTGTCGCGCGAGATCACGTCCTGGGGCGGCACTTCGTCCACGACCACACGAAGATCGACGCGGACCATCTGCTGCACAAGCGGCACCAGCAGAAACAACCCGGGGCCCTTGGTGCCGGTGTAGCGACCGAGCGAAAACACCACGCCTCGCTCGTATTCGCGCAGTACGCGCACCATCGAAAGCCAAACGATCATGACGACGATGACAATTAGGACGACGCTGACAGGAAACATGTTTTCCTCCTCGCCGAACTGGGAATTCGTCAGGCCGGCTCTACGATCAGAACGAGGCCGTCATGTGCGACGACCTTGATGCGGCTGCCGGGCACGAGTTCGGCCCGCGACCGCGCACGCCAGATCTCTCCTTTAACACGAACCCTGCCCTCGCCGCCCTGCCAGGCGACAGTTTCACCCTCCGCGCCGCGAAGCGCCTCTCTTCCGGTCAACACAGGGCGTCGTCGCGAACGTACGAGCAGGCCAATCGCCAACAGGAAAAACGCCGCTGTCGCGAGCGTTGCAGTAGCGACGACCGGAAGGGACAGGTGAAATCCCGGGGCGCCGGACGGAAACATGATGATGGCCCCCACGGCAAACGCGGCTATGCCGCCGACGCCAAGAACACCGAATGATCCGATATGAACTTCCGCAATCATCAGCCCGATACCGAGTGCCACAAGCGCTGCGCCGGCATAGTCGACTGGCAGAAGACTGAGTGCGAATAGCGCCAGGAGGAGGCTGATGCCGCCGACGAGGCCCGGCGCCACCATTCCGGGATTGAGAAATTCAAAGATCAGCCCGTACAGACCGATCATCATCAACATAAAAGCGATGTTCGGATCGGTGATTATACTCAGGAATTGCGTACGCCAGTCGGGCGCCACCGTCACAATGTCGAGACCGGCTGTCCTGAGATGTTGTGGCTTCCCGTTGACAGTTACTGCGCGTCCGTCGATGGCACGCAGGAGATCGGGAACGTCACTCGCCACGACATCGATAACACCGAGCTTCAGAGCCTGCGACGCCGGCAAGCTTGCCGCTCCGCGAACCGCCTGTTCGGCCCAATCGGCGTTACGATGGTTGAGCTCGGCAAGGCTGCGAATGTACGCGGCGGCGTCGTTGACCATCTTGCGCGACTCGGTGTCACCCGCTTCAGCAGCGGGCTTGCCGCCTGTTCCCGGCTGCTTCCCATTTTGTGGACTCGGTGCTGCGCCCGTTTGCGGGGTGCTGCCGGACAAGCCAGCCAATTGTATCGGCGTTGCCGCGCCGATGTTCGTTCCGGGCGCCATGGCAGCGATGGCGCTCGCATAGGCGATATAGGTGCCCGCGCTCGCCGCGCGCGCCCCCGACGGCGCAACATAGGCGGCTACCGGAATGCGCGATGCAAGTATTGCGCGGATGATTTCGCGCATGGACGTGTCCAGACCACCTGGCGTGTTCATGCGCAAGATGACGACACCCGTCTCGGAGGGGCCGAGTATCCTGAGCTCCCGCATCACATACTCGGCAGTCGCCGGCCCGATCGCTCCGTCGATGTCGAGTACAAGGGCACGGTGTCCGGCGCCGTTCACCGCTGCCAACGTACAGAACAACAACCCAATCACAGCGGCGAGCAGACTGCCCCCGAGCCAGTTTACTGAAATCCGAGACATCGAAGGCTTCCAGGCAACGCGGATCATACTAGCGCTTGTACGCGCGAATCGCTAATATCGTGCGTTGCCCGGCGAGCGCGGAAACGGGATGACGTCTCGGATGTTGGCGAGACCCGTTACGTAGGCGATCGTTCGCTCGAGGCCAAGACCAAAGCCGGCATGAGGCACGGTGCCGTAGCGCCTCAGATCGCGATACCAGCCATAGTGCGCGCGGTCGATTCCGAGCTCGGCCATGCGGGCGTCGAGCACGTCAAGCCGCTCTTCGCGCTGGCTGCCGCCGATGATCTCGCCGATGCCCGGTGCCAAAACATCCATGGCGGCTACGGTCTCACCATCGTCGTTCACGCGCATGTAGAAGGCCTTGATGGTCTTGGGGTAGTTCATCACGATGACAGGCTTCTTTGCGTGCTTCTCTGTCAGATACCGCTCGTGCTCCGACTGAAGGTCGACGCCCCATTTCACCGGAAATTCGAACGTCTCCTTCGCGCGTTCCAGAATGCGGATGGCTTCGCCGTAGTCCATACGCACGAATTCCGACGAAACAATGCCCTGAAGCTTGGCGACGAGACCCTTCTCGATCCGATCGTCGAAGAAGGCGAGATCGTCCGCGCGCTCGGAGAGAACGCTGCCAAGTGCCGCTTTCAGGAGTTGTTCGGCAAGTGTTGCGTTATCGGAGAGATCGGCAAATGCGATCTCCGGTTCGATCATCCAGAATTCGGCGAGATGCCGGCTGGTATTGGAATTCTCGGCGCGAAAGGTCGGGCCGAAGGTGTACACTTTTGTCAGCGCAAGACAATACGCTTCGACGTTCAACTGGCCGGAAACCGTGAGAAATGCCTCGCGCCCAAAGAAATCCTTGCCAAAATCGACGGCGCCACTCTCGTCACGTGGCAGATTGGCGAAATCCAGCGTCGATACGCGGAACATCGCGCCCGCTCCTTCGGCATCCGAAGAGGTGATGATCGGGGTGTGGATCCAGAGAAAGCCGTTTTCGTCGAAGAACCGGTGAATGGCTTGTGCCACCGTATGGCGGACGCGGGTGGCCGCGGCGATAACGTTGGTCCGCGGCCGCAAATGTGCGACTTCGCGGAGGAATTCGAGCGTGTGCGGCTTCGGCTGAATCGGATAGGTGTCCGGGTCCTCGACCCAGCCGATCGCGCGAACTTCGCTCGCCTGCATTTCAAACGGTTGCCCTTTGGCGGGGGACGGCACGATCACACCGGTAGCCGAAACGGCGCAGCCCGGCGTCAGTTTCAACACTTCGTCCTGATAATTGGCGAGTGTGTTTGGCGCTACCACCTGCAGAGGATGAAACGACGACCCATCGGTCAACTGCACGAAGGAGATTCCCGCCTTTGAATCGCGGCGAGTGCGCACCCAGCCTTTGACGGTCAGCGGGATGTCGGCTGCCGCCAAGCCGAGGAGAATGTCACGAACGTTAAAGGTCGTCTGGCTCATGTTCGAGAGGTACTTAGCCAGTCGGGCCTTGTCCAGCCAGACCCAAAACGGCACCGGTGTGCTGCGCTGTCACTTTCCCTGCGTTTCAGGCTATTCTGGATCGAAGTCGTGCGGATGTCACACATGCTCCGAAACATCGGCGCTATCGTGAGCGGACTGGTCGCGTGGATCGTCATTGTCTCGGTCATAGACCGACTGATGCGGCTCTCCTGGCCGGAGTACGCCGTAGCATTCCCGACCATGACATTTACCCTGCAGATGATGTTCGCGCGGCTGATCGAGGCCGCAATCACGACCCTTGCCGCGGGCTTTATCAACCGTCTGATCGCGCGTACGCCCCTTTGGCCGGCCGCGGCGCAGGGCGCGATAATTTTCCTGGTTTTTCTGCCCGAGCACTACAAGCTGTGGCACAACTTTCCTGTTTGGTACCACCTGACGTTTTTGGGATACCTGATTCCCTTCACGATACTCGGGGCGGCATTCGCACGTACACAGGGCGCGAAGGCGCTTGACAGTGCGCTGTCTAGCCGCTCCTTGTGACGGTTTCGGGATATTTGGAGAAATAGAGGTCCGGCTCAACCCTTCGCCCGGCGGGCGCTTTTCTTGTGCACCGATGTGCGCCCTGTTTCGCCTTTTTTTTGCAGGCTTTTCTTCAGTGCCGACATCAGATCGATGACGTTCGTGTCGGCTGGTTCGGGCGCACGCACAGGCTTGTGCCCCTTCTGCTTCTCTTTGATGAGCGCCCGCAATGCTTCTTCGTAACGGTCAACGAATTTCGCGGGTTCGAACTCGCCTTCCTGCTGCTCGACAATCTTGAGCGCAATGTCGATCATCTGCTTGTCGGGCTTCGCATCCGGAATTCCGCGGAATGCTTCGCCAGGATCGCGCACCTCGTTCGCCATGCGCAAAGTATAGGCCAGCATACCCTTGCCCCGCGGTTCGATCGCCATCAGCCGTTCGCGCGTGTGCATAACGACCCGGCCGAGGGCCACCTGCCTTGCCCTCAGCATGGCTTCGTGAATGACCGTAAAGGCCTCGGTCCCCTCCTTGCCATCGGGAATAAGGAAGTACGGATCTTCCCAGTACAGGCGATCAATGTCGTCGGCATTGACGAAGCGTTCGATATCGAGCGTCCGCGTCGTCTCGAGCTTCACGCTCGCAAGATCCTCTGAACTGAGAAGCACATACTCGCCTTTCGCAACCTCGTAACCCTTCACGAGCTCCGATCGACTGATTGGCCCCGTATCGGGATCCGTGGTGATCATCTTGATGCGGTTGTTCGTGGCGGGATTGATGAGGTGGAAGGAAATGTCATTTGCGCGGGTCACCGCGTTGATCAACACCACCGGACACGAGACGAGCGAAAGCCGCAGATGACCCTGCCAGGCAGGTCGGCCCAGCCGCGCCGCATTGTCGTTGGAGGGCGCGGCAGCATGTACCTTCGCATGCGTATGGGACTTGGCTGCGCGCTTTGGCATGGAAACCTCCGTCTGGTGCGCGAATCAAACTCCGTTTTCCATCCTTTGTTCAACCCCGGGAACTTCACAGTCGAAGGAGACGTTGCCGAAAAGATGCGTTCGCGAGGAACAAAACATGAAACCGGAGCACTTGAGCACCGACAGAAAACCAAAAACCAAAGAACAAAAGCTTGACGATCAGCTGCGGGACAGTTTTCCGAGCAGCGATCCGCCGTCGTTCAATCCGGGCACCATTGGCGCGCCAAAGGACAAAACGGGTCGTTCAGACAAAGGCAATGACTCCAATCCGCCACCGCGCTGACCCCTGCCAATAAACGAGAAGCCGCCCGGCGGGCGGCTTCTTTGTCTCTGCGTGCCGTCACCAGCGTCGATGCCAGCGTACCGGTCCGCCGCGCCAGCCGGGCCTCCAGTAAGCGCGATGACTCCAATACCAGGCTCGGTAAGGATGGTAGACCCAGCGGCCACCCACCCAAGCCCAAGGATGGTACCAAGCCGGCGCCCAAGCGACGTAAGGAGCAGCGTACACGAATGCCGGTGCTCCGGCAGCCACCACATATCCGGGAGGACATCCGCCGGGGGCTGATGCCGCGCCCGCCACGGCTCCGGTGCCCGCACCGATGGCGCCACCGATGAGCGCGCCCCGACCAGCATTATGGCTGACGGCCGCGCCAATTCCGGCGCCGAGAATGCCCCCGATTACCGCGCCAGCGGCGGTATTGTTTGCCTGATTGACGCAATACTGAGCAGACCAGCGCGAATATGCGTCAGCATACGCCTCATCCTGTTCTTGCGTCTGCTCGTCATAATCGCCGCCCTGTTCCGCGCCCTGAGGCGGTTCGGCATACTGACCCGCCGGTGGTCCGGCCTCGCCCGCTCCGCCTGGCGGATTGCCTTGGTCCGGCGGCCCATAACCTGGAGGCGGATTTCCGTATCCGCCCTGTTGTGCGGCCGCCGACATCGGCGCCGCCGAAGCCAACAAGGCGACCAGGCAGGCCCCAGCGGCTCCTTTGAGATACGTGCTGCTCATGTGAAGCTCCTTTTCTTGCCCAACACCTTATCATTTGATTCCCCGGAGAGCGACAAGTACCGACCGACGCTCACCCCAACTTCCTTCGATTTCTGCAATGATAAGCAACGCGGTGCCGTGCCAGTTCCGGAACATGACCCCGCGCCCGCGCGTTCGCTGGCTGAGGAATATGATGGGAACGGTTACCCGACTCGACGAAGTGCGCCGGGCACGGTCACTGGCGCAGCGCGCGAGTGTGCACCCCCCGGAAAGCCGCGTATCTCGTGCGCGCCGGTATCGGCTGCGTGCTGAAGAATTGCGATCCATTTCGGAGGAGGTGCTTCTCAAAGAGACGTGTCTGACACTCCTCAGCCTTGCCGAAAGCTACGAGCAGATGGCCTCGGTGATGGAAAGACTGACCTGCCGGGAAACATGATCGTCACACAGGGTGAGATTCGCCGGACGATGCAAATCAAATCTGGAACGTTTGCCTGAAGCCCGCAGTTATCGGATTTGCGCTGTCGGGGAATACAGAGCGATGACTCAGTCGGATTTCGATTTTATCGATCAGCTTGTTGAAAACCGGCTTCCCGATCCGCCGGTTCGTCTCCTCGCCAGCGCGCTGTTTGCGAGCTGGTATTCGGTTGTTCTCGCGGGCGCCGTGCTTGCAGGCGCGGTGATCGGATTTACCGCCTAGTGTGGGCGATCTTCAAGAGTCAAAGCCACTCGACCATCACTCCTCGACCGCGCCATCGTGAATGCGCCGATATTCCTTGGCGAGCAATTCCCACATCTCCGCCACTTTCAGCCACTGCCGTCTGAACTCCGCATCGGCCATCGCCGCACGTTCGCGTGCGGTGCCCGCTTGCGCCAGGAATTCGTGAAGGCGATCGACCATCCACCCGCTCTCTCTGTATCGTACCTGTATTCTTAACGCACGGCCCGGCGGACGGGATCTCGGCATTTTTATGATTTGATTGCCACACTGCCTTGAACCCGCCTATTCTTGGCCACATTGAGCAGGACGCGCCTGATCGGGCGCCTTTTGAACTGTGTCCGGATGCTCCCAGACCCGTTCGGTTTGCATCCCTGTACAGCTAAGGCACGCCATGCTTCTCGTGATCGACAACTACGACAGCTTCACCTACAATCTCGTACATTATTTTGAGGAGCTCGGTGCCGACGTCGTGGTCAGACGTAACGACCAACTCACCGCGGAGGATGTCGAAGCGATGCGGCCGGAGGCGCTCGTACTTTCGCCCGGTCCCTGCGATCCCGACAAGGCCGGTATCTGTCTTGAAGCCATTTCTCGTCTGGGTAGCCGCACGCCCATACTCGGTGTCTGTCTTGGCCACCAGGCCATCGCACAGGCTTACGGCGCACGGGTCGTGCGCGCGCCACAGCCGATGCATGGAAAGCTGAGCCGCATTCATCACGCCGGAGAAAGCGTGTTTCGCGGCATCGCCAATGAATTCCAGGCGACCCGCTACCACTCCTTGACCATCGATCCGCTGAGCGTGCCGCCATGCCTGGCTGTCACCGCAACCGCCAATGACGGCGTCATCATGGGCATCATGCACAGGCAACATCCGGTGCATGGCGTGCAATTTCATCCGGAGAGCATCGCGTCCGAACACGGTCACGCGCTCCTCGCAAACTTCCTTGCGCTTGCCCAGATACCAATCGCCGCATGAACATCGACGACGATTTTTCGGGCCTCCTGAAACGCCTCGTCGAAGGCCGTTCTCTAAGCGCGGAGACCTCCCTACGCGCCTTTGCCGCCATCATGGCCGGAGAAGTATCGGAAACGCGCATGAGCTCCTTTTTGACAGCGCTTGCGCTCCGTGAGCCGACGATCGACGAGATTGCCGGAGCCGCACGCGCCATGCGCGCCGCCATGCGCACCATAGCGGCGCCCCCCAACGCAATCGACCTATGCGGCACGGGCGGCGACGGCCATGGCACGCTGAACATCTCGACGGCGGCGGCGTTTGTTGTCGCCGCCTGCGGCGTACCGGTCGCCAAGCACGGCAACCGCAACATGTCTTCGAAATCCGGAGCCGCCGACGTACTGGAGGCGCTCGGTGTTCGGATCGACCTTTCGCCCCAACAGGCCAGCGCTTGCCTTCAGAAAACCGGCCTCTGCTTTCTCTTTGCGCCTTCCTACCATCCGGCAATGAAGCACGTCGCTCCCGTGCGCAAGGAACTGGGATTCCGTACGGTCTTCAACCTTCTTGGTCCGCTCTCCAATCCCGGAGGCGTGCGCCGGCAACTGCTCGGCGTTTTCGCCGAACGCTGGGCCGAACCGCTCGCCGGCGTGCTTCTTGAACTCGGTTCGGAGCGCGCATGGGTGGTGCATGGGCGCGACGGCATGGATGAGCTGACTATCACCGGACCCAGCCTGGTCATTGCAATCGAAGACGGTACAACGCGCCGTTTCGAGTTGGAGCCAGAAAGCTTGGGACTTAAGCGGGCGCCGCTGGACAGCGTAAAGGGCGGCGATGCGGCGTACAATGCGCGCGAACTGGAGTTGCTCCTCGAAGGGCATGGCAATCAGGCCTATGGCGACATCGTCATTCTCAATTCGGCTGCCGCGCTGTCCATAAGCGGGATTGTCCCCGGCATGGAAGAAGGAGTTGGTCTTGCCAAAGAGGCACTGGTCGCAGGCCGTGCGCGCGCAAAACTCGAACAGCTCCGGGCGACAACGCTGGGACCCGCGGCGTGAGCATTCTCGAAGAAATCGCGGCGTACAAGCGCGACGATGTCGCCCGTGAAAAGCGGGATCGTCCGCAAGCGTTGGTCGAGGCGCGAGCGCGCAAGACAAGCGCGCCGCGCGGCTTCCGCGCGGCGCTGCTAGACCGGCGCGCAGCGGGAAAGTACGGCCTGATCGGCGAGATCAAGAGAGCAAGTCCTTCGAAAGGCGTGATCCGTGCCGATTTCGACCCTGCCGCCCTCGCGCAGGCTTACGAAACCGGCGGAGCCACCTGCCTCTCGGTGCTGACCGACGGGCCTTCGTTCCAGGGCGCACCCGAACATCTTTCCGCCGCGCGCGCCGTTACGAGCCTCCCCGTCCTTCGCAAGGATTTCATGCTCGATCCCTATCAGGTGAGCGAGGCGCGCGCGTGGGGCGCGGACTGCATTCTGATCATCCTTGCCATGTTGCGCGATACCGAAGCACAGTCGTTGATTGACGCGGCACGGCGGTGGCGCATGGACGCACTCGTGGAGATTCATGATGAGTCCGAACGCGACCGCGCGCTCGCGCTCGGTGCCGATTTGATCGGCATCAATAACCGCGACCTGAAATCCTTCGTGACCGATATCGGGGTGACATTGCGGCTTGCTCCGACCATTCCGGATGATGTGCTGGTGGTGGCGGAGAGCGGAATCTCGGCCGAAGACGAACTGCGCCGCCTCGCCGGCGCCGGCATAACAACGTTTCTTGTCGGCGAAAGTCTGATGCGCGAAGAAGACGTTGCGGCCGCCACGCGATCATTGTTGGGGCTG
>Ga0070734_10004566_pt1 | contig 12997 bp, 9 predicted proteins | sample Coa_R1_8_FD_66444 | JGI IMG/M metagenome (GOLD analysis project Ga0070734, IMG submission 66444) | Surface soil microbial communities from Centralia Pennsylvania, which are recovering from an underground coalmine fire - Coalmine... | ecosystem: Environmental > Terrestrial > Soil > Unclassified ...
CCACACCATCCAGAACGCGCAGCAACTTCACCTGCATGCGCGGCTCCAGTTCTCCGACTTCGTCCAGGAACAGCGTCCCATGGTTGGCCAGCTCGAACAGCCCTTGTTTATTGCTGTCGGCGCCGCTGAAAGCGCCCTTCTCGTAGCCAAAGAGTTCACTCTCCACCAGATGTTCGGGCAGAGCGGCACAGCTGACATCCACCCAGGGCCGAGAGCAGCGCAGCGAGTGATGGTGTACCGCGCGGGCGATCAATTCCTTGCCCGAACCGCTCTCGCCGGTGATCAGGACCGCCGCGTTGGTTTGCGAAAGCCGCTCCACCAGCTCCAGCAGTTGCCGCATGGACGGACTGGCGACAATGGCCTGCATTCCCAGATAGGTGGTGGTTTCCGGACCCATTGGCTCCTACATCGTTTTTCGACCATTTCCGAGGGGCCTTCCATAGTACTTTCGTTTCTTCCCCACCTTAGAACCGTGATCGATATTCCGAGGTAGCACCCCAGGACAAATTATCCCGAAATCCATTTGTCCTGGAAGACATTTTGTCCCTCCCCGTCTATCGTTTGAGCTAGACCTCGCCGATAAATCAACTGGATAGAAGACTCTTCCGCTGGCAGCTCACCTGCAGTTGTAACGTCCTCAGGGCCTCTGCCAACGGATAGGAGAAGATGTCAATCGCAGCCCGGATCTACATCTCGGTTGTCATACTGACCGGTGCGCTGGTGGTCGCACTCGAGCTCAGCCATTTCCAGTCACAGGATTTGGCGCGCTTTGGGTGCTACCTGCTTTTGTCTGTTGTCGCGTCGCGTCTGAAAGTAGCGCTTCCGGCCATCGACGGAACGTTATCCGTACTTTTCGTCTTCATCCTCTTCGGCATTGTTGAGTTTAATTTGCCGGAGGCGCTGGTCATGGGCTGCTTCGCGACTTTCCTGCAGTGTTTCTGGCATACGCGCCAGCGGCCCAAGTGGCATCAGGTGGTGTTCAACGTCTGCAACATGGCGAACGCCATCGCGATCGGAAGCTATGCCTATCATTCCAGCGTGCTGCTGAACATTCACGTCGACATGGCGCTGCGGGTGCTCATCGCCGCCACGGTCTTTTTCGGGATGAACACGTTCCCGGTGTCGGCCGCGATCGCGCTGACCGAGCGAAAATCGCTGCGCAAGGTTTGGAAGGAGTGCTATTTCTGGTCGTTCCCCTACTATCTGCTCGGCGCCGTGCTGGTGGGAACGGCGAGCATACTCAGCCGCTACGCCGGCTGGCAGACCGTTCTTCTGATCATCCCGGTGGTGTACCTGATCTATCGCTCCTATCACCTGTACATGGGGCGCATGGAGGCGGAAAAGAAGCACGCCGAGGAAATGGCGTCTTTGCACCTGAGAACGATTGAAGCGCTGGCGCTGGCGATCGAGGCTAAGGATCACACCACGCACGACCATCTGCAGCGCGTCCAGGTCTATGCAGTCGAAGTGGGGCGCGATCTGGGGCTGGATGAAGGGGAGCTCGAAGGCCTGCGCGCCGCAGCGCTGCTCCACGACATCGGCAAGCTGGCGGTACCCGAGCACATCATCTCGAAACCGGGAAAACTGACTCGCGAAGAGTTCGAGAAGATGAAGATCCACCCGCTGGTGGGATCGGAGATCCTGGAGCGCGTGCGCTTCCCCTACCCGGTTACGCCCATCGTTCGATCGCATCACGAGAAGTGGGATGGCAGCGGCTATCCGGACGGTCTGAAGGGAGAACAGATTCCGATCGGGGCTCGCATCCTGGCAGCGGTCGATTGCCTGGATGCCCTGGCCAGCCACCGGCAGTACCGGCGCGCTCTGCCGCTGGACGAAGCCATGCACCAGGTGGCGCAGGAGGCCGGGTCGAGCTTTGATCCGAAGGTCGTCGAGGTGCTGCAGAGGCGCTACAAGGACATGGAAGCCTTGACGCACGACGGTTCGGCGGAAAAGGCCAGACTGTCGACCGACATCAAGGTGGAACGCGGGCTCGAGCCGGCCACCGGTCTTGAGGTGGCGAAACGTCCGGCAGCCACGACGCCGGAAAAGCAGGGCGACTTTTTAACTTCGATTGCATCGGCGCGTCAGGAAGTGCTGCACCTGTTCGAGCTGGCGCAGGACCTGGGCAACTCGCTCAGTCTGAACGAAACGCTTTCGTTGCTGGGTATCCGGCTCAAGCGCATGGTGCCCTACGAATCGATGGCGATCTATGTGATGCGCGGCGAGAAGCTGCGCGCAGAATACGTGACCGGCGAGAACTTCCGCCTGTTCTCTTCGCTCGAAATCCCGCTGGGCCAGGGGCTGTCGGGGTGGGTCGCAGAAAACCGCAAGCCGATCCTCAACGGCAATCCGTCGGTGGAACCCGGTTATCTCAACGACGAGACCAAGTTCACTACCATGCGCAGCGCGCTCTCGGTTCCGCTGCACGGCCTGAACGGCACCGTGAGCGTGCTGACGCTTTATCACAGCGAGCGGGACGCTTTCACCAACGATCACCTGCGCATCCTGCTCGCAATCGTTCCCAAGGTGGCGCTGTCCATCGAGAATGCGCTGCGCTACCAGCAGGCTGAAAGCTCGGCGGCCACCGACTATATGACCGGCCTGCCGAATGCGCGGTCGCTGTTTCTGCACCTCGATAGCGAGATCGCGCGCTGCCGCCGGCTGAACTCGCCGCTGGTGGTGCTGGTGTGCGACATGAACGGTTTCAAACAGGTCAACGACAAATACGGGCACCTGGAGGGCAATAAGGTTCTGCACCGGGTGGCTTTGAAGCTGAAGGAGTGTTGCCGCGAATACGACTACGTGGCGCGCATGGGCGGCGATGAATTCGTCCTCGTCCTGCCTGGCCTGCGCATGGATCAGCTTCCACAGAAGATCCAGAAACTGCGCTCGATCACGGCCGAAGCCGGCCATGACGTGTGCGGCACCGACGCGCTCGGTCTGAGTGTCGGACACGCCATGTTCCCCGACGACGGCGTGGATGCCGATCGCCTGTTGAGCGAAGCCGACAAGCGCATGTACGTCATCAAGCAAAAAGAGAAGCTCAGCAAGGCCGCCGGCAGCCGGCGCGGCTACGACTTCGAACCCACGGGAGCCTGGTAGGTTGCGATGCTCCCTGTGCTGCTCGGCCACCTGCGCCGCATCCTGGTAACCCTGCTGATCGGCGGGCTGGCGGGCGCGACACTGGTGCGGCTGGGCCCGGGCTTCGGCGTCGATGGGCGCGAGATGGACGGCCGCCTGTCGCGCGACAGCATTGAGGCCATCCGCGCGGAGCGAGCCTCGGAAAACAACATCGGCGCATTCTACTTGCACTATCTGGCCGGGCTCGCGCGCGGGGACCTGGGCTTTTCCCGATCGCTGAACCGGCCGGTCTCTGAACTGTTGAAGGAGCGCCTGCCGCTCACGCTCGGCTCGCTTGCTTATGGCGTTCTGGGCGGGATCGGCATCGGGCTGGGGCTTGCGCTGCTCGCCGTCTGGTGGGGATCGCCGGGCTGGGAGCTGATTCCGGGCATGCTGAGCGGCGTGTGCGTGGCGCTGCCTTCGGCCGTAATCGCCCTGATATTCCTATGGATCGGCGCGCCCGGCCGGTGGGCCATCGCGCTGGTGGTGTTCCCGCACGTCTACCGCTACGCCAAGAACCTGCTGGCCGCTTCCTACCGATCGCCGCACGTTCTCGGCGCGCAGGCCAAAGGACTCGGCAGCTTGCGCGTGTTGTTCGCGCACGTCGTACTGCCTGCTGCGCCGGAACTCGCCGCGCTCGCGGGAATTTCCGTCACGCTGGCGTTCGGCGCTGCCATACCCATCGAAGTGATTTGCGACACGCCGGGCGTGGGCCAACTGGTCTGGAAAGCGGCGCTCGACCGCGACCTGCCGGTGCTCGTCAACATAACCGTGTTGATCGCGCTCATGACGATGATCGTGAACAGCCTGGCTGACCTGGCTTTGTCCACGCGCAGGAGCACGGCATGAAGATCGCGCGCAGCCTGGCCGTGGTTCTGCTGGCGCTGGTTTCCCTGGCATCGCTCGGCGCGGGTTGGCTCTGGCACTCCTCCTATTCCGACCAGGATCGGGAGTCGATCAGCGCTCCGCCCTCGGCCCGCTTCCCGCTCGGCACCGACGACCTGGGGCGCGACCGCTTCGCAAGGCTACTTTACGGGACGCGCGTGTCGCTGCTGCTTGCTCCGGCTGCGGCGCTGCTGTCGACCCTGCTCGCGGCATTGGTGGGCGGGACGGCCGGCTATCTGGGCGGCCGCTGGGAAAAGATGGTGACCGCGGGCATCGACCTATTCTTGTCGCTGCCGTGGCTTTTCCTGCTGCTCGCGGTTCGCGCGCTGCTGCCGCTGAACACGTCGCCCGTGACTTCCGTCTTAATTACGTTTCTGCTTTTGGGCTGCCTGGGCTGGGCCACGCCGGCACGCGTGATCCGGGCCGGAACCCGGTCGCTGGCCGATGCCGATCATGTACTGCAAGCGCGCGCGTGCGGTATTTCGAGGACGCGCCTTTTCTGGCGTCATCTGGTCCCGAACCTGCGCCCGATCCTGCTGGCCCAATTTTGGGTCGCCGTCCCGGTCTTCATCCTGAGCGAGGCAAACCTCGGGCTGCTCGGACTGGGCGTCTCCGAACCCCTGCCATCGTGGGGCTCGATGCTGCGGGAACTGGAAAGCTACACTGCCGTCCAGGGCAATCCGTGGATGGTCGCGCCGGCCATTTTGCTTGTGCTGGTGGTGATCTCGTTCCAGGTGGTGCTGCGCAGTGAGGATCGTACGCCATGCTGAAGAACGCGCTGCTGCTTCTATTCGGCGCGGCGTTCGCGGCGCAATCGGCGAACGAACTCAGATTCTGTCTGCGCACGGAGCCGAAGACGTTCCATCCGCTGCTGGTGGAAGACGAGTCGTCTGAGACCATCCGCTATCTGACCGGCGGTGTTCTGGTCCGGCTCAATCGTTATACCCAGGAACTCGAAGGCGAGCTCGCAACCGGCTGGAGGGTTTCTGAAAACGGGCGGCGCATCGATTTCGACTTGCGGCAGAACGTGCAGTTCTCAGACGGCACTCCTTTCGGCTGCGAGGATGTGGCCTACACGGTCCGGCAATTGATGGACCCCGCGCTGCACTCGCCGGTAGGCGACAGTTTCCGCTCGGTTCCCGGAGCGACCGAAACAGCGTGCAGCGGGTCGAAAGCCACGGTGCGCTTTCCAGGTCCCGTAGCGGCTCTCGCCGCACAGTTCGACCAGGTGGCGATCCTGTCGGCGCGGTCGGCGCGCAAGGAAGGCGCAGTCCTCGGTCCGTTTCTGGTCGGCGAGTACAAGCCGGGCGCCTATGTGGAGCTGAAGCGCAATCCGAATTACTGGAAGCGCGACGCGCAGGGTCGGCGCCTGCCCTATCTCGACTCGATCCGTCTCGACATCCAGCAGAACCGCGATCTGGAGCTCTTGCGATTCCGCCGGGGCGAGCTGGACATGGTGAACAAGCTCGATCCCGACATGTACGATCGTCTGGCCGCCGAGAACCCGCACGCGGTAGTGGACGCCGGGCCATCGCTCGATTGGGAAGTCGTGTTCTTCAATCAAGTCGCGAATGCGCCGCTGCCGGATTACAAACGTCAATGGTTCCGGTCCGCTGCATTCCGCCGCGCGATCTCGGAAGCCATCCACCGCGACGACATCGTGAAGGTGATTTATCGCGGACACGCGCAGGCGGCGGTAGGCCCGGTTTCGGTTTCGAATCATTTCTGGCTGAATGCGGCGCTGAAGCCGCCCACTTTTTCGAGCGGGGCGGCGCTGGACCGGCTGGCGCAGGACGGATTCCGCCGGGCGGGCGACGCTCTTCAAGATCGCGAAGGGCACCGCGTGGAATTCTCGATCGTCACCAATGCCGGCAATAAGCTGCACGAACGGACGCTGGCGCTGATCCAGCAGGATCTCGCGAAGATCGGGATCCAGCTGAATGTCGTGATCCTGGATTTTCCGTCGCTGGTGGAGCGCGTCACGCGCTCCTTCAACTACGAGGCAGCGTTGTTTGCATTTACCAACATGGGCCTCGATCCGAACGACCAGATGAATATCTGGCCCAGTTCCGCGGTGAACCACCAGTGGAATCCGGCACAGAAGGCTCCCGAGACCGCCTGGGAGGCAGAGATCGACAAACTGATGCAGGCCGAGACCATGGCGCAGGACCCGAAGAAGCGGAAGGCGGACTTCGACAAGGTTCAGCAGATCGTTGCCGATCAGGCGCCCATGATCTTTCTGGTGAATCCGAACGCGCTCTCGGCGGTGTCGCCGAACCTCAAGAACGTAACGCCCGCGCTGCTGCGCCCCCAGATTTATTGGAACGCAGAGCGGCTGGCTGTTTCCGGCAGCGGGGCCCTGGTGAGCCAGAAATGAACGAGTTGCTGCACACGCGGATCAGCGTCGACTACCCCAACAAGCCGGGAGCGCTTCAGGACGTCGAACTGGACATCGGCGTAGGCGAAATCGTAGGCCTGGTGGGCGAGAGCGGGTCCGGAAAGAGCACCATCGCGCTGGCGCTGCTGCGCCTGCTCGATCACAAGGGCGGCACGGTGCGCGGCGAGGTGCGGTTCGACGGGCGCAACCTGCTCGGCTTGAAGGAACGCGAGATGCGTGAAGTGCGGGGGCGCGACATCGCGCTGGTGTTGCAGAGCCCGCTGGCGTCGCTCAATCCCGCGCTACGGCTCAGCACGCAATTCGCGGAAGCCTGGCGGGCGCACAAGGCGGGCGCTCCGAAGCAATGGAAACCCCGGACGCTCGAGCTATTCGAACGGGTCAGCCTCCCGGCTGAAGAAGAATTCCTGGACCGCTATCCGCGTCAACTGAGCGTCGGCCAAGCCCAGCGCGTGCTGATCGCCATGGCGATCCTGCACGGGCCGCGACTGCTGATTGCCGACGAAGCCACCAGCGCGCTGGACGCCATCACGCAAACCGAGATACTGGATCTGTTCCGCAGGCTGAACCGCGAACTCGGCATGGCGATTCTCTTCATCTCGCACGATCTGCTCTCGGTGGCGGCGCTGTGCTCGCGCATCGCCATTCTGCAGAAAGGCCGCATCCTCGAATCCGGGTCCACGCCGCAGATGTTCCGGGAACCGCGCATGGAAGACACGCGCGCGCTGCTGGACGCGGTGCTGAAAAACTCCTCGCGCGCGGCCGAGATCCTCTCCGAGCAGTCCAGCCTGCCGCGCCGCTAATTATTCGATTGCGGCTCTCCTTCGGTTTCGCCGACTAATTTTTCCACGGTCATGGAATAGATCGCCATCTTTCCATCGCGGTCACTTTGAAAGAAGATGCGCTGGCTGTTGGGAGAAAAAACCGGCGCGGTGAGGCGCGGGTCGGCGGCACGGTGCTCGCACAAGGCCAGCTCGCGCTGTACCGATCGCACCAGCAGCAGCACGTAGGGAGAGGCCTTGCTGCCGCTCGCTCCCACGAACACGCTCGAATCCTCATTGCGATTGAACGCAACAAACTGGCTGGTCTTGGACACCAGCCGGTCCTCATTGGTGTCGGGGACGAATTCGCGCAGTGTATTGAGGCGCGACGCACCGCCGTCCAGGCTCAGATAGAAGATCGAGCGACCGTCGTGCGACCAAAGCGCAGGGCCCAAGCCGCCGGGCGCGGTGCGCAGTTTGCGGTTCTGCGCGCCATCAAAGTTCACCTGCCATAACGAGTCGCCGGCGCGGTACAGCATCGCTGCGCGCTTCGGGCATGGCTGGGGATCGGAAATCTCATCGGAAATCTCCATCGCCGTCTGCGCGGTCCCGGTGCGCAGCGTGATCAATTGGATGCGGGATTTGCCGCCTTTGCGTTCGACCAGCGTGGCGTAAAGGCCGTCCGCCGACACAGCGGATCCTTTGCCGGGTTCGGCGCCTTCCGGCAGGCGATACACTTCCCGCGATCGTTGGTTGGCCAGGTTGAGGGCCGAAAACGTTTCCCCGTCCCAGTAATAGAGCGTGCGCTCATCGGGCGACATCGTCAGCGATTCGGAACGAAGAGCCCGCGCCTCGGTGAGCAGGCGCGACTGGCCGGAGCGCAAGTCCATGCGATAAGCCTGAACCGACCCGGAGCGATCGCTCGAAAAGAGCAGAAAATTTCCGCGCCTCGCAATGGAAACGTTATAGGGCGCCGAGAGCCAGGATTGATGAGCCGAACTGGTCAGGCGGTAGACGTCCAGGTCCGTAGCCTGATCTGCGAAGTGCCCCGCCTCGGTGGGGATGATCTGCGACCTGTCCGCGGCGAAACCGAGACCGGCAGCAGCGATCGAAACAAAACCGCGGCGGGTAATACGAAAGTCCTTACTGCTGGTGGCTCGATTGATAATGCTCTTTCAGCAGATCCCTGCCGAAGTCGCCTTGAAAGTCCCGCCACACGCTGTGAATGTGATTGGCGTGATCCTGGGTGTCGTCGAATTCCACCAGGAAGGCCGGGGCTTGAATCCGATAATAGTGCGGTTGCCGGGCCACTTCACCGCCGGCCCAGGCAAAGTACAGATTCGCGCCGGCTCTCTTTACCTGATCTTCTCGCGACTGCGCCATTTCCTCGGGCACGTTGTTGCAATACTCATCCAGCAGCTCTGCGAGCAACTCGCGCTGATGGGCATTCATCTTGCCCGCTTCGAGGCCGCTGGCCTGGCCCTTGAGCGCGGCTTCGCGGGACGCCTGCGTCACAATCTCGTTGGGCGCAGTTTTATCGACCACGGCAACCTTCTTCTGCTCCGCGCTCAGCGACTGGATCAACGCCAGCCCCAGATCGTCTTCACGAGCCAAGACTCGCACGCCCTTACGCGGACCATCCAGCACCTCCGCCGGATTCGCGCCGAAGAAACTGGGGCCGTCGACCACCTTGCCGCCCGAAATGGTGAAGTTCTGGCTGACATGATGCCCTTCCACGCGGTAGCCCCAGGTTCCGCTCTCCGACGGCTCTCCGAAAACAGTGAAGAAATACCCATCCGGATCGCGGTGCGGCCCCTTTTCCTGCTCCATGATCTTGAGGACTTCGTCCAGGCTCATGATGGTGGTGGCCTTGATGTAGCCGCGCTGGCTCAACCCGGCGGCGAGGAGCGCGTGGGCCAGCTGCTTCTGCTCCGATGTCATGTCGCGGAGCGGAAGGCCTTTGCGGTCCTTGGGAATGTAATGCCAATCGAAGCGCTCGTCGTCGGAAAACGGATAGGTTGCCTGCGCGCGCTGTGCCGGGGTAAGAGATGCGAGAAACACCTTGGCGGCGTCTGTCATCGTGGACGTGGTGTGAACTCGAACGTACGCGGCGGTCAGTATGGCCAGAGCGCCGACGATGACAAGAAAACGAATCGCAGCAAACTTCACGGTTATGCCTCCCCGATCAATGACAACTCAACCAGCTTACCGCAATCGGGTAATCCGGGAGCCGGGGGCGTCTAGAATCCCAGATCCGTGTGCGCGACCGTCGGCAGCGACATCGCCGATTTCGCCAGGAAGGGATATGGATTCACGGGGGTGCCACCGAGGCGCACTTCGTAGTGAAGATGCGGGGAGGTCACGCGCCCGCTCGCGCCGGACCGCGCCACCATGTCGCCGCGCCGCACCTCTTCGCCCGGCACCACTTCAAACCGGGAAAGGTGGCCGTAATAGGTTTGCAGCCCGTGGCCGTGATCGAGAATCAGCAGCCGGCCGTAGCCACTCATCCAACTGGCGAAAACCACAATGCCGTCTGCGGCGGCGCGCACCGGCGTCCCCATCGCGGCGGAAAGATCGACACCGGTATGGATTGTGCCTTCGCCCGAGAAAGGATCCGTTCGGCCGCCAAAGGGGCTCATCAACCTGCCCTCCACCGGCCAAAGGCTGGGGCGAACGTTGGTCTGCCACTGCTTGGGATAGGTGTGATACAGGGTGGAAAGGGAAGCGGTCTGCAGGAAGTTGTATTCGTTGAGCGACTCGTGGAAGGTGGGGGTGAGGGGTAAGCCGCTCGAAACATCCGCTGACGTTTCTGGTTTTTTCTTCAGCCCGTACGCCACCGAGATCTCTGACGCAAAGGTCTCAAGCGTCGCCAATTGCTCGCTCTTTTGGTTCGTGACCCGCTGCAACTCCTGGTACTTGGTCCGCAGCGCCTCGACTTCCGATCGCAGCGAATTGTAATGAGCTACTTTCCAACTCATCCGCAAATAGCTGGAAAGACACAGGAACATCGTGAAGCAGCCAACCACAGAAAAGATGAAGGCAGCATAGATTGCCTTATGCGGGATATGGATGCGACGAAGCCGCCCGTGAAGCGAGTGGGCAAGCACAACCACAAAATAAGGCTGGTGAGGCATCGGTCTCCTTAGCTTAACTCGGCGCGACCCATAGATACTTCGACTGCCGACGCGGTGGGCCCTAGGCCGGAGAGTACCCGGAGGTAGATTATTCCTAGCCGGGTGAGGATGAAGGCTAAGGATACTTCATGTAACGAAATTATGTCAAGGTTAGCTAACGTTACATATCTTACTGTTTAGTTGGCCGCTGTGCTGCCCTTGCGTCGCACGTCGATGTTCAGCCGCTTGATCTTCTGGTTGAGGGTGGAGAGCGGAATACGAAGCTTTTCGGCCGCCTCGGTTTGGCTCCAGTTGAGGGCCTCGAGCGCCTCGACAATTTTGCGGCGCTCGAAATCGGCGACCACTTCAAATAAAGATGCGTCGGAGGGGAGCGATCCGCTCTCATCGCTTCGGATTCTCACCCCGGCCGCCTGGAGGATCGAGTCCGGCAGAACGTCGACGGGAACGGTGGACTGCGATGCCAGCACCACCGCGCGCTCGACTGCGTTCTCGAGCTCACGCACGTTGCCGGGCCAGTTGTAGTCCATCAGGAGCTGCAGGGCGTCCGGCTCGAAACGCAGCAGGCTGCGGCCGTCCGAATCCAGGAATTTCTCATTCTCCTTGCTGAACTTGGCGAAGAAATATTCAACCAGCCGGGGAATGTCTTCTTTACGCTCGCGCAGCGGCGGAAGAACCAGATTGATGACGTTCAAGCGGTAGTAGAGGTCCTCGCGGAATTTGTCTTCCTCCACCAGTTTCTTGAGATCGGCGTTGGTGGCGGCGATGATGCGGACATCCACGCGGACGGTCTCGTTCGAGCCCACCGGCATGAACTCGCGCTCCTGAATCACGCGCAGCAGCTTGGCCTGCGTCTCAGGGCTGATGGTTCCGATCTCGTCAAAGAAGACGGTGCCCTTATTGGCCGTTTCGAAGTAGCCCTTGCGGGCGGCGATCGCGCCGGTGAAGGCGCCCTTGACGTGGCCGAATAAAGCCGATTCGAGCAATTCCGCCGGTACCGATCCGCTGTTGACCGGAACGAAAGGCTGATCGGCGCGCGCCGAGTTGGCGTGGATGGCCTTGGCGATCAGCTCCTTGCCGGTGCCGGTTTCCCCGGTGATCAGGATGGTGGCCCGGCTGGGAGCAACCTGCGTCACCAGATCGAGGATGCGCAACATGCGCTCGTTCTTACCAATGATGTTCGGGAAACTGTATTGCTGCCGGAAGGCGCGCTTGAGCTGGGTGTTCTCGCGCTCGAGCCGCGAGTGCGCGATCATCCGGTTGATCTCGATGAGCAGCTTCTCGTTGTCCCAGGGTTTGGAGAAGTAATCGTTCGCGCCGGTTTTGAGTGCCTGCACGGCCACTTCTACCGAGCCGTAGGCAGTGATCATGAAAACCGGAGTTTCGGTGTCGCGCTCGCGGATCTCGCGCAGGACCTCCATGCCGGAGCGGTCAGCCATCATCAAGTCCAGCAGGATGAGATCGTAGTTTCCGGACTCGGCTTTGCGCAGGCCTTCGGCGCCGCCCTCGGCCAGGTCGACCGAAAATCCGTCCAGTTCGAGCAGGGTTTCGAGGCTCTCGCGAATGTCGGCTTCGTCGTCGATCACTAAGATGCGTTTGGGCGAGAAAGAAACGGGGACGTCGGGCGGTAACGTATCAGGCATGCACCGGCTTTCGAGCTAAGGGAATCTCCACGTGGAAGCGAGAGCCACCTCCCAGCCGGCTCTCTACTTCAATGTTGCCACCATGCTCGCGCACGATGCCATAGGTAACGGCGAGTCCGAGACCCGTGCCCTTGCGGGCGGCCTTGGTAGTAAAGAACGGATCGTAAATGCGCGCCAGATTTTCAGGTGCGATGCCGGGGCCGTTGTCGGCCACGTCGATGCGAGCGTAACCGTCCTCGCTCCAGCTCCGGACGCTGAGCGAACCGCCGGATTCCATGGCATCCCGGGCGTTCAGGAACAGATTCAGGAAGACCTGCTGCAGTTTGCCGGAATTGCCTTTGATCCCAGGGAGCGAGCTTTCCAGGTTCAACTTCACCTCGATGCGGGATTTCTCGAGCTGGGGCTCGATCAGGCCCAGCGTGTCCTGAATGACGCGATTGACGTCCAGTTCGACGAACTCGGTGGTGGAGGTGCGCGAGAAGTTGAGCAGCGAGTTGACGATCTCGCTGGCGCGGAAGGTTTGTTTGGCGATCTTATCCAGCAGCTTGGATTTCTGGTCATCGCCGGAAATCTGTTTGGCCAGCATCTGCGCGTAGGTGGAAATGACAGCCAGCGGCGTATTCACTTCGTGCGCCACGCCGGCCGCGAGCAGGCCGATGGAACTGAGCTTGTCGGCCTGGACCAGGCGCCGTTCGAGCTCATCGCGGTCGGTGACGTCGTCAAAAATGATGAGGCGCCCGATCTGCTCGAAGTCTTTCGAAACCAGGGGCGCGATGGCCAGATTCAGGATGTGGGCTTCGGGCGACGGTGCGTGACCGTTGCCGTTCCCATTGGCAGCGGCGGGGGCCTGCAGCACGAACTTATAGATATTCTGAACGCCGGTATTGGCGCGGGCCTGATCGAAACGCTCGCAGAGTTCGGCCGGGAAAAGTTCGGAGAGCCGGCGGCCGACGGCCTTCTGCCGTGAAATTCCGGTGAGGCGTTCGATCTGGGTGTTCCAGCTCTCGACGCGGTCTTCCAGATCCGCGGCCAGGATCCCGACGTTAATGGACTCGACGATAT
>Ga0070734_10004568_pt1 | contig 12991 bp, 9 predicted proteins | sample Coa_R1_8_FD_66444 | JGI IMG/M metagenome (GOLD analysis project Ga0070734, IMG submission 66444) | Surface soil microbial communities from Centralia Pennsylvania, which are recovering from an underground coalmine fire - Coalmine... | ecosystem: Environmental > Terrestrial > Soil > Unclassified ...
GTGCCAACCCTGGCGGTCCCAGTAATCCACGTGCTCTTCGAGCGGGATCACCGTCACGCCGGGCACTGGTTGGAGATCATTCAGTTTTAGAAGCAAGGCGTCGGCCGGCGGACAACTCGAGCATCCTTCGGAGGTGAACAACTCCACCAATACCGGCGTGCGTGCGGATTGCGCGGACTCCGCCCCACTCAAGGAAACGGCAGCGAGTAAAAGCGCGAGCGAACACCTCATAGCAACCTCGAAGGACTCCAGACCCGATATGTATGCATCATGCGCCGGAAAGTGGTCGCATTCAATGACCACTTGCGGTAGTGCCGATATGACCACTATCATGGGTGCATGAGAACGCAGCTACACGGCGCCCTGTCTCCGCTGATCGCGCTGGACCGCAAAAGAAGCAAACCGCTTCACCGCCAGATTTACGATTCCTTCCGCGGCATGATCCTGAAACGCGCTCTGCAGCCGGGCCAACAGGTCCCATCCACGCGTACCTTGGCCGAGGAACTGGGGATTTCAAGAATCCCCGTGCTTGGAGCTTACGACCAGCTACTCGCCGAAGGCTACCTGGAGAGCCGAGCCGGCGCTGGAACCTTCGTATCGAGCTTGCTGCCTGAGGAAGCGCTACGCGGGCGGCCCGGCGGTGGGAGTGGCAAAGCCAAGCCGGGCTCCGTGGTGATTTCGCGCCTCTCGCGCAGTCTTCCTTTGGAATGGACCCGTGGTTCCGGATCCTTCAGCGTCGGACAAATCGCATACGATCATTTTCCGCTGCGCATCTGGTCCGGACTGGTGAGGCGCCGCCTGCGGACCATGCGAACCAGCGCGATGAATTATTCGGACCCCATGGGTTCCAAGAAATTTCGCGAAGTAATTGCGGCGTATCTTCGAACCTCCCGTGCCGTCGATTGCGAAGTTCCGCAGATCATGATCGTCAACGGCTCGCAGCAAGCCTTGGATTTATGCGCCCGCGTTCTGCTGGATCCGGGCAGCCCCGTCTGGATCGAAGATCCCGGTTACGACCTGATGCGCCAGGCACTGATGCTTTCTGGATGCAGGCAAGTCCCGGTTCCAGTGGACGATGAAGGGCTGAACGTCGCGGCCGGCATGAAGCGCTGCCGAAAGGCGCGCGCTGCCTTCGTCACGCCCTCGCATCAATATCCGCTGGGCGCAACCATGAGCGTTTCGCGGCGACTACAGCTTCTGGATTGGGCGCATCGCCAGAGCGCGTGGATTGTGGAAGACGATTACGACAGCGAGTATCGTTTCGAGAGCATGCCGATCGCTTCGCTGCAAGGTCTCGATCACGGCAGCCGCGTAATCTACATCGGAACCTTCAGTAAAGTGCTCTTTCCTTCGCTCCGCCTTGGCTACATGGTGATTCCTTCGCCGCTGGTGGATCGGTTCTCGGCGGTTCGCCGCGCGAGCGATTTCTGTCCGTCGAACTTTCATCAGGCCGTGCTTGCTGATTTTATCGAAGAAGGCCACTTCGCGCGCCACATTCGGAAGACCAAGCAGTTATACGCGGAGCGCCGCGGCGCTCTGGTGCAAGCAATCAAGAAGGTCTTCGGCGACGAGCTGGAGATTCTCGGCGCCGAAGCAGGAATGCATCTGGTGGTCACCCTTCCGCAGGGATTCTCCGACCGCGAAATTTCAGTTCGCGCCGCGCAACAGAATCTTTCACTATGGCCGCTCTCGCCCTGCTACGCGGGACCGCGCGCGCGCCAAGGATTTATTCTCGGATTCGGAAGCACCAAGGCGTCCGACATGGCAGCGCAGGTCGCTCGCCTGCGCCAACTCATTTATGCGTGAGCGGGCGCGCCCCCGCCTCAGCCGTTCTCTGAGATCGTCGCGGCGATTTCAGCCACTCGCCGATACGAATCCAACCGGTCCGCATGCTCGAAAGTATCCGTGACCGCAATCACCTCTTGAGCTCCCGTTTCTTGAACCAGCTTCCGCAGTCCCGCCTTGACCGTCGCATCCGATCCCACGATGGCGGCGCGCAGTTTGCTCATCACAGTTGCGCGCTCCCACTCCTGCCATAACGGCTCCATCGAATCTACCGGAGGCAACAGCTCCACCGGCTGATTACGGATCAGTCGCAAAAATCGCTGCTGTGGCGTGGTAAACAACCGCCGCGCCGCCGCATCCGTCTCCGCCGCGATTACCTGCACACCGACCATCAGGTAGGGGCGATCCAGCACCGAGCTAGGCTGAAACTCCTGGCGGTAAAGTTCGGCCGCTGCGTGCAAATAGTCCGGAGCAAAATGCGCGGCGAACGCAAACGGCAGTCCCAACCTGCCCGCTAATTGTGCGCTGAACCCGCTGGAACCGAGCAGCGTAATGGGCACATTGGTGTTCTGCCCCGGAAACGCTCGAACCGCTTGTCCCACCCGCTCTGGACCAAGATAACCGCGCAACTCTTCCACCAGCTCCGGAAAATCATCTCCGTTCTGTTTCAGATCCCGCCGCAGCGCCCACATCGTCTGCGCGTCTCCGCCCGGCGCCCGCCCCAACCCCAGATCGATCCTGCCCGGATACATCGCTTCCAAAGTCCCGAATTGCTCCGCTACAACCAAGGGCGCGTGATTCGGCAGCATGACGCCGCCGCTGCCCACGCGAATGGTCTTTGTCGCCGAAGCGACGTGTCCAATCAACACCGCAGTCGCCGAGCAAGCCAGGCCTGCAATCGAATGATGCTCCGCCAGCCAATAGCGCTTGTATCCCCATTGCTCGACATGCTGCGCGAGATTCACCGACCGCGCAATCGCGCTGCCCACAGGCTCATTCGCACGCATGCCCACAAGATCCAGAACCGATACAGGCAACGTCTTGGGGGTTGGTTGCGGCGGAATCATGGAAGAAGTGTGCTCCAATGTGAGGGTTGGAAACTAAATTTAAACACACTGGAGACTAACAACATGAGAAGAAGCATTTGTCCCATTGCCCTGTTCGCGCTATGCAGCCTCGGCGCCGCGTTCGCCCAAAACAAAGCCATCGACTTTAAGAAAGGCATGCCCTTCAGCGACGGCTTCGTCGCTGGCAACACCTTATACGTCGCAGGACAACAAGGCCCGGACGCGCAAGGCAAAGTCACCGGGACCGATATCACTGTGCAGACCACCAATACAATCGCGGCTATCGAAAAGATCGTGAAGAAAGCCGGATTCGAGATGAGCGACATCGTTTCGGTCACCGTTTACATCACCGATCTGAATGATGTCCCCAAAATGAACGATGTCTACAAGAAGCTCATGCCAGATCCGAAACCAGCGCGCGCCACTGTCCAAGTTGCTGGATTGATCGGCGGAGCCAAGATCGAAATCTCGGCCATCGCCGTGAAACATTGATGGTGCGCTAACTTGGAGCTATGCATCGCCGCGATTTTCTGCAGCTCGCCACCGCAGCGGGCGCTTACGCCGCAACACCCACGGATCTACCCAAATACAAAGTAGTCACCGCATTCAAGCCAGCTCCGAATCCTGGGATGCCCGGACCGTATCCGGGCAAAGCCGTGCGCGTCCATTCGAATAAGTCCGTCAATGACGCGACTCACAAGATCGACGCCCCAACCGTGAAAGAGATGCTCGCGCGCGGCATGTGCTCGCTCACCGGCGCCAAGAGCGAAAGGGACGCCTGGGCCCACTTCTTCGATTCCAAGGATGTAGTGGGCATCAAAGTGAACTGCTCCGGCGCCCCAAAAATCTTCTCCGCAGCCGAAGTAATAGGCGGAATCGTAAAAAATCTGGTATCGCTCGGCATTCCGCCGCCGAATATCTATCTCTACGAGCGATTTCCCGATCAGCTTCAGAGCGTCCACTACTATCGCGCCGTTCCGGCCGGCGTGAACATCTTCGCCGCGGAAACCACGCGCGGATCGGTGGCCAGCTACGATCCGAAAACGTATGTGGAAACCAATTTCTTCGGCGAAGATGACACGCGCTCCAACATGATCCGCCTGATCACCGAGCGGTTCACCAAGATCATCAATGTCCCGAACATGAAGGACCACGGCGCGGCCGGAGTCACCGGATGCTTGAAGAACATTGCATACGGCAGTTTTTCGAACGTGGCGCGCTCGCACAATCGAGAAAAGACCAACACGCTGAGCTTCATTGGCACGCTCGCGGATGTAGAACCATTGCGCTCCCGCACCGTGCTGCAGATCATGGACGGCCTGCGGGGCGTCTGGCACGGCGGACCCTTTTCCGAGGACCCCCAATACCGTTTCTATCCGAAGACGATGGTGTTCGGCACCGACCCGGTAGCCATCGACCGTCTTCTCCTCGACGTCATTGAGAACAAGCGCAAAGCGGAGGGCGCCGTTTCCATCTGGGATCGCTCGATGGCCAACATCAAGCCGGGCGTCCTGGATAAGCGGTACAACACCTTCATCCGGGAGCCCGGGCATATCGAGTTCGCAAGCCAGCTGGGCCTGGGCGTTTACGACATCAAGCGGATCGCCGTCACCGACATCGAAGTATGACGCTGCTTCTCGCCGCACTGCTTCCCACGCTGGCCGCTGGGCCGGCTTCATCCGATACGGTGAAGCTGCCTGTTCCCAAGGTCGAGTACCGGCCGAATGAAGCTACGGCTTCACGAAGTCCCTGGATCGACGCAAATGGCTGGCAACTTCTGCGCGCACCCGCGCGCCGTTATTCCTATGACGTTCCGTCAGCGAGCGTGGCCATCGCCGCGTTGGAAGCGTTTGCGTACGGTGCCCAAGCCGAAATCCGCACCGACGGGGCCGGTACAACGATTTTCAACCGCGTGCTCGATTTTCTCCGCGGCGTCCCGGAGATCGGCGATCTTCCGATCCTCGCGAATATCGGAGTGATCGATGATGGGTCCGAGGAAACCGGCGAGCTGATGAACCTGCTGACCCGCCGGAATCTGCTTTATCGCATCGTCCCTGCGCCGGATCCTCATCTCGACTTGAATATCCGCCTCGGTTCCAAGGAATATCCGAAATCCGAAGCCGGGGACCCTAGCGAGTTGGCCCAAAAAATCCGCTCTCAGCTTACCGATGAAAAGCGTCTTCTGCGCGTTTATGGCAGCGAAGTGGTGATCGCGCGGCTCACCGGCGATGGCGCTCATGCGCGGATTCATCTGTTGAACTACGCCAACCGCCCCGTCAAGGGACTTCGCGTCCGCGTACTCGGTACCTTCAGCAACTGGAAGGTGGCGGCCTACGACAAGCCCGGCTTGAAACTGGAAGACTTCGCTGCCGCCGATGGCGCTACGGAATTCAGCGTGCCCGAAATGAGCACCTACGCCGTCATCGATCTCTCGCGCTGATCATCGCGCCTGCATTTCCTTGCTCACGCGTTCCACCTGCTCCATCACGCGCAGCGTATTCTCGCCCAGAATCTTCCGGATGTCGCCATCGGAATAGCCTTTGCGCAGCAGAGCCTCGGTGATTTTGGGCAGCTTGGTGCAATCCTCCATTCCTTCCGGCATGTTGGCGCCGTCGAAATCGGAACCCAGTCCCACATGATCCGCGCCCACCAGTTTCACCGCGTGGTCGATATGATCGATGATCCGCTCCCAGCTTACGTGTGGTAGTTTCCCCTCCGCGATCAGCTTCTTCTCCATCGCCCCCATCTCGCGCGCGATGCAGGCCTCGTCGTTATTGCAACTCTTCGTGAGGGCGTCCATGGCTTTGACTACGCCGCCTGTTTCCCGATCGGATGCGTCCTTATAAGCCTGATCGATGAAGCTCTTCTCGTAGTTGATCTGAATGACGCCGCCCTTCGCCGCCAATGCCCTAATCATGTCGTCGCTCATGTCGCGCACGTGATTGCAAACCGCGCGGCACGACGAATGCGAAGCGATGAGCGGCGCCTTGCTTACTTCCAGCGCATCGTAGAACGTCTTGTCGCTCACATGGGAAATGTCCACCATCATTCCCTGGCGATTCATTTCGCGGACGATGTCCTTGCCGAAATCGGTCAGGCCATTGTGCGCCGGCTTGTCGGTGGAAGAATCTGCCCACTCGTCGTTGTAAAAGTGCGACAAAGTCATGTAGCGGACGCCAAGATCGGCAAAGATCCGCACCATCCGGATATCGTTGCCGATCATGTGGCCGCCTTCCACTCCCATCAGCGCTGCGATCTTTCCGGATGCGTGAGCGCGCCGGACATCGGCGGCTGTTAGCGCCAGCATCATGTCCTTCGAGTTCTTCTTCACGTTCTCGTGGACCGCATCGATCTGATCCAATGCCTTTTGCACCGCCGTCGGACCCATGATCTTGCCATCGATCCAAATCGAGAAAAAGATCGCGTTCATCCCGCCTTCGCGCATGCGCGGAATGTCTACGTGACCGGTCGGATTCTGCTTTCCGAGGTCGTAGTCCTTCGAGAAAAATCGCTGCGTGGTATCGTCATGCGTATCGAGTACGATCGACGAAAAATGCAGCTTATGGGCACGCTCCGAGATTTCGTCGCCATGAGCGGCCGTCATCAGCGCCGCGGCTGCAATCAGACAGCGCAGGGATCGAGTGTTTTTGTTCACTCGATCATTCTACACGGCTGCCCGTTCACCTTCGGTAACCACGGGCAGCTTGGCAGCATCCCAGGCGGCTAAACCCCCGGCCATCTCGACGAGATTCGTGATCCCGTATTGATGCAGAATGCTCGCGGCTATCGAAGACCGGTACCCCCCCGCGCAATGAACTGCGATTCGATGATCGCGCGGAACCTCGGCGATCCGTTCTCGCAAATGATTGAGCGGGATGTTTACGCTGTGCTCAATATGTCGAGCCGCGTACTCCCTCGGATTCCGGATATCCAGCACCAGAGGCGGATGCGCGCCCGCCAGCTCTTCCGCGATCATTGGAGCGCTGAGACGTTGGGTAGGCCAGACCAAATCGGGCCGGGCGGCGAGCAGCTCCATGCCGCCTTTCATGTAGCCTTTCACATGGTCGAATCCAATGCGACCCAAGCGCAGCGCCGCCTCCTGCTCGCGCCCGGGTTCGGCGATAATCACGATCGGTTTGTCGCGATCGAGCACCGTGCCGGCCCAAGTCGCGTACTGCCCGCCCAGTCCGATATTGATGCTGCCTGCCAGATGCCCCTTCGCATACTCGGCCGCATCGCGGACGTCCAGGATTTGCGCGCCGGAATCTCCCATCGCGAGCAGTTCGTCCAGCTCAATCGGCCGCAGCACCTTTTCGAGATTCCGATCGAGCGTAGCGCGCTCGCGCGTGTTCAGGATCGCATCGTAGGTGAAATACGGCGGAGCGTCCGGCTGATCGGCCGTCACAAGCCGAATGAATTCTTCCTTCGACATCGGCTGCAGCGCATAATTCAATCGCCGCTGATCGCCCAGCGACGAGACCGTGTCCGAGGAGAGCTTCTTGCCGCACAGCGATCCCGCGCCGTGCGCCGGATATACCAGCGTCTCGTCCGGAAGCGCCATCAATTTATCGTGCAGCGAGTCGTAAAGATGCGCGCCAAGATCGTTCGCGCTCCAGCCCAGAGATGCCCGCAGGTCCGGACGCCCGACATCTCCAATGAACAACGTATCGCCCGTAAGCACCGCATACGGCTTGGTCGAATCTTTCTTAAGATCGAATACCAACAGGGAAATCGATTCAATTGTGTGACCGGGCGTTTCCAGCACCTGTATGCGCATCCCCGGGAATTCCATCGTATCGCCGTCCTTCATTGAGACGAACGCGTACTCCGCCCGCGCCCGCGATCCCAGGTGAATGGCCGCGCCGCAATGATCGCGTAGTTCCAAATGCCCGGCCACAAAGTCGGCGTGGAAGTGCGTGAGAAATACATGCCGGATCTGCAGACCGAATTTCTCCGCATCGGCCAAATACTGCTGGATGTCTCGCTGCGGATCGACGATGACCGCCGTCGAACTTGCCTCATCGCCTAGCAGGTATGAGGCGTGCGCCAGGCACCCCAGATAATACTGTTTGAGAATCATACGGGCTTCGACATCCATTATCAGCTACCATCGAGATGTTCCTCCGGCTGAGCGCTGGTATGGATACCGGCGGCCATGCACGATGAATTGAAAAATGAATTAAAGCGAGCGCGAATCGCAGTCTCGCTCATCTTCCTTATCCACGGAATTCTGGTCTCGAACTGGCTCTCACGGATTCCCGCCGTTCAGACGAAGCTGAATATACCCGTCGGAATTCTCGGCGCGACGCTGCTCGCCACCGCCGCCGGTGCGCTTATTGCGATGCCGCTAACATCGAAGCTTGTCGGACGCTTCGGCAGCGCGCGCGTCACTCGCGCCTTCACGCTTGCACTTTGCGCTTCTGTGGCTCTCCCAGGAGTTGCATGGAATGCGCCCGTTCTGGCCGTCGCGCTTTTTATCTACGGCGCGGCAGCAGGCGCCATGGACGTTGCCATGAACACCGAGGCCGTCGTCGTAGAGCACGGTTATGGCCGACCGGTGATGGTGAGCTTCCACGCGCTGTTCAGTTTTGGCGGGATGATCGGATCTTTGATGGGCAGCTTCGCCGCCGCGCGCGCCATTGCTCCGCACTGGCATTTGCTCGCGGTCGGCGTCGCAATGGCCATCGCGTCCATCCCAATTTGCCGTCACATGCTGGTGACCAAGTCGGAACCGTTACCGGATCCGGGTTCTACGCTCGAGTTACTGCGCCCGCTCCTCGGACTCGGCGTCGTCGCCTTCTGCATCCTGCTTGGCGAAGGCGCGATGGCGGATTGGAGCGCCGTCTATCTCCGCCAATTCGCGGGACCAGCGATCGCGCCTCTGGGCTACGCCGTCTTCTCGCTCGCCATGGCGATCGGCCGTCTGCTCGGCGACTGGTTCCACCTGCGGCTAGGATCAGTCGCCACTCTGCGCTGGGGCGGGGCACTGGCCGCCCTCGGATTAGGCAGCGCGTTGCTGATCGGCAGCGTCCCCGCCACACTTCTTGGATTCGCGTGCGCCGGATGGGGCTTCGCCGCGATTTTTCCAATTCTCTGCTCCGTCGCCGGCAAGAAAGCTGCGAGTAAACCAGAAGCGGGAATCGCCGCGGTTACTGCCACCGGCTATTTCGGATTCCTGGTCGGTCCACCGATCATCGGCTTTCTAGCGCAGATCTCCTCCTTACGGATCGCCCTGCTTCTGGTTGCCGCGTTGAGCGCCGTCGGTTCCGCGATGGCCGGAATCGCGCGCCCGCCCCGTGACGCGCGCTCTTAATGTGCCATACGGCGGACCTGGGGGTCCGCCCTGCATGTGTTTTCCACGGTGTGAACGCTACACGCAGGCGTGCGCGCGCTACGGCAATGCGCGCCGGTCGCGCTGTCCCTGCCCGATCAACGGCGAACTCCCGCGATGCCGCCGATGAACGGCTTGGCGCGCAGCGGGAAAGGAACTAGTGAACCCCGACACGTTGATCGTCGCCATCTCGTTCTCCGCCTCGGCGGTATCGAGCGCGATATGCACATCGCCGTTCTTCAAATCCGATGCGGGGAGCGTGAAGTTGACCTGATAAAGCCCGGCAAACCCCGGAGCCAGCCCCGCGAACAGGACCTCGGCAAACTGAAAACCGATGCCGTCGTCCAGAATCACTCCCACATTCCTCTCCTCCACGCTCGTACTGACCGGATTGCCGGGAGCGCCTGCGCCATCTTGCACCTGCGGCGTCACCGGCCCGAGTCCGTTCATGAACATAATCACCGTTTCCTTGGGCTTCGCCGGACTGCTGCTGCTGACCTCTGTGCCATTCGCATGCAGGATCGCTGCCTGGCCCATTCCGTTCTGATTCACCGTGTAAATCCCGGGCGCTGTGTTTTCAACATACACAGTCACAGAGTTGGACTTCGAGCCGTTCACCACCACCTGGAACGTGGCGAAAGGTGAACCGGTAACTTCGTAGGGAATCAGCGCGCTGATCTGGTTCTCGCTCACCAGATACACCGGAGCGGGCTGGCCATTCACCAGCACCTGCACGCCGTCGAGCGTCGTCTGAAATGGAAGCGACGGCGCAACATGCGTCGCGACTCCGAACGTCCCGTACAAACTTACCAGTTCACCGGGAGCATAAGCATTCGTGATGGGTGAGTAATTTGCCGCGTTGGTGATGCCAATGGGATTGATCCACACCGTAGAGTCCGGTTTAAACGACGGAGCGCGGATGCCGACGATCAGCGAGAACTGATCGTTGGACCCGATCTGCAGGAACGCGGATCCGCCCGCGCCCGTCAGATACGTGTAGATACTGCCGTCGTAATAGGACCCATCCGCCCCGAGCGTTACGTTCGTTGCAAAAGTGTTGTCGAAAACATCGAGGAAAAGCGCATCGTCGAAACGCTGATGGGTGATCAGTGAACCATTTCCGTTGGTGCTGACGGATCCATAGAATGAGTCCAAAAATCCGAGCTGCGTCGGCTGAACATCCTCCATGCCCGCGGTAAAGTAAGTCCCATTCAAGCTGGAATTCGAAACCGTTCCGGACGGCGCGCGGAAACCGACGAACATATCCGATCCACCCGTGGACCCGGCGATAAACCAATTCCCGTCTGCCGATACATACAGCACCTTCGAACCACTCACGATCTCCGTCTGGTTGGTGGATGAGCCCGGAAAAGTAATCGTTCCGCCAGTCGAGGCTGTAAGCGCGTATGTCGAAGCCGCGACATTCTGCTTCACGTTGGCGAGACTGACATTTTCGAGCGAACCGGTCACGATGAAGGGAGCAATACCTCCATGCCCGTCCGCTTTCATGGTGAAATATCCTTGCCGCGCCAACGAAGAACGCGCGTTGAGAAAATCCAGCGTGCCTACAGTGAAAGATCCATTCAGAAGGCTATCCGACGGGTTAGCCGGCGCCTGCACCGCGACGAACATGTCGAAGTAACCATCTTCGGTGGAACTCGCGATCACCACCGGGCTGCTGAAACTGCCGAACAAGGTAGCTGGAAAGAGAGGATTGTCCAACTGCGCGATGCCGTTGGATTGCACGCCATAGGTTCCTCCGCCAAGCGAGGAGCAGAATCCATTCCCTCCAGAACCCGCCGAATCAAAGAGCCGGGTGTTCGAAAGCGTGTATCTGCCCGCTCCATCAAAATTCATCGTGCCAGTCAGGCTGCAGGACTCGGCGAGGGATCCCCCCTGATCCGTAAAAAAGTTCACATATCGGAACAGGTATTGCCCCTTGAGGCCGGCCGTTCCGCTGGTATCGAAATTCTGGCCGCGCGCGGCGATGGGCGCTAGCAGTGCAACAAATGCGCTGGAAACGAGAATGCGTCGGTACACGGAGTAGGTCCTCATTGGCCCTTGCTCCAATTCATGATGAGATTGAACCCATCCACGCTACCGAGCCCCGTCGCGAAGTTCCAGCCATTTCCTGCCGCGAAGGCTGGGTTGAACGAATGGCTGGACGTCGAAAGCACGCCATTTCCTTCGAACTCGAACGTTCCGCGGCCTCTGCCGGAGAACGTCGCTCCAAAACAATCGATATTGCCCGAGCAGTTCACTGAGATGTCGCCGGCCGCGATGCTGTGAAACACCGTGGATGCAACCGAGCTTGCTGCAAGCTTGTAGTAAACCGGATTCGGATTCCCTTGCGCCCCGCCCATTTTCTGATTGACCAGCGCCTGGATACCCGCCAGGATTGGCGATGAGAACGACGTTCCTCCCGCGCCCGACCAATACACCGGCGGACCTTCGCAGGGAGATCCACCATTCACGAGATCGGAAAAACAGAACGCATAATAGTGGCCCCACAATCCATTAGCCGCGAAAAGCGAAACATCGGGAAGATCGCGCACGCCATCGTTCGGAATGCCCGCCACTCCGGTTTGCCACGACGGTTTCGCGTAGCCTTTACAAGTTCCGCTTACTACAAAACTGGCCGATGGAGCGCCTGTGCCGCAGCCGCTCGGGCCTCCGCCGCCTGCTTCCAAATTCAATGCCCCGGTTTCCGCCGCCAAGGTGCTGCCGCAGTAACCGGAAGATCCGTAGCCGGTGGCAAATCCGTTAAACACTGCGGCAACGGAGCCCGCGCACGAGTTGTTCCACGGAATCTCCGGGATGTAAGAAAGCGCGGATCCGTAGTTGGCGCTGTTGGTCGCTCCCCAATAGGTGTTATTCGTGTGCTGCGATGTGTCGGCAAAATCCGTGCCGCCGACGGCCACGTTGTACGGCGTGGATGCAACGGAGCTAACGCCGATCCCGTGCGTCGCTGCCGGATAATCCCGGTCGCAGGTCGCCGCGCCGGCATCGCCCGCCGCGGCAAACACCGACATGCCCTCCGCCGCTGCCTGCTGGAACGCAGTGTAATAGGCCTTGTTCAAAGTCGCTCCTGAGCCGGCCTCACAATATCCATAACTGACACTCATGATCTGCGGCGGATTGCTAGCGTTCACCATGTTCTGAATTGCGATTAAGATTCCCGGCGTCGTCCGCGTATCCGCGCAAGCTACCACGGCAATTTTCGCCTCGGGCGCGGACGCGCTGGCCCATTCCGCATCGAGTGTTGCTTCACCCGCATCGCCATTTTCATGCGGATCGGCGCAGTTGGATGTCCCTTTCGGCGGCGCCGGATTGATGGTTACTAGCGATCCGCCCGAGTAAGTGGATAATCCAAATACTTTCCGGAACGTGGTCCAATCCGCCGTGTTGTACAGATCGGTATCTTCAATTACCGCGATCGTCTGTCCTTTTCCGGTGTACCCGGCCGCAAAAGCCGGCTTCAAATCGTAAATCGTGGCGAGATCTTCCGGAACAACAAGTTGATACTCCAGCTGATATCGCGGCTGCATCTTCATTGATTGCGGCTTGAAGTCGTGCAGCGAAACGACGCCGGCAACGACGTTTGCGAGCGCTTCGGGAATTTGCGGATCGCTCATGTTCGCTATGTGATCCTGCCCGTTCACCGAAAGCCGGTGGATTTCCGTTTTGAACACGCTGTATACCTGCCCAGCCGTGCCTGAGAAATCAATGGTCATGCCGCTCGGATAGACGGCATTTATTGCGAATCCATTGGAGCGCAGCCACTCCGAAACCGTTTCCATATCACGCG
>Ga0070734_10004569_pt1 | contig 12990 bp, 17 predicted proteins | sample Coa_R1_8_FD_66444 | JGI IMG/M metagenome (GOLD analysis project Ga0070734, IMG submission 66444) | Surface soil microbial communities from Centralia Pennsylvania, which are recovering from an underground coalmine fire - Coalmine... | ecosystem: Environmental > Terrestrial > Soil > Unclassified ...
GAAGTTACCATCGTGGCCCGTTCATCGAGGCCGTTCGAAGGTGAGGCTGGGTCCATTCCATTACTCCTCGCGCAGTTTGCTGTTGAAGCTTTCGATGAAGGCGTTCTGCACCGGCTTGCCGGGTTGGATGTAGTGCCAGGAGACCCGCTCGGCGGCCCAGCGCAGCACCGCGTTGCTGGTCAGTTCGGTACCGTTATCGCTGACGATGGTATGGGGCCAGCCGCGTTGGTTCACCACCGATTCCAACTCCCGCACCACGCGCGCGCCGCCCAGCGAAGTATCCACCACCGCCGCCAGACACTCGCGGCTGAAGTCGTCGAGCACGCACAGGACCCGGAAGCGGCGGCCATCGGCCAAGGTATCGGACACGAAGTCGAGCGACCAGCGTTGATTGAGGCCGGCCGGAACCATCATCGGCGTGCGTGAGCCCAAGGCCCGCTTGCGCCCGCCGCGCCGGCGCACCATCAGCCGCTCCTCTCGGTATAATCGGTAGACCTTCTTGTGGTTCATGATCTGGCCCTCGCGCGCCAGCAGCCAACCCAGCCGCCGGTAGCCGATGCGTCGGCGTTGCGCCGCCAACTCCCGCAGCCGCTTGCGCACCGCCTCATCACTGGCCCGCCGCCGCTGATAGCGCAGTGTCGAATGGCCGATGCCCACCAGCCTGCAGGCGCGTCGTTGGCTCAGTCCGTGGCCTTCCATCAGCCGGCCAACCGTCAAGCGCCGCGCCGCACGCGTCAGCCGTTTTTTCCCAGGATGTCCTTGAGCGCCGCGTTATCCAGCATCGCCTCCGCCAGCAGCTTCTTGAGCCGCCGGTTCTCGTCTTCCAGCGCCTTCAGCCGCCGGGCCTCCGAGACCTCCAGCCCGCCGCACTTCGCTTTCCACTTGTAGAAGGTCGCCTCCGAGATTCCGTGCCGCCGGCATAGCTCCGGCGTCTTCGCTCCCGCCTCATGCTCGCGCAAGATCCCGATGATCTGTTCTTCGCTGAACCGACTCGCCCGCATCTGTCCGTCTCCTCTCGGTGACGGACTCTAACTCATTTTCGCGCCGCTTTTCGGGGGGCAGGCCACGAGCTTCCGTCTTCCATGTCTGTTGGTTCAACATCGGGTGCCCGCTCCCGACCATCGAGTCTAACAAAGCGCGATCAGCGCCACTACCGCAGATCGCAGGCGCAATCCGTTATGCGACCGAATTCGGTTGGAAAGTCCTCGCCGGCGTCCTTGACGGATCGTCTGGGCGGCTCATACTGAACGTCAAAATGCCACGGACACGCCAAGCGTTTCCGATGTTCCATGGATAGCCGATGACCAGGCCTCGCACAAAAGACAATCTCGATACGCTCGTCGGTGCTATCCTTGAGGCAATCGAACGAGGTCGCAACAACGGTAGCTTCGCGCCGTCGCAACAAGCCTACTTTCGCTGGCGACTGGAGGGGGAGCCCAAATACAGCAAAAAAGGCGTTGAACTGCCGTCGGCCCGCGGGGAGACGAATGTTCGACCATCCTGGGCAATGGCCGTCGCCTTGATAGCACAAAGAGAAGTGCCGCAAACCCGGGAGTTTCAAGCGACGATTGCGAGTCTTCAGGATATCGCTGAGATCGGTGCGCACGCCGATCAATACCTTCAGAGCTTCGTTTTCGCTGTTGCGGGGAAGGCTGTGGAGTTGCACCCGCACGCTGACCGAAAGGCATTCGAAGGCATTGTTGGTCGGTTCCTCGATGACATTGAGCGTTCGCCTTTCGAGTGCGGTGCCGAAGTTCAACTTGAGGGCCTCGTCCTTGAGAGCGAGAAGATAGTGCCGAGTCCTGGAGTCGTGCTGCGCAGGCCGACGCGTGAAGATTTCGAGCAGGAAGTTCCATATTTCGGACCAGGAATCAATCTGGGACTGTCCTATACTAGGGCAATATCCGCGATCGCGACGGTCACGCGCCAGGGAGCGGGTCCACGAGACGCGCAGCTCGCGGTGGAAAAGCTCATAGTCATGCTCCGGCTCTTCATGGTCGCGAGCGTGAAATATCTCTCTTATCGACTTTCCGGCGATTCGATAATTTATCCTGTGCGAGGGCAAGTCACGAGCGGCGCGCGGCAGGTCGTTTCTGAGCGAGCGTTTATTCGTTCCGATGACGAACCTCGCCTCCTGAGATTCTGGCATGCATTCGAGCCAATAATTCCAGATTAGTTTTGTGATATGAGCGCGAACCGATGGGACCATCGGGATGTTGCATTCGAGCGATACAGCAATGCGCTGATGAATCCGGCTTCCTTCGAGGAGCGCGTAGCGAATGGAGTGATGGCGCTCGAAGCACTTCTTCTTGAAGAGCGTTTAGAGCTTGGATATCGGCTGCGCTTTCGGGCAGCCAAGCTACTCGGTTTTCTAGGAGAAGGATCAATTGCAGTGCGAGATGCCATTAGCGACGCCTACGGCGTTCGCAGCGCATTCGCTCACGGCGCGCGATTATCTTCGGGACAGAAGAGTAAATTCGAGAATCGCTATGGAACTCCCGACGGCCTCGTACGAGTGACCCTCAATTTCGTCCGCAAGGCAATACTCATATCGCTGCTCGTCACACGCACCAAAAAAGATCTCATCCGCCTTATCGATGACGCTTTCATCGAGCGCCCCGCGGAGGATCAGTTGCAACAGTTGTTGCTGCCGGTCTCCGAACTCGTATAGCAACTGGTTGCTGTTGTCAGGCTAGGACATGAAGGCTGGAAAATGAACACTGTGTACGTCGGGGGCAGGAACGTAGGCGGAAGATCCACGCGTTTCCGTGCTTTCAGAAGATTTAATTGTCCAAGCGCCAGAGACCGGACGACCTCCGGGCAACGTTCACAATGTTCACAAAGTTCATTAGAATGTCGAACAACTGAACCTCGTCTGACGATGGGCAGTTCAACTTCGTCTGCGCCAACGAGGAGGGTTTCGGGCTTTGGCTGAGCTCTAACGTTGCCTGCGCCTGAATTTGCTAGCTCAATGAGTTATACGTTTTTGGGCAATGGCCTAATTAGGCCATGCGGTAGCAAAATGTAGCAAGAGACCTTTCCCCGCCACCCTCGCTGTCCTCTGAATGGAGGTTCTGTCCGGAAAGCGAGGGTCGTTTGATACTGGCGTCTCTCACCGGCGGAGATACGCACAACAAGTTTGGAGCTGGCGTCGTTCAAAGAATTCCTCACGATGGCGGCGAGGTAGCGTCGGCGTCGGCATGGGATAGGGCAGCCGAACTGACCGCCACTGCGCACGGTACGCTTCCTGTCTGCGCAAAGATCAAGCCCACAAATGCTAATTTTTGCCAGGATTCCCTGGATACACGCGACTATGGTCACTCATCCTATAGCAAATTTCAGGACCGCCTGGATGTGCAGGATCCGTCTCGCACACATTTGTGCCACTGGGATCTGCAACTCCTGAGGGATGTGATGCCGCCCACGCGCGTTGGGCTCGATCGATCGATTCGCCTCCGGGGCGTGGCTCTACCACAGCAGAACTGCAGCCGTGACTCCGGCAGTATTCCTTTACCGCCTCTGTCTCTTCTTTCAGGCGGTCAGGCGTGTTCAGTTCAGGATGATTTAAAATAGGACCGCCCACCTGCCCTGGAGGCGGGGTACTATACACTGACTCGCTCTTGACGGTGGGTACTTGACTGGGAGTGTATCCATTCCCATCTTGTGCCAGCGCGATCGCCATTTGGCCGCCTAAGATCATGAATGCGATCATCCCTAGAATTACTTTCCTATTCATCGAAGTGTCTCCAATGCTTAACATGCCAGATTGCATTCAAAGCTTGACCGCCGGTCGCGATTTCTACAGTCCTACCATCATCTTCTAGATCAGCCTATGGCAGCCCAGATGGTAGCGCAACTGCCCAGCCTAGAGGAATGGAATAGATGGGGACACCTCCAGTAGATGCACCCGTAGAGTAGGGTCCGAAATTTTGCGTGTTTCCGTTCCACACATCAGCGGCAAATGCGTCCCAATTATCTCCTGTAAATGAAGTTGGCGTAACAGGGGCCAACGTAGGGAGACCACTGATCTGTGAATAGTTCACACTGATAGGTTCAGTACCATTTATTTCATCAGCAGCATCTTTGAATACGGCAACTAACTCGTTGAAAGCGGGAACTGTGACTTGGCCAACAGTGACGGTATTGTTGTCTGGCGCATTGCTGACACCGAATCCCCATGCTGAGAAGCTAGCGATCTGTGAAGTATCGATCCGCCAGTGCTGAACGAACTGGCGCGGAGCATAGTCGTCCAGCGCGCTGTGCGGCCGTACCCGGTTGTAGTCATCTCGCCACAGCTCGAGCTTCTCGCGGACGTCGGCCAAGCTGAAGAAGACGTGCACGTTCAGGCACTCGTCACGCAGCCGTCCAGTGAATGATTCGATGTAGCCGTTCTCCACCGGCCGGCCGGGACGGATGAAGTCGAGTTGCACCCTGTATTGATACGCCCACGCGTCCATCGCCTTGCTTGCGAACTCGGTGCCGTTATCGACCGTGATCGACTCCGGGGCTTCGCGTTCGGCGATTACCTGGGACAGCGCCAACGCCACCTTCTGCCCGGTGAGCGAACTGTCGGCCAGGAGCAGCAGGCATTCGCGGGTGAACTGGTCGACCACCGTCAGGACCCGGAACCAGCGCCCGTCGTACAGCCGCTCGCTGACAAAGTCCATCGCCCAACGCTGATCAGGTCGCGCGGCCCTGAGCAGCGATGTGCGTTGCCGCCGCGCGATCTTGCGCCGCACTCTGGTTCGCACCGTCAGTCCGTCTTCCCGATACAAGCGATAGATCCGTTTCGCGTTCACCGCCCAGCCTTCTCGTCTCAGCATCACCGTCAGCCGCCGATAGCCGAAGCGCACCCGGCTCGCCGCCAGCTCGCGCAGCCGCCCCCGCAGCGCGTGCTGCGGATCCCGCCGGCTGCGGTAGTTCATCGTCGACCGATTGACCATCATCAGCCCCGCCACGCGCCGCGTGCTGAGCGCAAAGACCGTCTGCGTCCAGCGCCCCAGCTCGCGTCGATGGCGAGGCCTTAGAGCTTTTTTTGCACGATCTCCTGCAGGATGTGCCGGTCCAGCGAGAGGTCCGCCACCAGCCGCTTGAGCTTGGAGTTCTCCTCGCGCAACTGCCGCAGCTCGCGCAACTCGCTCAGCCCCAACCCGGAGTACTTCTTCTTCCAGATGTAATAGGTCGCTTCGCTGATCCCATGCTCGCGGCAGATGTCGCTCACCCTGCTCCCGCTCTCCGCCTGCCGCAACGCGCGCAGAATCTGTTCTTCCGAATGCCCCTTCTTCGCCACTTCTAGGTCCTCCTCCATCGTCCTCAGAGGACCACGCCGCCCGCCTCACACTCAACTTATCGCTGGCTCGCTTTTCGGGTTTTGGGTCAATTTTCCCCCGCAGGGGGGCGGAATCAGTTTCTCCGCTTTGAGCCGCGCGAACTCGAATGGGTCAGCCCGCGGCCTCAGACTGCGCGGTTGCTGACTACCGGCTGATCTGCGTGAAGCTGGTGCCCCGGCTTTGCGGCGCCGGCCACTCGCTGGTTCGTGATCCACCCGCGCATCTGGCCGCAATCGTCAATGGCCTCGCATCCAGTAACTTCTGAGCCATGGGAACGCAACCGTCAGGCCGAAATTGATCGTCGTCTGCGGCGCTATCGGAGTGAACTGCCGATAAACCATCCATTGCCCCGTCACGAACAAGTTCATCGGCGGCAGCCCTGGACGGAGGAGCGTCCGGCCGATCCCGACGCTCAAGGGTAACATCGTCGAGGAATGCCGACGCCATCCGATGTTCCAGTTGGCCTCTGCGGATCGCAGGTACCAGTTGCCCAACAGGTGAAGTGCCAGCACGGGTTGCAGCTCGAAGGTGTTCTGCGGCCGTCGCGCGGGCGAGGTGTATGCGAACGAGATCGGGTTCTGCGCGATGAATCCGACCAGCAGCCCTGGGACGCCGCTGTAGATTGCCCCGAGCGCCGGGCCGGCCTGCCATGCGCCCAGGCCGGCGCTTTTCGAGGTAGCGGTTGGGAACACCATCGACGCTCCGACCCCGATCAGGAGCCCGGTCTTACGCCGGTCCGGCCATGGAAGAACCGCGATGTCGAACATTGGCAGGTCACCGAATTCGGTCCGCGTGCCGCCTCTTGAACCGGGTACCGTGACCAGGGTGAAGGTCGGCCTCACCAGTTGCATAAACGGAAGAAGCGTGTTCGGCGGAATGCGCGGGATGAGCGGTCTCACGATGAATTGATTGGTTTCGGCATTCCTGGGACAGACCCCCGGCACGCAGGGGCCGTAGTTGGCCGGCGAGTAACTGTCCCTGACAACCACCTGCGGCAGAGTGGTAAGCGGATTCGTGAAGTCCCGCTCCAGCATCTCCTCTTCGCTCGGCGGGGATGCGGACGTCTGAGCGCCGGCGAGTGCGGCCGGCACCATCGTCGATGAAGCCACGAGCAGGGCTAAGCGGAACGCAAAAAGCAGCATCGAATCTTTGCGATTCAACCAGCGCCCCAATCCGTATCCTGCTCGAACCAGCCGGCAACTTTTCGGCAAGGATCGGCACGCCGGGATTGCATGCCGGAGCGCCCTCTTCCGCCGCACCGCTCGAGCATTCCCATGACCTGTTCCGTCGCTGTGCCGCATCCTGCGCCAAATGTGGATAAGCGGCAATGCCGGCCCGTGACGTCGGCGAAACTAACAGCCGATCCCGCATCTGCCGTTGTGCGTGCTGTTGCGTCTTCCACGAACCGGCCGCCCGAAGACGTTCTCACGGAGCCGGCATTGAAGCAACGGCGATACCGGAGCTGTACGCAAGTGAACTCTCACCTCCGATCCGGCGAACATTTGCAACTGCATCCGATCGACACGACATCTGAGTTGAAACGAACCACTGGCCTTCCCGGTGCGATCCCCTTTCGCATCGGCGGCATGGCGGCGGACGCTTTTCGTAAACTCATCGACGTCGTCGACGGCGTGAGGCAATGCCGGCGCACTGCCGGTTGAGGGGTGGCGCCGATGCTTACGTCCGGCGCGGCGGTCCCGAGCTTTGCGCCTCAGATGCTTGCCCCGAACGCTCGCAAATCGGGCGAGCGCAGATCAATCTTGCGTCGCGTGTGGACCTGCCTCGCGCGGCCGGGCGACGATGACGGGGGAACTGACAGACGCGGGCAGACCCGCATGGGCCCGCCCGCGCTTTTCAGACTATGCAGCCGCTGACTACTGGCTGATCTTCGTGATCTTGGTGCCCCAATTGTTGGCGCCGGCCACCTTCTGGTTCGTGATCCAACCGATCACCTGGCCGGGAGTTCCGCTAAATGAAGTAGCCGGGTCGAAGCGAGCGGCCGAGTAATCTCCCCAGCGTTGCGGGCTCGAATTCGCCGGGACGCTGTTGCCGCTCAGGCAAACGGAACTGCTCGCGGCCGGCGTCGCATTGAGCGCGACGACGGGATTGGGTGCCGCGAGCGCTCCACCGAAGAGAACCATCGGCTTTTTGCTGCCGGTCGTATCGGTCGCGGTTTCGGTCACGAAAATGTCGCCCAGAGCGTCGGCCGCGATCGCCGGGTTGAAGTCATCCGATGTGAAGCTGAGAAAGAAATCGCCTGACTTGGCGATACTGGGCCCCGACGGATCGAAGGCCATCCACACCGGGACGGGAAAAGGCCCCGAGCCCACCGTATGCACGCAATAGAGCAGGCCGTCCGAAAAACTGCTGAACGGTGGAACCTGGTAGCAGGCGTTCTGGAACCGCCCGTCCAGCGTATCGAGATCGTTTGGACATCCTGGTTGCACCGCGTTCGGCGGGATGGCGAAAGTTGTGCTTGCAATTGTGCTCGCGCCGGACATGATGGGCGACGTGCTGGCGTCGACCATCGCGTAGAGCGAAAGACCCACGCCTGACGCCGCAACGGCGAAATAATCCACGGGAAAATGTCCATAGAAGGGCTTGCCCAATTGGATCGGCGGCATGATCGTCCCGATCAGCCCGAGTTCGAATACCGGCACGCTGAATCCCAGACCGTTGTAAAGACGGGCCTTGGGAATCGCAAACACGTCGGTGTCGATATACACGTCAGTGTCATCGAAGACGTTGCCCGTGAACAGAATCGCGTCCTGATCCATCCCCATATGCGGATAGTCAAGTATATTGGGCGCACCGAAGTTCGCACCGGTGAAATGGTAGATGTACCATCCGCCGGATACGGCGGAGCTGGTTTTCGAAATCGCGAGCCACAAGCTGCTGCTCGTGAAATCGTCGGACATCACGACCCACCGATGCCACGTGCTGTCGAACAGCACCTGGACGTCGCCGACGAAATGACCGGTGCCGAAGAGCGAGTTGAGCGAGGTCTGCAGCAGGACGGTCCCGGTCTTCGAAAAAACCCACATCGACGAGTTGGTGAGCTGAACCACCTGGCTTCCGGACACGTCCATGTCGTCATCCGAGGGGAAAGCGCTGGTGCCGACCACGCCCTGCCGCGCACCCGGAAAATTTATCCCGCCTGAAATTACCGGCGCATTGAGCGGCGCGGCAACCGCCGGCGCTTTAGGCAAACCTGCCGCCGCATTCGCCGCCGCTTTGAGCGCGGCGTACCGATCCGCCGGCATCGTGGGAAGGGGGGTCAGTGACAGCACGGCCGGCATGGCTCCGGAGGGCGCCAGGGCCGCATTGGCGGCGATAGTCTCGGACGCGCGCTCGACACCGGGAGCGGCGCTGATTGTCGCTGCGGCCTGTATCGAGGGGCCGAAATTTGCGATGGGCGACGCGCTTTGCGCGTTTGCCGGTCGCTGGTTAATAATCGCCGCGACGAGCGCGGCGGCGCTGACCATTATTAACGAAATCACCCACTTTGAACGCATTATCGATCCCCCTCCCATTTGGTCGCCGACAAACGTACGATTTTAACCGACACGAAGAATTTCAGGTGTCAGCTTTGCAGCATATTGACGCAATGGCCACAACGCAATTGTTCTTATCGCGTCTTACATGTTAAGGAACTATTACTTATCAACATTTTCACTCTTGTTTGCTGAAAAGTTGTGAATGGCATTTTTAACGTATCGACGTCTGAATTTCGCTTTTCCGAGCAATGACGAGCGTCATGGGAACGATTTTTTTTCGCGTCGCGTTCTTCGCCGTCGTCACATTGTCTGCGCCCTGTTCGGCGCGGGGTCAGCCTGCAGCGCAGGGCAGCCCCGTGCCGGAGGCGGGATCCTTGTCGGGACGCGCGGTGACGAGGACGCCGCAGGATATCGAAAAGGACCGCGGCATCGCGCCGGGCGGCGGAACGGCGGTCGAGGTCCCGAATCGGACCACCGTCCCCAAGTCCGAATATCTGAAAGCCAAGCAGCGCGGCGCCGATCGAGGCTGCAAACCCAACGCGCCCAGCAAATTCGAACAGCCGCTCGGCGTACGACCATAGGGAAGTCGGCATCTTATCCTCAAATGGTAAGATGCCGAAGAATCTTACAATCGAACGTTAACCGCCTGGCATTCGCGGAACAGACGAATTCTCATCAGGCGTAACCTCCGCGGCTTCGACCCGGCCCCCAAGGTCAGGTCGGATAAGAGGGCTGGAGGACGGCGGCGCCGGTCTCGAGCAGGGATTTCAGGTTCGAGATGACCTTCGGCCAGCCGCCGGACACGGCCTCGATGAGCTTCGAGGGTTCGCGCTCGATGGTGTGAACGATCGAGAGCTTGACCGCCGCTCCACTCGGTTCAAGTTCGATGGTGCACAGCGAGGGGCCTTCGGCATTGAGCTCCGGCCTCTTCTGATGCTGCCAGCGGATCACCAGGCGCCGCGGCGGTTCGGCCTCGACGATTTCGCCGGCGTCGAGGACCTGGCCGTCCGGGGACAAAAGCTTCCAGGAGGATCCCGCCGTCCACCGGCTTTCACAGTGATTGCCCAGCCAGTACTGCTTCATGAACTCGGCGTCGGTCAGCGCTGACCACAGCTTCTCCGGGGTCGTGCGGATGTAAGTAACGTAAACGAAGGTCGTTTTAGCCATTGGTCTTCTCCTTCTCCAGCCGTCGTTTCAGATTGGAAAGCGCCCGCAGGCGCGGCTTCTCGAACTTGGCGATCCAGCGCTCGTAGATTTCCTGCAGCGGCACCGGATTGAGGAAATGCAGCTTTTCGCGGCCGCGCCGCACGGTGGCGACCAGGTTCGCCGCCTCGAGCAGGTCCAGGTGCTGGGTCACGCCCTGGCGCGTCATGTCCAGGTGGCGGCACAGCTCACCGAGGGTGCGGCCGTCGTGCGCATGCAGCAGATCGAGCAGCTTGCGCCGGCTCGGATCGGCGAGCGCCTTGAACAGCAGGTCGGGGTCGCGCGCGGCCATGGTGTTATCAAACGCAAGTAATTGCTTGCATGAGATATAGGCAAGAATACGCTTGCATGTCAAGCGGCGATCGAATCGATGCGGCGCCCGGCGATCGCCAACGCGCGCCCCAAGCGACGCCCTGCGACGCGAGGCGGGAAACAGATTCCGCCCCCTCTGTGGAGAAAATGAAAACCGACTCTGCTTACCAATCGATGGATATCGGGGCGGCTTTCCCGAGCGGCCGTCGCGCCGGGCCGGAAAGGTCAATTCTGCGGGCGAGCCGTGGCCCGAGGGAATTCAGGGAGGCCGCCGTATGTCCGTGAGCGCCGCGCGCGCGGCGGCGAAACGGCACATTGACCATCGCGGTTCAGGATGGCGGCCGCGCGCGCCGGTAAGGAACTAGCCCGCCCGCTTCGCCGGCTTCGGCGGGGACAGCACCAGACCGTAGCGGGTCATTATCTCGACGATCCTGGCCGGGTCGGAGCCGCCGGCTGCGTTGACGACCTCCGCGACGTCGCGGAAATATTGCGCTCCGATGTCCGGGGTAAGGACGACGAGCGCCCGCGCCGTATGCCGGTGCGGATTGCTGAAGCCGTGCGTAACGCCGCGGGGAGTATGGCCCCACTGACCGGGCTCCAGGTCGCGCACCTCGTCGCCGACCGTGCAGCGCAGCACGCCCTCCAGGCAATAGATGCTCTCCTCGTTGCGGCTGTGGCTGTGGGGCGGAGGAACGTGAGCTCCGGGAGGCACGGTCAGTTCGAACATGCCCGACGCCGCGCCGTCGACCAGATAACGAATCTCGAGCTGTCCGATGATTATGCGTTCGCCGTTGGCGGGTTCCGATTCCATGGCTTTTCCCTCTTCCTTTCTCAGCGCGGCCGGCCGCCCGCGGCCGGGATCTCCGACCGGATTGCCTCGTCCGGCCTGTCGCGGTAAAATGACTTTACCACAAAGGTAAAGTGGTTTTACTCAAATGTCAAGCACCGGACGCGATCGGATTTCCGGCCTCGCCGAGGCGCCGTACATCGGCGCCCTCCTGCGGCTGGCGCATCAGGTGGCGCGCGCCCGTCTGCTGCAGGCATTGGCCGAGCGCGGGCTCGGGGATATCAATCAGGCCTACTTCAGCCTGTTTCAGTATCCGTCGATAGACGGGATGCGGCCGTCGGAGGTGGCCAGGCGGCTCGGCATCTCGAAGCAGGCTTTGAACCATCTGCTCGGTCAGGTCGAGAAGCTGGGCTACCTCAAACGCCACTGCGAAGGTGCTCAGAGGCAGGTCGTCATCCGGCTCACGCCGCGCGGATGGCGCGTGATCGAAACCAACATCGCCGCGGTTCGCCGGCTCGAAGCCGACTGGCAGCGGCGACTCGGCAGGCAGCGGTTCACTGATCTCAAGCAGGCGCTCAGAGAATTGACGGGCGTGGACGGGCCAACGCCGGTTCACCACCGGCCGGACGAACCGGCGAAGGGCGAAGCCCGGCCTCGCGCTCCGGCCCCAGGAAAATAGACAAAGCCGCCGCCGCACGATCCCATTCCTTTCCCTTCGATCCCGCGCCGACCGACGCTGTAGCGCGCGCCTTGAGAGCGGTGAGAGCAGGAATGGTTTGAACTCGGGAGGAAGCTGTGGAGCGGGCGACCGGGGTCGAACCGGCGACGTCCAGCTTGGGAAGCTGGCATTCTACCGCTGAATTACGCCCGCCCGCGTCGAAGTCTAGGGTCGCCGCCGCGCACTGTCAAATCCGCCCACAAATTTACCGCGAGAACGCGAAATTGGCAGAGCCCTTGCCAATAGCGTGCCTGGAGACTCAGAGGGCCGGCCACGAACCGACTATCAAAGGTGAAAAGGCGCGAGGGCGACAATTCGGGAAAGAAAAAATCTACCAGTAGCGGACGCGGCCGACGTCGGTGTGCACGAAGTCTGACGCCGGATAATAACCGACGCCGCCGCCGCGCAGCGAAAGCGCCGCGCGATGCAACTGCTCGAGCGTGCGGCCGGGCACGCGCCAGTCGAGCGCCATCCCGTCCATGTGCAGGCTGTGATGGGCGACGCCGTCGCTCCGTGCCGCGAGCATCGCGTTGGTCTGCGGCGTGCGATAGCCGGAAATGATCGCGACCTCGGCGTCGGAGCGCAGCCTGCGCCGGATCGCCACCACCAGGTCGAGCAGGCGCGGATGGATCGGCTTGACCACGTTCTGCCGATAGTCGCGCAGGATGAAGTCGATCTCGGCGAGCGCCTGCGGGATGTAGCGGCCCTTTTCAAAATAGACGATGTCGAGCTGTTCGCCGGTGTGCAGATTGTAGAACTTGAGCCGGCGCGGCGTCGCCGGCGCCGTGATCATCGCGAGCGCGCCGGCGGGCGCGAGCGACGCGGCGGCCGCGACCATCCCGGCCATCCGGAGAAACCGGCGCCGGTCGAATGAGGTTTCGGCGGGCGCGATGTCGGATTGCGGTGCGGCGGTCGCGGTTGGCCTGCCCCGAAGCATCGGGTAAGTGTACACTCTTCGCCGAGGCCGCGCCATGCGAGTGCCGCCCGACTTCCGGTGCCGATGAAACCGCCCCCGCTTGACCGAAAAAAGCCGATAAATCCAATAGATCCGGCGCGCGCGCGGACCTTGCCGCTGGCCCGCCTCTCGCGCAAGGTCGATCGCGGCCATTTCGCGCGCGAGCGGGGCGCGGGCGCGACGATGCG
>Ga0070734_10004570_pt1 | contig 12989 bp, 12 predicted proteins | sample Coa_R1_8_FD_66444 | JGI IMG/M metagenome (GOLD analysis project Ga0070734, IMG submission 66444) | Surface soil microbial communities from Centralia Pennsylvania, which are recovering from an underground coalmine fire - Coalmine... | ecosystem: Environmental > Terrestrial > Soil > Unclassified ...
ATTCGGCATCGATTTTTTGGCAATATTCCAGATATTCCCTGCAAAATCGATGTCGAATACAGGAAAATAATCCTCAAAATCGGCCTCAAAAACAAAAGGTCAACAGAACCTAGGAATCAAAGTGGTTGCAAAGAATTGCTATGAGTTTAGTTTTGCCACGGCCAGTGGTGAATCATTGCCGCTTGCTAATTTTAAGGGCAAGGTGATGCTCGTGGTAAACACGGCGTCCTTTTGCGGCTTTACAAAGCAATACGCGAACCTTGAACAATTGCATAAGAAGTTTCGTGATCAAGGGTTGGTTATCATTGCTGTTCCGAGCAACGACTTTGGTGAGCAGGAACCAAAAGATAACCAAGAAATCCAATCATTTTGTCAAATAAACTTTGGCGTGAGTTTTTTGGTGGTGGCGAAAGAGGCAGTTAAGGGGCCGAATGCGCATCCATTTTATCAGTGGGCGAAAGCAAGCTTAGGATTTTTTGCGGCGCCGAAATGGAATTTTCACAAATATCTTATTGGCCGAGATGGAAAGCTCTTGGACTACTTTATGTCCACCACCTCCCCGAATAATCCCCGTGTAATTAAGGCTATTGAAGCTGCGCTCTGAAGGTTTTGGCTGATCCGTTTGATTGTGCGTGCATACATTCGACTGGTTATACTAATGCTAGGCTAGCAATTAACTTAGCCTTTATTAGATAAAGGAAAATGTATGAAAAAATATCTCGTAATATTAGGACTATCTATAGTATTTGCCAATTTCGCTTCTGCGCACCATCACGATGGCGCGCATGATGACATGGAAGGCCATCACATGCATGATAAGATGGAGATGGTGAAGTGTATGCTTATGCTGAAGAATTATAAAACCGAAGATGAAGCGATGCGTGCAGCCATGGACCATGTTACGCAAGCATGCAATGCAATCGGCATGACCGAGAAGGAATGCCATGATGTGAAAAAGAAGGTTGGCATGGGCGTTTGCAACTGCTACACCGCCCATAAATTTATGCAAGAATTCATGAAATAATCGAGCTCGCGAGTCATCCCGCGGCGGAGTCCGCGGGATCCAGCGGCAGTGCCAGTAGTTATGGTTGTCGAAATATTTGCTGTTTATAGAAGCTAAGTTCTTCGATGGATTCCTTAATGTCTTCCAGCGCCGTGTGGGCGCTTGGTCTTTTGGGCGCTATGCCTTTGGCCAAAAACCATGCTTGGGCCAAGAGTTTAATCGATGACACATCGATTTGACGGTAATGAAGAAAGCCCTCAAAAGTTGGCATGTAACGCCGTAGAAAACGCCGATCAACGTAGATAGTATTACCAGCTAAAACGCCCTGACGATAGTTGACGTGTCGGGTGAGCAGGGTCAGCAATTCCGCTTCCGCTTGCTCCAACGAATATTCGGATGTACGCACGCGGTCGAGCAAGCCATTCTTTGTATGCATGCTACGGACTACGGGAATCATGGCTGACAGAGCCGATTCTGGCTGCCAAATGGGCATGTCGATCTCGGCTAAAATTCTTAGCTGTGGATCAGTTATTACCATGGCTACTTGTAATATCACGCAGGATGCTTCGTTGAGTCCGGTCATTTCGAGGTCAAGCCAAACCCAACGGTCATAGACAACTTCTTCATTTCTTACTGCATCTGCCATTACAAACCTTATCCCGCGCAATATAGTGCACGATTTTCGCTTATACATTTTTGAAAACACATCCTCGTTATGTTAGTAGTCCTTTGGATAAATTATTAAAGGGACTGTATGAGAAGTTTTTCGCCTATAGATCGCGTAATTAGACTTTTTTTCTTGCTCCTTTCAGTTACGATCAACGCTCACGATTTGCCTGGGGTGAGAGCAAAATCATTTGGCGGCGCATTTCGCGCCGTTGCCACCGCCAACGACATCATATTTTACAATGCAGCGGGCCTTCTTAAACATCGGCGCATGGGGGTCGATGCGCAGTACCTAAGTTATCTTGATTCTGGCACTCACAGCATGGGGATATCCCTGCTTGATGCATCGACAAGCATTTGGGGATTGGGGCTTGCGTATTACCTTGATATTGAAAACCGCAAGGTGGCTGCTCATTTAGTTGATGTTGCCCTAGCGTTTCCCATAGTCAAAGAACTGCTTTTTCTGGGTGGCTCTTTTTACTATCGTTACAGCGCACTAGAATTCGAAGATCCCCATCGTCATTTCTTCAATATGGACGTATCGATCATGGCCTGTCTTCCCATGGGCCTTAGCTTTGCCGTGGCGTTAGATCATGTAATTCGCCCTAAGGGCAGGGAAAAGGGCATGGGCCTGGCCGTTGCGACCGCGTTGGATCTTGGGTCAGTTTGGCGGGGGCTGCCTTTGACCTTGTCGGTAGACTGGTTAATGGACGACGTGACCAGCAAGGACAATTTACACCACATGCTTTCATTTGGCAGCGAGTATATTTTATTTAATGTTTTACCGTTAAGACTGGGTTTTAAGTCGAAGTTTTGGCAACGCGATAATCTTATTAGTTTAGGTAGCGGGTTGCTAATCGCAGACTTCGCTGTGGATGCGCTTTTTGAGCAGCATTTAACCATCGGCAAGATTCGCAATTTCGGTATCGCGTTGCGCTTTAACTTTTGATGAAGCGATGGACTTACATCATCCCGCGGGTCCGCGGGGTGACATAAGCCTAATATTCTGCACGCCCAGAGAGGTTGCTAAACTTGGTATATTTATTGTCGAATCTTAGTGAGATTTTGCCGGTAGGACCGTTGCGGTTTTTGCCAATGATGAGCTCAGCGACATTTCTTTGATCTTCTGGTGTTTTGTCGCGCAGATAATACTCTTCGCGATACAAAAAGCCGATGACGTCAGCATCTTGTTCGATGGCGCCTGACTCTCGAAGGTCGCTCATCATCGGCCGCTTGTCGGTGCGTGACTCCACGCCGCGGTTTAGCTGGGAGAGCGCAATCACGGGAATCGATAATTCCCTGGCAATGCTCTTTAGGCCTTTAGAAATTTCTCCTACTTCCACCGCCTTGCTTTCAAAGCGCTGTGGCGCCGACATCAGTTGCAAATAATCGACAATGACAATCTTTACCCCCTGTTGATGCACCAGCCGTCGAGCCTTGTTGCGTAGATCACCAATGCTCAAAGACGGAGTTTCGTCGATAAACATGGGCGCTTCAGCTAAATCCCCTGCCGCCTGGGTCAAGCGATTATAGTCGGTGGCTTCAATAAATCCTGAGCGCAGTCGTGAAAGATCGATTTCGGCGTAGGCACCGATCAAGCGATTAAATAGTTGTTCCGCGCCCATTTCCAATGAAAAGAAGGCCACCGGTGCTTTTTCTTCGATGCCAACATGCGCTGCGATGTTGAGGGTGAACGCGGTTTTTCCCATCGATGGCCGGGCGGCGATGACGATGAGTTCGCCCGGTTGAAACCCCGCCGTGATTTTATCCAACTCGACAAATCCGGAGGCGATGCCCGTAACGGCATTCTTATTCTCAATCAATGCTTGATATTTTTTGATGGCAATATTGGACAGTTCTTTTAAGGAGATAACGCCCTTTTTGGCGGTGGTCTCGCGAATCGACATGATGGCTTGCTCAGCCCGATCGAGAACCTCGCTGACATCATGATTTTGCGCGTAGGCAGCTTCGGTGATGGCCTTGGCTGCGGCAATCAATCGCCTGAGCGCCGATTTGCCCTTAATTAAGCGCACGTAGGACATGACCGCAGCCGAAGTCGGCAAAAACTCTTCGATCATGCTGAGAGTGTTGGCGCCAATGGCCTCAAATTTGCCATTGACCATTAGGTGGTTAGCTACAGTCACCACGTCGATCGGCTCGTTCTTTTCGTAGAGCTCAAGCATCGACTGGTAGATTGATGCATGCTGGGGATGATGAAAATCGCCCGGCATTACCATCTCTGAGCGCACGGCTTCCATGGCATCTGGATCGATGAGAACGCTACAAAGTATGCCCTTTTCTGCGTCAAATGATTGTGGTGGCCGGTGTTTGCCTAAGACTTCGTCCATGGTGGCAAAGCCAAGGGCGAGATCTGAGTCCTTTTTTGGCGAGAAGATCTCATCTATGGGCACATGGTCCGACACAAATCATCTTCTCCCTTGCCTTTTCTTGCCGGTTAACCACAATATAAGGCTATGCATTTAAAAAAATTTAGTCCATCTGCGCAAAAAGTATTGATTAGATGCCGAAACTTGGCTCAAAAAAACCACAATCTTCTGGTGGAGCCTGAGCATTTGGCTTTGGCTTTGCTCATGACTCCGGAATTGACAGAGCTTTTAAGCAAAAAAAATCTGGAGCACAAGGAGCTTGAAGCTGCTCTCTTGAAATTAGTTAGTAATCTCCCAGTGGGCGTTGCGGCCGATCCGCATTTTTCTCCGCGCTTGATTCAAGCACTCAGTGGCGCGGAAGCGCTATCCATTGGTAAGGCTCATGATAATATTTTTGTCAGCGATCTATTTTTAAGCCTGATTGAGAATCGCGACAAATTTGGCGCCTTAGGAGCAGTTTTCGCTCAATATTTCTTAGGTGAAGGTGACAAGCCACCGGAGCGCGAGCCCCAAATTTTAGCTGGTGATAAATCACAACTATTTTCATTAAACGACAATATTAATTATCTCGTTAAAGCGGATCAATTGGATCCAGTGTGCGGCCGCGATGAAGAAGTTGAACGAGTGATACAGATACTTTCTAGGAAGAGTCGCAATAACCCAATACTTATTGGTGAGCCTGGAGTTGGTCGTACATCAATAGTGTATGCGCTAGCTAAGAGGATTGTAGAGCAAAAAATCCCTTCTCACTTGGTGAGTAAAGAGATAATTGCTCTTGATGTGTCGTCCTTGGTTTCTGGCACCACTCTGCGGGGCCAGTTTGAAGAACGCGTTCGTAAATTACTGAATGATTTGGCCGAGCGTCAAGGACATTATATCCTCTTTATCCGCGACTTGAGCTCATTAGTAGGCGCGGGTGGCGACGGCGCCTTTGACGCAGCCAATCTTTTTAAGCCCAGTTTGGCCAGGGGCCATATTCAGCTCATTGGACTGGTCACGCCTGATGCCTATAAGATGCGCATTGAAGCGGATCCTTCGTTTCAGCGATATTTTCAGCCATTGTGGGTGGCCAAGCCCAGCCATCAAGAATGCGAGGCCATTCTCCTGGGGCTCAGAAATAAGTATGAGCAATTTCATGGCGTTTTTGTCGACGAGGACGCCTTAACTGCAGCCATCGAACTTGGCGCGCGGCATCTGACTGGGGGCACGCTGCCTGAGCTTGCTCTCGATATTCTCGATGAGGCATGCTCCCGCCATCGCATTGCCATCGAGGCTAAACCCAAGGCTCTGGTTGATCTGCAGGATCGAATAGTCAGGCTTGAAATGGATTTGGCCAAGATGACGGATGATGATCGGAAAAAGAAGAAATCCGCGCTCCTGGCTAAGACGCAAGAAATATATAAACAAAAAACCGATCTTTATGAAAAAGAACTATCTATTATTGAGACCATGCGTGCCATCAAAGGTGAACTAGCCACGCTAACTGCGACCATCAATAAGGAAAAGTCCAAGGGTGATATTAAAAAGGCGGCTCATTTCACCAATAAAAATGTCAAAGATTTGGAGCTTAAATTTTTGGCAAGCCAGAAGGAGCTTCTATCGATTAAAAAGAGCGAGCGCTTTATCGACCCCTGGGTGAAACGCGACGACATTGCATCCGTGATTTCCCAGAGTACTGGCATACCGGTACAAAAAATGCTGCAGTCGGAGCGCGATAAATTAGCGCAGATGGAAGAATGGTTGTCGGCCAGCGTCATTGGTCAGAATGGAGCAATCGCGGCGGTGGCCAATGCCATTCGTAGGGCGCGAGTAGGGCTTAAGGATCCAAAGCGACCCATCGGCAGCTTCTTATTTTTGGGCCCCACTGGCGTTGGCAAGACGGAGCTGGCCCGATGCCTTACGAGCTTTTTATTCGATGATGAACGGGCGATGGTGCGTTTCGATATGTCCGAGTTTATGGAGCGGCATTCCGTCGCTCGATTAATCGGGGCTCCACCGGGATATCAGGGGGCTTTGGAGGGTGGGCAACTCACAGAAACGATTCGCCGTAAGCCCTACTCGGTGGTTTTATTTGACGAGATTGAAAAGGCCCATGCCGACGTTCTTAATGTATTGCTACAAGTGCTCGATGAAGGCCGGCTCACCGACAGCATTGGCAATCTCGTGCAATTTGCCAATACGGTTATCATCATGACCTCGAACATTGGTGCCGAGTTGATGCTGCGGGAAGAGACGGCCAATAATGAGGTACTGGTACGTGAACGTATTATGGAGAGCCTCTTGTCGCATATGCGGCCGGAATTTATCAATCGCATCGATGAGATTGTTATTTTTAACGCCATTGACCGTGATGGAATTAGAGGCATCGCTGACCTGATGCTCAAAGACGTTATTGACCGCCTGGCTCACGAAGGACTTATTCTCACCATTGCGCCTAAGGTAAAAGACGTTTTGATCGATCAAGGCTATAGCCGCGAATATGGCGCCCGGCCACTTAAGCGCGCCATTCAGCGTTTGCTCGAAAACCCACTTGCCATGGACCTCGTTAAGGGCCGCTTTGCCAAGGGTGATGCGATTGAAGCTACCCTCGATAGCGACCAAGAGATCATCTTTAATAAGGCCAATCATCCCAAATAGCCACGCGCCAAGTCACCCTTGAGTTTGGGGTTTATCAAATGAAATAGCGACGAGCAGCGATCGTAAGTGTGTGCTATGCGCTAATGAGCGAGGAATGAGTCGATAGTCGCCATGACTTTTTTTGGTTTATATTGCAATGGGGACGCAGGTGTTTTGAAATTTAATTCTAGGGCCAAGGGCCCCCGCCGCATTCCTAAGGATAGACCGAGAGTCATTTTCGAATGGGTTAGTTTCTGATAGGGCCCACTCCTTCTTATCCCTATCCCAAAGGTGGCCTCATAAGCCAAATCCCAATTTTCAAAGACGCGCCCAATTGCGGGCCGATCATACATTTCCCCATGACCATAAACCTCATGTTCAGGCGATAGGGTTCTGGTGACGCCAAAGCCAAACCCCATCAAGAATCCAATAAATGGCGAAGTAATCTGATACATGACACCAAAAGGGTCCATACAAACTCTGCTAGAAACTCCTATTCCAGGACCGAAAAAAAACGTTGCCCAGGCTTCATAGGGTATGCGGTCTCCACAAAACAGGGTGTGATCTTTGAAATGTGCAATTAACAATTTCTTTGTTTCTGGTTGGCTAAAATTATCTTTTGACAATTCGCTAAGAAAAAATTGCAATTGAGCTGGTTTTATTCGTTTAGAAAAATTTGCATTTCTTTGTTTAATGACTTCTTTGCATTCTTTTGTCATTAAATCGAGTTCGTTAGGCGGCAACAGACCAGATTTTCTTTTTGTGAATAATCGATTTAAAAGGTCTCTAATAGAGAGCAGGGTCAAAACACCGTTTTCGTGTTTTTTTGCCCTCATGCCTAAGCAATGAAAAACGCGATATAAATGATCTGCATATTCATTGTCCATTGAAGATTCTTGTTCTTCCTTGGTTATGCGTTTGTGAGTTTTAGTCTTCTCTTTTTTAGGTGTTTTCAATTTTATTCGCAATTCTATATCTTGATGAACGCTGCTTATAATGTTTTGCGCCTCTTTTTCTCTTTCAGTTTGCACATCAGAGATTGGTTTCTCGCTCTCTATATCCTGTTCCAAGCCTGAATAGCTATAGCTGTTTACGCATATCGAAAAAAGCGTGATAAAGTGGAAAGCGATCAGACGACATCTCGTTTTCCTTATTTTTTGGTGAATCATTAAAGCGCCCTCTTGTCATACGGTGAGCTCTCATTCGATATCGGCCCTTAACAAAAGAAGTTGCGAAGTGTCAATTACATGCATGGAAGCCTAGGATTCGGACTCTCTAGCGTATTGTTACCAAACTCACAAAGCTACCATAGCGACTATCTATTTTGGTGATCCTTGATCGTCGGTTCGTCTAACCGCGCGGCGAAGTCCGCGGGATGACATGTCGTTGTAATTGCTGGATTAATTGCTGATCGTTGATGAAATTGCGCGCGCATGTCTTCGTTATTAAATAACTCAGTGATGGTCTGCCAAAAATACAAATGGTTTAGAGTTCAGTTTACTCGCTGAGGTATCCTATGAAAAATACAGCGAAATATCTTTTATGTGGAGTAACACCCTGCATCTTGATGATAGCCTTCGTAGGTTGCAGTGGAGAGGGCCGAGCCGTCGGTCGGGAAACGGCCACCGTCAATCCCGATCTGTGCTGGAAGAAATCGTCTGGACGCGGAATCGGTACCATTCCAGGGTCCTGCACTGAGGACAAAAAGGGTAATAAGCTCGAAAAGCAGGGTTTGCTTTGTTACCCGCAATGTAAAGCGGGCTATACCGGCCTCTTATTTGTTTGTTGGCAGGATTGTCCCGAAGGCTTCACCAATCACGGCGCATTTTGCCGAAAGCCAGAGAGTCATAGTAGAGGCAGTGGTTATGCAGTATGGAATAAGGATAAATGCGAAAACGAAAATGGCGCCGAATGCGACCGCTGTCTTTTACAGTATTATCCAAAGTGCGAGCAGGGCTTTCATTCGAGCCGGTGGCATTGCGACCGGTGCAGCCCCGATTGCCCTGAGGGTATGACAGACATAGGCATATCTTGTCTTAAGGATAGCTATACGCGCAAAACCATCTTGCCTGGCTGCGAAGAGGGCAAAGTTTATGATGCCGGTCTTTGCTACCGCGACTGCAGCAAGGGCAGCAAGGGTGTCGGGCCCGTTTGTTGGAAGAAATGTCCTAAGGGCATGGAGGACTGTGGTGCTCTCTGCGGTATTTCGAAAGCCGCCTGTGCCGGGGCTGTAGCAGAAGAGGTGGCCGCTGTTGGCACTGTGGCCAAAAATATTGCCGAGAAAATCGCAGCCCTATCAACGGGTGGTGTGGTTAATCCCGCGGCAGTGACTAGCGCTCTTGGCACAACGGCCTCGACAGTAAGCAAAACGAGCACCGAGCAAAAAGCAGGGCCTACCACACCTGGGAAAGAGCCCGAGTCCGCCGACGGTGGTGATGAATCATCCCGCGAAAGCGACACCTCAGGAGATACAACAGATACCACCAAAGAGGAAGTAAAGAAGACCGAAATGAGTCTAAAGAACTTAGCCACTAATCTGCGCAAAATTGCCGAACAGAAGGGCGCTGACATTAAGAATATTAGCGTGGCCAACCTTATCACCATGACAGGGGAAGAAGGCAAAAAACTGCAGGAGCTCATAGATACCGTGAAGAAGGATGAAACTCTGCAGCAGGACATCATGAGTATGGTGGCTGACCCAGGAAGCTTCGACTACCTTAATTTCCTCATCAAGCGGGCGCCAACCGATGTTTCCCGCGCGATTAAGTCTTTTAAACACCCCATCTGCGAAAGCCCTTAGGGGATTGTTTGATGTACGGAGGTTTTTTATGAAAGTGATATCAGTATTTCTCGTCGGTCTATTTTTATCGATTTGGTGTTTTGCGGCGGCGATTCGTTATGAGATTGAGATAATGCCCAAACAAATTGTCGTAAAGCAAGATGGTCAACCGCTCAAGAGTGTTGAAAACAACGAGACCAGCCTTCAGTACGCGAATACCATCAAGTCATTGATTAACGACATTAAGAAAATCCAAGATGAAACCCAATCCACGGTGGCCACTCTTCGATCAATGGGAATGGATGATCAAGCCAAGCAAACAGAAGAAGGGGCGTCGGGGAACATCCAGATGTTCGAAAAGACCATCGCAGAGATGGTCAGTTATTTGCAATAGCTGGTTGCGCTTTCAATAGGGAATGCAATTACAATCAGCGGGAGCGCCTTCTTCACGGTTTGCCTGCCAAAGATAGACCTGTGGTACCATAGGTTGCTCGACATGCGGATACGGCGGTGGTGGATCTCGCATAACATTTGGGGGTGCCACTATGTTTGTGTCGACGATAACCATGCCAGTAGAAAGGTAACCCCCCGGTTGAGGCGGTAATATAGTGCCTATGGAGACCTCAGGAGGTGCATGTACCATGAATGTTAGCCGCTCGTGTTCATCTTGAGCAGTGGCAGTAAGGAAGTCCGGAGGCACTAGACTATAATACATGCCCGATGCGTCATATTCGATGCTGTGAGCACATTTGATTACCATCAAAGAAAATACCAATAGCAGTTGAATGCAGCTTGCCTTCACAGTTACCTCCTTGGCAAAGAACAGATTTTGCTCGCTTACCATGGCATATCCTTGGTGTGAATTATCCGCTACTTTTTGGGGATGTACTCCAGATAAAGTTCGGTCCGATCAACTATTCTGCCGTTATTTTTGGCCGCAAATTCCACTTTATAGGTTTCGCGTTTAAACGGTTCCCTTTTCAGGGATATGACGACGTCTTGGCGATCATGGAGGCTATTGGCTGTGCCTAAGGAGAATTCAGAAGGTGTTACCATAACATTGCTCGCAAATGCTTGCGCTAAGACTTTTGTGGGCATGTCGCCAAGGTTTTTAACCGTAACCGTCTTTTGGGTAGCTTCGTTACGTAGGAAGAGTAGATATTGGTAGTTAAGATCAAGTAATGGTGGAAGCTTAGCTTTCGTACTGGCCCTTTTTACCGCCTGGCCAATATCTAATGCTAATTTGCCACAGCTCGTCACATCATTGCCACAGCACAGGGACTGGCAGTCCTTATTTTTCTCGCAATATTGATCGCAGGTTAATGGCCTTGCTGAATCTCTTAGCAAGAATTCGAGAGCTTTGTGTGAGAGTGCTGGATTAACTGCCTTCATTAATGACACCGCACCGGCCACGAAGCTTGCCGAAAGCGACGTTCCCGAAACGCTCTTTGGTCCGTTCGGGTAGCTAAATTCGATATGATGGCCCGGGGCCAAGATGTCGACCGCCGGCCCCCAGTTGCTAAAGCCACTCTTAATACCGTCCTCGTTGATGGCGCCAACATTAATTACGTAAGGACTGCCACCAGGAAAATAATTTTGCGCATTGGCGGCATTATTGCCGGCCGCGGTAACCACGGTGATATCGTGAAGACGAATGGCCGAGATCATATCGGTGGTAAATTGCAAAAGCTCAGGCGCATCGTCGCCGAAGGGCAGTAGCAAAACATCAGGTTTTTTATGGGGCAAAGAATATTTAATTTCGGGTGGGCAGGGGAGAAGGCTTTGTGCGCAGATATCGATTTGGCTTGCGATCAAGGCTGCAGCGAATGTTTCCCCGTGGCCTAATGAAGCTCGGTGGGTGGCCAAGATCTGCGCATGTGAATCTATGCCCGTGCTATAGGGCTCGTGATTGTTGCACGCCCCTAGGGCCTGAAGCATGATTTCGCCGTGGGGGGTGGCAGTATCGGCCTCCATATTGGCTGTTCCTAAATGAGGTGTCAGTAGTGAAACGCGATTAAGACAGGCCAAAAAGCGATCCCTAAAAGTAAAGTGACCGTCAAAAAGGAATTGGTCCACCACCGCGATGGCCGTCTTATCAGAGCCGGTGGTAATCGCCCAGGCCATGGGCAGATTCATGGCAGCAGGCATTGTGAGCGAAGAAGCATTTAGTTGCCAGTCATGAGCAGCAGAGATATTGGGATCGAGCACATAGTCATACTGCGCATCTAAGACGTAGGGATGTTGCAGAAGCGAGGACAAGAGCAAGCTCGATTCAGAAGCAAGCTCTGATTCAAGCGGCACTAATTGGTCCTGCTCGTGATTTTTTTTGCCAACCAAGAGCCAATTTAGAATTGGCAGCTTAAGCTCCAAAGACAGCGGTGCTAAGATCTCGTTAAGCTTGTCTACGTGGTTCGGCTTCACCAAAATGAGGAATTTACCCGCCACAATGCGTTCAGTAGATTTCTTAGCGTGAAGGCTGATTTCATGTGGAATAGGCAATGGCATCTTCCTATCGCGCACAAAAAAGAGCCCAACACCAAGAGCAATAAGAAGACCAAGCGCACCCGTAAGAAATACCGCTGAATAGACTCTGTTCATAAAACCATTCTTCACCCATGGTTTCAACTTGGCGACCTAAGGTATGCTTTTTATCGAACGATCCGGCAGCGTAAGCGAGGACTTAGTGAGAGAAAGAGCATGCCTTAGGTCGCCAAGTTGAAACCATCCCCACCCACTAGTCACTTAAGAAGATACCGCATAAACAAGGAATAGGCATCAACGCGCAGTCTTCACCACTTTTATTTTTCGATGAAAGAGGAAATAATCGGCCACGGACTTGCCAGTTCCTCGGAGAATTGATGACCTTTTCAACTTGCATGCAGCTAAAAATAGATCGCGACTTTCCGGAACCAAGAATCATTTCCCATGCCGTTGCCATACTTGAGCGCGGAGGTGTTGTGGCATACCCAACCGATACCAATTACGGTATGGGCTGTGCGATCTATGAAAGTGACGCCATCAATCGAATATTAAAACTAAAGAGTCTCGATAAGCATCACCTTTTATCCATCGTCTGCCCGGATCTTGCCGATATTGCCCGCTATGGCATTTTGGAGAACAACGCCTATCAGATTATGAAGCGCCATTTACCGGGGCCGTATACCTTCATTTTGCGGGCAACCCCTGAAGTGCCACGTATCTTTCGGTCAGAAAGACAAACGGTTGGTATTCGCGTTCCTGATCACCCGGTGGCATTAATGATGACACGGATATTTCGTAAACCGATCGTTTCCACATCAACAGTGCTTAATAATCGCGTTTGTCGTAACGGCAACGAGGTTAATCGAGAATTTGGTCACGGATTAGATCTCATATTGGATGCGGGTGAGATCGAGCCCAAGGACTCTACCATTATCGATCTATCTGGGCCCTATCCCGTGGTGGAGCGTATGGGCGCCGGCGACATCAGCGGCATCGTGGTTTAGCGGGCGCAATCCCAAAAAGTAGTTCACCCCGCGGCGGGGTCCGCGGGGGCCAG
>Ga0070734_10004572_pt1 | contig 12981 bp, 9 predicted proteins | sample Coa_R1_8_FD_66444 | JGI IMG/M metagenome (GOLD analysis project Ga0070734, IMG submission 66444) | Surface soil microbial communities from Centralia Pennsylvania, which are recovering from an underground coalmine fire - Coalmine... | ecosystem: Environmental > Terrestrial > Soil > Unclassified ...
CTGGAGTATGGAACGAACACGGTCGAGATGCATGCCGACTCGATCAAGCCGGGGCAGCGGGTCATTATCATCGACGACCTGCTGGCAACCGGCGGCACGGCGGCGGCGGCGGCGCGGTTGGTGGAACGCCTGGGAGGAAAGGTGGTCGGCTTCGGCTTCCTGGTCGAACTGGCGTTTTTGGAGGGGCGTAAGGTCCTCAGCCAGTATGAGGTGAATGCCTTGATCCGTTACGAATAGAGCGACGCCGAAAATGGGGTAGGAAGCGTAGCAAAAAAATAACGCGGCAGGGCGAATTTAAGCTCTGCCGCGTTTCATTGGTTTTTTGAAGACCATCTCTACACTATTTCGTTTTCTTTACAAACGTCGCTATTCAGTTTTTTTCGCTATTCAGTTGTCGCTATTCAGTTTTGAACGTTATTCAGTTACCTTTATTCGGTTTTCGCTATTTAATTTTCACTGACCAATGTTCGGTCAGGTTTTGGTTTTTCCTTAGTGCGTGACTTACATTATCCTAGACGGATAGTTCGCCGCAAAGGTTTCCTGTTTCCAGGAAAAAGGGGTGTGAAATGTTACACAACGGTCCGGCGGCCCGTAATGGCTCTCAGAATGAGGAGCAGGATCGCCGCGCCCACAAAGGCGACGGCCGTGCTGCCGATCCAACCGCCGTAGCTATGGCCCAGAACGGCCTCGAAGACAAAGCCGCCCACCACCGCGCCCAGGATGCCGATGATCAGGTCGCCCAGGATGCCGCCGGGCCCCTCGCCCGGTACGACTGCCTTGGCGAGCGCCCCGGCGATGATACCCACGATAATCCAGAATAGGATATGCATTGTTATATTCTCCTCTCGCGGTCCTGCCTCTCATTGTGGGAAGCAAAACCGGCGAATAGTATTTGAAACGGTAACGCCGATAGGACGCAAAGCCCCCAGGCGGAGTTCCCGGATTTTGCGCTCCTCTCCTGCCGTTGCGGGTACAATAATGCTATCGTTCCTGTTCGACCATCTCCAGCGAAGGCCCAGCCGGGCCGTATGGGAAAGGCGAATGTCATCCATGTCCCGACCTCTCTACTTCTACTCCCAGGCGCTGCTGGGCTACAATATGGGGCCTCAACACCCGATGCGCCCCGAACGCCTCCGTATGACCCATGCGCTGTTGGATGCTTATGGCCTCTTCGAGCACGCTCTGGAGCTCGCGCCGCCCGAACTGGCGGACGAGGAGGAGGTCGAGGAGACCCATAGCCGCGATTTTCTGGAGGCTTTGAGTTCCCTGGATCGGGGGGACAGTCTGCGTAATCCCTACCGTTATGGCCTGGGAACCGGCGACAATCCCATCTTTCCCGGCATCTACGAAGCCTCGCTGCGCTACACTGGCGGCTCCCTGGGTGCGGCGCAGGCCGTGCTGGACGGGGCGTCGGTCGCCTTCAACATGGCGGGCGGGCTGCACCACGCCCACTACGACCGCGCCGCCGGGTTCTGCGTCCTCAACGACTGCGCGGTCGGCATCCGCCGCCTGCGCCGAAAGTTCTCTCGCGTCGCCTACGTGGACATCGATGTGCACCATGGCGACGGCGTCCAGGAATCCTTCTATTCCGATCCAACCGTGCTGACGGTCTCACTCCAGGAGGTCGGGCGCGCGTTCTTTCCGGGGACAGGTTATGTGGAGGAGATCGGCGAGGGGGCAGGTGAGGGATACAGCGTCAATGTGCCGTTCGCGCCCTATACCCCCGGCGACATCTGGCTGCAAGGGTGGCGCGAGGCGGCGCTGCCGATCTTGAAGGCGTTCGATCCCGAAGCGATCCTGCTGCAACTGGGGACGGATACCCACGCCCTCGACCCGCTGGCGCATCTGGCATTGCGGGCGCAGGACTGGCTGGAGGCGGTCAAAGACGTGCAGGCGCTGGGCAAGCCCATCGTGGCGGTCGGCGGGGGCGGCTACAACCTTACCACGGTGACGCGCATGTGGGCGCTGGCGGTCGGCACGCTCGCCGGGCAGGAGCTGCCGGACGATGTGCCGGACAGCTACGCCTGGAAGCACAACATCCCCACGCTCACCGACCATGTCCGGTTCGAGGTGGATGCCTATGACCGTCAGTTAGCGGACCGGTTCGCCGCCCAATCCATCGCCGACGTGAAAACGCTGCTCTTTCCCCGCTATGGGCTAAAATAAGCCTGATTCATAGGAGAACCGCGATGTATCAAATCGAGACCATCACGACGCCGGGATTGGCGCAGAACAGCTATGTGCTGGCGAGCGGCAAGGAGGCCGCCGTGATCGACCCGCGCCGCGATGTGGAGGTCTATCACGAGACGGCGGAGCACCTGGGAGTGACCATCATCCATGTCTTCGAGACCCACTCACACGCCGATTTCGTCAGCGGCGGGCCGCAACTGGCCGCCGCGACCGGCGCGACGCTCCATATCAGCGCGCTGGTCCAGCCGAACGTGCCGCGCGTGCCTCTAAACGACGGCGACACCTTTCAGATCGGCGATGTCCGCCTGACGGCGCTCCACACGCCCGGCCACACCCCGGAGCACATGGCCTACTATGCCGTAGACACCGGCGGCTCGCTTCCGCCCGCGCTCTTCTCCGGCGACCTGATGTTTGTGGGGGATCTGGGCCGCCCGGAGCTGTTGGGGCAGGCGCTGGCGGAGGAGCTGGCGCCCCGGCTCTACGATTCGGCGTTCGGCGTCATCGGGATGCTGCCCCCGGAGACGGTCCTCTACCCCGGCCATAGCGCGGGAAGCCTGTGCGGCAAATCGCTGTCGGCTAAGCCGACCTCGACGCTGGGCGAGGAGTTCGCCACCAATCCGGCCCTCCAGATGCGCAACAAGGAGGAGTTCGTCGCCTACATGATGGCGGGCCAGCCCCGCGTGCCCGGCAACTTCTCCCGCATGGCAGCTCTGAACCGGGCCGGGGTGCCGCTCCTGCCGACCGATTTTCCAGCCCGCCCATTCCGTGTCGAAGAGGTCGAGGCCGCGCTTGCCGATCCGGCCTATCTGGTGCTGGACGCCCGCAGTCCGGAGGAGTTCGCCGAAGGGCATATCCCCGGCAGTATCTATCTGGGCCTCGATCCCGGCTTGCCCACATGGCTCGGCTGGCTGTTCACGCCGGAGAGGAAGATCGTGGCGATTGTGGAGGACGAGGCGCAGGCCCGCGCCTACTTCACCTGGCTGGCGCGCGTCGGTTACGACAACATGGTCGGCTACCTTCCGGGCGGCATAGCTGCCTGGCGAGAGGAGGGCAAGTCCCTCCGCACCCTCTCACGCCTCTCCGCCGCCGACCTCCGCCACCGACTTGCGTCCGCGCCGCTGGCGCATCCCCTGCTGGATATTCGCACACCCCGCGAGTTCGCAGGCGGCTCCGTGTCCGGTGCAAAGAGCCTGCCGCTCTGTGAACTGCCGGGACGCCTCGCCGAAATCCCGCGCGCAGACCACATTACGTTGATGTGTCAGGGAGGGTATCGCGGCACGATTGCCGCCAGCCTGCTCCTGAATGCAGGCTATCACGACCTGGAGAACGTTGAGGGGGGCTATGGGGCCTACCTTCCCGGCGCTCCCTCCTGCGCATCCTGAAATGCCCCTGCTCTGAAGAGAGGAGAAGACTGTGATGCTACCGATGGTGGATACGCACCAACATCTCTGGGATTTGAGTCGCTTTCGCCTGCTCTGGCTGGCCGGCGGCGGGCCGCTGGCGAAAGATCACCTGCCGGAAGACTACCTGCGGGAGGCGGAGGGGCTGAACGTCGTCAAGACGGTCTATATGGAGGTGGATGTGGCCCCGGAGCAGCACGTCGCCGAAGCCGAGTACGTGATTGCGTTATGCCAGCAGCCCGACTATCCTATGGTCGGGGCGACTATCGGCGGGCGACCGGCGGAGGCGGGGTTTGCGGACTATCTCGCCCGCTTCAAAGGCAATCCCTACATCAAAGGCGTGCGCCAGGTGCTGCATGGCGGCGGGACGCCACCCGGCTTCTGCCTGAGTGAGGATTTTGTGCGCGGAGTACGGCTATTGGGCGCAAACGGCCTCCACTTCGACCTCTGCCTGCGCTCGGCGGAGATCCCAGATGGGGCGCAACTGTCGGAACTCTGCCCGGAGACCCGCTTCGTCCTCGATCATTGCGGCAACGCGAACGTGCAGGCGACCGACCGGAGCCAGTGGCAGCGCGATATCGCCGCCATTGCCGAGCGCCCCAACGTGATCTGCAAGATCAGCGGCATCGTCGCCTCCGCCAATCCGGACGCCTGGACCGCAGACGATCTCGCCCCCATCATTCAGCACTGCGCGGACGCCTTCGGCCCGGACCGCATTATCTTCGGCAGCGACTGGCCCGTCTGCACCCAGGCCGCCACCTACCGCCAGTGGGCCACCGCATTGCGCGAAATTGTCAGCGGCTGGAGCGAAGCCGATCAGCGCAAGCTCTTCCACGACAACGCCGTCCGCTTCTATGCTCTGGAAGGCTGAAAATATGGCCTGCGTGTTGAGGATAGTCTCAATTTAAGAGGATCAGGTAGTTGCCATTGTCGCAGCATAGCGTTCATGGGTAGGCAGGGAAGGGGCGAAGATTGGAAACGAATCCCTATTTTCAGACGCGCGGCGTGGTGATCTATCCCGGCGACCTGACCTTGCAGGACTGGCCGGAGCGGGCGGCGCGGGCGGGGCTTACGACGGTGGCCCTCCATGATGGCTCCGAGCCCAGTAAGGTAGCGACTTTCCTTCGGACGGAGGCAGGGCAGCGATTCCTGGACGATTGTGGCCGACTTGGGCTTCAGGTGGAATTCGAGTTGCATGCAATGCTGGAGTTGCTGCCGCGCAGGTTGTTTGATGCCAATCCGGAACTGTTCCGTCAAAACGAAGTCGGCGAGCACACCCCAGACGCCAACCTCTGCGTCCATTCGCCGCGCGCTCTGGAGATTGTCGCGGAGAATACGGTCGCGTTGAGTCAGGAGTTGCGTTCCACGACGGGGCGGTATTTCCTGTGGGGTGACGATGGCCGGGGTTGGTGCCGATGCAGTGCGTGCCGGGGACTTTCGGACAGCGATCAGTCGCTACTGCTGACCAACCGGCTGTTGGACGCGCTGCGCACGGTGGACTCACGGGCGACTATCGCCCATCTCGCCTATCTCAACACGCTCTGGCCGCCAAAGCAGATCCGCCCGAAGCCGGGCGTCTTTCTGGAGTATGCGCCCATCCGCCGCCGCTACAATATTCCGTACGCGCAGCAGGTTGGAGCAGACATTGTGGAGCCTCTCACAGCGCTGGATGCGAATCTGGAGTGGTTTGGTCAGGAGGGCGCGCAGGCGCTGGAGTACTGGCTCGACGTCAGTCGCTTCTCCGGTTGGAAGCGGCTAACGACGCGCCTGCCCTGGAACCGGGAGGTGTTCCAAGCCGATCTGGATGCCTACGGTGGGCGCGGCGTGCGGCATATCACGACGTTTGCGGCGCACATAGATGCCGACTATGTCGCCTATTTCGGCGAGCCGCCGCTCCCAGAGTATGGAGCCTTGTTGAGAGATTGGCCTCTTTTGAGCGGGTGATGAGGGGAGGGGATAATACCTAATACCCAACGCCGCTCCCTATAGGGAGCGGGGAATCCGAGCGTATCGAGGAAAAGCGCGCATGAGAAGCAAGCTGCAATGGTGTTCTTGGGGGATGCTGCTCTGTCTGATGGCGGGCGTGTCGCCGGGTTGGGGGCAATCACAGGAGCCGGAGAAGAAGCGTGCGGATGCGCCGGTGGTGGAAGACATCAGCCCGAATACGCCGTTTGGGAAAGTAAACGGCGGCGCATCCACGTCCGGACTGACGGTCGCGCTGGCGGGCGATACGCATGCCCTCTATGCCGTCAGCCTGAATGCAGGGATCTGGAAGGCCGTGGAGGATGGGCCGTGGAAACAGTTGCCCAACTCGCCGCCGCGCGCCTGCTGCATCGCTGTGGACCCGAATAACCCGCAGCATCTGGCGGTCGGTGAGCGGAATGGACTTGCCCGTGAGATGGTCTGGAACGAGGCGGGCATCTGGGAGTCGCGGGATGCAGGGGAACACTGGACGTACACGCTGAATCCGCTGGCGACGCCCGGCTGTACCTCGCAGGCGGTTCCTGCCGTAGCCTTCAGCCGTAAGGGGACGCTGTTCGTCGGGACGGCGGCAGGAGTCGGACGCAAGGTGGGATCGGCGCGTGCATTCGACTTTTCCCGGTCTCCGGCCGGCGTGACGCGCATCACGGCGTTTGCTGTCAGCGAGAGCAAGATCTGGGCGCGGACACGGGACAAACTGCTGGTCTCAGCGAACGATGGGCTGACCTGGAGCGTGAAATCGCTGCCGACCGAAGTGGCCCCCTATGCCATCGCCTTCCGTTCGCGAGGAGACGCCTTCTCCCTGGCCGCATTCGATACCCGCGCGTTTTTGGTCTGCAAGCCGAACCCCGACTCCATCGGAAATCGGAACACGCTGCTCATCTACGATCTCCCGAACGACCGCTGGCAGGTGCAGAAGCTGGACTCGGGCGACGGAACCGGGCTGGGCGGTCGGCGGTTCGTAAAGTCGTATGTGCTGCGCAACCGGGCGCTCAAGCCAGGGATCGGAGGCAAGCTGCAGCTCTTTTATGGAGCGGGCCAGGAGGTCCATCAGGCACTTGGCGTCAACCCCGACGGCACGATCCAATGGGATACCCCGGTGCAGACCAGTTGGGCCGGGCCGCCTCACCCTACCAATCAGATCCATTCCGACCTCTGGGATCTTCATATCGCGCCGGATTTCGGGCCGGGACCTGCCTGCGCCGCCTGGATCGCCTGCGACGGCGGCGTGTTCAAGGCGCTTCCGGCGGAGCGTTCGGAGCCTGCGGATGCGCTCCGGGTGCAGCGGAGGAAATGGGTGGTCTGGAGCGACGGGCTGCATACGCATCATATCCATACCCTGACGGTCCTGCCCGCCTCGAAGACGCAGATGGCGCGCCTGGCTTATCCGACCTCCGACAACGACGCCTGGTTCTGGAATCCGCAGCCGGGCCTGACGGCAAATGCCTGCTGGGCCAACGAGACCGATCCGGATTTCTGGAAGAACGAGAATTCACTGGGCGATGTCAACTGGAGCGCCGGGGATTGGGGCAATCGGGCCGTCGCGCTGGTGGTGCGCCGCACGGCGTTGGCCGTCCTCAATTCCTTCGGGGAGTTTCCGCCGACAGGAGCCGACTTCGAGGATCAGCAGGTGGTGTCGCTCAATACCGACGAGACCTTCGACGGGCCGCTCTCCCTCCAGTTTATTCAGACGCTGGCCGGGGAGACGCCGGAATACCCGCTGCTGGATGCGGTGATGCTGGCGCGCCTCCCGTTGCGGACCTACGATGCCGCCGGCAAGCTGGCCGCCGTTCCCGGCCCGCTGGGAGAGCCGAATCCCGATGGAGGGCCGGTGTTGCTACGCACCACGAAGTTCGCAGCAGCCCCGGATGCCAACCGCTCCCATTTTGCCAATTGGCAGATCGAAGCGAAGGATCTGCCGAAAGGCACGCGCGGCGTCTGGGTTTCCGGGGGACATCTGCATCCGACCTACTATCTTTTCGCTCTCGAAGCCGGGAGCGGCGCGCTGTACAAGCGTGTCGGCGCAGAGTGGAAACGCGTGGAACTGCATACGCGTGCCGGGAAAGCGTTCTCGCTGCTTACAGGCGGCTGGAACGGCCCGGCGTTCGTGGACCCTTACAACCCGGATCGGCTCTGGGTACTGACTCCTTCCGGCGTGAAGCTTTCGCTGGACGGCGGCGACAGTTTCGACGACGAGCCGACCTTAACCGCGCTGCTGACCGATTCCGGCAAATATCCGCTCACGGCGGGCGAACTGACCGGAAACGGGCAGGACGTGATCCTGGCAACCCGCGCCATCGCCTTCGGCACGCTGGCGCACATGGCCTTTAATCGCGACCATCCGGGCGCGGTCGTGGCGGCATCTCCCTTTACCGGGGTCTTCTATGCCTCGGATGGGCATACCTGGCGCAGCCTGACGCCTTATTTGCCGCGCCCGTTGAGCGCCGTTTCCGCCGTCGGTCTGGATCACGCGGCGATCTACGTGGCGACCGAGGGCCGCAGCATGCTGCACATCCGGAATTATGCCGCCGCACCTCTGGCCTCCTTTTTCACCCTGTCCAATCTATCGTCGGGAGCCACTCCCGTTGCCACATCCATCGAAAATCGGAAATCGAAAGGCGAAAATCCCCTTGCTACCCTCCGCAATGTACAGGTTCCGCTGGCGGGATGTGCGGTGCAGGTACGCATCTTACAAGGCCATGGAGAGCTACTTTATCAGGGAACCCTGAAGACGGATGCACAGGGGAGACTGTTCGCCCCCTCCAAACTGCCGCCGGGGCAATATAGCGTCCTGCTGCGTTTTGACGGCAACTCCATTTCTGCCCCTGCGACAATGGCTGAATCGTGGAGCGTTGCTCCCTGATTCAACCGTGCGCGCCCTTCAGAAGAAGGCGCTGGCGATCCGGTGTTTACCCGATTTTAGCGAAAACTAGACTATTTCAAGGTGAACGACGCCTCTGGCCATTTTGTGAATGATTTTGAGGCGACCCAGTTCCGCGGAGAATGGAACCAACTCTTTGCTGCCTGGACAGAAGCGAACAGACTTCCCGCAGTTTTGGAGAGAAAGAAATGATTCATCTCCGGAAAAAAGAGCGCGGATACGGGACATCGGTGACTTGTCAAATCGGATCGTATGTTGGATAATAGATCTATCGCGCCGATCTCTGCCCAGCCCGGCGCAGGCGAGATACGGTCGCGTGTCTCATGTACAGGAGATTTCCCGCTATCGGCTATTGAATGGTAAGGAGTGGAGTGTTATGAGGGTCTTTCGGTATCGTTTGCACCGCTTATTCGTAGGGCTCACGGTTGGAGCCGCGCTTGTCGGGCCGGTAATCCCGGCGCATGCTGTTCCGCCCAATACGGGTAAGCCTGCTACAGGCAGCCCCAAGCCCGCCGATAACCCGATCGATGCGGAGCTGGCGGAAGCGATGCGCACGGCCCCCACGCCCGCCGAATGGCCCAACAGCAACTACGCCCGTTTGCTCGATCTGGGCAACGTCACGATCAAGCCGGATGGCACGGTCGTCGCCCGATATCGCCTCACCTACAAACTGTTCAATAGCCGGGAGCGAGACCGCCTGGGCGAAGTCAATCTCGCGTATAATGCCAGCTACCAGAGCGTGCATGTGGTCAGCGCCCGCACCATCAAGAAAGATGGCACCGTCATCAATGTGGACCCCAACGACATTCGTACCACCTCCCCATTCTCCGACTTTCAGCTCTATGACGATACCGAATCCGTGAGCTTCTCCATGCCCGCCCTGGAAGATGAGTGCCTCATCGATTACACCTGGGAGGAGACCACACGCCCCCTGGTCATGCCGGGCCAATTCACCAACTACTGGGGCTTCTCCGGCGTCGAGCCCGTCGGGATCTCCCGCCTGGTCATGCATGTCCCCGCCGACAAGCCGCTGAAGTATAAGATCTATAATGATGACGCCCTCAAACCGACCCTGACCACCTCCCTGGATGGCAAGACCAAGACCTATACCTGGGAGCGCAGTCACCTCAACCCCGTAGAAGTCGAACCCGCCATGCCCTCCTCGCCGGAGGTGTTCTCCTGGCTGGAGGTCTCTTCGCTCAACTCCTGGCAGGATATCGCGAAATGGTTCTGGGACCTGCAACAGCCGCAGGCCAAGCCGAGCGATGCCATTCGCAAGACCGTCGCCCAACTGACGGCAGGCAAAAAGACCGATGAGGAGAAGGCGCGAGCCATCTACAACTGGGTCGCCGACCGCACCCGTTACGTGGCGCTCCTGTTCGGCATCTCTGCCTACAAGCCGCATCTCGCCTCCGATGTCCACGACAAGCTCTATGGGGACTGTAAGGACAAGGCGAACCTGCTGATTACCATGTTGGGATTGGCGGGTATCAAGGCGTACCCCGTGTTGCTCAATCGGGAGGATCATCAGAAGGTGGATCAGGGCTTGCCTCGCCTGGAAGCGTTCGACCACTGTATCGCCTTCGCCGAAATCGGCGGCAAGGAGGTTTGGCTGGACGCGACCCAGGAGTTATGCGCCTACGGGGATATTCCTTACGACGAGCGGGGATCGTGCGCGCTGGTGATCCGGGATGGCAAGGGAGAGTTCAAGACCATTCCGACCTTCAGCCCGGACCAGAACAGCACCGATGTGAGCACCCATGTGGCGCTGCAGCCGGATGGGAGCGCCCATCTGGACATGACGCTCACCCTCAACGGGGCGCTGGCACAGGAGATGCGTGAGGCCGCCCGCTCCCGTACTCCGGATCAGCGCAAAGAGATGGTCCAGTTGATGGCGCAGAAATTCTCTACCGGCGCCACGCTGAAGGATTTCAGTCTGCCGGACGGCAAGGATAAAGAGGGGGTGTTCGTCATTAAGATGACCCTGCAGGCGCCCAATTTCGCCAAGAAGAGCGGGAAGCTGCTGATCATGCCGCTGGAGATCGGTTCGGACACAGAGAGCCAGTCCAATCCCTATGTCAAAGAGACCCGCGTCTGGCCCATTGTGGAGGACGAGAACTCCCAGACGCATACCGTGACCACCATCACGCTGCCGGACGGCTTTACGCTGGAGGATGCCCCCTCCGATGTCAACCTGGCCGGCCCGCTCCAGGAGTTTCATCGCGCCTTTGTCAAGTCCTCGGATGGGAAGACGGTGACGACGACCAGTTCCGTCGTTTCCCACTCCGGCAGAACCCCTGCGACGGATTATGCCAAGGTCCGTGGCTACTACGCCGACCTCCTGAAAACGACCGACGAGCAACTGGTCCTGAAAAAAGCGAACTAGGCGCTGCCATTTAGCAGGTTTTTTGGTTCACCCATGGAAGGTACTGCAGCTACGGGCTATCACGTTTCTCTGGGCAGGTATAATAAGCGCATGGATCATGACGGCCTGTTCAAAGAACTGCTCCGGACTTTCTTTGTGGAGTTCGTGGAGGCTTTTCTGCCCAAGATGGCTGCCCATCTGGACCCGGCTTCGCTGGAGTTTCTGGATAAAGAAGTCATTCGGGAAGTGGCCGCACGCAAAAAGCACATCGTGGATGTGTTGGTCAGAGCCCGCCTGATGGGTGAACCTGCGTTTATCCTGATCCATGTGGAAAACCAGGCATCGAGAGATGATGATTTTCCCGAACGCATGTTCGATTACTTCTCTTGGTTGCGGGCAAAGCATCGTCTGCCCATCTATCCGGTGGCGATCTTTTCCTACGATGAACAGCACTTGGAACCCGATCACTTCAGAGTAGCTATTTTGGGCGACAATGTGTTAAGTTTTAAGTACAAGGTCATTCCGTTGAACCGGATGCCCTGGCGAAAATTCGTCCGGCAACCGAATCCTGTGGCAACGGCACTGATGACCAAAATGAGGATTGCCCCGAATGAGCGATGGAAAGTCAAGAGCGAATGTCTGCGTATGCTGCTCACTTTGAGGTTGGACGCGGCCAGGTCAGAACTGATCTGGACTTTTGCCGAGAGTTACTTGAAACTCTCAGTAGAAGAGACCAAACGGTACGAGCGGGAGATCGCCAAGCTTCCGCAAGAAGAACAGGAGACAACTATGCAACTCATGACCAGTTTTAAGAGAGAGGGCATACAGATCGGGCAGCATGACGGGAAAGAAACCCTTGTCATCCGTCAACTGCGTAAACGTTTTGGAGAGATCTCGCCGGAGATTACAAAGCGCATGGATGCGTTGTCATCCGATCAGCTTGACGAACTGGGCGAAAGCTTGTTTGATTTCACATCAATTATAGACGTGGAAAATTGGTTAGCACGCCATACACCCAACGATCACAATGTGCCTCCGACGCTCTCTACCTAAGCAGAAACAGTTAAACCGCCTTTCGCATCTGATCTCTCATCGTGCAGACATACCACTGGCTGCCGCGCGGGGTCTTGATCCCCAATTGGTTCAATTCACCTGCGATCTTCTGCAGGCTTGCAACGGAGTCTCGACGCTCCTCGATCAGCGTCAACACTTTCGAAGGCGGCTTTTGATATGAAATGCACATTGCGGGCCAGGCGGTCGAGCTTGGCAATAACGAGCGTCGCGCGCCGGACCTGGCACTCCTCCAGCGCCGCCTGCAAGCGCGGGCGCTTCACCTTCCTGCCGCTCTCCACTTCCACAAACTCCGCGACATCTGCCCGCGCCCAGAGATGAAACCAGACACCGAGACGCGTTGCGCGTCCATGCCTAAGCCTGCCGCGCCCTGCTTGTCGGTGGAAACCCTGAAGTATGCTACAAAATCGGTCATGCTGCCCCTATTCTTTTCTTAGATATAACACTTCAGGTATTGTGCTTTCACTGGACTTTGGAGAGTGCAAGGCATCAAAGTCTAATACGACTGACAAGTAAATCAGAAAGTGTCGCGCGACAAAAATATTGGAAATATTTTTTTCCATTTCCCAAACGCGGGTTTGCGGTAGTACACTTTACTCGAAGAGGGCAAGGGATGACTTCTCTCCTCAGTTCCACAGTCCCGATCATAGCGTACGATTTTCATGCTTCACTCCAGTACTTCGCGGTATTCAGGGCCTATCAAGGCCGAAGAGGCCGAAGAGTTCGGCTTCGGTGAGGGTGGCGCGGAGGTCTAGGCTCACATCGTCCACCAGGTCGTCGAAGAGTTGGCGCTTGGCCTGGAGGGTGCGGTCAATGCGCTCCTCGATAGTCCCGGCGCAGGTGTAGCGATAGACCGTGACGGGATAGGGCTGGCCCATGCGGTGCGCCCGGCTGTCCGCCTGCTCCTCGATGGCCGGGTTCCACCAGCGATCCAGATGGAACACATAGGAGGCGGCTTGCAGGTTCAGCCCCACGCCGCCCGCCCGCAGCGAGAGCAGCAACGCCTTGTGGCGCGGGTCCTCCATAAACCGTTTCACCACATCGGCTTTCTGCGGGGAGGAGAGGCTGCCCGTATACTGCAGCGGCTGAAACTC
>Ga0070734_10004573_pt1 | contig 12978 bp, 13 predicted proteins | sample Coa_R1_8_FD_66444 | JGI IMG/M metagenome (GOLD analysis project Ga0070734, IMG submission 66444) | Surface soil microbial communities from Centralia Pennsylvania, which are recovering from an underground coalmine fire - Coalmine... | ecosystem: Environmental > Terrestrial > Soil > Unclassified ...
CGTTTGTGCAGTCCATCATTTCAGCCCTCATGAAAAGTGACGCATGGAACGACTCCGTTTTCATCCTCAGCTATGACGAAGGGGGCGGACTCTATGATCACGTGCCTCCATTCAGCGTTCCATTGCCGGACGGCTTCGCGCCGGGTAATTGTCCCGATCCGAACAACGGGTCCTTCGGCTACTGCCGAGTTGGCACACTGGGAGGCACTTTCGACCTTACCGGCTTCCGTGTTCCGGTGATTGTGATCTCGCCGTTTGCCAAGCCGCACTTTGTCTCGCACACACCGCGCGACTATACGGCAATCCTGGCGTTTATCGAGAAGACATTCAACGTTCCGGCCCTGAGCGCGCGTGACGCCTTCTGGCAGGATCCGTCGCGCGACATGAGCGAATTCTTTGACTTCAGTGCGCCTAATTCATTGACCGCCCCTGGCGGAGTTCCGTGGACCCAGTTCCTTCCAGCACAGCCCACAACCGCTGTCTGCGATCCAACAAAGGAGGCCGGCCCGACATTCTAAGTCAGTCCCCGATGCGCGCTGCTCGTGTGCGCCGTGGGGGCGCCGACGGACGTCGTCGAGCATGAAACAAAAGGCCGCGACCTTCAAAGTTGCGGCCTTTTTCGTGTCGTGCTTTGTCGTGCCCCGTTTGTGCTCGACAGTGCGGCAACGCGGCTAGAATAAAGACGCACCGTGCTCGCGCTCTCCATCATCTCCGCCGTCCTGCTCTTGCAAATTGCCGCGCAGCTTCTCTGCCTCTGGCTCGACGGCCGCAAATTTCGAGCACCCGGCGCTCTGGTCAAAATAAAAAATCGTACTGTCCACGTCCATCAGCTCGGCGCCGGCAATCCGCCGATCTTGCTGGAAGCCGGAATCGCAGCTTCGTCGCTCAACTGGAGCATCTTGCAGCCGCAACTGGCGGAGTTTGCCGCTACGTACAGTTATGATCGCGCCGGTTTCGGCTGGAGCACACCTTCCAAGCGGCAATGCACCCTTCAGAAAATGTCTGACGATCTTCATGCCATTGTTGCGGCCCTCAAGATTGCAACTCCGTATGTTCTTGTGGGACATTCATTCGGCGCATTTGTCCTTCGCGCCTATGCGCAACGCTTTCCAGAAGAACTGGCAGGCATCATTCTTGTTGATCCGTTAACGCCTGAAGAGTGGATCACCCCGGATCGCTCGCAGCGCTGGCAATTGTGGCGGGGCGTGTGGTTTTCCCGTGCAGGCGCCGCACTCGGCAGCATTGGCGTTGTCCGCTTCTGCCTATGGCTGCTGCTGCAGCGCGGCAACAGCGCCGTACCTCGGCGCGTGCTGGGGATGTTCGGAGGCAGAGCCAGTGAGACTGGTCTGCGCATTGTGGGTGAACTGGCCAAGCTTCCGCCGGAAACCGTACGCCTGATTCGCGAGCGCTGGAGCCACGGAAGGTTTTTTCTGACCATGTCCAGGTATATCCAAGCGTTGCCGAAAAACTCCGCTGAAGCTTCACGCTTCCAGATTCCCGCGCACATCCCGGTCACAGTGATTTCCGGCGCGCACCAGCCGCCGGTGCGCCTGGCCGAGCACCAGGCTATCGCCGCGCATTCATTGCGTGGTAAACATCTCATTGCAGAAAAAGGCGCGCACTGGGTCCATCTTGATCAGCCTGAGCTGATTGTGGAGGCCTTTCGCGAAATGGCAGAAAAACTGAAGGTGGAAACGATTGAGAGCTTCAATATAAAATAATTTCCACTTGTTTCCTCAGTGTTTCTCTGTTCTCCGTATGGGGTTTTTGATCCGCGTTCATCCGTGTAAATCCGCGGTAGCTTTTGCTTTTCATTTCGACGAACTTTGGCAAGTTGGCAATTCTGGCAATCTCCCCTTGTGTCCTTTTGTGTCCTTTGTGGTTCCAGCTTTTGCATATTAAAATGCAATTCGTAACCCTCAATCATTCATGAAAAAAGTCGTTGAACGTGAAAAGAACAAGAACTATTACCGCGTGCTCCACGTCCCCATCTGGATTTGGGTTTTCTGGATTCTTCCTGGCCACCTCACGGCCGACCTTTACGCGCACGGCCCTGACCGCCGGCACTGGATCTGGCTGGCAATCGTAACCGCTGTTTGCATCTGGCGCGGATTTGCGGGACGCCTTCCTGGCGGCGAGCCTCGGCCCTACATCACGCACTACGGTGAGCCCAAGCCGAACCTCTGGTATCGCGTGGTCTGTTACACCGCCGCATGGATTGACCTGCTGGTGCCGTTCACCATCAACCTGATCGGACTGGTCATTAATTTTTTCTTTGGCCGCTGGATCATCAACGATCTCTTTTACAAGCTTTATTACCCGCTGGCCGCTGCCATTGTGCTTGCGACGATTCTGGACTTCACGCCGCGTGCCGCCCGTTCCACCCGCGATGAAGGCGCGGAAAAAGGCTGGTTTTACGTTGCCGTATGGACCGTGGTCCCAACGCAGCTTGCCGGTTGGGCCATGTGGCGGCTGGGAAAATATTTTGACCTTTCCGCTACGAGCCTGGGCAATGTTCGTCTGGCAACATTTTTGATTGTTGCCGGAACGTTCTTCACTTTGGGATTGCTCGGCAAGTTGCCGCGCAGCCAGCGCTATCACATCCCTGAAGGCGTGATTTCAGACATGCCGGTCTCTGCCGGAGCCTAGATCCACCGCAGAGCGCGCAGAGAAAATCATTCCAATCTTCTGCGAATTCTGCGTTCTCTGCGGTATACAGGTTTGGCTAATTGCCAAGTGCTATTTGCCAATTGCTCGTGTCAGGCACCACGCCACAATCGTGTTCCCGCGTTTGCCGGTCTGCTTCGCGACGTCCGCAATCAACTTTTCTTCCAGATTGTCGGGATCAGGCTGCATCTCGCATTCGGCGATTTGCTGGTCAGTTGCGCCGTGATAGCAGAGTTCACACACAGCCAGCCCTTCTTCCGGCCCTGACCGCACCGGCGGACCAAAGGTGCGGCACGTCATCGGACGCGCATCGTACAAATCACAGGCTCCCGTTTTAGGATCAAGCGCGGGACAAGGCTCGTCATTGGCAAACTCTGCGAATGCCGCTTCGGCTTCTTCGTCTTCACGCAGGATTCCAGTCTTAGGATCCCCGGGAAAATTGGCCGCTAAATGCTTTACCGCCTGCTGCGCGCGTTGGCGTATTCGTGCCGCGCGCTTCGGATCCCTCGACCTGAGATCACGCAAGCCTTTTTGCAGCCGCCACGCATCCAGTTGGCTGATGGCAAATGGCCCATAGCAGCACTGCGTGCATCCTTTGCGGCACACCAGCCAATCGCCGCTCTTGCGCACCGCGTCGGCCAGCGCCGCATCCACAATCTGAACAAGTTTTCGGTCGGCCTCGGGCAGGGAATTACGCACGCTTAAAGCATATAGCAAAAAAATACAGGCGAAGCTTTCAAGCTCCGCCTGCGTGTTTCTTTAGTGCCAGTTACTCGCTGCTATTTCTTTTCTTCCTTCTGCTTTTCTTCAGCAGTCTGCTTGGCCTTGCGCATCATCGTGAGTTTTTCCACGTTCATGGAGTGGTCGGCCTCATTCAGCTTGGCCTTCACCTTTACGTGATGGCCCTCATGGCCCTTCACCGCATCCATGTTCTCAATGTTCCAGGCCTGTTTATCTTTGTCGTTGATAAACATGGTTTTTCCGTCCTGGTCTTTCACCCAGCCGGTCAGGCTCATGGCCTTGCCTTTTTCCGCGGCCTTGGCTTCTTTCTTTTCTGCCTTGGCGGTCTTTTTGTCAGCGCCTCCCGGATTGGCGGCAGGTTCCTGCGCCAGCATGCTTAAGGAAGCGGACATCACAAATGCAAACAACAATGTAAGTAATCGTTTCATAGGGTCTCCTCGCGTCGGTAAATTCCTTCTACCGATTTTGAGATGCATCCATCCCGTCGAAGGAGGGCTGCCATAGCTATAAAAACAAATAGCTTAGCGCAACACCGGAGGACGCAAAATGTTGCGCTCAGGCCTTAACTTTTTGCGCAAATTTCTGCTCGAACTTCTTCACCTTGGGCGCTACCACAAACTGGCAGTAGGGCTGGTTCCCATTGTTGGCGAAATATTCCTGGTGATAATCCTCGGCCACAAAGAATTTTGCAGCCGGCTCCAGTGACGTGACGATCGGATTCGGCCAGTGCTTCGCGGCATTCAATTCGTCGATCACTTTTTTCGACTCGCGATACTGCTCTTCCGTCGAATAAAAAATGGCCGAGCGGTATTGCGTACCCATGTCATTGCCCTGGCGATTGAGCGTGGTGGGATCGTGGATCGAAAAAAACACGTCCAGAATTTCCCGAAAGGTGACGACTGCCGGATCGAACGTAACGCGTACCACTTCAACGTGGCCTGTATCGCCATTGCAGACTTGCCGGTACGTGGGCTTGTCCACGTGGCCACCCATATAACCGGATTCAACTGACGTGACGCCTTCCATGCGGTCGAACACCGCTTCCAGGCACCAGAAACATCCGCCGCCCAGGACTATAGTTTGTAAATTATTCATAAGTATTTGATTGCCCTGTGTTGAAAAAGTTCCACTTACAAGATCCAGCTTACTCACATGCCTGTTCTGCTGACAACTCCTCACGCCAAAACGCCTTCTTATTACAGATTCAGCTTAGGAATAAATTTATGCGCGGAATGCTTTGGCGCACGAAAGTTGCGCTTCTCAATTTCATTTTCATCTTTCTGCTCGTCTTCGCCGTGCGTGCAAATGGGCAGGTTGTGATTGCCCAAATCAGTGACACACACTTGGGTGAGGTCCACTCCCCGCATGCGTTCGACAATCTCCGGCGCGCCGTGGACATGGTAAATGCTCGCCATCCCGACGCAGTCATCGTCAGCGGCGATATAGGCGAAAACTACGACCAGTGGTTGCTCGCCCGGGGCATCCTAAAGTGGCTGCACGCGCCTGTGTACTACGCGCCGGGCAACCATGACGTTCATACCAATGACGTCGCGCGCTATCGCGAGGTTTTTGGTCCGGACTACTATCGTTTTCAAGTGAAGGGCGTCACCTTCGTGGTGATCGATTCACAGCTCCTCGGCAATTTCGACAACTTCGAGGCACAGTCGCCGCAGCCGCTGCCGGTGGCGACCCAGGCTGAAGGCGACAAAATGCTTGCCTGGCTCGGCGAGCAGCCGGGGAATCGCACTGCCGACAATCGTCGCCGTCATTGGTGGAACATTGGCCACGGTCGCGAGCCGCAGCGTTTTCAGGATGATGACAACGATGACCGGCGTGGCGGAATCGTCATTGGCATCCAGCATATCCCGGCGGCACGTGGTGACAATATGCCACCGGATTCCAAGCCTTATTGGGTCATTAATGAGCCGTATCGCTCACGCGAATTAAATCTGCTGCACCGGCTAGGAATTCGGCACATGCTGGTGGGCCATTGGCATGTGGGAAATGTTTTTGAACGCGATGGCATTACCTGGCACGTTGCGCCCAGCACCAGTCGGCTTCTGCCATGGAGCAGCCCGCTCGGCTTTGCCATGCACACCATCAGCCCCAACGGCGACGTAAAAACTGAATTCGTCTCGATCAATTCAGAGCCATAACACTCCGCTGCTTAACTTGGCGGTCCAGCAAGCTTATCCACGTGCGGCGACTGTCCGCCCAGCCACTCCGGATGGTGCGCCGTGGAATCAAAGTGCGCTGAAGTCTTGAACAACTCGAACTCGCCTTGTGCCGCCACTTTTTCTGTCTTGGCTAGCAGCGCCGCGACTTCTTCTTTGCTCATGGGCTTAAAGGTTTTGGCTGCTTCAAAGGCCTGCTGCAAAATTTCCTGGCTGTCGATTCCCGTAATCACCACGGATGTCGGCAGGTTCAGCGCGTAATGCAGGCACTCCATGGGTTTGACCACGCCGCTCTTCAGGATGATCTGGTCGCCCATGGATTTCATTCCCAGCACGCCAATCTTCTGCTCCACCAGCTTGGGCAGCACCAGCTTGCCAAAGCTGCGGAAGTGCGCGTCCATTACGTTGAGCGGCATCTGCACCGTGTCGAAATTGAAATTGTGTTTCGCCGCCACTTCCCGCATGTATAGATGGATGCGCGGGTCTTTGTGTCCCGTAAATCCGATGTAACGCACTTTGCCGGCCTTCTTCGCTTCCAGCACTGCTTCCTGCGCGCCGTTTTCTGCAAAGATTCTGTCCGGATCGTCAAAGCGAATAATCTCGTGGTGCTGGATCAGGTCAAGGTGATCGGTCTGCAGGCGCTGCAAAGATTCATTGATCTGTTTGGTGGCTTCTTCTTTCGTGCGGCCATCGAGCTTCGTCATCAGGAAAACTTTTTGCCGGTAGCCGTCCTTCAGCGCCTTCCCCATGCGGACTTCGCTTTGCCCTTTGTTGTAGTCCCATGAGTTGTCCATAAAGTTGATTCCGCCGTCGATGGCGGCGCGAATCAGCTTGATGCTGTCATCATCGCTAAGCTTGGGCTGTCCGATGTGAAAGCCGCCCATGCCAATGGCGGAAACACGCTCGCCGGTCCGCCCCAGTGTGCGATAGATCATCGAGCCTCCTTCCTTGTTCCCACTTGCGCTCGATTGCGCGCCGCCGGCAAAGCTGCTGGCCAGACCTCGGGCGCCCCGCGTTGCGATTCCCGCCAGCGCCAAGCTCCTTAGAAACTCTCTTCTTTGCATGGTGCCTTTATGCGGCAATCAGGTCTTCATAGCCGCGCGCCGCAACCTCTTCCTGGCTAATGGGAACACTTATTGGCCACGGTTCGTCCACGCCCATGAGCGCCAGCGCGCTGCCCAGGAGCGCCATGTTCTTGCTGAAATTGATCATTTCATTCATGCGCTGCTGCGGCTCCTGCACACTCCAGAAGTTGTGCATTACCGGAGAAACTCCCGCAAGGAACCCTGCGATCGCCGCTGTGCCTAGCTTGGGTTTTACGCCCAGCAATATGCTGGCGCCGCCGGCAATCAACACTACGCCGGTGGCCGCGACGGTCGCTTCAGCCATGGGCACGTTCTTTGATTCTGCATATTGCCCCAGTTGTTTGCGCTGTTTCAGATGATTGATGCCGTTATAGAGAAAGAATCCGCCAAACACCAGACGGCCAATGAGAAATGCTGCCTTCATAGGATTTACCTCCGTGCATTTGAAGTGACCATGTTTTGGATTCGATCTCTCAAAGCTGGGTGGCCAGATCGTTACTGGCGCTGCCCGAAGAACTTTTCCGAGCAGCTGCTCGATGCGTGCTGCTCTGCTTACTTCTTCTTTGGCGCCTGATACACAGTCCCCATGTCCTTGCCAAGCTGGTTGATCATGTCATGCACGGTGCGGGCGTGATCTCCGTACGGTGCGTATTCCAGATATTTATTCAGCGCCTCGGTTGTTCCCGGCGGGACAGCATATTTTCCGCGTTCCAGCTGCCCTTGCCCAAACAGGATTGAACCCTTGATGTAATACGCGTCCGCCAGCGTGGGATCAGAAGCTATGGCGTGGTCGCACGCCGCTACTGCTTCCTGGCTGCGCTTCAGGTTGTAATATGTGGCGCACAGATTGAAATAGGGCATCGCCGGATACGCGGCCGATTCCGCCGCCTGCGAGAAAATTGCAATCGCTTCATCATATTTCTTAAGCTGCACCAGCAGATGTCCTTCAGAATTCAGCATCTGCCCCAGCCCGATCTTTGTACGGGAATCAGGCTGAGCCCCCAGCATTTTCTGCGCTGCGGCCACTCCTTTTTGGTAGGACTCAAGCGCATCCTGCGGCTTGTTGAGCGACGTATAGATTCCTCCCAGCACCTGGTAAGGCCCCCACTGCGCCGGATCTTCGGCGCTGGCGTTGTTGCATTTCTCTATCGCGGCCTCATACTTACCGGCGTTCGTCAGCGCGTTGCATGCGCGGTATTTCGCCATGAACGGATGCGGATACGTCGCAGCCGCCTTCTCGTAAAGCACCACCGCTTCATCTACTTTCTCCATGCGGTCGTAACAATCGGCTTCCGCCAGCAGCATGTCGCCAATGTTCGTCAGCGCGCGATCAGAGTCTGAAGGATTCGCCAATACTTTTTGGGCCACTTCCACTCCTTTGGCGAGGCTCTGCGCCGCTTCCGCGTATTGCATCTGGTTGGATTGAAGCGTTCCCAGGTTCTGGTAGAACTCCCACCGGTTCGGGTCCAGTACGATCAATTGCTTCACCAGGCTGATTGCGTTAAGCCAGTCTTCTATTCCCACCGCTATGTGATACTGCACCATCAGCTTGTTGATCTTTGCCGCATGCGCGTTTTCCTGCCGGATCAATGCCAGCTGCTCTTTCGTTTTCTTGCCCGCGGTCAGATTGGTGCCGCCACCCGGAGCTACAGGACCTTCAATCGACGACAAATCTACATTCAAAACATTTTGCGCGCTCGGTTCATCGTTGCCGACAATCGTTTTCTTTCCGTAATAAACATTGCTGCCGTCCGGGCCCGTGATTTCAACCTGATAAACGCCATAATCCATTCCAACCATGACAAAAGCGCCCTTTTTGTCAGTCTTGATTTTGTAGATGCGGCCCGTTCCCTCAACCATTCTGGGCGATTCAATTCGCGTGCTGCCTCCAATCTCGTAGTTTCTATCGTAAGTGCCGATCTTGGTGTAGGTAACCACCGCGCCCACCATCGGATTGCCTTCGCGATCCAGTATCTGGCCGGAAACAGTTGCTAAAGGGCCCTGTAACGGGAGTAACAATGCAAAAAGAATCAGGCAGCAACTCGTCATGGGATCTCCGCAACTGTGTTAATGGCAATAGGCGTTCATCGTGCTAAGTGACACCACAAACAGCCAGAATGTTCCTTGCGTTCTTCTCCTCCTGTATTAAATCCGATAGGGAAGGCTGGCCGTATTATCAAGACGTTCTTTATGCTTCCACCCAGTCAAACGTTTTGGTCACCGCCTTCCTCCAGTGCCGATACATATGCTCCCGGCGCGCTGTCTCCATCGCCGGTTTCCAGGTCTTCTCCGCCGACCAATGGCTGCACAGCTCTTCCACGCTGCTGAAAAATCCCACGGCCAGTCCTGCCGCATAAGCCGCGCCCAGGCTCGTGGTTTCTTTTGTCGATGGCAACACCACTGGCCGCTCCAGCATGTCGGCTTGAAACTGCATCAGCAAATCGTTGGCTACCATTCCGCCATCCACGCGCAATTCTTCCAGCCGTATGCCGGAATCCTGCTCCATCGCTTCCACCACTTCGCGCGTCTGGAATGCCACCGCTTCCAGCACCGCCCGCGCCATGTGTCCCTTGTTGGCAAAGCGCGTCAGGCCCACAATCACGCCGCGCGCATGCTCTTTCCAATAAGGCGCATACAGCCCGGAAAATGCCGGGACCATGTACACGCCGCCATTGTCGTCCACTGTCAACGCCAGTTTTTCCACTTCAGCGCTGGTCTTGATCAAGCCCAGGTTGTCGCGCAGCCATTGCACCAGCGCTCCGCCAATGGCGACGCTGCCTTCCAGCGCATACCGCGCCGGCTGCTCACCCAATTTATAAGCGACGGTCGTCAGCAGCCCGTGTTTCGATTCCGTCGGCTTCGTGCCGGTATTCATCAGCAGAAAGCAGCCGGTGCCGTAAGTGTTCTTGGCCTCACCGCTCTTGAAGCATGTTTGCCCCACCAGTGCCGCTTGCTGGTCGCCCAGAATTCCGGCGATCGCCACGCCCTCCAACGGCCCCTGCGCAACGTGGCCGTAAATTTCACTGCTGGATCGGATCTCAGGCAGCACCTGCCGCGGAATGGAAAATGTCCGCAGCAGCTTGTCGTCCCATTCCAATTTTTTCAGGTTCATCAACTGCGTACGGCTCGCGTTGGTCACGTCCGTTGCATGCAGGCGGTTTTTCCCTGGCCCTGTCAGCTTCCACAATAGAAATGAATCCATATTGCCGAACAACAACTCGCCGGCTTCGGCCTTGCGCCGCGCTCCGGGGATATTTTCCAGCAGCCAGCGCAGTTTGAGCGCGCTAAAGTATGTTGAGACTGGCAATCCCGTTCGGCTGCGGAAGAACGCATCGCCCGGCTCTTTGGCAAACTTGCTCACCTCGTCGGACACGCGCGTATCCTGCCACACAATTGCGTTGTGCAGCGGCTTGCCTGTCTTCTTGTTCCACAGCACCGTCGTCTCGCGCTGGTTCGTGATTCCTATCGCCGCCAGGTCCCTGGCCTTCAGCCGCGCCTCCGCCATCGCCTCGGACATCACTTGCTGCGTTCGCGCCCAAATCTCTTCCGCGTCATGCTCCACCCATCCCGGCTGCGGATAAATCTGGCGGTGCTCTTTCTGCGCGCAGGCCACAATTTTTCCTGCAGCATCAAACACAATAAATCGCGTGCTCGTGGTCCCTTGATCAATGGCGCCGATATATTTGGCCATAGCGTTTTCGTGCAAACCGGCAATTTTGACCCAAACTGCTCTGAAACGCCTACTCGCTCCATCCTCCCCTAAGTTAAGTCTCGCTGCCGGGAGGCCTGCAAAAAACATGCTGAAAAATGTACTACTTGATAACTCTTTTGCCCTACCCCACCCCCCTTGAGGCACTTTTGTTGCAAACAAAGGCTCAACCCCAATTCAATAGGACTGTCAAAAGGCCTATCGAAGCCTCTTTCTGCTTCGTTTCGGCATCGAATCGCGTCACTTTTTTCCGGGCCCCTGAATCGCCGAATTTACTCTTTGGTTACTAACTGGCTTTGGGGGCTGGTCCGGAGGCTGCAAGCTGGCGGCGGGTGCTTGGTTTTTTCAAAGATCTGACCACATTCGGGCGTAGGCATACAACTTGCCTTGCCGCCTCGTGTGGCTCTCGGCATTATATCGCTTTATATTCGCTTTTGCAAGGTCATTATTGCAGCGCCGCCTGACAGCTGTTTTCCCTGCATCCTCCGTTCGCCAGCTACATCTACTTCCGGTAAACTCTCAGCCCACAGGAGAACCATGTCCAATAAACCGCAGTCTTATGCCAGCCATGCCAAGTTCGATCCGGCTTTTCATTTTTTTGTCCTGCCCGTCCTGCTGATCAATATTTTCGTCGTTGGCTATCTTCTGTTTGGTCATCCCGGAATCGGCGGTGTATGGCTGCTGCTTGTCTCGCTGGCCTTGTTTGTACTTGCCACGCGCTTGCGCAGCTGGGCCACGCAACTACAGGACCGCGTGATTCGCATGGAAGAGCGGATTCGCCTGGCCGCCATCCTGCCCGAGCCTTTGCGCTTGCGTATCGCCGAACTCTCGGATTCGCAGATCGTCGGATTGCGTTTTGCCTCGGACGCGGAACTGCCCGCTCTCTTCCAGCGCGCGCTCGATGAAAAACTCAGCCGCTCCGACATCAAAAAGGCCATCACTGACTGGCGTCCGGATTATTCAAGGGTCTGAGCGTGGAGGTTTGCCCGTGAGCTTGGCGAGTTCTGCCAAACGCACATTTTACTTCCATTGATGAAATGGTTAGCGGTACCAGCAAACCGGGTTGCAGAGGATCTCTCAAGCGTGGTCACTTTGTGCCCAGCAACAGCGCTTGAAGAGCTGCAACGCTTTGATCTACCTTTTTTCTTTCTTCTACACAACCAGGAGCCAATCCATCAGAATAGAACGGATGTTGTTCGATCCACTTACTAGCGCAATCGAAATGCTTTGAAACATCTGTAACAACAGTTTCCCAAGTTGTGGTCGTCCCCGAGTAGTCTTTGCTATAGTAGGTCATCGTTACGCCAATGACGCTCCGCTGCTTGCGCCATTTTGCATCAGCAATGTTATAGGCCGCCCGTATCTTGTTTCTTTGCTCTGTAGGAGCAAGAGCCATCTCTTTACTCGATAGATTGATTACGTCTTCAGCCGCTGCGACCGTTGCGAAAATGAGATCAAAAGCCCTCTTTGATGATTCGAATCTCAACGCCGCGAACTGTTGCTGCTTGGCGCGTTCATGCTCTAGCGCGGATTGGTTGGATTGGTATCTCGCTGTAAGAAATCCCCCAATTACCCCGCCCACAAGAACTGTGATGAATGCTGCGCCGCCGACCGACTCTAGAAACACTTGCCATTTAGGCTTTGTGGCATGTCTTTCGATCGAGCCGCGAATCCGCAGGACCCTTCTTATAAAGCGTTCATGGTCGATGAGAGGTTGATCTTTGCCTGGCTCCTGATCAACGGGTTCTGGCATCTCAGTATTTGTCCTCCATCGTCAGACCATGCGGTTTTTCGGGCTCTTTACACCTTGGATCTGTTTCGGGAATGCTCTTATCTTTGGGAGACCCTGTGGATTTGCAGGGTTTAGGCGTATACGGCTCAGCGCAAGACGGATCTGTTATCGGGATAGTTTGATCGTGTGTACCCGGTTTACAAGGTCGTTTTAGCGGTGCGGGACACGGCGGCGTCTGAATGTGGGGCACGATTACGGGGTCCGTTTCAGGGATTCGGTTCTGTTTGGTCGTGTCCGTAAAGACAACCTGCCCGTCGTTGTGTTGTGGCTGACACGGGTCCCTTTCAGGAATCTTGAAGACATCCGTTTCATGAAACTTATCCAACTTTACTAAGCCGTCGTCAGTTTTCACGCTGCTCTGCCAAGTACATGGACCTGTTGATGGGAACAAACAGGCAAAATCCTTCGCATTGCTGCCGTTTCCGCTGGTTGCCTCAGAATTATTGTTTGATTCCGCAGCTTGTGTCTCTTGTGGTAATGGTAAGCGATGTTCGGTTATGGATTCGGGTTGGATCTTCGCTCCGGTTGCGTTATTGGGGCTTGTGTCGGCGCTCTGGCCCATCAGGAATGGGGTCGCGAAAACGCACAGTACTCCAAGTGCTGAAAAGATTCGCATGTCTACCTCCGTCGTGCCCTTCGCTAGAAACGCAACTTCAAGCGACTATATCGAATGGATAGAATCTGCAAGCGTTAAACAGAAAATCGTTTCATAGGCGAAAAGCAAAAACAAAATGGAAGCCTAAAGGGGGTTGGCACCATTATATGGCTAGTCAGGGGCCCCGAATACAAATAAAAGTATTTGAAAAGAAG
>Ga0070734_10004574_pt1 | contig 12976 bp, 20 predicted proteins | sample Coa_R1_8_FD_66444 | JGI IMG/M metagenome (GOLD analysis project Ga0070734, IMG submission 66444) | Surface soil microbial communities from Centralia Pennsylvania, which are recovering from an underground coalmine fire - Coalmine... | ecosystem: Environmental > Terrestrial > Soil > Unclassified ...
GCCCTACCTGTGAGCCTGTCTGTCAGACCGATCCCCGCTACGTCGATTGGACGTGCGAACCACTCTGCGTTCCCATGACTCGACGCCACCCCGCACGATCTCGAACAGCGGGTGCGGCTCGGGACGCGCTCCTTTGCGGCACTGAGCGTACAGCGCCGGACTGCGCCCGCGAAGCTTGCGGAGAAGATGCTTCCACTCGTAAGCAAGCTGTCCCTCGGTCGCGCTCAGCGCCAGGTCGCGGCGTCCTGGACCGATCTTCTCTCGATCGAATGAATAGCCACGCCTTTCCGCCTCGAGCACCACGACTCTGAGATAAGTGTTGATCGCGGTAAGCGGCGATGCGTGTGTGCGAAAACGCTCGAGTTGGGGGTGATTGCGGTATCCCCTTGTGGCGCCCCGGAGCACTGCGCGCGCGAGCAGGCCTTCTCGCCAGAGTGCAACCAGGCCTTTGGCGTCGAGATGCTTCGGGTGAAGAGTCCAGAGCCGCATTTGTCAGACCCACCGGCCAGGTCGAGAGCCTTGCCGGAAGTCCCGGCCTAGTGGCCGCTCCAGGCCACATCCGTGCAACCGCCCGCTTTAACGACGCGCTCCGCCGAAGCAGGACGTCGTGCGAGCTTGTCGGCGGGGCGACGCGGCCTCGTTACCAATTCACCACCGCAGTTCGGGCAGATTCCTTTGAGGACAGTTTCGGCACAGGAGCGACAAAACGTGCACTCGAAGGAGCAAATGAGTGCATCGGTCGACTCCGGAGGCAAGTCCCGATCGCAGCATTCGCAATTGGGTCGAAGTTGAAGCATTGGCGCACCTCTGGTTCGGCCTGATCATGCCGTCCGCTGGCGAAGTTTAAACCTCGGCCGGCGGCGCCGCCGGAGCGCCAGGCGACAGTGCAAAAAGACTACCGGTCCGCATCGTTGATCTCGCTGCGGAAGGTGAGCGCCGCGAGTCCGAAAAGCGGCAGCACGCAGAAACACCACTCGTTCACTTTCGCGTAGAGCAAGGCGGCAAGCGCACAGCCGGCCGCGAATACGACCACGCTCGTCGTCAGCCGCTTGAACCGCGCGCGCGTGCCCGCAGCAGTCCCAGGCTGCAGTCCGTGCAGGATGTCGGCGAGATCGAGCATCACTTGCGTGGTCGTACCCGTCATGATCGTGGATGGCGGCGTATGCGCGAGGTGAGTACGATAGGTCGCGTTCTGCAGAGCCATTGCTGCAACCAATGTCATCCCCATGAGCAGCGCCGGCCATGCATTGGGATCGTCGAATGGCCCCGCCCAGGCCGCAAGCCCGGCACAGGCGATCAGCAGCAGATTCTGCAGCACGACGAGGGTTCCGAACACCGGCCGCTTCCAGGCTTTCAGGCGATAGGCCAGAAGTCTCGACAGGAGTACCACCAGACAGAACATCGGCAACGCGAGTGTCTTGGTCAGGGCACCGCTGGTTCCAAACACCAGCGAAGAGCCCAGGGTCACAAAGTTTCCAGTCACGTGAGCCGCGAACAGACCCTTCAGCGCGAGAAAGCCGCTGGTGTCGGCATAACCTGCGGTGAAGCTGAGAACCGAAGGAAGGGACAATCGCATGCGTCAAAACCCCCAATTCAGCACGATGCTCGGACCAGAATGTTCGGTAACACTTCCGTCAGCCAGTCCAGCGATGATTGCCAACCGTCGCCGCCCTGTGCCTCGCGCTAACGATCAACCTGCAATTCGTAACAAACGCTGCTTTCATCGCTCACATGCTCGTCAAAGGGCGGAATGCGTCTGAAGCCGTGTTTCTCGTAAAATGCGATTGCAGCGGCCTGTTTGTTTCCGGTCTCGAGAATGAGCCGCCGGTATCCGAGCTGCCGCGCTCGTGCAATCAAGTGCTCCAGGATCGCGCTGCCGAGATCCTGGCGCCGATGCCCGGGACCTACATACATGCGCCGCACTTCCGCGGTCGTACGGTCGAACTCACGCAGCGCACCGCAGCCGGCCGGTGAGGCGCCGAGAAACGCGGCAACGTAAAGATCGCGCGGTCGTGGCGGATCATTCCTCGGCGGAGATGCCGGGCCGCCAAGTTGCGCGTACATCGGGCGCACTTCGGCACAGCATCCTGCAAGAGCGATGTAGCGATCTCACCGAAAGGATCGATGTCCGCAATACACATACTTGCGGCGGGTGTTGAGGTACTCGTGCAACCCACGCTCATTTGCGCCTGCGATGCACGATGAAAGCAGCCACGATAACGATGAGCAGAGCTGCAGCGGCTCCTGCGTTCATGCGCTTTCTCCCAAAACGCTCTCTCAAAAGCCCCCACGGCCGGCCGCGTCTCGCGGTCTGGCGCGGCGAGGGCCGGATATCATGACAACGTCGGCCAGGAGCAGCGCGCCCGTCACAGCCTCAGCCCAAATCGTCAGGTTCATCATCGCCGAGTGATGCGTCAACGGAGCCCGGGTGTAGTGCAGAAGCCCGCCAAAACCGAGGCCAGCATACAGGCCCAAGATCGTCAGCCCGAGGTTGCTGAATCCGAGGGCATATAGCCCGTAGCCCGACAGTCCGAGCGTCATGACACAGCACCAGGCGGAGTAAATCTGCGCTCGAGACCAGGAGGCCGGGAGATTTGGATACTGGGCGATGTATTCCGCATTGTGCGCGAAGTGCAAAAGCGAAGCTGCAGCGTACAAGACGAAGAGCCAGCGAAGCGCCCTACACGGTGCGGGCCGCCCATGCCGCGCCTCACGATTCATCCCGCTGCGGCTCGCGCCGGGCCAAGGTTGAACACAAGGCCGAAGGGATCGCGAAGGTAGCAACGCGGGATGCTCGCGTCTTCTTCAACGAGCTCACACCCCGCCGAGATCAGCTGCGCCCTGGTCGCCGGAACATCCGCTACCAAAAAATCGAATACCGGCGCGTGAGCCGCGCCTGCCTCTACATAGAGGCGAAACGCACCCGTTTCGAGGCCGACGATTGTCTCTGCACGACTCGCGACCGAGAAGCCCAGGACTCCTTCGTAGAATTGCAAAGCCGCTGGCAGATTTCGTGTTCTGATGATTACGTCGCGGGATGACCTGATGTTTGGCATTTGACCTGCCTCCTGTTCCAGCAACGGGGACGAGGGATCGCGAACCTGCTCTCGCCGGCATCGAGGGCTCACAATTCCTTGAGCGCCCAGTGCGGCGAATCACGATCGGATCACGCCCTCTGCAGCGATCGTCAGGTCGCCAACCGTAAGAGCAGATTGTCGGCAAACTTGATGTACTCTGCATCACTCAGCCGCTCCGCCTCAGCCCGGCCCAGCGCAAGCTCCGAACGCGCCTCCGCGAGGTCGCCGAGATCAATGAGACGAGACGCAAGGCAGATGCGCTTAGTGTGCGTGGGTTCGTCCGGGTAGGCCGCGCTCTGCGCAATCGCGACTCGATACAAGGCTGCTGACTCCGCGGCGTCGTCAGTATAGTCCGCGAGAGCCTCAGTTAGCGCGGGATCGGGTTTGCCAAGTGCCAACCGACGGACGTAAAGAGCGCGCAAGGCCGCCAACGCCTTGGCGAAGCGCTCCGGGTCGCCGGCGGCGTCACTTATTAAAGCCTCGGTGACGAGGTCAAAGACCTCGCCCCAGAGCTCTCTTGGAACTTCTCGCATGCGAGAACCCTGAGAATCTAACGGTGAATCTGCGAAACCGCGCAACCCCGCTGGCAGGCACCGCGGCTGCAAACCATGTCTTAGCGCGAGCAACCCCTGAGCACAAGCCACCGAGGCAAATGACCAACTCCGGTGCAGATGCGCCAGAAAGGCGCGACTGCGATGACCACAAAAATCAACATGCAGCCCACAGACCGTGGCAGTACATAGCAGCTCTCCTCGGCTATCCGCCCCCGAGCTTGGTGGAAGGTAAGGCCGCCACCCCACCCGTCTAAACGATTGTGAGAGCGGATGCAGGCGTCAGCTACCAATTCGCCGATGCCAATCCCCAGGGCCCGTCAGTCGCCATCACTCAGCTGCCTCAGGATCTCGGCTTGTATAGCAGCCCGCTGACGACTCCGACAACGCACCATCAGCCCACCACCCACGACCTGGCAAGCTGCGAATGCCGCCAGTGAGGCAAGTCCGATTCTCGGGTGGTTCACACGTTGATTCCTCGTTTATAGAATGCCCGAAGAAATCATGATCGTCAGGCATTGCCGAGCACACGCCTCCCTATTCTTTACACGGCGCGGCGCTCCGCCCCGGCTACTTAAGTGGCCAGGCGCTTTCCCTATCAAATTCCGTGAGCTTTTGTCGCAAAAAATCTGCTGAAAGCACGATCCTGCCGTCTGAGAATCGGATCTCATATGGTGTACCCGAAACAGATGATGCCGACGCACAATAGCGGATGAAGTCTTCGGCAGTCTTTACGTGCGAACCGGCAACCCGGAGCTTGACACGCAAGTGCTCGACCGCGGCCGCACTGTCGTAGGAGGTTCCATTGCGAATGAACTGTGCGTCGCGCAGCGATGCAACGATACCCAGCAGGTATTCGATCCGCGCATTTTCCGCAGGTAAACGGTCGTCGGCGCCTGCAGCTACGGCAAGCGTAAGAAATGCGATTGCAAGCAGGCGAGCCATCAAGCTGTCGTATGTGAGCGTTCGGTAGCTATAGCAATGGGAGATCGAATAAGAAGTGAGGTGCCCGACTTAAAGCAAGCGAGATGCGGCGCCCATTACATCTGACGGTTAAGCCGAAGGCGGGCACCCGGACGATGGCGCACCGCGCGCAGAAACCGTCCGCGTCCGAGGCGCCCGGGCACTGGCGCGTCGCGTCCCCGCTCCTAGCCATTGTTAGCCGGTCGCCGCATCCTTGTATGCCCGCAGCACTGCATTGATTCGCGTCTGATAACCGGCCCCGGTCGCCTTGAACCAGTTGAGTACATCAGCATCTATGCGGAGGGAGACCAATTCCTTCGGTCCACCGACTTTCAGGCCGCGTCTTACGATGCCCCTTGCGATGTGCTTTAGATCGACCTCCGGACGCGCCGGAGTGACCTCAACGTCCTTGTTCGCAAGGCTGCGGGGGCGGCGATGGCTCGTCTTTGGTCTGTGAGAAGAGGATTGCTGCTTCATGTGTCGTGACTTTCGGAATGAGATCACGTGGATACGGTCATCGTTCTCGGTGTGGGCTACGGACACCAGTATGCCTACGGCGGGGTCAAGTATGGCCCGTTGCAGCCGACACGGAGCCGTCGGTTTGAGCGAGCAGCTAGTCGGCAGGTCGCGCAAACAGGAACCGAGCCACCAACGCCGTCGAAACTCCCAACAGAACGACGAGACCAAGGAAAAACACGCCTGATGCCGGGCGGAGGATACCGAATGCTGCAAGTAGTTCGACCGCGGCCATAATACACAGCACGGCTACAACCGTGGACACCACCAAGGCTTTCAAGACAGCGCGTTGGGAACGCGACAGGCGATAGACACCGCTTAGAACCAGGAGGACGCCCCCCAAGGTCGCGGCCGCAAGGATCAACAGCGAAAGCCGCCAGACTGTCGATGCCGGCAACGAGAAAAACGCGAGCACAAAAGGTACAAGCGACAGAAATACCGATTGGAAGGTGAAAGCGAGGATGTTCCGGATTCGGAACGCATCGACAGGTGTCCACTGATGGGGTTTGCCGCTTAAGGCAACCAGAATTGCCGAGAAGCCAGCGAGACCGATAGCAAGCTGCGCAAAAGTCAACAGAGCATTTGCAACGTCGATGACAAACACTCCGGTAGGCTAACGGTAAAGTCGACGAGCCGGGCACCCATGCCAGACGGCGCCGTGGGCGCACAATCTCTCGGCGCCTGGTGCAAACCGACACGCGTGTCACGGATTCATCCAACGATTGTTAGGCGCCGGCTGTAACCTGAGCCACGGACGGATAGACCTCATCTGCCACCCAGTAGAAAGCAATGATGCCAGCGAAGGCCATCCCCACCAGCCAAAGCACCCACCGACGCCGGAGCCACGAGTCCCGGAAGGCCGAGCATTGGATTGGGACGTCAATGAGGTAGGCGGCGCAATAGCAAACATTCGCCAATACGGCGAGCACAAAAAACGCAAGGAGTGAACTCAATGTGAGAGCGCCGCGGAAATGCGGCCACGTAAACACTATCCAACCCAACACGATCAGCGTAAGTACGACGTTGTAGGCTATGCGGCGGCGCTCCCAATACCTTATGGCGTCCGTAAGTACCTCCCTGAAGGCCGGCGGGGCAGACGCTACCGGCGAAGGCGCTGCTCGCGGGTCAGGTATAACCATCAGCGTACCTCCAAAGCAAAGGAACGGTGCCCAACGATGAAGTCGACATACCACACGCGGAGACCGCACCTCCGCGCAAGACCGCAGACGTGCCCCTACGGGCAGCGGTAGGCAATACCCTGAACGGGGATGCCAAGAGAACTGGAAGTGACAAAGGCAGTATTTCCGCCAAACCCAATAACCTGGTTCCGAAATCGCGCGTCCGCGTCTGCGATATCGACCTGACCCTGAATCTCGATCGGAACCCTGACATCGCCAACAGCCTTGCAGTTCACGACATCGACTGCGTTCTTGGTAAATCGTACCTTGTCAGCGCCGGGGGCAAGAGACATGCACGCCGTCAGTAACGTGGCGACTCCGGTAGCCCTTAAGAGAAGTCGTGCGTTCATCGGTATTCAAACCGGGCCCGCGGTTAAACACCGACGTGTAACGACGAAGCTGCGGGACCGGGTACCCGCCCGGGGGAGTCGAGGGCGTGCGGTCCCGGAGAGCCCGAGGCGCCCGAGGCGCCCGAGGCGCCAGTCCACCGGTGCATCACGGGGTCCCTCCTTCAACGTTCGCTCCGCTGTCACATTCTGACAAAGTATGGGATAGCAACAAGCGCCACCCCCAGGATCACGAGCAGAGCAGTATTGGAGATGAAATACGGGAAGACCATTAGGGCAACACCACACGCCAGTGGCACGACCATCTTTTGACGTCGGCCGTAGACGAAAAAGCCCAGCCCAATTGAGCCGAACAGCAACCCCCAAAGAAGAGATGACGTGTCCACCAGCGCGCCTAATGCTGAAGTTGAGCGATAGCCGAGGAGTGGCGATGGAGTTCAGCCAAGGCGAGAGCGCAGTGCAGCCGCATATTTATCACGCAAGAGTGTGTCGGGTTCGGCTGCGACGGATGGATAGACGCGTAGCAGGTGAGCGTCAAGCATCCGGGCGTGCACGTGGATGTGCAGATGCGGTATCTCCTGGTCTGCCGCCTCGCCAATGGAGTGCCACAGACTTAACCCTTGATTCGGAAACGCTACGCCAACGGCGCGCGTAATGCGTGCAAGCGAGTCCATGAGTGCGGCTCCCGTCTTTCGATCGAGCTCACGGACATCACCCACGTGCTGTCGCGGGATCACCAGCGTGAGGCCGGGGTGAAACTGCCGACGATCCATAAACGCCATCGTCAGCTCGTCCTCCCAGACGACGCTAGCAGGCTCTGCCCCGCACACAATTTCACAAAAGACACATCCCACATTCACGCGTCTCTCCCGCGACTCCAAACGTTACGTCGAGGGGCCGCGCGACAACGCCGGGCGAGGTGCCGCGGGCTCACACTGCCTTCCAGCTCCGGCGGAGGAAAACAGACTGGGGGCGGCACCCGCAACTGGGGTTCGCGCGGCGGTGAAAGCATCATGGAATGGCCCCCGATTTCTCGGCCGTCGGTCGCACGAAATCGATCAGGGAAAGCAGAAACTTCCCCGGCTCCTCAGTCATAGGCATGTGACCGGAGTTCTCGAACCACACGAATCGCTTCTCGGGTGACTGCACCTTCTGAAACCACTCCCACGCCACTTCCGCATTGGCGTTGTAGTCATGCCGCCCCTCGAACAGGAATAGCGGGCACGCTAACCTGCGCGTCGCACTCCAATCGCCATCGACGAGGTCTGCCAGCAGAAACCGCTCTGCGAATTCGTTGCCGTCGTAAATGTGACTCAGCTCGTCGCGGGTGTAGTCAGGCGATAGCTTGACCAAGTCCGAATCGGCGTCATTGCCATGGCGATACGCCATTACGCCACCGAAGTAGCCCACCCACTTACGTTCGACATAGAGGTCCTTCAGGGGGCTGGGATGGCCGGGCGCGAAGTACGGGGCTATGGACTGAAGTTGGTGAACGGCCTCCGCATTCCCTGAGCGGCGCGCGGCATCCATCGCAAACGCCCATCCGCGCCGCTCGCTTTCCGGCATATCGGCCATCTGACCGACTCCTACGTAGGCGTAGAGCCAGTCAGGATGCCGCAGGGCAAGTTGCAGCCCCACGTATGTTCCGGCCGAGTGCGCGAGAACGAAGACCTTCTGCTTACCGAACACCTTGCGCAACCAGCCCATCATTTCCTCTGCGTCGGCCACCGAACGTGCCAGGGTCATAGTGGGCGCCAGCTTCGTCCGATCGTTGAGAAGGAGAGTCTTGCCGGTGCCGCGTTGGTCCCAGTGCACGACGGTGAAGTATTCCTCCCAGTCGCGGCTGATCCACCAGCTCTCCGGCATCAGAACGTAACCAGGACCACCGTTGATCACCAGCAGGAGCGGATTTCGCGTGTTACGCCCTCGAATAGAGACCCATTGGCCGATGTCGCCAATACGCACTGCCTGCAACCGCTCCACCCCATCGGGCGTAAGAACCCTGCGGGCATTGGCGATGATTGTTGCTGCCTCAGTAAGGCCGCCGGAGTTACTCGGCTGCTCAGCCCGTGCCACCGTGACGACGAATCCGGTAGCAAGCGCGAGCCAACACGCGCAGTGGGCTGAGGCCGCGAGAAGGCTATATTTGGTTGCAGAGAACATGCGTCCAGCCTTTCTATAGCGTCTGTCCGTGCCCGCGACTACGTAGGCGGTTCACCGACACCTCCAACTATTGTTAGGCGCAGGTAGGGGCAGCCGGCACCAGCCCATAGCGACTCATGACGGCAATAAGAGCACTTCTATCACCCGCCCCACCAGCATTGAGGACATGAGCAACATCGCGGAAAAACTGTGCTCCAACGTCGGGGGTCAGGAAGATTAGAGCGCGAGTGCTCTGATCGTGTGGGTTGCTGAAACCGTGCACTGAACCCTTTGGTGTACGCATCGAGTCACCTGGGCGTAAATCTCTCGTAACGCCGTCGACCGAATAGCGCAGTGTTCCCTCGAGGACATAGACACATTCTTCGTTGTTGCTATGACTGTGCGGCGGCGGCACATTCGAGCCAGGCGGCACCTCAAGTTCGAAAAGTCCCATCCCACCGGAGTGGCTACCGTCCACCAGATATCGGATAGTCAAGTTACCAACTCTGATCAGTGAATCGTCATCCATCGTGGATCTCCTTTACCGGGACACGCCTGCGGTGCCTAACGGTGAAGTCGAGGGCCGAGATACCTGGGTCTCCACATTCTGGGCCCCCGGTCCGCACGTCCGCACGCGGCTGGGTTAAATTACAATCGACGCCGCACGTCCAACGATTGTTATGCAGCGCTCTAGAGCACCGCTTGAGCGCAATGCGCACATTGTCTGGCAAGCGCAAGCGCGTACAATGAGGCAATGGCTGTTCTCCAGAGTAGATACTTCGTACGGCTGCGGCCGGACCTGTCGCCACAGGATGCGAGCGAGTTCCGTGCGTTCGCGAAAAAGCCGGCATCCGGCAAACCGCCAAGTGACGTCCGACTCATTCTCGCGTGCGCCCGAATCGACTTAAGCCACCATGTCTTCGCCAAATTGACTCTCACCCTTGAGGAGGGCGCGCCACCGATCGACCTCTGGGTACCGCACCAGACGATCCTGATGATCGGGGATATCAGCGAGATGGGACGTGCTCCTGTGGTGTTCACACCGCTAGAGTAAAAGCATGCGCGCGCGGGTCGCTCCCACCGACAGTCATCAACCCAACCGCGACGCCTAACGGTGAAGTAGAGGGACCGCCCAGAAGTGCCAGTCAAGTGCCCAGCGCTCGCAGTGCCGACACGCACGCGAGTCACGGACCCCTCGTACGATTATTAAGCGGCCGATGCGACTTCGGACCGCCTCGCGTGCGAGGCAGCTGTTTGGGCGAGATTGCCTTCAGCACAGTAGTGAGCGCGGGTGCCTGCTTGAACGAATCTGCGTGCGCCGCCAACGCTTGCTTTACCAATGCGCGAACCGGACGCGACCTCAGAACACTGAAGGGAACCAGGCGGATACTCCGAATTGTCGCGCCAGTGCCCTCGAGTAAGCCTTGAGGATCTTCGAGCGCCTTCCCTCTGGCAAAGAACAGTGTGACCCAATTGGGGCATCCGGCGATGGAAATCCCAAGCTCGGATGCCCTCGCGGTCGGACCGAAGGCGAAGACCAATGCGTTGTGGCTGTCATGAACGAGCTCATATCCCTTCGGAATAAGTTTACGCAGGTCCGCTCGCGCCCTTCGCAATTGGATTGCGATCTCCTGCGTATACCGAGCAACAAAGGCGTCAATCTGTGCCCGGGGTGTCATTCCCGACCCCTAACGCCGGAGCTGAGGGGCCGGGGCATCCACGGCCTAATGCGCTGCGTGCGCACAATCTCTTGGCGTTCGCAGCGCCTGCCCAGAGGCGCTTCACGGACGCCTCCAACGATTGTTCGACGACACGGCAACAGATCGGCGTCATGTGTTCCCGAACGTACCCCACCCCTCGCACAAGCCTCCGTGGAAAGCCGCCAGCACGTTGAGCTCCGCTTGCACTGCCACCACGCCGTCATACGTGGCAAGCATTGATTTCGAGCAGTGAACACTCCATGAGGACGAGCCATCGTTCTCAGAGATGGATGGATCGAAGCCCCGAGCCTCAACAAGTTCAGCTAGGTGACGAGCCGTTTTCTCGTCAGGTACCTTGACGGAAAAGTCTATGACCATTGGGCGCGACATGTCTGCACCGCTGTCTACTACACGGCGCAGTGCGTCGCCATCAGCGTCCCTCGGATAGGTGGTCGACATGTCGTCTAATGGTGAAGTTGAGGGGCCGCACAAAAGCGCGGATCAATGGCGCCGAGGGCGCACAATCTTCCAGCGCCCGAGGCGCCAAGCCACAGACGCCTCACGGACCCCTCCAACGATTGTTCGGTGCCAGACCGTCCACGCTCAGGTCCCTGGCAAGAAGCAGACTGGTCAACGCGACACCCCCGGCCAGCGTTCGCACTGTGTGCCAAAACCACCAAAGATCTCTCAAATGAGCCCAATTCGCAGGTAGCGACTGTGCACTCCATCTCATCACCTGCGCGTTGATCGGCTGGTTAAAGACACGGGTAATCAAGCCCGCCGCCATCAGAAACAGCACTGCAAAAATCAGCAAGGTTCGCACCCAACGATTTGACCTGACAAGCATCGCCCAAACAACTGTCAACGCCGATCGTAACGTGACCCGGGTGTCCCCGAGTTTGCCGATCTAGTTTTGACCCACCCCTGCCTTGGTTTCCACCCTTTTCACCTCGATCAGTCCCGCCTTCTTCTTGTCTTTCAGCCGATAACTCTCACCCTTGATCGTGATCACCTGCGCATGGTGGAGCAGCCGATCGAGCAGCGCTGCCGTGAGTGCCGTGTCGCTGGCGAAGGTGAGATCCCATTGGCCGAAGGCAAGGTTCGAGGTCAGGATCACCGAGCCTGTTTCGTAGCGACGGGTCACGATCTGGAACAGCTGGTGAGCCTGGGGACGAGTCAGAGGCAGGTAGCCGACCTCGTCGATGATCAGCAGCCGCGGGCTCATGATGGCTGCACGCAGGTACTGCGCGTAGCGCTCCTGGCGCTCGGCGGCGGCGAGCTGCAGCATCAGGTCTGCCGCGGTGGTGAAGCGGGTCTTGATCCCGGCTTGCACCGCCAGGTATCCGAGCGCGATCGCTAAGTGCGTTTTGCCCACTCCGGAGGGCCCGAGCAGCACCACGTTCTCGTGACGTTCAACGAAGGAGAGCGAAGCGAGTGCCTGGATCTGCTTCTGGGGTGCACCGGTGGCGAAGTGGAAGTCGTACTCGTCGATGGTCTTGAGCACTGGGAAGCTGGCAGTGCGCATCAGCATCTGGCGGCTGCGCTGCTGACGAGCTTCCGCCTCGACCTTCAGGATCCGCTCGAGATAATCAGCGAAGGAGAGCTCCTTGCGAGCGGCCTCCTGGGCGATCGGTCCATACTGTTCGGCGATGGTGTGGAGCTTCAGTTCCTGGCACAGGCTCGTGAGTCGCTCGCTCTGCACGTTCATGATTGCACCGCGAGCAGCGCGTCGTAGACCGAGAGCGGATGCTGCAGCGGTGGAACCGTGCGCCAGCGCGTAGGCGCGGGCTCACCGAGGCGCTCTGGATAGCGCGGCGGCAGCGGCAAGAGCTGTTCACGTTCCCGCTCCCAGCGCAGCCGCGGGATCGCGTTCGTCGTGCGGTGGCAGCGCTCGTTCGCCACCGTGTTCAGCCAACGCTTCACTTCAGTATTAGCCAGCTCCGCATCCACGATCAGGCCAGCCCCCTTCATGCGCGCAGCCAGTGGCACGTAGAAGCTATAACGCAGGAAGTGGATGAAGCGCTCGACCTTGCCTTTAGTCTTAGCACGGTAGGGCTGGCACACCTGGGGCAGGAAGCCGTGATGGCGGGCAAAGTCCAGGAACGCCGGCTGGAAGCGATGCAGTCCCGGACCGTAAGTGTGGCGCGCCAGGATCACCGTCTTCATGTTGTCGTACAGCACCCGATGCGGCACGCCCTCGAACCATTCGAACGCATTGACGTGACAGCGCTTGAGCGTCGCGAGCGTCTTGTCGGTGACGAACTCGACGTAGCTGTAGCGCGAGTACCCCAGCGTTGCGATGAAGGCCGCCAGCGGATCCTTGCCCGCGCGGAAGTCACCCCAGTCCACCTGCAGCTGATCCCCGGGGCTCGTCTCGAAGCGCACCACGGGATCCGCCGGCGGCTGCGGCTTCAGCCTCGACACATACGCGCGCAGGATCGAGCCCTTGCCGGTGTAACCGCGCTCGGCGATCTCGCGTCCGAGCACGCTCGCTGGGATCCA
>Ga0070734_10004576_pt1 | contig 12975 bp, 10 predicted proteins | sample Coa_R1_8_FD_66444 | JGI IMG/M metagenome (GOLD analysis project Ga0070734, IMG submission 66444) | Surface soil microbial communities from Centralia Pennsylvania, which are recovering from an underground coalmine fire - Coalmine... | ecosystem: Environmental > Terrestrial > Soil > Unclassified ...
GCCGAGTCGCTCGATCGTTTCTTGAACCAGGGACACGAGAGCTACGCCGAAGCAATGAGCTACTTCCCGGATCTTCCGTCTTACGGCACCGGGCCGGAAGCCTATTTGGAACAGATTCGCAAAGCGAAGCAGCGGCTCAAGATTCCGGTCATTGGAAGCTTGAACGGGATTTCGAGCGGCGGCTGGATTCGTTACGCGCGCGAAATCGAGCAGGCCGGCGCCGATGCCCTGGAGTTGAACATTTACTTCCTGCAATCCACGCTCGAGGTCGATTCCCGCACCACAGAGGACAATTACTACCGCTTGGTGGAAGACATTCGGGCCAAGATCCGGATCCCGATCGCGGTCAAGCTCTCGCCGTATTTCACTTCCATGGCGAACATGGCGTACCGGCTGTATCGCGCCGGAGCCGACGCGCTCGTCTTGTTTAATCGGTTTTACCAGCCGGACTTCGATATCGAGACCCTGGATGTGTGGCCCAATCTAAAGCTTTCGACATCGGACGAACTGCGGCTGCGCCTGCATTGGGTGGCGCTGCTCGCCGGACGCGTCAAGGCGGATCTGGCCATTACCGGCGGAATTCATACAGCCGAGGATGCAATCAAGGGCATCATGGCGGGCGCGCAGGTTGTCATGATGACGTCAGCGCTTCTCGCGCACGGCATCGACCACATCCGCGCCGTCGAGCGGGAAATGCTCGACTGGATGGAAAAGCACGAATACGAATCTGTCGGCCAAATGCGCGGCTGCATGCGAGCCGCCTCGGTGGCACAGCCGGCGGCATTCGAACGCGCAAATTACCTGAAGGTCCTGGGAAGTTACACCCTCTAGCCACGCGCCGAGGTTCGGTTGGGCTTTGTCACCCACCCTCTCCCTGACGAGTCACAACCCTCGAAAAATATGAAGTTCAGATATTACAGTCACTTAGGCCTTGGGCCTTCGTTCAGAAAGAAACGGCTGAAAGATTGCACAACCTGAAAGCGGAGACTTTCTACCATGTTTAAACGGCTTCTTCAGATCGGCGTTCCCGCCACAATCATCGCTGGAGGTCTGCTCATGACCTCTCCGTCTTCATTCGGTAAACCGGAGTACACCAAGAAGGAGGGCAAGGGCTGCACCTTTTGTCATACGGCAGCGGGAAAGAAAGATTTGAACGATGTCGGCAAGTGCTATGCAGAGCACAACCATTCCCTCGAGGGTTGCAGCTCGAAATAGCACATCGTTTTTTCTCGTAAACGAGGGTACTCAAGGAGACTAATCGCCATGTTTACACTTTGGATTGTTTGGGGAATTCTTACCGCGTTCGTAATTACGTTGGCGTTGATGCGGAAGTTCGCGTCAAAAGACGAAATGGACCTGGTCCACCTGAGCGGTACGACGGATCGCGAGATCACGCGCCAGTTTTCGTTCGCCCAGACACTGGACAAAATCGATCACTGGGGCAAGCTGCTCACCACGATCGATATCGCGTTTGGTATCGTGCTGGCTGCGGTAATGCTCTACAGCGCCTGGCTGCAAAGCCTGGCGATGGGGAAGTAAAGTTTAGACTCAACTCGGAATGGCCCGGCGGCCGGCAAGCTCCCGCTTGCCAGTTGACCGGGCTTTTTTTGGTTGCCTGCGCCTGAACTGGATCCGGGATACTTCAGCTTCGGCGCAGTTCGTCTTTGAGATCCTGGATTACCCGGCCTTCCTGCCCGTTCGACAAATCACGCTCGAGACGCCGCAACGCGACTCCGACCACATCGCGATGGTGCAGCTTAGAGCCCACCTCGGATTCGGTCAGCTTGAGCCAGAGATCGTGCAGGCGATCCACATCTTCAGGCCACAAGCGCGGCGGATGCGGTCCCAGGTTGACGTAAATGGAGGGCCGGTCCGAGCTGATCACCTCGAGCGAGAAAGAATGGCGCGGCTCCGGCAGGTGTTCCCAGGCCAGGCCGATCTGCCGGGCCAACTCTTCAGAAGGCATCTTCGGTGAGACGCCCGTCACCAGCCGGGAAACCTTGAGCCGGCCGGCCGACTGAACCATCGCATCGAAGGGATTCACCGCCGGCACCACCAGCAGCTCCACCGGCTTGCCTTCCTTCTCGGCCATTTCTACGACATGACTGAACAGTTCCTTTTCGTACCCGCTGAAGATCTGATCGTCGGCGAGATCGTATTCGCCCGCGCCGGTGGAAATCGTCCGCACCGTCATCACCACAATGTCGTGGCGCCGGAGGTTCGTTTTCTGCAGAACCTTTCGCAGATGCTCCATGTTGTGGTAATCGCGAACCGCCACCAGCACGGATCCGGTGCGGGCATGCAGAGCGGAGGTGTTGACCTGCGGCTGATGCTCGAGGTTGAACTCTTCGAGCGGCTTCTTCTCCAGGTGCGCGGCGGCGCGTTTCCTGGCGTTGATGCGCTCTGAGACGGTGAAGACGGCGAAGACGATGAGCGTGAACGCGATGCCATACTTCGTGGCGTACTGCTTGGAGAAGAGGTTGGCGATGGCCACGAATCCGAGCACCAGCGTTGTCAGCCCCAGGCCGAAAGGAATCTCAATGCCGCTCAGTTTGAAATTGAACGGGAACTTATATTCCTGATCGTGCCGCTGGTAGCGAAGCACGAGCACGCCGAGCGACTTCAGAAAGAAGCTCCACACGACGCCGAAAGCGTAGGCTTCGCCGAGCAGGTAGACATCTCCGCGGCTGGCGATGATGGTCGCGATCTGCAGGATCGTGATCAGGTTGATGATGCGATAGGTGGTGCCGTAGCGCTTCTGCGGCTTGCGGAACCAGTCGAGGAGAACGCCGTCTTCGGCCACACGGTTCAGCACGCCGTTGGCGCCGATCATGGAGGTATTGACCGCTCCGGACAGAATCAGAATGCCGACGATGACGACGAAGACGTGGAAGGCGAGCTTGAGCAGCTCGGGCCCAGCTAGCCTCATTGCTAGGCCGCCCAGCAGATCATCCACATAGAGGTTGCGAATGTCATCGGAACTGATGATCATGCCGGCGAACACCGTGATCACGCCGGTGCAGATCACCGCGTACCAGCAGGTGATATTGGCAGTGATGGCCAGATTCTTCATCTTGGGGTAGGCGATTTCACGGTACACCTGCGCCAGCGTTTCAAAGCCGCTCATGGACAGGAGCGAGTGGCCGAACGCGACGGTCATGGCGATCAAAGGAATGGTGGGCCAGAACGTGCCGTAGAGCCACCCCAGGGAATCCTTGGTGAATTGCAAATTGTGCGGCACGGGCGCGAGCGGCAGATAGACGTGGCCGCGCAGCAGCATGGTGAGCGGGCACCAGATAACCAGCGTGACCACCATGACCGTGGTGATTTGCATGATCCGCAGCGCCTTGCCGCTGGATTCATGGATCCCCTTGATGTTCATCCACCAGAAGTAGACCGTCACCATCACTGCGAAGAAGGCTGAAAAATAGTTCACGTTGAACGGGAACGACTGGCCGAGCATCTTCGCGATTTCGTCCAGCAAGTGACCGAGGTATTGGCCTGCGCTGACCACGCTGATGGGCCCGGTGAGGACGTAGTCGAAGACCAGCGACGAGACCGAGAGGCGAGCGACGAACGGCCCCATGCTGTCTTTGACCACGATGTACACGCCGCCGCGCACGAACATGCTGCAGCTTTCCATGTACACGCTGCGCACGGCGAAGCTGAAGAGCATGACGCCGAGAACAAACCAGGGAGCGGCAGGGCCGATGGCCGTTTCGGCGATACCGCCGGCGTAGAACATCGACGACGCCAGATCGGACAGCACGATCGAAGCGCCGCGCCAGAAACTAATAAAAGAAAGCGCGACCGTAGTCGCAACTACAACCTTCGCCGAATTTACATTGGTTAGGGACGGCGAAGGTCTACTACCTTCTGAGCCCATTCAAGAAACTTTCCTATCTGTTTATTTTACGTTTATGCAGCTTCTATCCTACGATGAGCATGTGGAGCCGAACAAGGCCACAGAGATCGCATCCGAATTGCAGTCCCGCGGCTACGAGGCCTGGCTGGTGGGCGGTTGCGTCCGCGACATGGTCCTGGGGCGCGAACCGAAGGACTATGATATCGCAACAGATGCGACACCAGACCAGCTTCTGAAGGTTTTCCCGCGCGCGCAGCTGGTGGGGGCTCAATTCGGGGTCATCCTGGCGGATGGCGTCGAGGTGGCGACATTCCGGAGCGATCATGCGTATCATGACGGGCGACGTCCGGAAAGCGTGACTTTTGAGAAGGATGTCCGCCGTGATGTGCTGCGGCGAGACTTTACGATCAACGCCCTGCTGCTCGATCCGGCCCAGCTGAACGCTCCGGGGCCCCTTGCGGAACGCGTCGTGGACTACGTGGGAGGCCTGGAGGACCTCGGACGGCGGCGGATCCGCGCAATCGGCGACCCGGAGCAGCGGTTTGAAGAGGATCACCTCAGGATGCTGCGCGCGGTGCGGTTCGCAGCGCGCTTCGGCTTCGAGATTGAACCCGCCACATGGGATGCGATCCGTAAGCTGCACGCCAAGATCCGGCGTGTTGCGCCCGAGCGGATTCGCGACGAGCTGGTACGGATACTGACCGAGGGTGCGGCGAGGCGGGGCCTGGAGCTGCTCCAGGCGTCCTGCTTATTGAAAGAGATTCTTCCTGAAATCGCGGCGATGCAGGGTGTAGAACAGCCGCCCGAGTTTCATCCGGAAGGCGATGTGTGGACTCATACGCTTTTGATGCTGGACGGCCTGAAGTCGCCGACGGCTGAGCTGGCGCTGGGGGTGCTCTTGCATGATGTCGGGAAGCCGGGTACGTTCCGCCGCGCCGAGCGCATTCGTTTCGACGGCCACGTCGAGCTCGGAGAGACGATTGCGCGCGAAATTCTTACGCGGCTGCGATTTTCCAACGAGCAAATCGACCAGGTAGACGCGCTGATTGCCAATCACATGCGCTTCGGCCACGTGCATGAGATGCGGGAGAGCACGCTGAAGCGCCTGCTGCGCTTGCCGCGCTTTGAGGAGCATTTGGAGCTGCATCGGCTCGATTGCCTGTCGAGCCATCGCAATTTGGAGAATTACGAGTTCGTGCGAGCCAAGCTCGGGGAATCGCCGCCGGAAGTCTTGCGCCCGCCCCGTCTGGTAACCGGAGAGGATCTCATCGCGGCGGGATACAAGCCGGGCCCGGACTTTGCTCGTATGCTCGCGTTGGTGGAGGACGCGCAGCTGGAGTCGCGGATTCGCACGCGCGAGGAAGCGCTCGCGCTCGTGCGGAATGAGTTTCCCGGCGCGGAGTCGAAACCAGGCCGCGCTAAGTAAACGCGCCGGCTTATTCCTCGCGAAGCAGCGTGAGTGGGTCGAGCGACAGAGCGCGCTGGGCGGGAATCCAGGTGGCGACCAGACCTACGAGCGCCATGGAGAGAACCACCCCTGTCAATACGAGTGGATCCCGCGGCGTGGCTTGATAGACGATGTACGCCAGCACGCGAGTGGCAAGCAGCCCGAGTGCGAGACCAGCCGCCGATCCAAAAGCCAGCAATTTGACGGCCCGGCCAAGCGCGGCGTCCAAGACTTCCTTGCGGCGCGCCCCGAGCGCGATCCGGATGCCCAGCTCCTTCAACCGCTTGCTGACTGAGTAGGCCGCCATCCCGAATATGCCGGTGATCGATAGGATGGCGCCCATCACTCCGAGGACGCCGAGCGCGATGGTCGCGATGCGGGACGCGAAGAGCGCCCCGTTGAGCGCCGTGTCCCAAGTCTCGATGAAGATCGGCAGCTGAGGATCCAGGCTGCGGAGAGCGTGCTGAATGCCGGCGGCCAGCTGCTGAGAATCGGAATTGGACCGCACCACGAGCCAGGCTTCGTTCATGGGATATTGGGCGACGGAAAGGAACATAGCGGCCTTCTGATCCTCGGTCAGGCTTAAATATTTTCCGTCTTCGACCACGCCCACCACTTGAATCCGTTTCCCATCGCGTCTTTTGAAATACTTTCCGAGGGAGGTTTCCACCGAGCCGTAGACCTTCACGGCAAATTCCCGATTCACGACGGCTACCAGCGGCGCATTCTTATCGTCGTGCCAGTTGACGCTTCTTCCCGCCAGCATGGAGGTTCCCGCCGCGTGAAAATAGTCCGGGGAAATATGGTACATGAACGCCTGGGTTGCGGCGTTGGACGGCCGTGGATCGGCGTTGTTTTCGTTGAAGATCAAGGTTGTCGTGCCGCCCATCGTGAGCGGCGGCGTGTCGACTAAGCCGACGGACTTAACACCGGGAATCGACTCCAATGCCGCGATCATCCTCTTCTGCATCAGCAAGGCGGCGTCTCCCACGTAGCCCGCCATCTTTGCGTTCGCGTCGGCGAGCACTGCTTGAGAGGGATCAAACCCAAAGCTGCTGTGCAGCGATCGCGCGAGACCTCGAATCGCAACCATAGAAGAGGTCACCAGCACCGCGCAGATGGCGATCTGGACCACCAGCAGGAGGTCGCGGGCGGTGATACGCCGTCCGGGGCCCGCCGCGGATCCAGCCTTGACGACCTGATAGGGATCGACGCGGAGCAGCTGGCGTACCGGCACCAATCCGAAAAGAATTCCGCTGATGACCGCGAGAAGGAAGGCGACCAACATAACGCTGGCGTCCGGTTTGATGGGCATCGAGATGGGAAATCGGGGGAACGGCTGCCACACGGTCAAGCGGTTCAGCAGCAGGAAGCTGCCCCACGTACCCAAGGCGCCTCCTGCAAGCGAAATCAGGCCGGCCTCGGTAAACAGGCTCCGAAGAATGCGGCTGCGGCTGGAGCCCAGGGAAAGGCGCAAGGCAATTTCGCGCGACCGATCGGCCGCGCGAGCAGCGAAGAGGCTACCTAAATTGGCGCAGGCGGCGAGCAGGATCAAGCCCGCCAGCAGCATCAGTCCGGCGACGAAGGCCCGCACGGGCCGGCCGAGAAAGTCGCCGACCAGGGAGGGCCGCGAGAGTGAGAACCTCATCTGGCCATCTTCCTTCGGATAATTCTTCTCGAGGTACGCGCCGACTGATCCCAGATCGGAGGTGGCCTGCTCCGGAGTGATGTGCGGCTTTAGATGTCCTACGATGCCGATGATCCAGCGAGTGCTTCGAATATTGAGCGTAGTGTCGCCGTCGATCTGCTCCTGGTTGACCATCGGTACATAGAAATCCGGCACGAAGAACAAGACCGTGCCGTGGAAGTCCTGCGGCGCGATGCCGAGGATCGTGAAGGGATGCTTGTTCAGGCTTACGATGCGGCCCACGACGCTGCGATCGCTCTGAAAACGGCTCTGCCAGAAACTGTAGCTCAAGACGATGTAAGGCGCGCTATTCGGCCCGCGCTCGTCGGCGGCGTGGAAGAAGCGGCCGAGATAAGGCTGCAGGTCTAACGCGTCGAAGTAGTTTCCGCTGGTCTGGTAGACCCAGTTGCTGGACGGGTTGCTTCCGGTATCCATCGCAACGTTCGAGATCGAAAAGGCGGCGAGGCTCTCGAAGGAGCGGTTCCGGTCGCGAAGATCGAGATAATCGGGGTAGGAGTGCCAGCCGGACTTCTCGGCGCCCCAGTCGATTTCGTACAGGCTCTGCGCCTGGGGCACGTTCAGCGGGCGCAGGATCAGTCCGTTCAGCACGCCAAATACGACGGCGTTGGCGCCAATTGCAAACGCCAGCGTGAGGACAGCGACCACGGTGAATCCCGGCGCCTTGCGAAGCACGCGAGCGCTATATCGAATGTCTTGCCCCAGCGTTTCGAAGAAATTGCCCCTGAGTTCCTCGCGGCATTCTTCCTTGTAACGAAGCTGCGCGCCGAACTCGGCGCGGGCGCGGCGCTCGGCTTCCGCGCGGTCCAGGCCCGAACTCGCCAGGTGGTCTGCGCGATGTTCGACATGCGAGCGAAGTTCTTCCTCGAGATCGTGTTCTATTCGCGAACGGCGAAAAATCCCTTCGGTCAGAGAACGGAAATAGGCCACCAGTGTCATGATTCCTCCGGCGAGGCGGCGAGCGCGGATGCAATGGCAGAGGCCAGACGCTTCCAGCCGTCGGTCTCCTCCTTCAGGCGTTTTCGGCCGGCGAGCGTGAGCTCGTAAAACTTGGCGCGGCGATTGTTGTCGGACTTGCCCCAGTTGGCCTTAAGCAACCCCTGCCGCACCAGACGGAACAGCGCGGGATAGAGCGCGCCCTGCTCAATGAGCAATGCGCGGTCTGAAATCTGACCGATGCGCAGCAGGATCCCGTAGCCATGCAGCGGCCCGAGCGAGACGGCTTTCAAGATGAGAAGGTCGAGAGTTCCGGGAAGTAGCTGGGCCTGATCCGCCATGGACACTCCTAAGTTAGTAAGGAGTGTATCCGAACTCTCCTAAGCTGTCAAGGGGAGCGGCGCCAAGGGCCTGAAATGCGGAGCGGGGACCGGTTTTTGGTATCGTAATCACTGAAATTCGAGCCCGAGGAGGCGATCGTGAAACTCAGACTGCTCTTGTCTGCCGCTTGTCTCAGCGCTCTCGCGTTCGCACAAGAACCTGCGACGCCCGCGCCTGAGATTCCGTTCGATTCGGTTCCGAACTTTCTCCAGCCTCCGCCCAACCTGTATTTCGGCGAGGTTTCGGGAATTGCGGTCAATTCGAAAAAGCACATCTTCATCTTTTCGCGCGGCAACACAACAGGACCGGCCTACGCTGCCGCAGCGGCTCAGATTCTCGAGTTTACGCCCGATGGTAGATACGTCGGCGAAATCGGCCATAACCTCTATGCCTGGTCGTTCGCTCACGCCATCCGCGCCGACAAGGATGACAACATCTGGGCTATTGATAAGGGGTCGGACATGATCATCCGCTTCAACCCGCAAGGGCGCGTGACTATGGTGTTCGGACGCAAGAAAGAAGCGTCGGACGAAGGCGCAGCTCCGTGGGATCATCCGAATCCGCCGCGCCCCGCGGTGGACGGCCAGTTCCGCCAGCCGACTGACGTTACCTGGGATCCGCAAGGCGATATCTTCATCAGCGACGGCTACATCAATTCGCGCGTCGCGAAGTTCGACAAGAACGGCGACTGGGTGAAGCAGTGGGGATCGAAGGGCAGCGGTCAGAGCCAATTCAACACGCCGCACAGCATTGCCGCGGATGCCAAGGGCAACGTGTACGTCGCCGATCGCGGCAACCGGCGCATCCAGGTTTTCGATTCCGACGGCAATTTTCTCCGCGAGATTCACATTAACGTGCCGCCCCCTCCCACGTTTCACGTCTGGATGGGGAACCAGCCATCGCCGCAACAAGTCGCGAACGTCAACGGAGCGCCTTGGGCTATTTGTATTACGCCCGGACCCACGCAGTACCTCTACAGCGCCGACTCAGTGCCCGGCCGGATCTACAAGCTGAGTCTCGACGGCCAGGTGCTCGGCGTTCTGGGTTCAACCGGCCGTCAACTCAAGCAGTTTGGTTGGATTCACGAACTGGCCTGCCCAGCGGAAAACGAGCTGTACGTCGCCGAGTTGCTCAACTGGCGCGCGCAGAAGCTGATCCTGCATCCGGGGAAGCCGGCGACGTCCACGAATTGATGATCGGCGTCTAGCGCCGGCTCGAACGTCTTCGAAAGCCGGAGTGGGCTAATTTGGTGACCGCACGTAGTCCACGTCGATGGATCCGTCGAGGTTCCACTTGTGCGGAGCGTCGTGCACGGCCTTCTTTGTTCCCACCAGATGATCGTCTTTGTACGTCGCACGGATGCTGATGCTCTCGCCGCCCTGCCAGTCCGCCCAGGCAGATATCCCGACCTGATCGCCTTCAATCCAGCCGTGCACCGGGAACGTGCCATCCTGCTGGACGTTGAGCGTCGTGTAGGACGCCTCGCCGCTCAATTTGTTGCCGTCCTGCTTCAGTGTCAAGGTCAGCACTTGTGTGCGCGTTGTTCCGGACCGGCCCGCGACCACTCGGTTGAAGACCCATTTACCCGATAGATCGCCGGCAGGAGGCGGGTCAGGCGCGGGCGGACGCTGAGCCATGGCACCAACCGTGATCCAAACGAGGGCGAGCGAAACGATGCGTTTCCATTTCATCATGATCCTTCCATCACGTCATTATTGCATCCAGGGAGCCAAAAGCAAGAAGGCTGCGAATCGTCTAGGTGATCGATCGCACCACGCCGCCGTCCGCCCGCAGCGCGGCGCCGTTTGTCGCCGACGACCGGGGACTGCACACGAACACAACCATTGCCGCGACTTCCTCGGGTGTGGTGAAGCGCTTCAGTAAGGAACTGGGCCGGGCGCTGCGGAAGAATTCCTTTTCAAACCCGGCACGATCCATATTATTCTGCGCCGCCATCTTGTCGACGAATTCGATGGCGCCATCCGACGATGTCGGGCCGGGAAGAACCGCATTCACAGTGACATTGGTTCCCGCGGTTGTCTCGGCAAGCCCGCGCGATATGGCGAGCTGTGCGGTTTTCGTCATGCCGTAATGAATCATCTCCGCCGGGACCTGCACACCGGATTCACTGGAGATGAAAACGATTCGGCCCCAACCCCGTTCCTTCATGCCGGGAAGATAATGACGGCTAAGCCGGACGCCACTCATCACGTTCACGTCAAAGAAGCGCAGCCATTCCGAATCCGGGATCTTCTCGAACGGCTTCGGCTCAAAGATCGCGGCGTTGTTCACCAGGATGTCAACTGCCGGGAATTTGCGAGCGATAGCGTCAGCGCCGTCCGCGGTTCCGACGTCGGCAGCAACGCCCTCGATAGCGCCGCGCGTTTTGAGAGAACCGAGCTTTTGGGCGGCGGCCTCTACCCGTTCCTGTGTGCGCCCGTTCACGATCACATGTGCGCCCTCGTCCAGCAGAGCCGCCGCGATCGCAAAACCAATCCCCCCGGTCGATCCGGTGACGAGGGCACGTTTCCCTTCGAGTTGCAGGTCCATGTCGGCTTAGATGCGCCCTCCGGGCCAGCGGATGAGTTTTTCCTGCGATATGATTCCTAATGTTCCGTTCAAGCCCATGGCAATGTATAACACGTCTTTGCAGTCCGCGCGGGCGGGTCTCGTCGCCCTGATGATGTTCTCGGGTGTTGCTCACGCGCAGGAGGTATTTAAGGCGCGGCTGTCGATGGTGCCGGTCGACACGGCAATGAAAAAGACCGTGGCGGGCCTGGGAACGGCGTCCGCGACGCTCAGCGGGAACAAGCTTTCCGTTACCGGCAGTTTCGACGGCCTGCTCTCGCCCGCGACCACGGCGCATATTCGGTTGAGCCGGGTCATCGGCGTGCGCGGCCCCGAGCTTCTGAACCTTACCGTTACTGCTGCAACCAGCGGGACGCTCTCAGGGTCGTTCGATCTCACGCCGCCGCAAGTCGAAAGCCTGAAGAAAGGCCTCTTCTACATTCAGATCAACAGCGAGAAAGCCCCCGACGGGAACCTGTGGGGCTGGTTACAGCACTAGGAGATGACCATGTCGCGAGCCTACAGAAGAGCGGTTTTGGCGATTGCAGTCGGCGCGCTTTGTACCCTTGCCATCGTCGCGCAGCAGGATCGCGCGGGCGGGGCATTTACCACGGCGCAGGCCTTGAGCGGCCAAACAACATATCAAGGGAACTGCGAAGGGTGCCACCTCGCCGATCTGGCGGGTCGCAACGAAGCTCCCCAGCTTGCCGGCGCGAACTTCATGAACGCGTGGCGAAATAAGACCACCAAAGATCTCATCGTGTTCATGCAGGCCACCATGCCGCCCGGCAACGCGGGCGGGTTGAGCCAGGACTCCTACGTAAATCTCGCGGCGTTTCTGTTGTGGTCGAACGGCGCGCAGCCAGGCTCGCGATCTCTTACCGCGGATGCCGCGGTCGCGATCGGATCGGTTGCAAATGGCCGGCGTCCGACGACTCGCCTGGCGAGCCCGTCTACCGCCGCGCCCGCGTCCAGTACAGCCAACGCTCCCGCCCCCGCAGCAGGCTCGGCCACCGCAAGCGCGGCCGATGACACACAGGCGCCGCCCACCACCGGTCGCCGCATCATGCCGCCGGGCATCACCGGCCCGATGGGCCTCACCGTTCAAGGCACAGTGAAAAACTATGTGCCCGTAACGGACGAAATGCTGGCACATCCCGATCCGTCGGACTGGCTCATGATCCGCCGCAACTATCAGGCCTCCAGCTACAGCCCGCTTTCCGAAATCAATGCGGGGAACGTTTCGCAACTACAGCTTGTTTGGAGCTGGGCCATGAACGACGGTGGCGCGAGTCAGCCCACTCCCATCGTCCACAACGGCATCATGTATCTCTCGAACACGAGCAACACCGTGCAGGCGCTCGATGCCACTACGGGCGAATTGATTTGGGAGAACCGTGTTGGACCGGTGGCTCGGGTGGCCTACGGCGCGACCCGCAGCCTGTCCATCTATCAAGACAAGGTTTTCCTCGCTACGACCGACGCCAAGGTGGTGGCACTCGACGCCCGCACCGGCGCCGTGGTCTGGCAGACTGCCATCGCCGATTCGCGCAAGGGCTACAGCGATACGAGCGGATCGATTGTCGTTCACGGAAAGGTGATTCAGGGCCTGATGGGCTGCGATCGGTACAAAGAGGAAGGTTGCTACATCAGCGCCTACAATTCGGCGGACGGCAAGCAGCTTTGGAAATTTTACACAGCAGCGCGCGTGGGCGAGCCGGGCGGCGATACCTGGAACGGGCTGCCGAACCTGTTGCGCGGAGGCGGCGACACCTGGATCACCGGCAGTTACGATCCCGAGCTGAATCTCACGTACTGGGGCGTCGCCCAGGCGAAACCGTGGATGCGCGCGAGTCGCGGAACAAAGGGTGAGAAAGTACTCTACACAAACTCGACCCTGGCCTTGAATCCTGACACCGGGAAGCTGGCTTGGTATTTCCAGCACGTGCCCGGGGAATCGCTCGATCTCGACGAGGTATTTGAGCGCGTGCTGGTTGACGACGGCGACCAGAAGCTCAGTTTCAACATCGGAAAGGCGGGCATCCTATGGAAGCTGGACCGGAAGACGGGGAA
>Ga0070734_10004578_pt1 | contig 12973 bp, 13 predicted proteins | sample Coa_R1_8_FD_66444 | JGI IMG/M metagenome (GOLD analysis project Ga0070734, IMG submission 66444) | Surface soil microbial communities from Centralia Pennsylvania, which are recovering from an underground coalmine fire - Coalmine... | ecosystem: Environmental > Terrestrial > Soil > Unclassified ...
GCGTAGCAGGCCTCGATGAGCTCGATGTCCCGCTGGCGCTCCGCCTCGGGCGAGTCGTGCGTGGTCAATTGACGCTGCTGGCGAGCTGCTGGCGTGCGGTGCTGCGTTCGAGGTCGGCGGCGGCGCGCGCATGGCCGTACGGCAGCGGCTTGTCGGTCCGCAGGACCTGCACCGGCAGGATCACGCGCATCGACTCGGGCAGCGGCTCGAAGAACCAGGTCGAGACCACCTCGGACATGCACTTCTCGACGGGGCAGTCGGCCCCGTAGGTCGAGTGCGAGATCCAATGGTCGCGCATCTCCCCCTCGCGCGACAGCGAGACGCCGACGCCCACGTAGCCCGAGTGCTGGCAGGAGATGGGCAGCACGTCGAAGCAGGCGTGCAGCGAGCGGGCCTGCGTCTGCGCCTCGAGGCGCAGCGCCTTCTCGACCTCCCAGGGGGTCGCCTTGGCCGGGATGGCCGACCTCATGTCGGCCTCGCCGATCGTGGCGCCCACCGGGACCGCGCAGAAGATGCTGGCCAGCGCCGCCAGCTCCAGCGGCAAGAAGGCGCGGCGCGCGAAGCGACGCACGAACCCGACGGGCAGCGCCGGCGGCGCCACGGCGTCCTCGAGCGCGCGAACCACGTAGGTCGCGGGACCGTAAGCCACCTCCACGCGCATCCCGACCTCGAGCGGGACGTCGACGGTGCCGCCCCCGCCCTGCCGCACCAGCCCCTCGACCGCGAGCGGCGCGCGATCACCGTCGATCCGGCCCGTGAACCCCGGCACGATCGCCAGCCGATAGCCGGCCGGCGCGCGGCGGACCAGCGGCAGCGCCAGCGCGGAGAACGCGTCGTCGTCAATGGCCGCCCCGATGTTGTAGGTGCGCGCGCGCCGGGCGGCGCGCACCGCGGCCAGCACCGCCGCGCTCGCCCCGACTGCGCTCCAGAGCGCAACGAAGCCGGGGAGAAACAGCACCCGGTGGGCGCCCAGCATCGCCGTGGCCACGATTGCCGCCGTGACGGCGGCCATGCCCGCGACGACGCCGAACGACGCGAGCGCAGCGCGCCACTCGCTCCGTCTCGACAACCGCCGCACCGAAACCAACTCGCCGTTGATGAGATACGCGATCTCGATCGACTGGTTCTGCTTCACGGCTGACCTCGCGGCCGTAGCATAGCAGCCTCTACCAGGTGCGAGAGATCCGAGAAACGCGTGCAAAACATCTTTCGCACCCGCCTCGTCCCGGTCCCGATGCCGCTCTCGCCGTCCGGTGACGGCCTTGTAACGCCTCCCCGACGGAAAATTGGCTGGGAAACGACGTGTTCGATATTCGACAGCCGGCGCCCCGGTGCGTAACGCGCTTCGCGCCATCTATTTGTTTCGCACACAGTAACAAGTCATTTCAGGCATTTAGCGACGACGTGACAGTGGCATGACCCGTGCTAAAGAATGGGCCGACCTTCTGGGAGGAGGGTTCTCAATGGCTCAGGCCGTAACGCAAACGACACCGCTCAAGACTGTTGCTCCGGACACCGCCGTGGCCCCGACCCCGGCTCCAAACAGAGAGAAGGCACTGCAGATTCTCTCCAAGTCGATCTACAAGGAGCTGCGTGAGAACGGGTACGAACCGAAGCAGATCGTCGCGCTCGCGACGGAGATCATCAGCCTGGTGACGACGGACCTCAACCTGGACTAATTTTCTAGCTTTTCCGCACCTGTTCGAGCATTCTTCGCGCGCCCTGACCCGGGCGCGCTTTTTTTTGTCCGAGCGCCTCCGCGGTCGGAAGGCGCGCTGCCGACATGGGTATCAAGACGATCTCCGAGCTGGACATTGCAGGCCGACGGGTCTTCATCCGCGTCGACTTCAACGTCCCGCTGACCCCCGAGGGGAAGGTGTCGGACGACACCCGGATCCGCGAGAGCCTGCCGACCATCAAGCTGGCGATCGAGAAGGGGGCGCGCGTCGTCCTGGCCTCTCACCTCGGCCGGCCCAAGGGCAAGCCTGACAAGAAGTACAGCCTCGAGCCGGTGGCCGCGCGGCTGGCCGAGCTGACCGGCGAAGAGGTGGCGCTGACCGACGAGCCGGTGGGCGACGGCGCCCGCAAGGTGGTGAGCGACCTGCCGGCCAAGGCCATCGCCCTGCTCGAGAATCTGCGCTTCTCGCCCGGCGAGGAGGCCAACGACGAGGCGTTCTCGCGCGCCCTCGCCTCCTACGCCGACGTCTACGTGAACGACGCCTTCGGCACCGCGCACCGCGCGCACGCCTCGACGGCCGGCATCACCAAGTTCGTGGGCGACAAGGGGATGGGGCTGCTCATGGAGCGCGAGGTGAAGTTCCTCGGCAAGCTCCTGGGCGACGTCGAGCGTCCGTTCGTGGCGATCATCGGCGGCGCCAAGGTCTCCGACAAGATCGGCGTGCTGGACAACTTGCTCGGGCGCGTCGACCAGATCCTGATCGGCGGCGCGATGGCCAACACCTTCCTCAAGGCCAAGGGGGGACAGCTCGGGCGCTCGCTGGTCGAGGAGGACAAGCTGGCGCTGGCTCGCTCGTTCCTCAAGAAGGCCGAGGAGTCGAGCGTCGACGTCCTGTTGCCGCGCGACGTGGTCGCGGGCGCAGGCATCAAGGCCGAGTCCGGCCGGGTGGTGCAGGCGATGCTGGTGCCCGAAGACCTGGCGGCGCTGGACATCGGCCCCGAGACGGCGCGCGGCTTCGCCGACGCGATCGCCCGGGCCAAGACGATCTTCTGGAACGGCCCGATGGGCGTGTTCGAATCCGCGCCGTTCGCGAGCGGCACGCTGGCGGTGGCCAGGGCGGTCGCCGGGGCCGCCGGCGCGCTCTCGGTGGTCGGCGGCGGCGACTCGGTGGCGGCCGTCCAGCAGAGCGGCGTGGCCGACAAGATCACCCACATCTCGACGGGCGGCGGCGCCTCGCTCGAGTTCCTCGAGGGGAAGAAGCTCCCCGGCCTGGCCGCGCTCGAGAGTTAGCTGGAAGAAGGAGCTAGGGACAGCATGGCGCGCGCACGACGACCGTTTTTCTGCGGCAACTGGAAGCTCAATGGCTCGATCGCCGAGTCGCTGGCGCTCGCCACCGAGGTGCGCAACGGCGTGGCCTCGTTCAGGGAGGTGGACGTGGCGGTGGCGCCCAGCTTCACCGCCCTCTACGCGGTGGCCAAGCGCCTCGAGGACGGCCCGGTGACCGTCTCGGCGCAGGACTGCTTCTGGGACGAGAAGGGCGCGTTCACCGGCGAGGTGGCGCCCGCGCAGCTCGTCGACGTCGGCTGCAAGCACGTCATCGTGGGCCACTCCGAACGCCGGCAGCTGTTCGGCGAGCTGGACGCCGCCGTCAACCTCAAGGCGCGGGCCGCGCTGCGCGTCGGCCTCGAGCCGATCGTCTGCATCGGCGAGACGCTGGCCGAGCGCGACGCGGGCGAGACCCTCGGCCGGGTACAGACCCAGCTTGAGGCCGCCATCGCCGACATGGGCGACGACGAGCTGGCCCGGGTGGTGGTCGCCTACGAGCCGGTGTGGGCCATCGGGACCGGGCGCACGGCCACGCCGGCGCAGGCGCAGGAGGTGCATCGTTTCATTCGCACCCGCCTGGCGGCGCGCTCGGCGGCGCTGGCGCCGAAGCTGCGCATTCTGTACGGCGGCAGCGTCAAGGCCGACAACATCCGCGCGCTGATGGCCGAAGGGGACATCGACGGCGGGCTGGTCGGCGGCGCCTCGCTGTCGGCCGAATCGTTCGTTCGCATCGTGAAAGAGGGCTCTGCGGCATGATCACTTTTCTGACCGTCATCCACGTTCTGGTTTGTGTCTTCTTGATCCTGGTCGTGCTGCTGCAGGCCGGAAAAGGCGGCGGCATGGGGATCGCCTTCGGTGGCGGCGGCGGCAGCCAGACCGTGTTCGGCTCGTCGGGCGCCGGCAATTTCCTGACGCGGCTCACCTCGATCACCGCCTTCATCTTCCTCGTGACCTCGCTGGGCCTGGCGCACTTCTCCAGCCAGCAGGACTCGAGGCGCCTGCAGCGGCTGGCCGAGCAGAAGTCCGCCACCAAGAAGGCCGACGAAGATCGCGCCAACAAGCTGAAGGTCGAGCTCGAGAAGGCCCGCGAGACCGTCCAGAAGACGGCCGGCGGCGCCGCGGCGGGGACCACCCCGGCGCCGGCGACCTCGGAGACGCCTGCGCCCGCGCCCGCCAAGGCCGAGACCAAGCCAGCCAAGGCCGAGACCAAGCCAGCCAAGGCCGAGACCAAGCCAGCCAAGACCGACGACAGCGGTGCCGAGAAGGCCGCTCCGGCCGCGGCGGCGCCGCACAAGCGCAAGCACGTCGCGGCGCCGGCCGACGGCGAAGGCGCCAAGCCCGCCGAGAAGGCCGCGGAGCCGGCCCCGACGGCGCCAGCCCCCGCCGCGCAGTAAGCTCGGAGGCGGAGGCCATGCCGCTGCCGTTCATCAAGGCCGAGGGGACCGGGAACGACTTCGTCGTCGTCGATCTGCGCCCGGGGCAGCCGGCGGCGGCCGGGGCCGCCGCGCTACAGGACCCGGCCGTCGTGCGCGACCTCTGCGATCGCCACTTCGGGGTCGGCGCCGACGGCGTGCTGGCCATCCTCCCCAGCGCGCTCGGGGACGCGCGGATGCGCGTGCTCAACGCCGACGGCAGCGAGGCCGAGATGTGCGGCAACGGCCTGCGCTGCGTGGCCAAGGTCCTCTACGAGTCGGACCCCTCGCTGCGCCGCCCGACGCTGAAGGTCGAGACCGGCGCCGGCGTGCTCACCTGCACGCTCGACGTCGAGGCGGGCGCCGTCCGCAGCGTGACCGAGGAGATGGGGCGGCCACGCCTCACCCGTTCGGAGATCCCGCTCGCGCCGGGCGGCGAGGCCCGTGCGCTGCGGGAGACCATCCGCGCCCGCGATCGCGATTTTCGCTACACCGCCGTCTCGATGGGAAACCCGCACGCGGTCATCTTCGTCGACGGCGACGAGGACCTGCGCGCGCTGGCGACCACCTACGGCCCGGTGCTCGAGGTGGCCGAGCACTTTCCCCGCCGCACCAACGTCGAGTTCGCCCGCGTGCGCGGCAAGGAGATCGATCTGGTGGTCTGGGAGCGCGGAAGCGGCCTCACCCTGGCCTGCGGCACGGGCGCCTGCGCGACCGTCGTCGCCGCCTGCCTCGAGGAGCGGCTGACGCCGGGCGCCGACACCGGGGTCCACCTCCCGGGCGGCACGCTCGCCATCACCGTGGCGCCCGACTACTCCGGCGTCCGGCTGCGCGGCCCGGCGCGGATCGCGTTCCAGGGGACGCTCGACGACGCGCAGCTCTCGCCGTCGCACTGACGCGCGACGCGCGGCCCGCTTCGCGGTAACCTGCTGCCGAGGAGCAACGAGAGCATGTCAGAACGCATCGCCGTCATCGGACTCGGATACGTCGGACTTCCCGTGGCGCTGGCCTTCGCGCGCAAGTTCCCCGGGACGATCGGGTTCGACGTCAACAAGGAGAAGGTCGACGAGCTCCGTCGCGGGTTCGATCGCAATCAGGAGGTCGGCAAGAGCGAGCTCGAGGGTTCGTCCCTGAACATCACCAGCGAGATCGCCGATCTCAAGGGGGTGACCTTCTTCGTGGTGGCGGTCCCGACGCCGGTCGACCACAACAACGTCCCCGACCTGACCCCGGTGGTGCGCGCCTCGGAGACCGTCGGCAAGGCGCTTTCCAAGGGCGCCGTGGTGGTCTACGAATCGACCGTCTACCCGGGCGTCACCGAGGACGTCTGCGGGCCGATCCTGGCCAAGCTGTCGGGCCTCTCCCGCAAGGACTTCAAGCTCGGTTACTCGCCCGAGCGGATCAACCCGGGCGACAAGGAGCACACGCTCGAGCGGATCGTGAAGGTCGTCTCGGGCGAGGACGCCGCCACGCTCGACCGCGTGGCCGCCGCCTACGGCGGGATCATCGAGGCGGGGGTGCACCGCGCGTCGTCCATCAAGGTGGCCGAGGCCGCCAAGGTCATCGAGAACACCCAGCGCGACCTGAACATCGCGCTGATGAACGAGCTGGCCATCATCTTCGAGCGGATGAACATCCGCACCGCCGACGTGCTGGAGGCCGCGGGGACGAAGTGGAACTTCCTCAAGTTCCGCCCCGGGCTGGTCGGCGGCCACTGCATCGGCGTCGACCCGTACTACCTGACGATGAAGGCGCAGCAGCTCGGCTATCAGCCCGAGGTGATCCTCGCCGGCCGCCGCATCAACAACAACGTCGGCCCCTACGTGGCCCGTCGGCTGGTGAAGATGCTGATCCAGCAGGGGTTCCCGGTGAAGGGGGCGCGGATCGGCGTGCTGGGGCTGACCTTCAAGGAAGACTGCAACGATCTGCGCAACAGCAAGGTCCCCGACATCCTGGCCGAGCTGCGCGAGTTCGGGATCGACGCCCTCATCCACGACAGCCGCGGCAACCCCGCCGAGGCCAAGCATGAGTACGGGGTGACGCTGAGCCACCTCGACGACTACAAGAACCTCGACGGCCTCATCGTCGCCGTGAGCCACAAGGAGTACGTCCAGCTCGGGCAGGCGAAGCTGATGGGGATGGTGCGCGACAACGGCTGCTTCATCGACGTCAAGAGCGCCTTCGTCCCCTCGGCCGTCGAGCGCGGCATCCAGTACTGGAGCCTCTAGGCGGCGCGCCGCGGCGGCTCACTGGCGGCGCAGCGCGAGCGACGTCGCCGCCAGCGTCTCGCGCAGCGCGGTGGCCGCGATGGCGGCCACCAGCGGCGTGGGGATCTCCTCGCACACGACCGCCCGCGGCGGATCCATCTCCAGCAGGCACCACCCGAGGGTCTCGCTCCCCAGGCAGAGCGGCTGCACCATCAGCGTGTGGCGCCGCGCCGGCCGGAACGCCTCGGGGAGGAGCAGGCCGGCCCGGAAGGCCACGCCCCCCTCGAACGTGCGCAGCCCGCGCTCGCAATCCCAGGCGATGACCAGGCGGGCCTCGCCGTCGCTCTCCACCGGCTGCCCCGAGCCGTGCACGACGACCGCGGCGCTCGAGACGCGCAGCTTCGGCAGGTGCAAGGCCAGCGCGCGCCCGATCGCGGCCCGGTCGAGCGAGGCCAGCACGTCGCGCGCCATCTCGCCCAGCGCGCGGAACGTCTCCTCCGCCTCGAGGCGCCGGCGCCCCTGGACCCGCTCGGCGTGATCGCCGATGAGGAGGTGCGCCCGCTCGAACAGCGACTCGGCCAGCACCAGCTTGGTCTTCTCCTGGCCGAGATCCCGCACCGCCTCGCGCCGCAGCGCCGCCACCGGCTGGTGCCAGGTGCTCACGTTGCCCACCTCGGCCGCCTTGCGGACGATGGTGTCGACGGTGGCCAGGAAACGGACCCCCTTCCCCGCCTCGAGATCGCTCCGCAGGGACGACGCCATCTGCTGCGGCCAGTCGGTGGGTAGCGAGGGGTCCTGCGCCGGTCCGCTGGCGGCGGTGGCGGCCGCCCACAGCTTGGTGTCGTGCCAGCGCGGCGCCGCGCGCGCGCCCGGATCGAACGCCCGCCGTTCGCCGCGGAAGCAGCCGCAGGACTGCCGAATCTGGGGCAGCGTCTGCAGCACCCGGTCGCCGATCTCCGCCTCGCCGGACGCCACCGCCACCACCGCCCGCACGGCCTCGACGCCGAGCTGGCGCGGGACCTGCCGGACGGTGGTCAAGGGCGGCGCCGCGAAGCGGGCCTCGTCGACGTCGTCGAACCCCACCACCGAGACGTCCTCGGGGACGCTGAGGCCGCGCACCCCGAGCGCCTCGATGGCGCCCAGCGCCATCCAGTCGTTGGCGGCCACGATGGCGTCGCAGCCGCGGCCGCGGTCGAACAGCGCGGACACCGCCCGCAGGCCGGACGGACGCTCGAAGTCGCCGGGGACCAGCAGCCCCTGGTCGAACGCCAGCCCGCAGTCGCGGTGCGCCAGGCGGTACCCCATGAAGCGCCGTTCGGCCTCCCGGCCGTGGCCCGCGATGAAGGCGATCCGCTTGCGGCCGTGCACCTCGATGAGGTGCCGGGTCAGGGCCCGGACGCCGGCCGAGTTGTCCACCGTGACGCTGGGGAAGCCCGGCTCGCGCGCGCCGATCGTCAGGACCGGCATGGGGTGCAGGCGCTCGAGCAGCCCGCGCACCCCCGGATCGCCGTCGTCGGCGGCCAGCGTCCCGCTGACGATGATGGCGGCGTCCAGATCCACCGCGCTGGGGAGCGCGTAGACGAAGTTACGCGGGTCGGCGACCGCGATGTTGCCGCCGGCCAGGCAGAGGAGGTTCACACCGCGGGCGCGGCACTCCTGGTGAACCCCGCCGATGATCTCGTCCTGATAGGCATAGCTGCTCCCTCGAAGGAACAGTCCGAGCCGGGGTGTGGGCATGGGCATGGGTCGGCGGGCAGCCCCGCCGCGCCACGCCGACGGTCCCCCCGCCAGGCGTCATCGGTCGCTCGCGGGCTCGCCTTGAGCCGGCGTGTAGAGCGGGATCGGCTCGCTCTTGCCGCGGATGCTCATGGGCGCCAGCGCCCGGAAGAGGTGCCGGGGCGCGCGGTCGCGCGTCTCCTGCGAAGCGAGGATGGGCGCCCCGGCCGCCTTGGTCAGGCCCTCGATTCGCGAGGCGACGTTGACGGTGTCGCCGATGGCCGTGTAGTCCAGGCGGTGGAGCGGTGAGCCGATGTCGCCCACCACCGCCACGCCGGTGTGCAGGCCGACGCCGATCTTGAGGGGGCCGGCGCCGCGCGCGGCCCGGACGGCGTTGAGCGCCTCCAGCTCGGCCACCATCGCCAGCGCGCAGTCGACGGCGTGCGCGGCGTGGTCGGGGTCGGCGATCGGCGCGCCGAAGTAGGCCATGATCCCGTCGCCGATGAACTTGTCGAGCGTGCCGCCGTACTGGAACACCTTCTCGACCATGCGGCCGTAGTACTCGTTCAGCATCTGGACCACCTGGCCCGGCGCCAGCGCCGCCGAGGTGGCGGTGAAGTCGCGAATGTCCGAAAACAGCACGGTCAGCTCCTGGGCCTCGGGCCCGGCTTGCCCCTCGACGGCCTCCTGCAGGCGAGCCGCCACCGACGGCGAGAAGTAGCGCCCCAGCCGCTCGCGCTTGCGCTGCTCCTCGGCCACGTGCCCCACCAGCGCCCGCACCCGCGCCACCAAGTGGGCCGCGATCGCCGCCGCGCACCCCAGCACGACGATCGACGCCCCCCAGGCGCCCGGCCGGATGCCGGCCTGGGCCTGCAGCAGCACCTCGCCGACGGCGGAGGCCGCGGCCACCAGCGTCGTCTGCCGCCGACTGAGCGACAGCGTCGACAACAGGACCAGCAGGACGAAGATCCCCAGCGAGAACCCCGCGACGCCTCCCGGCGAAGGCGAGACCGGGATCGACAGCGATTGGGCGACGAAGACCACCGGGACGTCGAGGAGCGCGACGCTGAACCCGGCCCAGCTCGCCGCGCGGTCCGAGACGTGCACGGCCACGGCCAGCAGCGCCGCGCCCAGCGCGTAGACGATGACCAGCGGCACCATCACGACCCAGTCGGCCTGGCCCGCCCGGAAGGTGAGCGCCAGGATCAGCGCGACGATGGCGGCCACGCCCCCGAGGCGCACGCGGGTCAACATCCGCCCCGCTCGGGCCCGCTGGCGCTCGAGGGCGGCCGCCAACTCCGGCGCCACCTTCATCGTCGCGGCGACGGGCGCGCTCACCGTTCGATTATCGCCCCGCCCCGGCCGAGACGCTAGAAGAGCGACCCCTGCGGCCCGCCGCGGCTGGGCGGCGGTACGCCCAGGTGATCGTAGGCGCGCTTGGTGATCTGGCGGCCGCGCGGGGTGCGGATGAGGAAGCCCTCCTGGATCAGGTAGGGCTCGTACACGAACTCCAGCGTGTCGCGATCCTCGGCCAGCGAGGCGGCCAGCGAGTCGATGCCGACCGGGCCGCCGTCGAAGCGCTTGACGATCGTGCTCAGGATCCTGCGGTCGCCGGCGTCGAGGCCGGCGGCATCCACTTCCAGGCGTCCGAGCGCGTACTCGGCCACCTCGCGCGTGACCCGGCCGTCGCCGCGCACGTCGGCGAAGTCGCGGATCCGGCGCAGCAGGCGGTTGGCGATGCGGGGCGTGCCGCGCGCGCGGCGGCCGATCTCCTCGGCGCCCGCGTCGTCGATGGGGATGTCGAGCAGCCGCGCCGAGCGCTTCACGATCGTCGTCAGCTCGTCGGGCGTGTAGAAGGCGAACGTCTCGACGATGCCGAAGCGCGACAGCAGCGGCGAGCCGATCTGCCCGGTGCGCGTCGTCGCCCCCACCAGGGTGAACCGCTTGAGCGGCAAGGTGATGGCCCCCGCCCCCGCCCCGGTCCCGGTGATGAACTCGATCCGGAAGTCCTCCATCGCCGGGTAGAGGCTCTCCTCCACCACCGGCTGCAGGCGATGGATCTCGTCGATGAAGAGCACGTCGCCCCGCTCGAGCGAGCTGAGGATGCCGGCCAGGTCGCTCTTGCGTTCGAGCGCCGGCCCCGACGTCACATGGACCTCGGTCCCCATTTCCCGCGCGAGGAGAAAGGCCAGCGTCGTCTTTCCCAGCCCGGGCGGCCCGGACAGCAGGACGTGGTCCAGCGCGTCGCCGCGCTTGCGCGCCGCCTGGACGTAGACGGCCAGGTTGTCGGCGACCTTCTTCTGGCCGACGAACTCGGCGAAGTTGCGCGGCCGCAGCGCCGCGTCGTCGTCGGCCTCCGGCCCGCGCGCCGTAGCGTCCGAGAGACGCGTCTCCCCGGCCTGCTCGTCCTCGTGCTTCTTGCGCGCCATCGCCGCTACTTTCGCTTGAGGGCCGCCAGCGCGTCGCGGAGCAGCTCCGCCACCGGCCGCGACGGATCGAGCGCCTCGATCACCGGCTCGATCTCCGCGGGCTTGTACTCCAGCTGGATGAGCGCACCGTACACGTCACCGAGGGCGCCGCTCGGCCGTGCGCTCGGCGCCGCGACCGGCGCGGGCGCCACGCCTTTTCCGGCGGGCAGGTCGAGGATCTTCTCGCGCAGCTCGAGCGCCAGCCGCTCGGCGGTCTTGCGCCCCACCCCCTTGACCTGCGTGAGCCGCCCGACGTCGCCCGTGGCGATGGCCCGCACCAGCTCGTCGGCCGCGATGCCGGCGAGAATGGCCAGCCCCACGCGCGGCCCGACCCCCTGGACGCTGATCAGCGTCTCGAACAGCGCCCGCTCGCTGACCTCGGTGAACCCGTAGAGACGCAAGGGCTCGTCCTTCACGAAGTGCGCGTGAACCCAGAGCTGCGCCTCGGCGCCGGCGCCCGCCACCGACAGCGCGGCCGCCGCCCTGGCGCTGACCAGCACCTGGTATCCGACGCCGGCCACGTCGATGACGGCCGCCTCGCCGTCCGTCTCCAGGATCTTGCCGCGCAGGAAGGCGATCATCGACCGACCCGGCGCAGGACCGGCAAGCTCCGCGCGTGGCAGATGGCGATGGCCAGCGCGTCGGCCGCGTCGGGCTCCGGCGTGCGGCGCAGCGAGAGGAGCGCCCGCACCAGGAAGCCGATTTGCTCCTTGCTCGCGCGCCCGTGCCCGACCACCGCCTTCTTCACGGTCGCCGGCGGGTAGCCGGTCACGGTCAGGCCGTGCTCGGAGGCGACGAACAGCGCCACGCCGCGCGCCTCGCCCAGCGCCAGCGTCGACTGCACGTTGACGCCGTAGAACGCCTCCTCCATGGCGACGACATCGGGGCGCACCTCGGCGATGAGCTCGCGCAGGCCGCGCCCGATCTCGCCCAGGCGCTCGGCCCGCCTGTCGCGCGCCGGCGCCGAGATGACGCCGCACTCGACGTAGCCGATGGCGGCGCCCGCGGCCGCGCACTCGACGACGCCGTACCCGAGCCGCAGCGTTCCGGGGTCGATGCCGAGGATGCGGACCGCTGCACGGGCGGACGCCCGCGGCGAGCCCCTTCCCAGCACCGAATGCGCGCTCAGCCGACGCTCTCCAGCACGGACTCGTCGACGTCCATGTTCGAGTAGACGTTCTGCACGTCGTCGTTGTCTTCCAGCGCGGCGACCAGCTTGACCGCGCTCTCGGCCTCCTTGCCGACCAGCTTCTTGACGTCCTGCGGGACCATGGTCACCTCGGCCGACAGCGGCTCGGGCAGCCCGCCCTTCTTCAGCCCGTCGCGCACCCCCTCGAAGCTCTTGGGGTCGGTGACGACGATCAGCGACTCGCCCTCGCTCTTCACGTCGTCGGCGCCCAGCTCGATCGCCAGCTCGGTGACCTTGTCTTCATTGACGGACGCCGCCTCGTAGACGACCAGTCCCTGCTTCTTGAACATGTAGCCGACCGAGCCCGAGGCGCCCAGGTTGCCGCCGTGGCGGGTGATGATGCTGCGCACCTCGCCCGCCGTCCGGTTGCGGTTGTCGGTCATGATCTCGACCAGCACCGCGACGCCGCCAGGGCCGAACACCTCGTAGTTGAACTCCTCGTAGGTGACGCCCTCCAGGTCGCCGGTCCCCTTCTTGATGGCCCGATCGATGGTGTCGTTCGGCATGTTCTGGGCGCGCGCCTTGTCGACCGCCGTGCGCAAGCGCGGGTTCCCGTTCAGATCGCCGCCCCCCACCCGCGCCGAGACCGTCAGCTCCTTGATGAGCTTGGTCCACATCTTCGACTTCTTGGAGTCAGAAGCCTCTTTCTTGTGCTTGATCTTGGTCCACCGATTGTGACCCGACATGGCGCCTATCATAGTCACGGGGGCCGCGCCGGCCGCCAACTTTTTCGCCCTGTTTCGCCCCTATCGGGGCCAGGGCGACCCGGGTGGACCGAAGCGGGTTTCGGGCGGAAAAACCAGGCCGAACTCCCCCGCCAGGACCGCCAGCAGCGACTCGGGCGAGCCGACCGGACGGGTCTCGGCGACGCCGTCGCGGCCGCGTGACTTGAGCTCGCCGTTGACCAGGGTCAGACGCCGCCCCCCAGGTGCCGCGCGGGCCACGATGAGACGCGAGCGGAAGTGCGACCCGGGATG
>Ga0070734_10004579_pt1 | contig 12971 bp, 7 predicted proteins | sample Coa_R1_8_FD_66444 | JGI IMG/M metagenome (GOLD analysis project Ga0070734, IMG submission 66444) | Surface soil microbial communities from Centralia Pennsylvania, which are recovering from an underground coalmine fire - Coalmine... | ecosystem: Environmental > Terrestrial > Soil > Unclassified ...
TCCCATTTGCCGGCCGCGACGTAGCCAGCATCGACCCCGGCTTCGTCGCGCACGTAACCCATGGCGATGGCGCGGCCCAGGTGGTGGCCGTAATTGGCCGAGCTGGTATTGCCGACGAGCTTGCCGTCCCGATAGATCGGTTCGTTGTGGTAGAGCAGCGGCTCTGGATCCTCGAGGGCGAATTGAAGCAGGCGCTTCGTCAGCTTCTTCTGCTCTCTCTGGCGCAACAGCGCCTCGCGCCCGATGAAGTCGGCATTCTTGTCGAAGGCCACGGCGAATCCCAGGCCCGCTTCCAGCGGCGTATCCTCGTCGGTGATGTCGTGGCCCCAGTGGCGATAGGCCTTCTCGATGCGCAGGGAATCCATGGCATGCATGCCGCCGAGCTTCAGGCCATGCTCGGCGCCCTTGGCCATGAGACTGTCGAAGACACCGACGGCGTAATCGCTCGGCACGTACAGCTCCCAGCCGAGTTCGCCCATGTAGCTGATCCGTGTCGCGCGCAAGGCGACGTTGCCCAGCACAATCTCCTTGGAAGCGCCGAAGGGAAAACCTTCGTTTCCGAGATCGCTTTCGGTCAGCGGTTGGAGCAGCGCGCGGCTCGCCGGTCCCATCACTCCCAGCACCGCGTAGGCATTGGTCACGTCGTCGACCGTGACCCGTGCATCGGCGCCGAGGCCCCGTTTCAGCCAGTGAAGGTCGCGCCCCGCGGTCGCCGCCGCGGTCACCACCATATAGGCGTCTTCGGCCAGGCGGGTGACGGTGAGATCGGCCTCGATTCCGCCCCGCTGGTTGAGCCACTGGGTGTAAATGGCGCGGCCCGGCGCCACCGCCATATCGGCGGCGGCGATGCGCTGCAGCTCGCGTTCGGCATCGGGTCCGCGGACCAGGAACTTGGCGAAGGTCGATTGGTCGAATAGCCCGACCCGCTCGCGCGTCGCCTTCACTTCCTCCGCCGCGTAGGGGAACCAGTTCTGGCGCCTGAAGCTGTACTGGTATTTCGGTGCGACGCCCTCGGGGGCGAACCAGTTGGCCCGCTCCCAACCGGCGACCTCGCCGAAGCAGGCGCCATTCTCCTTCAGTCGCATATAGAGCGGCGTCAGCCGGATTCCGCGCGCCGTCTCGTACTGGCGATAGGGCCAATGCATGGCGTAGAGCAGGCCCAAGGCCTCCGAGACGCGATCGTAGAGATACGTCTTTCGGTTCTGATGCGGCGCCATGCGCCGGATGTCCACATCCCACAGATCGAAGGGCGGATGGCCGCCGACGATCCATTCGGCCAGCGCCATGCCCGCACCACCGGCGGACTGGATGCCGATGGAATTGAAGCCGGCGGCGACGTAGAAATTCTTCAGCTCCGGCGCCTCGCCCAGCAGATAGCGCTGGTCGGGTGAGAAGCTCTCGGGCCCGTTGAAGAACTTGCGGATGCCCGCCTGCTCGAGCTTCGGCACCCGGTGGATGGCACCCTCGAGGATCGGCTGGAAATGCTCGAAGTCCTCGGGCAACTCGTCGAAGCAGAAGTCTTCCGGGATGCCGTTCATGCCCCAGGGCTTGGCCTTGGGCTCGAAGGCGCCGATGAGGAGCTTGCCGGCGTCCTCCTTGTAGTAGGCACAGGCGTCCATGTCGCGCATTACAGGCAGATTGCTCGGCAGATCCATGGGCTCGGTGACGACGTAGAAATGCTCGGCCGCGTGGAGCGGTACCGCGACGCCGGCCATGAGCCCGATCTCCCGCGCCCACATCCCGCCGCAGTTGACCACCGTCTGCGCCTTGACGTCGCCCTCGGCCGTGCGCACGCCGGTGGCGCGGCCGTCCTTGGTCAGGATTCCGGTGACTTTGCAGTCCTCGAGGATCTTGACGCCGCCCAGGCGCGCGCCTTTGGCCAGCGCCATGGCGGTATCGGCCGGGTTGGTCTGGCCGTCCCGGGGAAAGAAGATGGCGCCCACCATGTCATCGATGTTGAGCAGCGGCCATTTGTCCTGCGCCTGCCGGGGCGTGATTTCCTCCGCCTCGACGCCGAAGGCCCGGCCCATGGAGGCGCCGCGCCGGAGTTCGTCCCAACGCTCGGGATTGCTGGCGATGGAGATGCTGCCGTTCTGCTTCAGGCCCGTCGCCTGTCCGGTCTCCTTTTCGAGTCGGGTGTAGAGTTCCAGGCTGTGCTGGGCGAGCCTGGTGAGATTGGCGCTGTACAGCATGGCGCGCACCAGCCCCGCGGCATGCCAGGTGGTGCCGGACGTGAGCTTCTTGCGCTCCAGCAGCAGCACGTCCTTCTTGCCGAGTTTCGCCAGATGATAGGCGACGGAGCAGCCGATGATGCCGCCGCCGATGATGACCACCTCGGCATGGGAAGGAAGCCTGCTCATGATGTTCTATATCTCCCGGGACTCGCGCGGCGCCGCGATGCAAGCGCGCCGGCCGTCATGTTGCAGACCGCCCCGCATCCTGGCAAGGCGAGACGCCGGTTTCACCTCAGGGTTTCTCGCCCCGCGCCAGCCGCGCCTCGATGTCTTCGACGCAGGGCATGATGTCGGCGATGCTGTCGACCACATAGTGGGCGCCTGCCTGGCGCAGCCGCCTGACGGCACCCTCGCGCAGCCGCGCCTGTTCCGCCTTGGCAAGCTTCTTCCAGGCCTTGAGGGGCAGCCCCACTTCGTTGCCGCTGACGGCAAGCCCGATGGTCCACATGCCCGCATTGAGTCCTTCCTCGACCCCCGGGCAGGTGTCGTCGATCTTGACGCAGGCCTCGACCGGCGAGACCCCGAGGTTGATGACGTTCTGCAGGCACATGTAGGGATAGGGACGGCCCGCCGGCACTTCCGAGGCGCAGACCGTGGAATCGGGCTCATAGCCCTGCTTGGCCGCATCGCGCAGGTTGATCTTCATCATCTCGGTCGTATAGCCGGTGGTGGTGCCAATCTTGCAGCCACGCTTGCGCAAGGCCTTCACCTGGTCCAGCGCCCCGGGGATCATGGCCGAATAGTCCGACAGGCATTTCAGCTGCAACGGCACTGCGTCGGCATAGATCCTGTCGACGTCGCCCTCGTTCGGCGCCTTGCCATGCTTCGCGATCCAGCGCTGGCTCACCGAATCGAGCTGCAGGACGCGCTGGACATGCACGCGCTTATGAACGCCCATGGGCGCGCGGGCCTCTTCCATGGTGATGGGCACGCCGTGGCGCTTGAACACCTCGACGAAAACGACGGCGGGCGCAATGCAGCCGAAATCCATCACGGTGCCGGCCCAATCCAGAATGGCGGCCTGGATCTTGCCACGGTAGCTGCGATGGTAATTGAAGGTCATGTCATGCTCCGTCGATGATTGAAGCGGCCGGGGTCGTTCCCCGGCCAGGGGTCGGCAAGGCGTTTGCTCGGATCTGCCGCAGAATGATTGCTAGGGCACAGCTCACGCGCCCGCCGCGCGCTTGCGCGGGCTGCCGCTGGCGACGCCCATCTCCCCCATGACGACCTCCACCGCCGCGAGGGCCCCTTGCATCTCGGCCGTGCCCAGCCGCCCGATGCAGCCGATGCGGAAGCTGTCGGCGACGGTCAGCTTGCCCGGGTAGATGACGAAGCCGCGCTCGCGCAGCCCGTCGTAAAAGGTCTCGAAGACGAATTTCGGATCGGCCGGCATGTGGAACGTGACGATGATCGGCGCCTGGAGGCGATCGGGCAGCAGGGTTTCGAAACCCAGCCGGCGCATGCCCTCGATGAGAATCCGGCAGTTTTCGCGATAGCGCCGGCCGCGGCCGGCGATGCCGCCTTCGGCCTCATGCTCCTTCAGCGCCTGGTCGAAGGCGACGATGCAATGAATCGGCGGGGTGAAGCGCCATTGGCCGGTTTTCTCCATCGCCTGCCACTGGTCGAACAGGTCGAGGGCCAGAGACGGCGAGTTGCCTTTGGTGGCGGCCAGCGCCTCCTCCCGGCAGATGACGAAGCCCAGGCCCGGCACGCCTTCCAGGCATTTGTTCGAGGAGGCGGCAAGCGCGTCGAAGGGGATCTCCCGCGCATCGACGGCAATGGCGCCGAACGCGCTCATGGCATCGACCAGCAGGCGCCGGCCGGCCTTGGCGACGACGGCCCCGATTTCGGCCAGCGGGTTGAGAATGCCCGAAGTGGTTTCGCAATGGACGACGGCGACATGGCCGATGGCCGGATCTTCCGCCAGGGCCTTCGCCACTACGGCCGGATCGACGGGCCGGTCCTCGGCCCATTCCAGAACCTTGTAGTTCCGGCGGTAGTAGTCGCAGATCCGCGCCATGCGCTTGCCATAGGAGCCATTGATCAGGAGCAGCAGCCGGCCGTTCGGCGGCACGAAGTTCCCCAGCATGGCCTCGACGGCGAAGGTGCCGCTGCCCTGAAGCGGTACCGCGACATGGCTGCCGACGGCGCCCGCCAGCTCCACCACGCGCTCGCGCATATGCCGGTTGATGGCGATGAAGGCGCGGTCGCGCGAACCCCAGTCGTGGAGCATGGCCTCTTTCACGGTGGCCGAGGTGGTCAGCGGGCCGGGGGTCAGAAGCCAGGGGTCGCGGTTCGGCATCGCAGTCTCCTTTTCGATCGGCACCGGCTCGCGTTGGCGCCGGTGGTTTCGACTTGCCTATTTGGCCCCGGGCCCTACCATACGTCCAATCACTAGTTTCTATATTTCATATAGATGGAATCTATGAATCATGCCCAGCTTCGCGCCTTCCATGCGGTCGCCAGCGAGGGCGGCTTCACCAGGGCGGCCCAGCAGCTCCACGTCACCCAGCCTACCCTGTCCGGCCAGGTGAAGGCGCTGGAGGCCCGCTACGGCGTGCGGCTGTTCGACCGACGCGGACGCCGGGTAGCGCCGACGGAACTGGGGCGCGAGCTTCTCGACCTGACCCGACGGCTCTTCAGCCTGGAGGCCGAAGCCGAGCATCTCCTCTCGGCGGCAAAAGGCCTGACGCGCGGCAGTCTCAGGGTCGGCGCCGACGCGCCCTATCATGTGACAGCGGCGCTGGCGGCCTTCACCGGGCGCTATCCCGGTATTCGCGTGTCTCTGACCGTAGGCAATTCGGTCGAACTCGCCCATGCCCTGCTGGATCATCATCTCGATGTCGCCGTGCTGGCCGATCCGGCCGGCGACCCGCGCTATTTTGCCCGGCCGCTCCGCCGGGACCGGATGGTTGCCTTCGTGCCCAAGACCCATCCATTGGCACGCCGCCGGCGCCTCGATCTCGCCGACATCGCCGGCCTCAGGCTGGTGCTGCGCGAGCAAGGCTCGACCACCCGGCGGATCTTCGAAACCGCCGTAGCGCGGCGCGGACTCGCCTTGGCCGAGGTGCTGGACATGAACAGCCGTGAAGCCGTGCGGGAAGCGGTGGCGGCCGGGCTCGGCATCGGCGTCGTCTCCGAGAGCGAGTTCGGCAGCGACCCGAGGCTGGCAGCCGTCGAGCTGACGGGCGAGGATCTGGCCATGACCGAGTACGCGGTCTGCCTTGCCGAGCGTAAGGACCTGCGCCTGGTGAAGACTTTTTTCGATTTGCTGGAGCCGCAGATCGGCGCCCGGCCACAGCGCTCGAAGCGCTGACCCATCACGCCCCGGCGTCGAACCCCATCACGCCCCGGCGTCGAACGACGACTCAGTTCATCCGTGAGCCGCCGTCCCGTCGCCGGGCCGCGGACGATGCCGCTGCCCGGAACCGGTGCAAGCGGCCAGCCAACCCTGCCGGCAGCGAGCTACGTCCGGGTGACCGCAGCGAGAAGTTTCGATGACGAACCCGACCTTCGATGGCCTCAGGCCTCGTAGCTTTCAGCGAACGCGTCCAGGAGTCGGACGCCGAAGCCCGTGGCGCCCTTGGGCTGCGTCGGCTTCTCCCTGGGTGCCATCATCCCCGTATAGGCGATGTCGAGATGGGCCCAGGGCGTGTCGCCGACGAAATGCTGCAGAAACTGGGCGCCATGGGAGGCGTCGGCCGCATCGCTGTCCGGCGCGATCTGGCGGACATCGGCGATGGCCGAGACAAGATTGGCGTCGTATTCCTTGCCGATCGGCAGCCGCCACAGCCGGTCGCCGGTCTCCCGGCCGGCGGCGATCAGCTTGCGCGCCAGGGCATCATTGTTGCACAGCATCCCGGCATAGAAATGTCCGAGCGCCGCGCCCACGGCATAGGTGAGCGTCGCCAGATCCACGATGGCCCTCGGCTTGAAGCGCCGCACGGTATAGGCAAGCGCGTCGGCCAGGATGACCCGGCCCTCGGCATCGGTGTTAATGATCTCGACCGTCTCGCCGGCAAGGGTCCGGATCACGTCGCCGGGACGATAGGCCGTGTCGGAGGCGAGGTTCTCAACGAGGGCCGCGATACCCACCGCCTCGATCGGCGCCTTGCGCAGTGCCAGCGCCTTGATCGCCCCGACCACGGCCGCGGCGCCCGCCATGTCGGTATTCATGGCCTCCATGCCCTCGGCCTTCTTGAGGTCGAGCCCCCCGGCATCGAAGCAGACGCCCTTGCCAACGAAGGCGACGGGCCCACGCCCCGGCTTGGCACCCCGCCCCTTCCAGCGCAGGATCAGGAGGCGTGGCCGCCGGGCGCTGCCTGCACCCACGGCGAGCAGCGCTTCCATCCCCAGGCGTTTCAGGGCGGCCTCATCCAGCACCTCGATCTTGACCCCGAGGGACGCGAGCTTGCGGGCCCGGCGCACGAACTCTTCCGGGCCCAGGAGATTGGCTGGCTCGTTTACCAGGCTCCGCGCCAGGCCGATCCCGTCGGCCACCGGTGCCAGTCGCGCGAAGGCGCGCTCGGCCGCCGCCGTTGCCTTGGCCGCCAGCACCAGTCTGCCCACCGGTTTCACGTCTTCCGGTCGCGGCCGGGTGCGCAGCTTCACAAACCGCTGTCCGCCCAGGATGGCGCCTAGCGCGACATGCGCGGCAAGCCCGCCCGGCAGGTCGAGCGCCGTACCGGCTTCGGCTTCTCCCAGTTGGGCGAGTGCGTTCTCGATCCGCCCGCCGATCTCCTCCGCCGCCGCCGGAGTCAGCGTCCGCGCCGTTCCCAACCCGACGAGCAGAATGCGGCGCTGAGGGATCCCGGCGGGAGCCACGATATCCAGCTTCTGATCCCGGGCACCGGTGAAGCGTCCCGCGGCCATGGCGCGCTTAAGCGTGCCCCCGAGTTGCTTGTCCCAGGCGGCTGCCGTGGGCGTGAGCCGGCGCCCTTCATGGGCACCGAGAACGAGGACCGGAATTTGCACCGGCAGTTTGGCAAGGATTTCGATTTGCACGCCCGATACTCCTAGGTTGGACGCGAACTATAGCCGATGCACGGCCCGGCCAAAGGCCGAAACCCGCGAGGCGCCGGCAAGACGGGACGCCTAGCCCAAGGCGCCGATGGCGTGAGAGATGCCGACGCCAGCCCGGCGGAGGAGTTCGTAGAGGCCGGCGGTCGGCTCGAATATCCGCGCGTGCTCCTGCTCATAGGATTGGGTCGCATCGCTCCGGTAGGTGGCGACCTCGCCGAAATCGGCGCCGGACCCCAGGTCGTCCACCTTGGGGAAAATCCGGCCGAGCCGGTCCAGGGAATCCTCGATGTCGAGATGCAGGATATTGCCGGTCAGCTCCGCCGAGGTCACGCCATGCTGGTCGCTGAATTCCGGAATATGCGCCGCCAGGCGATAGATCCGCTGGATGAGGGCGATCTTGATGGCGTGAAGCAGACGAAGGTTGGCGCGCGCCTCGGCGCCCGGGCCCTGGATCAGCGCCTTGGCCGGCGGTGGGGTCGCCCGGCTTCCGGCAAGCCCGCGCTCGAGATCGAGATAGTCGCGCTCCAGCACCCGGAGGATGCGGACCAGCCGGCCGTGGCGATCGGCCGTTTCGAGGAATTCGGCCACCTTGAGCCGTTCGTCCGCGCCGGCGGCTTCGGCCACGTGGGCCGCTTCCCGGCGCCAGCCGGCGGGGTCGAGGGCGTCCACATAGGCCCGCAGCACGTCAGGATCGCTGTAGGCGGCGGCCCATTCGACCATGGCGAAGATCTGCCGAAAACGGGGCGAGGCGCGATAGAGCCTGGCGAAACGGTCGGGGTCCTTGCCCACCGCAAGCCCAGCACCCCCCAGGCTGTTGGCGAGGAAGCCCAGCTGTTGCAGGACGCCGTTGTGGGGAATGGCGCGCAGCTGGGTCGGATGGGAAAGGTCGACGTGGCGCGCGCTGCCGTCATGCTGGCGCTTCTGCGCCCGTGAACCCGAGGGATAGAGCATGTTGACGCCGTAGGCATCCAGCAGCGCGGCGAAATTGGGGTCGTTCATCATCCGCTCGTTGAACTGGCGCACGGTGATGAAGAATTCGGTGATGTAGTCGCCTTCCTCGTAGAACGGATCCTCGGCCGCCTCATGGGGGTCCTGGAGCGCGAATTCGGCGATGCGCGACAAGGTGGCAAACGCGATGGGGTCGCCGAGGAAATGGAGGAACCCGTCGCCGCCCTGGAAACTCACCTCCTGCTTCACTCGCAGGCCGGCCTCGGCGAAACGCCGGCGCGACATGGCCGAGGAGACATAGGCGAGGCGGTCGGCGAAGCCGGACGGATGGGCGCCGCGCCCGATCGATTCCCCGTGAGTGTCGAAGATCACCAGCTCCAGGTCGGCGAAACCCAGGCGCTGAAGCAGTTGGGTCAGGCGCTGGCGCAGCAGTTCCACCGTGGCGGACACGGTGGTCTGTCCCAGATGCCGGCCGGCGTCGGAGAAGCCCATCTGGATGCAAAGCCGCCCGCGGTCCCGCACATAGGCCGCGTAGTGGGGGTTCCCGAGGCAATCCTCGATCACCTTGATGCCGCGCTCGAAGGCCTTCGTGGTCTCGAACAGGGGCGAGATGTCGAGGCGCCCGGCGATCCCGAACAGCCGGGCAAAATAGAGAGCCGCCAGCAGGGTGAACGATGTCTCGCACTCGGCAATCAGGAATCGGATGGGAGTCGTCCCATCGACGTATTTCAGGATCTGCGCGCAGAGCATGAACAGGCGCTTGGCCGACGCGCGCTCGGCCAGGAGCGAGCCGAAATTGATCTCCACCGGCCGCACGCCATCGAGCAACCGGCCGACACCGGCGAGGTAGGAGCGCCGGTGGGCCGGGTCGTCGGGCGCCGCCTCCATGCCCACGGCCTTGCGGATCGCGTTGTGGATCTGGGTGGCGTTGAGCCGGACGTGGATATGGGCGAGGCCGAGGCCGTGGCAGGCCATCTCGGCCCGCAGCACGCAAAGCCGCCGGGCCTGCGCCGGGTCGTGGGTTCCGTCGAGCGCCCAGTCCAGAAGCGCGATGAGCTGGCCGGCCTCGGTCAATCGCCCGCCGCGGGTGGCATGGAGCTTGCGCGCTGCCGCCGCGAGGCGCCGGCGCGCCGCGTCCCCGCCTCCGCTGGCCGCCTTCAGGTCGGCGATCGCCGAGGCCGTGTCCTTCGCCGCCGAGGAAAGCCGACGGTCCAGCTCCGCCAGCGCTTCGCCCGCCGGCGCCTCGGGGCCGAGCGCGGCGATCGCCTGGTCGGTTTCCGCCCGGTAATGGGCGAGTTGCAAGGCCAGGAGCTCGAAGCGGCGAATCAGGCTGTCGCCCCAATGGATGTCCGAGCGCCCGTCCATGTCGAAGCCGACCCAGCTCGCGACCGTGATCAGGCGCGGGCGCAGCTTGGTCCAGTCCTCGGGATAGGCCGCCCGGGCGACATCCAGCACGATGCCGAGCAGGCGCCGGAGCGCCGCCTGGAGATGGCCGAGGGCCTCGACTGACAAAGCATGCTCGCTGGCAAGATCGATCCCGCGTGGCGGACGGTGCTCGGCCCGGCCGGCCTCGGCGATCAAACTGCGCCGCGCGGCGGGCGACAACGGATGCCCGGCCTCGTCGCAACCGGTGGCGAGCTGGGCGGCAACACGCATCAGTTCCGGCGCCAAGCCGAAGGTGGGATGCGCGGTCAGCACGATGCCGAAATGCTCGCGCTCCACCAACAGGCGAAACGCCTCGAAGCTTCGGCCGCGCGCAAGGCCAGTCAGCAGGCGTTCCATCCTGTCGGCGTTGGCGGCAGGATTGCATTCGCTCAAGCGCCGGCCGAGCCTATCGCAACGCTCCACGAAGGCGCTTACGACCAGGCGCTGGATCAGCTGTTCGAGGTCTCCCATGGCCAGCTCGCCGGCATCGATCCTGCGGCCGATGTCGAGGGCGAGGAGCTGGATGGGATTGGCATAGGGATCTTCCTCGGCATGGCGGGCGAACTCGGCCAGGCTCCGGGTGAAGGCGAGATGCCACTCGCCCTGCCCCCGGGCATTTTGCGACGCGAAACGGCAAAGCTCCGCCGCCAGCAGGATCGCAGGCTCCGCCTCGGCCAATTCCTCGCGCGCAGGTTCAGCCATGGCGCGCATTCTCCTCAGCCTCCAAGTCAGAGACCGAAGCTATGGAATGGGCCGGGCGACCGCAACGGCACAAATGCCGCGCCCGAGCTGGTGCGCGTCGTGAATCGGTCGCGAAGCGTCGCTTTCCCAAGAATTGCGCGCCGCCCACCCCGCGGAGCGGATGGACCCGGCCCGGCGCCAAAGTCTCTTGGCGCCAAAGTCTCTTAGCGCCAAAGTCTCTTGGCGCCTCTGGGCCCACTCTGCTATAACGCCGGCCTTCACCGATCCGGGGTAGCTCAGCGGTAGAGCAATCGGCTGTTAACCGATCGGTCCTCGGTTCGAATCCGAGCCCCGGAGCCACCACCCCGTCCAGGGGCACCCAGAGAAATCCAGAAACCAGCAGAAATGGCTTAGAAATAGGCCGTTTCCGTCTGGACACGTCCCTTTCGGTCCGGCATAATCCGCCGAGTATCCGTGGGTGAATTTGTGGGTGCAGGATGGCTAGGAAAATTCAGCGATTGACCGCGCTGGCGGTGGAGCGGGCGAAGCGGCCCGGCTGGTACGCCGATGGTGGTGGCTTGTATCTGCAGGTGACGCCGGAGGGCGGCAGGTCGTGGTCATTCCGTTTCATGTTGGACCGAAGGCCGCGCGAAATGGGCCTGGGGCCGCTGCAGGTCATCAACCTGTCGGAGGCCAGGGCGAAGGCGATGCAATGCCGGCGAATGCTGCTCGACGGGATCGATCCTATCGAGGCGCGCAAGGCGGAGCGCGAACGTGCAAGGCTGGAAGCGGCCAATTCGATCACATTCAAGGAATGCGCCGCGTCCTTCATCAAGGCTAACAAGGCGGGGTGGCGGACCGAAAAGCACGCCGACCTTTGGACGAACACCATGGCGACTTATGCCGAGCCCATCATCGGCGCCCTATCAGTACAAAGCATCGACACCGGCCTCGTCATGCGGGTCCTAGAACAGGAAGTCTGCAAGCAACCGGGAGGACCATCCGAGACTCTTTGGAGCGCCAAGCCCGAAACGGCCGGCCGCGTGCGCGGACGCATGGAGGCGATACTTGCCTGGGCGACAGTGCGTGGCTACCGCACCGGCGACAACCCGGCGCGGTGGCGAGGGCACCTCGACAAACTGCTGCCGCCCCAATCCAAGGTGGCGCAAGTCGAGCATCATGCCGCCCTCCCCTATGCCGAGATCGGCCCCTTCATGGCATCCCTACGGGCGCAAGAAGGCATTGCAGCGCGGGCGATGGAATTTGCGATCCTCACGGCTGGCAGGACGGGCGAGGTAATCGGAGCGCGGTGGAACGAGATCGACATAGACGCCGCGACATGGACTGTGCCGGCCGCGCGGATGAAGGGCCGGCGCGAACATCGGGTGCCACTGTCTGCCGCCGCGCTCGCCGTCGTCGAGGCGATGAAGATTGTCCGCCAAGGCGACTATCTGTTCCCGGGGCTGCCAGCAGACCGGCCCCTCAGCAACATGGCTATGCTGGCACTGCTCCGGCGCATGAAGCGGGACGACGTAACCGTCCATGGTTTCCGCTCCACGTTCCGCGATTGGGCGGCCGAGCAGACCGCTTTCCCCTCCGAGGTTGTCGAAATGGCGCTCGCGCACGTCGTGAATAACAAGGTCGAGGCCGCCTATCGGCGCGGCGATCTGTTCAACAAGCGGCGCAAGCTCATGGACGCATGGGCTGGCTACTCTGCGATCGTCAAGCCGACTGGCAACGTGGTTGCGATCCGCGCCGCCGAGTAGCAGCGCAACGCGAGCAGCATGGCGTCCTTTCTACGGCCATTCTCGTTGCCGGATCGACTGCCCCAGAATTCTATTGCAACGCTGAACCGACGATCTCATCATGCGGGACACGTAGCGGACCGGCGCCGCCCAAGCAGACAGCGTAAGCCGCCCGGATCAGAACGATGCAACCTCTCGAAACACCGGAATCACCGCCGTACCTGGCGATTACCGTAGCGCGCGCCACGGAACTGTCCGGCCTTTCCCGTTCGATGCTATACGAACGCATGCGTGATGGGGACATTGAACGGCTCAAAGTCGGGGCCAAGACCCTCATTTGGTACCCGTCGCTAGTCCGGTTCCTGGAGCGCCAGCGCGCGCCAGAACACGAGGTCCATGTCCAGGTTGGGAAAAACTAAAGCCGCCGGCACAGAGGCCGGCGGCTACTGACGGTTCTTGCTGTCGATTGTTCGTCGCGCCAACGCCGAACCTAATCAGCGAGAGCCCGTCAGGCAATATCTTCGGCTCCGGTTTCGGCTGGCGCCGTGGATCAAGGTGCCCGACATGGGCAGTCAATCAAGAGAGGATTGCTCGCGGCCGGCTATGCTGGCCGTCGGAGATCGTGTTCTCGACGTTGCCGATATCGAGGCGGAAGCGGCAGATGTAGTCACGCGGATAATTGGATTCTCGGATGGCAGTTACCAGCCTTGTCCGCTCGGTATCGAGGCAGTGGTTGGTGCCATCTATGACCTGCGAGGACGGCCCTTCGACATTCTCGCCTTGCCGTGCAGCGACGGCCGAATCTGGTATCGTCGGACGCTCCAGGCTGAAATATTGGGCGCGGCGTCGATCCCCCGTTCCTACCACGAATGCCGACCTGTGGTGCTGGTGCCGACACCGGCGGACTATGGCCATC
>Ga0070734_10004580_pt1 | contig 12967 bp, 5 predicted proteins | sample Coa_R1_8_FD_66444 | JGI IMG/M metagenome (GOLD analysis project Ga0070734, IMG submission 66444) | Surface soil microbial communities from Centralia Pennsylvania, which are recovering from an underground coalmine fire - Coalmine... | ecosystem: Environmental > Terrestrial > Soil > Unclassified ...
TCCGACCGCATGGTCGGCTCGGACCGGATTCCGATCCCCTCGCTGCTCGCCTGCGCCGCCGTGCATCATCATCTGATCCGCACGGGCCTGCGTACATCGGTCGGCCTCGTCGTCGAATCCGGCGAGCCGCGCGAGGTGCACCACTTCGCCTGCCTTGCCGGCTACGGCGCCGAGGCGATCAACCCCTATCTCGCCTTCGAGACCATCGTCGCGATGAAGGACCGCTTGCCGGTCTCGCTCGACGACTACGAGATCGTCAAGCGCTACATCAAGTCGATCGGCAAGGGGCTTTTGAAGGTGATGTCCAAGATGGGCATCTCCACCTATCAGTCCTATTGCGGCGCGCAGATCTTCGACGCCGTCGGCCTCAAGGCGGATTTCATCGCAAAATTCTTTGCCGGCACCCACACCCGCATCGAAGGCGTGGGCCTTGCCGAGATCGCGGAAGAATCCGTGCGCCGGCACGCCGATGCGTTCGGCGATGCGCTGGCCTACAAGACTGCGCTCGATGTCGGCGGCGAGTATGCCTACCGGACCCGCGGCGAGGACCACGCGTGGACCGCGGAGTCGGTCTCGAACCTGCAGCATGCGGTGCGTGGCAATTCGAGGGAGCGCTATCAGGCGTTTGCAAAGATCCTCAACGAGCAGTCCGAGCGGCTGGTGACCTTGCGCGGCCTGTTCCGGATCAGAAGCGCCGAGGACGAGAAGCGCAAGGCTATACCGCTCAACCAGGTCGAGCCGGCCAAGGAGATCGTCAAGCGCTTCGCCACCGGCGCGATGAGCTTTGGCTCGATCTCGCGCGAGGCGCACACCACGCTCGCGATTGCGATGAACCGGATCGGCGGCAAGTCCAACACCGGCGAGGGCGGCGAGGAAGCCGATCGCTTCAAGCCGCTGCCGAACGGCGATTCCATGCGCTCGGCGATCAAGCAGGTCGCCTCGGGCCGGTTCGGCGTGACGACGGAATATCTCGTCAACTCCGACATGATGCAGATCAAGATGGCGCAGGGCGCAAAGCCCGGCGAGGGCGGGCAATTGCCCGGCCACAAGGTCGACGCGACCATTGCCAAGGTACGGCATTCGACGCCGGGCGTCGGGCTCATTTCGCCGCCGCCGCATCACGACATCTATTCGATCGAGGACCTGGCGCAGCTCATCTACGACCTGAAGAACGTCAATCCGGAAGGCCTTGTTTCGGTGAAGCTCGTCTCGGAGGTCGGTGTCGGCACGGTCGCCGCGGGCGTGGCGAAGGCGCGCGCCGACCATGTCACCATCGCGGGCTTCGAGGGCGGCACGGGCGCCTCTCCGCTCACCTCGATCAAGCACGCCGGTTCGCCCTGGGAGATCGGCCTTGCCGAAACCCACCAGACGCTGGTCCGCGAAAAGCTGCGCAGCCGTATCTCGGTCCAGGTCGACGGAGGCTTCCGCACCGGACGCGACGTCGTGATCGGCGCGCTGCTCGGCGCCGACGAATTCGGCTTTGCCACCGCGCCCCTGATCGCGGCCGGCTGCATCATGATGCGCAAGTGCCATCTCAACACCTGTCCGGTCGGCGTCGCCACCCAGGACCCGGTGCTGCGCAAGCGCTTTACCGGTCAGCCCGAGCACGTGATCAACTACTTCTTCTTCGTCGCCGAAGAGGTGCGCGAGATCATGGCAAGTCTCGGCTACCGCAAGTTCAACGACATGATCGGACAGACCCAGATGCTCGACCAGACCAGGCTGGTCGCGCATTGGAAGGCCAAGGGACTGGACTTCTCAAAACTGTTCGTGCGGCAGAAGGAGGAAAAGGGTCAGAAGATCTATCACTCCGAGCCGCAGAACCATCACCTGGAAGCCGTGCTCGACCGCAAGCTGATCGAGCGCGCGAAGGCCTCGCTCGACCGCGGCGCGCCGGTCAAGATCGACATGGCGATCCACAACACCGATCGCTCGACCGGCGCGATGCTGTCCGGAAGGGTCGCTAGGATCTACGGCCATGCCGGGTTGCCGAACGACACCATCACGGTGAACTTCAAGGGCACCGCTGGACAGGCATTCGGCGCGTGGCTCGCGCGCGGCGTCACCTTCGACCTCGAAGGCGAAGCCAACGACTACGTCGGCAAGGGCCTCTCCGGCGGCAAGATCATCGTCAAACCGCCGCGCAACTCCGGCATCGTGCCGGAGGAGAGCATCGTGATCGGCAACACCGTGCTGTACGGCGCGATCGACGGCGAATGCTACTTCCGCGGCATCGCCGGCGAGCGCTTTGCCGTGCGCAACTCCGGCGCGATCGCGGTCGTCGAAGGCGCCGGCGACCATTGCTGCGAATACATGACCGGCGGCATTGTGGTCGTGCTCGGCAAGACCGGGCGCAACTTTGCGGCCGGCATGTCGGGCGGCATCGCCTATGTGCTCGACATGGACGGCGAATTTGCCAAGCTCTGCAACATGTCGATGGTCGAGCTCGAGCCGCTGCTCTCGGAAGAGATGATCAACGAGGACATCTATCACCACACCGGCGATCTCGAAGCGCACGGCCGCGTCGACGTGTTCAAGAACCTGCTCGACGCCGATATCGAGCGGTTGCATGTGCTGATCACGCGGCACGCAAAGGCGACGGGATCGAAGCGCGCCGCCGAGATCCTGGCGAACTGGAAGGGATGGCTGCCGAAATTCCGCAAGGTGATGCCGGTCGAGTACCGCCGCGCGCTTCGTGAGCTTGCCGCCAACGCCGACGCCGAGCCGAAGATCGCGATCGGGGCGTGACCGGCGGATGAATGTCGAACTGGAATCGTGCGTGCTTGTCAGCTCTCCCATAGGGAGAGGTTGGATCGCATCGATAGATGCGATCCGGGTGAGGGGTTACACTCTATCGATAGACCGTACCCCCTCACGCCAGCCCTCTCCCCACGGGAGAGGGAGCGCACTTCCATAGCGGCAATAGTGTTGAATTTTGAATCGGGACGTCTGGTTTAATGGGCAAGGTCACGGGCTTTCTGGAAATCGAGCGGCACGATCGCAAGTACGCGTCGGTCGCCGATCGCATTCAGCATTTCAACGAGTTCGTTGTTCCGCTCTCGGAGAAAGAGACGCGCGACCAGGCCGCGCGCTGCATGAATTGCGGCATCCCCTATTGCCACGGCACCGGCTCGGCTGAACCGGGCGTCTCCGGCTGCCCGGTCAACAACCAGATTCCCGATTTCAACGACCTCGTTTATCAGGGCAACTGGGAAGAGGCCTCGCGCAACCTGCACTCCACCAACAATTTTCCGGAGTTCACGGGACGCATTTGTCCCGCGCCGTGCGAAGCCTCCTGTACGCTCAACATCGACGACAACCCGGTCACCATCAAGACCATCGAATGCGCCATCGTCGACCGCGCCTGGGAGAACGGCTGGCTGCCGCCGGAGATCGCACCAAACAAGACCGGCAAGAAGGTCGCGGTGATAGGCTCAGGCCCGGCAGGCTTGGCTTGCGCGCAGCAGCTCGCGCGTGCCGGGCACGAGGTGCATGTGTTCGAGAAATACGCCAAGGCCGGCGGGCTTCTGCGTTACGGCATTCCGGACTTCAAGATGGAGAAAAACATTATCGACCGCCGCATCGCGCAGATGGAGGCCGAAGGCGTGGTGTTCCACTATGGCGTTCATGTCGGAGGCGCGGGCCAGGGAGCTGGCATGACCGCGCTCGATCCGCGCGAGGTGCTCGACGCCTATGATGCGCTCGCTTTGACCGGCGGCGCGGAAGCCCCGCGCGACCTGCCGATCCCCGGCCGCGATCTCGACGGCATCCATTTCGCAATGGATTTTCTGCCGCAACAGAACCGCCGTGTTTCGGGCGAGCCGCAGAACGGCGCTACCGATATTCTGGCCAACGACAAGCATGTCGTCGTGATCGGCGGCGGCGACACCGGAAGCGACTGCATCGGCACGTCGTTCCGGCAGGGCGCAAAGTCCGTGACCCAGCTCGAGATCATGCCGCCGCCGCCCGAGCGCGAGAACAAGGGCCTCACCTGGCCGCTCTGGCCGCTCAAGATGCGCACATCGTCGAGCCAGGCCGAGGGCGCGATCCGCGAGTTCGCGGTGCTGACGCAGAAATTTTCCGGGGTCGACGGCAAGGTGAAGAAGCTGCACTGCGTGAAGGTGGACGAAAAGTTCAAGCCGCTCCCCGGCACCGAGTTCGATCTCGACGCCGAGCTCGTGCTGCTCGCAATGGGTTTCGTGCATCCGGTACACGAAGGCCTGTTGAAGACGCTTGCGGTCGAGCTCGACCAGCGCGGTAATGTGCGGGCCAATTTGTCGGACTTCCACACCTCGCGGCCGAACGTATTTTCCGCCGGCGATATGCGGCGCGGCCAGTCGCTCGTCGTGTGGGCGATCCGCGAGGGCCGCCTTTGTGCCCAGGCGATCGACAAGTTTCTGATGGGGAAGACGGATTTGCCGCGCTAGCGCGGGATGAAGTTTGGTAGAATCGACCTGTCCGCGAGTTCGTCCACCTCTCCCCGCTGGGGAGAGGTCGGATTGCGAAGCAATCCGGGTGAGGGGGCGCGGCTACCGAGAGACCGTAACCCCTCACCCCAGCCCTCTCCCAAAGGGAGGGGGGCCTACTTCCGTCGCCGTTGCGGTTCAACCTAACTTCATCATGCACTAGACTAATCGTCTCGGCGACGCTGGCGGACCATGGTGAGCGTGAGGTCCCAGGCGTTACGGATACTGACGACCGCCAACAGCAAAAGAGCGCCGGCGAGCGCATCCAGCCCAAACTCCTTGTCCAGATAGATCGACGCGGCGGCCGCGAGCAGCGCGAGATAGCCGAGACCCGGCAGGATACCGTAGGCCAGGTAGTCCTCGACATAGTTCGTCATGTCGGTGCGCACGACCTGGACCGTGATGTAGGTCGACAAGGTTGCACCGATCAAAGCGGTGGCGCCAATCATCGCGGCGAAAAATTTGGCTTGATGGGATGGAAACAGGGCGATAGCCGACAGGAAGAACACGCTGGTGAAATGGATCACCACGGGGCTCATGAACGTACGCGTGGCTTCCCTCCGCTCATCGGTCAGGAAACCGGCGCCGAGCGAGGCGGCGACGAAGAGCAGCGCGAGCAAGGTCGCCCCTGCCGTTCCCACCAGCACGTAGAAATCGTGCCATTCTTTCAGCGCATCGGTCGGCCGCATGAACAAAACCTGCTGCTGCCACAGCTCCAACAATAAGTGGTCCAGTCCGCCTTGTCGCCGCAATCAGCTGGATTTTTCCCGACTGGTCGGCCGTCACCAGCGTTGCGCGAGGCGGAATGCGAAGTTGGCGATACCGGCGAGAGCCATCAGCGCGATCGCAAACAGAATCGCTCCAAAGGCCCAGTGAGTAGTGTCGAAGAGACGGCCGGCGATCGCCGGCGCCGGCGCGACGATCAGATAGTAGGCGCTCAGGAAAACGCCGATGCCAAAGGCGCGGCGTTCCTTTGCGACCGCTTCGCCTGTCAGAGCCATGATGATGCCCGCCGGCGCAAGACCGACGAGCCCGAAGATGAGACTCCACGCCGTGGCATAGGCAGTCGCCTGCAAGGCGAAGAGGGCCGCGACGCCCACCGCAAGGCAGACGTAGAGCACCAGATCGAAGCGACCGGTCCGGTCCGCGATCTGCCCGCAAAGCGCGCCCGACCCGAGCATCACCCAGCTGGTCAGACTGATCGTCGCTGCCGCCGAAAGCTCGCTATAGCCGCCGGCAACGAGGACGCGAGGCGCAAAGCTCAAGTAGACAACGTAGGCCGCATTGAAGGCCGCCCAAGCGAGCGAAGCGATCAACAGCAAGAGCCACTCCCTCCTTAAAAGACGAACTGAACCTGCCGATGAGCTGACACCAGCGGCCTCGGCCGGGGACCTGTAGAAAGCGAAAATCAAGACAGCCGACAGGACGCAGTAAAGCGAAGCGGACCAGAAGGCGAAACGCCATGCGTCGTGGGTGGCAAGCCAACCGTGCCAGATCTGGCCCATGGCAATTCCAAACGGCCAGCTCATGACCATGACGGACATGGCGGTGGCAAGCTCGCGGCCCGAGAACCAGTCCGCGGTCATCTTCGTGAAGTAGAGCGTGGACACGACAAAGCCGGCGCCGCAAAGGAGTCGTCCGACAGCAAGGACGCTGAAGCCGTGAGCCAGCGCCGAAACCGCTCCTCCAGCGGCGAGACCGAAGAGACCCAGGGTGACGAGAAGGCGGTCCGAGCACACGCTGCCGAGCGAGCCGGCAGGAATCGCAAGAACCATTCCGGGCATCATGAATAATCCGATCAGCGTGCCAATTTCCGTGTAGCTGAGCCCGAACTCCGTCGTCAGGTCGGGAGCGGCCGACCCGAGGGTCTGGAACTGAAATCCGAGCGCAGTGCGCGTGAAAAATATCAGGGCGAGAACAGACCAACGGTGCTGGCTCAAAGTCGAGCGGACGGGTTGAATTGCAATCGCCTCGCTTGCGTCAGGTGCGCCCATGAACCCCCGCGGTCATCCGGTCGCTCCTCTTAGCACGTCTTCAGGCCACGACGTTGCCCACCAACGCAATCTGTGACTTGGATCACAAAAAACCTCGACATAAAATGTAGCTGATTGTTTCCTGCGGATCGTACCTAAAACGCCACGGCACGACGCGAATCCTGGAGGGGACTCCATGAAGGGCAATCGCTTCTCGAACATCGTGCTACCCGCACTGCTGCTGCTCCTTGCCGCCACCGCCGCGTCTTGGCCGGCGGCCGCACAAAGCGACGGCGAGCTCGAAGCCACCTACCGGCGAATGCGCGCATTGGCACGCACCAGCGATAACGACGCTGCTCTCGTCGAGGCAGAGAAGTTGGAGGCCGGCGTCAAGGCGAGGTTCGGCGTCAACCATCCCAACTACGCTTCCGCGCTCAATGCACTCGGCATCTGCTATTCCCATGTTGGCCGCTATGCCGATGCCGAGGCGGTCCACAGGCAGGTCCTGGCGATGCGCGAAAAAGAGCAGGATACACGTGGAATCCGCGAATCGTTCAACAATCTGGCTGTCGTCTACGAGAACGAAGGGAAATACGGCCCCGCGGAAGAATTTTACAAGCGCGCCCTGGCACTGGGCGAAAGGCACCCCTACGAAACGGACGACTATCGCGTTTCGCAACTGGGCACGACCCTGCAAAGCCTTGCCGCGTTTTATCGTAGACAGGGCCGCTATGCGGATGCGGAGGGGCTCTACATGCGTGCCCTCGCCATCGAGCAAAAAATCCTGGGACCCGACAACCCCGATGTCGCTGGTGTACTCGACGAGCTCGCTCTGTTGTACGTCGCCCAGGGCCGCTACGACGAGGCGGAGCCGCTTGCCAGGCGGGCGCTGACCATCAAGGAGCAGAAGGACATCAGTCCGTCCAACGTTGCATTCGCGCGTAGCGACCTGGCGCTGGTCTATCGGGCTCAAGGCAAGTATGCGCAAGCCGAGGAGCTGTTAAAGGCCGCGCTGTCCTACCGGGAACAGGCCTACGCCAATCATCCCGACCTTGCCGAGACGCTGGCTGATCTGGCCCTCGTCTATCAGGCGCAGCGCCGGTTCGCCGAAGCCGAGGGTCTCCTCCTCCGCGCGCTCGCCATCCACCGGCAGGTGCAAGGTCCATCCCATCCCGCGACGGCCGCAACGCTGAACCAGCTTGCGGTGCTCTCCGCTTTGGCCGGCAAGACCGCGGAAGCACTCTTCTATTCGCGGCAGGCGACCGCCGCGGTCATCGCGTTTGCCGCGAGCGCCACTGCCGACTCGCAGCAAAAGGACGCGTCGCGCAATCTGATCGAGCAGCGGGCGAGTTTCTTTCGCACGCATGTGGCGAATCTCGCGGCAGCCGCAGCGTCGGGAATAGAGCCTCAAGCCGCGCTCGGCCGCGAAGGTTTCGAGATCGCGCAGTGGGCGATCCAGTCGGCGGCAGGTGCCGCCGTGCAGCAGATGGGGGCGCGTTTCGCCGCCGGCGATGGCGCCTTGGCGGCATTGGTGCGCCAAAGCCAGGACCTGTCCGCGCTGTGGCACGATCGCGACAAGGCGCTGGTCGAGGCGCTGGCGCAACCGCAGGCCCAGCGCAATCAGGCGATGATCGACAACACCCGCAGGCAGATCGCGGACACCGAAAACAAGCTCACGCAGATTACCGCACAACTGCGGCATGATTTTCCCGACTACGCAGCGCTTGCCAATCCGAATCCGCTCAAGGTCGCGGACGCGCAGAAACTGCTTGGTGCCGACGAAGCGCTGGTGTTCTTTTTGACGGGCGACAAGGAGAGCTATGTCTTCGCGCTCACCCGCGGCGCCTTCGACTGGAAGACAATCCCGACGGGCGGCACGGCCTTGCAGGAGAAGGTCGCGGCCTTCCGGCGTGGCCTCGACCCCGACACGCTGGACCGGCAGACCGAGGCGGCAAAATCGACCGGCAAACAGCCGGACCTGTTCGATCTCAGCCTCGCAAACACGCTTTATGCGGCACTGCTGGGACCCGTTGAGACTCTGGTCAGGGACAAGAAGCAGCTCCTGATCGTGCCGTCGGGGGCCCTGACGGCACTGCCTTTCAATCTCCTGGTAACCGACAAGCCCTCCGGTGCCGCGTCGAGCCTCGCTACTCCCGCGGCCTATCGCAATGCAGCCTGGCTCATCAAGCGCCAGGCCGTCACGGTCATTCCATCCGTCGTGAGCCTCAACGCGCTGCGCGCCTTCGCGCGCAAGGACATCGCCGGCAAACCCATGGTCGGCTTCGGCGATCCGCAGTTCAACCCGAGTGCGCCGCCGGGAGGGACGATGCAGGTCGCGGCGCGTAGCCTCATGACGCGTTCGTACACCGACTTCTTTTCCGGCGTTGGCGTCGATCGGGCAAAACTCTCGCAGGCTTTGCCGGCGCTGCCCGATACGGCCGACGAACTCAAGGCCGTTGCAAAAGACCTTGGCGCGCCGTCAAGCGACATTCATCTTGGCAAGGATGCCAGCGAGACGACGGTCAAGCGCCTGCCGCTTGCCGACTATCGCATCGTCTACTTTGCGACGCATGGTCTTGTCGCCGGCGACATCAAGGGCCTTGCCGAGCCTTCGTTGGCGCTCTCCATCCCACCGCAGCCGACCGATCTCGACGATGGCCTGCTCACGGCCAGCGAAGTGGCGCAGCTCAAGCTCAACGCCGACTGGGTCGTATTGTCCGCCTGCAACACGATCGCGGGCGACAGGCCCGGCGCCGAGGCGCTGTCCGGTCTGGCGCGCTCCTTCTTCTACGCCGGCGCCCGCGCGCTGCTGGTCTCGCACTGGGCTGTCAACTCGAACGCGGCGACGCGGTTGACCACCTCGACATTCGACCAGCTCAAGTCCGATCCGACACTCGGCCGCGCCGAGGCGCTGCGGCGAGCAGAACTCGCCTACCTCGGCGATGCTTCCGATCCCATGAACGCTTACCCGGCGTTCTGGGGCCCGTTCGAGATCGTCGGCGAGGGTGCGGCGCGGTGAGATAGTTCTGCGGAGATCCCTTGGGTCAAGCCCGAAGGCATGCTTTTTCGGAAAACTGCTTCGCACTTTTCCGGATCATGCTCTAAAGGTTGCGGCACAAGTTTGGGGGGATGATGAAATCGGTCGCTGGTTTTGTTCTATTTTGCGCGTTGTTCGCTTGCTGCTGCGCCTCTTCCGCCGGCGCCGGCGATGCATACCCGTCGCGGACGGTTAAATTCCTGGTTCCTCAGGCACCGGGAGGCGCCACCGATGTGTTCGCACGCAAGCTGGCGCAGCTCTTGAGCGAGCGATGGGGCCAACCCGTCATCGTTGAGAATCGAGCGGGTGCTGCCGGCATCCTTGGGACGGAAGACGTCGCGAAATCGGCCCCGGACGGCTACACGCTGCTGGTCACGTATGCGGGGTCCCAGGCGGTGAATCCGAGTTTGTACCCGAATCTCGCATTCGACTCGGTCAAGGACTTCCAAACCGTAGCGACCATTGCGAGCACGCCTTTCTTCTTCATCGCAAACACGAACTTGCCGATCAAAACGCTGCAAGACTTCGTCGCGCTTGCCCGGCAAAAGCCGGGAGCGCTGACCTTTGCGTCTTCAGGCAACGGCTCCATCAATCACCTGCTGGGAGAAATGCTCAAGCTGGAAGCGGGCATCCAGATTCTGCACGTGCCCTATAAAGGAATTGCAGCGGCAGTCTCGGACGTGGTTGCAGGGCACGTCGATACGGCATTCAGTAGTGTTCCTTCGGTGCTGGGCCTGATCAAGGGCGCCCAGGTGCGAGCTCTTGCGGTGAGCAGTGCAAGGCGTGTCGACGTCGCGCCGGACGTACCCACCATTGCGGAGAGCGGATATCCCGGGTTCGACGTGAGCCCGTGGTGGGGTATTCTCGCTCCCTCACGGATCGATCCTGCGATCGCGAAGAAGATCAATACCGACGTCAACGAACTCCTCAATTCCGATTCGATGAAGAGCTTCCTTGCGGCGCAAGGGGCGGAGCCGCTGGTCACCTCTTCGGAGCAATTTTCGGAGTTGCTCAAGAAAGACGTGGCGAATTGGGCGAAAGTTATCAAGGCCGCGGATATCCATTTGAACTGAAGCGTTCGCAAGAACCGATTTTGCGAGCAGATTCAAGCAATTCGGCCTAGTCGGCCTCGGCAGTAAAATTTCACTTCCATTTTCCAGAAATTTCTGCTAATCATAATTCATCCCGCCCAGAGAGGGGCGCTTCGCGATCGTCACGAGTGTTGGGCGCGGGATGCGATGGACGCGAACGCATTGTCGGACGTGCAATGCGCAAGCGGACGGCCAAGTCGTGTGGTTCTGGCGCCCCTGGGCTGGTGCTAAGTTTGCAGGCGATGTTTGCAGATGACGGTGACTAACAAGGTCACGGACACCGGGAAGAGCACGAAGCAGCGTTAACACCATCGCGCAGGGAATGTCGATGTTTCGGCTTCATCTGCGGTGATTACACTCGTGTGCTTTCTACGCTTGCACGCGAGGCTGCGGGTGCAGTCAAACACCCGGCATTCCCTGCGCCCTCTCACCTTTCGAGGGCGGTCTACTGCAAAACTCGGGCGCATGAGCGCGGCGGGAATGCGGGGGCGTGAGCGTCGCGCTGAAAGATCGCGGTCGTCCCGGACAAGCGAGCGCCTTGCGACGCGCAGCGCCGTCAAGTAGCAAGCGCGATTCGGGACCCATAGTCCCAGGCCTTTGTTTCTTGCGAAAGGCGTTTGCCAGGAGTGCCTTATTGAGACATCACGCGGTATGGGCCCCCGCGTTCGCGAGGGCGACGAGCGGAGCTAATTCTGCAACCTCACGCCCAGCATCACCACGGTGGCGTTGTAGCTCGACTGCGGCACGTTGGAATCGAGCGTGTCGTACTGCAAGGAGCCCTTGATCCAGAGATTGCGGGTGAGCTTGTAGATCAGGTCGACTTCAGTCGCGGTGCTCCTGTCGGTGCGGCCGATTCCCTGATACTCGTAGGTGCCATAGGTGAATTTGCCGATCGCGGTGAGCCACCGGCGGAAATCGTGATCGACCTCGAACGTATAGGTGTGCACCAAGGTGCCGGCGCTGCCAGGCAGCGTGGTCTCGGCGATCTGGGTGTCGGTGATGAATTTCGCCGTGGTCAGCGGCGTCGCCTTCCAGATCAGCGAGCCCGAGGTCAAGAAGCCCTGCAAGCGGTCGAGCCTGGGATCGACATAGGTCCGCTCGGCCCAGCCGGCCGCGATCTCGCCAATCAGGAGCCGCGAGAATTCGAAGGACGTGCCGGCCTTGGCATAGCCGCCGGAGGAGTCGCGCTCAAAACCGTTGCGGTCGAATTGCAGATCGTGCACGCGCGTGTCGCCCTCGACTTCGACAAACGGTTTGACGGCCGGCGTGAGCTCGTAGGAGACGCGCCCTACCCCGCCATACTGGTTGAAGTCGCGGTCGTCGTTCGACGAGGTCGAGCCATCGGTGAGCGCGGAATCCTGATAGACGGTACGGTCGATGGTGGCGCCGCCCGAGATCTGCAGGCGGTTGAACCTCTGGTCGAAGCCGAATGTGCCGCCGAACGTCGCGTAAATCGGGTATCTGGCGAGGCCCGCCTGGATGTTCGGGCTGCCGGGATTGTCGGTGGAGACCAGCAAGCGCGTCTGCGCGGTGAGGTCCGTCTCTTCGCTAACGTCCAGACGGCCGTCGACATGGCCGATAAAATTGGGCCGGTCGATATTGAGCGGCGCCGGGTTGATTCCGCCGTCGATCGTCTGCGGCAGGTTGCCGCCATAACCGGTGAACGAGCCGCGCAAGTCAGCGACCAGGGCATGACGTTCCCAGTCGGACACTGCGAGAAACTCCGGCGCGATCACGTAGGATGGCAGCCCGTGCGGCTCGAAGATGCGGCCGGGATTGGTATCGTAGCCGCCGGACAGTTCGACCGCCGATTTGACCAGGAAGCTGCCGGCATAGTCGCCGACCGGGCCGAACGGATCGTCGTCGATCTTCAATCGCCGGCGCGTTGGCTGGCCCGTGACCGTGTCCGCCATCGCCGGCGGGATCGGCGGTTTGTTGGCTGTTTCCGACGGCGGGATCGACAGGCGCAACTGGCCGGCCGCGTTCACCGGCGGCACATCGGGCGGTGGGCTGCCAGGCCCCGGCGGTGGCTTCGGCTTCTTCTGCGCGGGATAATATTTTTGCGGCTTGCGCTTGCGATTGAGCGAATCGAAGCCCGAGTCCGCGGCGCCATTTGCGGCAGGCAGACCGTAGGTCGGAACCTTGCCGATGCGCGACTCTGCCGGCGTCTCGGCCGGCTTTTTCCCTATCGCATCGCTGCCAGGATCGGGCAATGCGTCGTTGCCCGTCACTTCGGTCTTGCGCAGCGGCAGATCCTGCGGCGACACGAAGGCGCCGCGCTGGGGATTGAACAGGCCTTCGGTTGTGAGCGTCTGGGCATGCGCATCGGGGTCGGTGAGAGCGGTCAGAAGCAGGCACGGCAAGGCAGCGCGCAAAACGAACGCGCAAGCGATCCGGCCC
>Ga0070734_10004581_pt1 | contig 12967 bp, 5 predicted proteins | sample Coa_R1_8_FD_66444 | JGI IMG/M metagenome (GOLD analysis project Ga0070734, IMG submission 66444) | Surface soil microbial communities from Centralia Pennsylvania, which are recovering from an underground coalmine fire - Coalmine... | ecosystem: Environmental > Terrestrial > Soil > Unclassified ...
GTCCGTGAGACCCTGGAGATGGAGGCCGATGTTTTGCTGTTTGTCTTTCGCCCTCAACTGAATCAACCCATCAGCGATAAGGAGATCCAGGACACATACAAGGTTTGCAAAACGGCTCTCGACCAATTTCTGCCTTTGAAAGAGTGGGCCTACCTTGTCATCAATCACCAAGCGAATGATCGTCTCGATAACACCATGGAAACCAAAGAGGCCCAGAAGTATGTGGCAAAGCAGAAGACTTCCTCTCTGCCAACGATGCTCTATCGCCACGACACGATTTGTGATGTCACCGATTCTGCTGCGGTCAAGCAAGACGTCCTGGCGCCTCTCTTAAAAGATATGATGGCGGAAATCGGTAAGCTGGACGCCCAATTCGGACAACGCTGCATACAGAATATCGCCAAGTTGCAGATTCGGATAGGAGACGAACTGAACCGTGTGGCTCAAGTCCTGAATATCTCACCGGTAGCCCAGATGGAGAATATGTTTTTTCATAAATTCGATGCCATTTGGGGAGAGATAAGTGAAGCGATGACGATTCTGAAGAATGAATTGGAAGCGAATGTGGAAGTGGCGGATAAACAGTTCGAGAATCTCGTCAAAGACTTGCTCAGGAAATTACGGAACGAACTTACTTATCCTTCCGAGAAAGAGGCACAATCTCTGTTAGATCGGGTTGATGGATTTGGAATCGCCTACGATATTTGTCGTCATCGCCTGCGCGCCCAGATAACCAAGCATTTGCAGATCCTGGATCAAGAGCTCCTCGATACCGTTAACACGGCTCGTGAAAAAGTGGTCGCGATCATATTGGACAAAGGGAAATTAAGCGAACTGTTGCCGGACCCCAAACTAAAAGAATTCGCCCTTCTGATGCAAAGTTGTCCTGAAATCTTCGAGGCTATCAACTATCTGGACAATTTTCATCTCTCCGCGCGCAGTATTGTAGGCTATAAAATATGGCCTGCGCTGGTCGAACTCGAACCGCGTAAGCAAAACCTTCCCACTTCCGGTGAAGCAAATCATCAAAGGCTGGTAGCCGACCTATATGCGGCAGTGGATACGATCATAGACCGCCTGGAGGCTGGCCTGAAAGTCGCGGCGGAAGCTGGTAGGCCAGAGCGCAGGCCGGCTCCGCAGAGCCGAACGAACTCCGGTGCGGAGAGAGGGTATTCCTCCCCTGTAGCCACAGTGTGGCAAGGGGAGGCACCACCTAATCCCGAGCGATCCAATGGTTCTCCCCCTGCAGGAGACCTCACCAGCGATTATTCTATTCCCAACCGGTGCGCCTACGCCATTGTAGCGGAGTTTCGTGATAGGGTGATCTTCAATCCCGAAGCAGAGAATGAGTGGCGCAGCTTCTATAGCGGCATCAGAAACATCGTTTGGAAAGCGGACTTCCAGATCTACGAAGACACAAAGCAACTTCGGCAAGAGTTGCTGAACCTCATTAACGAAGCCAGGGCGCTAAACCAGGATGTTGCCCATCGATTCGTTTGATCGCGGAGGCGGCGAGAGCCGTTACCTGAACGCCTACTCTCCACCTCGGCGATCTGGGAATCGCCAAGGTGGAATTACCGAATAACCCCGAATAAATCCAATGAACACCAGTAACCAATGTGTGAACGAGAGTTGTAGGGCAGTATTAAAAAGCGCTCAAGCAGCCTTTTGCAGCAAATGTGGGCGGCACACCTCGCATATTCAGTGGAGGCTTGTCTATGGGGATCAGTCGCGCTTGATTCCAGACGACCGCCCCAAGGAGAAGGAGCGTTATGCGGTGCAGCCGGGCGATACAGTAACATTGCGTGCAAGCAATTTAAAACCGGTACCAGCAAAGGTTATGGTAGATATGGCCGCCTTGCAGGGATTTGAGTACGTTGATTACCAGTCATGGGTGGAAGTCACGCTTGACCAGCCGATGGATTTTGTATTGAAGTATACTGCAACGGATACCATTCTGGGCGGCGACCTGAAAATCATATCCGATAACGGCCCACGCGATCCGCAGCGATGGGACATCGTCACCACGCCACTCATCCAGAGTATTCCGATTCAACAATGGCTCATGATACGGCAACAGAGGTGGGTGGCAAGCACACAGGATAAGATCTATTTCTGTCCAGGAGTCAACCGTCAGCGCGTTCAGTTCTGGAACGACTCGGACATAGACCGGACGCTCCATTGGGTTCGTCCCTACGGATACCAGATCACTCCGCTTGCTGATTCGCAACTGTCAAAATCTACGGAGGAGATATCCGTTAAGGCCGGGCAAACGGTGACCTTGGAGGTGATACGCCTTCCGGAAGCGGCTGAAAACGCTCAGCCACATGTGTTGAAGGTACGGGATTCGCGTAGCGTGGACTACATCAAAGAGCTGCACTTCGAGACACTCCCCGGGAAACCGGCGAGCAATAAGGAGTTGCCATATGATGCGATCATTGCGATTGATTTCGGCACGCGCAACACCAGCATGCGCATATGGTGGATACAGGCTGCAAATGATGAGAACAGGTTGCCTGACACACCCTACAGTATTGGGGAGAGCGGTCGTTTTCCCAGCTTGATGATCTGTCACCCTAATGGAACCATTCACAAATGGGGACAGGAGGCGGAAGAAGCATTACCGAAACTGAACCCTCAGGACAACCTGGTTGTGGTGGATGATCTGAAGACATTCTTACGGGAGGGGAGAGACAGCTATCCCTATATCGAAGTTGACACGCAAACTCTGCTCCAAAACTATTTCGACAAATTGATCCACGAAATAGATCAGGTCTGTGATGGCAGAGGCGCCAGGCTGAAAAAGCGGATCCGCTATGTAGTTAGCCATCCTGTTCTGGATGCTGTTTCCTTAGAGCGCTATCTCAAGGCGCTTGAGATGGCATTCGAACCTTATGGCATCAGTACAAAGCAGAACAATCTTACGTTCATACCGGAACCGGTGGCAGCGGCATATGAGATCGCACGCAAGTTCCCTGAAAAATTACGGCATCTGCATGTAAAGGACCTGGTGGCTGTCATTGATAGTGGCGGAGGAACGACAGATATTACTGTGGCGGAAGTGGTAGGAGTTGGGGCTGTTCCCACACTGGCTCCCAGAAAGAATGGAGCGTTGTGTATCAACCGGAATGCCAGGCCATTGAACGAGGCCTTGCAGAACTTTGCTGTTTTAAGCTGGGGAAACGACCGCCAGTTTGGAGGCAACGTACTGGATGCGGTGCAGGCATTTATGTTGACCAGTGAAGGCTTTGCCTATATCCGAGAGGAGGCGACGCCGAAAGATCCCAGGTTTCCGATAGATGTGGATCCCGTAGATCTCAATCAACTTGTTAGCAATCAAGACTCTTCCGCTGTGGTGACCGCCTCCAGTGTCAAACCTCCGATTGCCAAGCCGGCAACCGAGCAGGATCGTATCATCAGCCTGTGGTGCGCCCGTGTGATTAAAGAAGATGTCGTGACAAAAGGTAAGAAATACCTGTACGATCTGATTGGCCGCAATCCTTTTCCGACGGGAGAAGAGAGCTATAAGAGGGTCTATGTGCAAGATAAGCACTATGAACGATGGGTGGTCGAAGAGGTGATGCGGAGCGCCATCGCACTGTTTCGCCAGGAGAACCAGGAGTTACTGAAAGACCCGGTTTATACCCTGTTCTTTGTCGGGGGAACCTGCAGCGATCCTAAGATTCGGCAAACCATCAGCTCGATCTTTGGCCTGACGCACCAGGAGGAAAATCAGGGGATAGAAGGCATTCGAATGAATGCCGTCGTAGAAGGGGCCGTGCGCTCCGAGGACATAAAGAGCGTTTCCTCTCCCATTTCGCTCTGGCTCGATCTCAATCACCCGGATTTTCCCAAGCGGATTCCATTGATAACACAAGGCGACCAGTTGCGCCCAAGAGGACAACTGGTTTTCAATGAAAGTCTGAACTATCTGGCGCTGGATAAGGAGTGGTTGCCGGAACTCTGGGGCGAAATCACGGTTGAGGAGTCTTCCCACTCCAACGCCCTCACGAATGAATCAGAGCCAACGCCGACTGCATTCACGTCTGACCCCCAAAAGAAACAGTGGTTTCTTCTGGCGCACGGGTTCTATAACGCCATGCAATCAGGCAGGGCGAAACTAATCTGGGCGATCAGCCAGGAGGGAGTCGAGGTCGATGCGTATTTTCAACCGACCGGTCAAAAAGAGATCAAACGCCAGCCTCTTTGGCGCTTAACATTAACAGGAGGAAACGAATGAGCGCTTCACCTGAGGAACAGGCACAAGCGAGACTAAGGGGCAACATGACAGAGACAACCATGAAGGCAAGCGATCCGTCGGATCAAGAAGAAGACACGAATCTCCTCCAGGATTGTGCGGAAGGGAGCGATGCCGACGATCATAAGACCCCTCACGATTCCAGCACGTTCCTGGCTGCCGCCCTGGAGAATCTCGGCATTTATATTCATAAGAATGAGCGGGAACGCGCGCTTTCGACCAAAAACATGATTGACGCAGAACGTCGTCGCGCCGCCGATCTGGAAATCAGATTGCAGAAGGAGATATCCGACAAAGAACATGCCGAAGCGATTTGTGCGACTTTACGTTCGGAGCAAGAGAGTGTAAAAGAGCAATTGAAACAACTGACTGTCATCCATGCGTCTGCCACGCAAACTCTCTCCTCTTTGCAGCAGGAGCTTGCGACTTCCCGTGCAGCCGTGGACAACGAACGAAATGGGCGCATGGAAGACTCCAGGGGCCATATAGAGGAGATGGAGCGGCTGAAGGCAGCGATCCAGCAGGTGGAGTTGAAACTCGTGGAGTGCCAGGGCGCACTTCAGGCAGAAAAGCAGAACGGTCAACATCTTGAAGAGGATAAAGGGGCGCTTAACACACAGTTGAGTGCTGCCATGGAGGTTGCCAGGGACAAGCAGAACAAAATCGAGGAGATAGAAGCCCTGCTCTCGCAGTGCAATGCGGAACTCAAACAATTGAGACCTGTGGCGGAATACAATGAGGCGATTATACACATCTGGAAGGATATGCCGATAAAAGGCAAAATCCGCGTAGTGCGCGAACTGTTGAATAACAATCATCCTTACTATTCCCAGTTGGAAGCAGCGCCAGGTTTGATAGATGCCTGCACCCGGCAAGGGGATGTCCAGCGATGGCTAAGCGGAAACACCAGTCAATTCCAGACGGCGTTGAAAGACTTTCCTTTTCATCCTGAAGAAGCAACTTCCGCCGAGGAAATATTGGCGGGCGAAGCGCTGCGCGAATTCCAGGCGTATGTAAACAAGTTGCTGGAGAAGGCACAGATACGGATCATCAGCCCAAAACCGGGAGAACCCATCAATGACGAAGAACATATCATTCAAGGAGGAGCCGACACGCAGGGTGGCAAGAGAGTCGTTTTGCAATGTCTGCGCAACGGCTATCGCTATGAAAGAGCGCTGATTCGTGCCATCGTGCAGCCTGCTCCTCCCAATTTTAAACCAGAGGAAAAAGCCGTTGTGGATCCCCCTCCCGCAGTAACGACTGCCCCTTCTTTCCGAGCAGAAACCGGAGATGCCTCCGATGCCTGGTATGGCCTTCTGGTGCCGCGTAGCCGGATTTGCAGTGATGATTGGAAGGTGCAGAAAGCGATGAAAGCGTTTGAAACACTGATCGCAAAGGCACAACAACAGGGGATTGAATCGCTCGATTACGGTACTTTGACGCTGGAACTTGGAACGATTGCTCCTCTGTTCACATCCGATTATCCCCATGAATACGCCCAGGAATGGTTCGATGTCTGGCGGGAGGTTATGACAAGAGCCTATTTGTGGATACGCAATGTTCTCGGTATCGAAGTTTTCACACCGCACGACGATAGTCCCTTTGATTCAACAACAATGGTCTGGGCACCGGGCGCCACGGCTGGCGCGTCGGACCAGGAGATGGCTATCGAGCATGCGACGATTGTCGGCTTTCGAGACTGCACGACCGGCGAAACGGTATTGAAAGCTACGGTAGTACCTCGGCGTCGAGGGAGGATCTGACGCATGAGATTGTTAACCTCGAATGGCGGCCAGTCCGCATCCTTTCCGTGCGGACACGAACAGTGCGACGCGCAAGTAGAAGCGACTGCCAACTATTGCCACCAGTGTGGATGGGAAGTCGCACCGCCCTGCCCCATATGCCAGGAACGCCGTTTCATTCTGGACCCGAATACTTCCGCCTGGTGCCCAAAACCGATATGTCGACAGGTCACTCCGTACTGTAAACGATGCCATCGCTGTCTGGAACCCGGCACCGACCTCTGTCCGATATGCAACCAACCGCCTGTATCGCTGCTTCCTCAACATGTAGGCAGAATTCCAGGGAAGTCGGGGCAGGACTGGGGTTGGAAACCCGTATCCACAGGGAGGCAAACTCAGAAAAGCACGATGAGGGAGAGGTTTGCTAAGCCGCTGGAAGAGGTTCAAACCGTATTCGCCGCACATGGTCGCCTATATGTCTGGGAAGTGGTCCATGATGGGACGGCGGTTATGCATGAGGTGGAACGTGCGGATTCGGACAAAAAATGGAAACTGCCGAACGATTTTAGAGCTGCGATTCATGTGCCTATACAAGAGCGGTGTGCGATACTGGGCAGATTCGCGATATTTTCGCTGCCGGATCGGTTTGCAGCGCTCGATCTTGTTACCGGGGCGGTGGATGGCGAGATGCCCTGCGGCAAACCGTTTGCACAGATTGCCTGGCTGGATCACTGGGTCGGCTGGGTCCGTGATGAAAGCAGGGAAAACGATTGGCGAATGCAGTTATGGATCGCTCGGCAGCCATCGGCCCCTGTCTGGAAGCCAAAGGCAATGCTCCTTTTCGAAGCGGATGAGAGATCCGAAATCGCTCCTTGGGGACCGATGCTGCTACATCGAAGACGGGTCTACTGGGCGACACGGTATGGCGCAGTCTGCTCCCTTGATCTGCGGGAGCAATCTGAGGCCAGTCAACCAACCGAGCTAGTAGCGCCAAGACCGAAGTGCCGACGCGTCTGGTTCTGTGGTGAGGAGAACGGTGTGATGGTGATCCGTGAGGAGGGCGATCGTGCCTACGCCTTACGTTTGTCCTCAGGGGGACCGGAGGTAGAACTCTACGGCTTGAGGGGGCCGTTAAGTGCGGCTTATGTGGTGGGCAACCGCCTGATTGCGGTTGGACAAGCAGTGATCATGTACGATACAACCACATGGCAGGAAACAAAGCGTGTTGCCTGTCCGCCGGGGCATTGGATAGATGGCGTCCTCATAAACGACGCCAAGGATCATTGGGTGATTTATGGACTACTTCAGGAATGTGACGATACGGATGCGCCCTGGAGTTCTCTGTATAGCATCGAGTTTGCCCCCGTTGCCCTGTCTCTGATTGCGCGTGAGGCGTTGGATGCCGTGAGAATCGTGGCAATCCCATCTGACCTTCTCCTGGCGCACAGTTGTGGTGTCGTGTACCGAGCAAAGGATCAACAATAACGATATGAATAACCACAGTTCGATACAAAATACAGTATTGCTTGTCATCGGTAAATCGGGCTGCAGTGTGCTAAAACTGGTCGAAGAATCAAATACCGATAGGGATCTCCCGATTCACTGTCTGATCCTCGATACGGTATCGAACCTTACTACCAAGCATCTCTCCGTGCCGTTGGAATTGACCGCAGAGGAGTGGGAGGGCTATCTCAACGCACCTGCCGAGAAGGGGGCTGCGATCCAGCTGGAGCGATGGTATGATGCCGAACTCCTTCGTCTGCATGACCGCGACTCCAATGGAACCATAGACAGCCGTATGTACGCTCGCCTTCTGCTATTGCATCCTGGCAATTTTCAGGTGCTTACCGATTATCTACAACAGATCGTCCGGCGCATTCCCCACGCGTATGCATCGGAGGCAGCGCCGCAGAATGGCGGTGGATCGGATGCCGGTAAACCTCTCCTCAATATCTATGTTGTGGGCGATCTGGGGGATGGGCTATGCGCCGGGATTGTATCGGACTTAGGTCCGATTTTGTCCCATGAGTTGGCGCATTTTGAGATCGTACGTTATGGCTTATTTATGATGCCGCACGAGACGGATACCGAACCGCGCCGTCAGAACGCCTACCAGGTTCTGCGAGAATTCAACCATTATGATTATCTCTCCGGCGTACGGCAAGGAGATCCTTTCGGACGTTCTCGCCAGGTAGGTGGCGCGCAGCGCCCTATGGATATCCGCTCCGAGGCCAATGCGAGAGGCAGTTCGTGCTACGACATGACCTTTTTGGTCATACCGACTTCCCCCACCGGTGTATCCGATAGGTTGGAACGGACCTCTGCGGAGTATCTTATCAATATGCTGAGTGCCGCAAGAGCGCCCCATGAAGTGTTCTATGACCGCATAACCGAACTCAGGAAGACATCCGGACGCCAGAACCATCAGATGCCTGCTTTCAGTATAGTCTGTTGCTCCACAGTACAATACCCTGATGTGAAGGCACTGCATAGCCAGCTTACGTCCCAGGCGACGCGGAACGTAGTCGCCACCTGGTTGGATGCGAAAGTAACGTGGATACCTTCTCCCGACACTCCCCTTCCGTATACGATCATCAAAGCGGATGACAAACAGGAAGGCGCATTACGCAAAGTATTCAAGACAGCCAGCTATACATATGCAGAGGCCTGGCAGCTTTTCGAGACCTCTCTGGAGGAGGCAGGAAAGAAATTACTTGGCTGGATCAATTTGACCGAGCAGCAAAAGATCAGCAACGCCACATCCGAGCCTAAACAGGGAAGCAGTGTCCCAAAAGAGGGTGCAGAGGAACGCAACCCCCAACTATCGACAGAGGATGATGAGGTAGGCAGTCTAATCTGGAAACTGAATAGACTTAAATCCCGTTTCTCATGGGATGAGTACGCCAATACCTCCTTTGCTACCAGATCGAAAAAACTGCCTCCAGGCAATTCGGCGAAACAAATATCGGTAGATCCGGAAGTACGTCGGGTGGCTGACGAATTTGCGGATCATCTGACAAAGATGATGATGGAATGTGTAGACAGTCATCTTTTCCAGAGCAAGTATGGGCCTTCTTTTCTGGCATTGGTTTTGCAAGAAATAAAATCTCCTTGCGCCATCAGCTTTCCGAGCGGCGTTCTGCCGAATCCGGGCGACGATATCCTGAGTATTTCCTTGGAACATCAGCGGAGTCAGCTCTGGAGTGAGTGGCAGGAAGACTTCCAGGATGCAGGCGCTCAGCATCGTGAGACTATTACCAGCAGCCCGGTTTTGGATGCCTACAAAAGGGCGAAGGCGAACTCTCTTGAAGCGCGTAAGGCGTATGAAATAGCCGGCAAACAACGTGAAATCGCCAGGAAGAACTCCGAGGATGCCAAGAAGCAACAGGAGGCGGCCAGACAGGGCTGTGAAGTCGCCCAAAACCGTCATCAAGCTGCCAGGCGACAGCATGATACCGCCCAACAGGAGCATCAAGCCGCTCTGGGGCAGTTGAATGCCGCCCGGGGGCGTTATGCAGATGCCAGGAGACACCAGGAAACTGTTTTGGGGCGTCACGCCGCCGCTAGGCAGCGGCATGAAGCCGCTAAGAAGAGCCATGCAGACGCCATAAGCCGTCATACGGATGCCAGGAACCTCTCTACCACTGCTCAGAATCGGTCGGCATCAACAAAAGGCCATTTTGAATTAGCCGTGCGAAATAGAGATGATGCCAGGATTCGTCATAACAAACTATATCGCTGGCTCTTCTGGTCACCAGCCAGGCGGAAGGCTCTGAACAACGCCGTGCAAAAAGCTGACAACGGCGTGCTGGCCGCAGAATACAGCGTTCAAGTCGCAGAAAATGATGCCAAAACCGCAAATAGCAATGTTCAATTGGCGGATACCAATGTTCAGACCGCAAAAAACGGCGTTCAGGCCGCCTCCACCGCCGAGCAAGCAGCGGAAAGAACGCTGCAAGAAGCCAACCAGGCTGTCCTTGTAATAGAAAGAGCGGTGCGTGCAGCAGAAAACAGTGTACGAGAAGCTGCCGCTGCCGAGCAAGCAACAGAAATCACACGTCTACAAGCGATCCAGACCGTTCGCGATGCAGAAACAGCGGTTCGCGCGGCAGAACACAACGTTCAAGTCACGGAAAACGCCGAGCAACGAGCAGCAAGAACGCTTCAACAAGCGAAACAAGCCGGGGATGAAGCAGAGAAGCAGGTTCGCATCAGAAAAGAGGCGTATGTTGAGGCTGTGCATGATTACTCCTGCCGCTATGCTTTGGCAGGGTTCAAACTGGTCGTTCTGGATTGTATCCTCTTTGATGCGCGTTATGGCGCTGAATTGGCCCAAAGATTTGAACCGGTCCAGAGTTTTCTTAAGAATCTGGTCGTAATGACTGACAGAGAAAACAAGAGTCAGGCGCCGATTTCCGCCGATCCCCGTATTGTCGGTTTCAGCCTGCCGGAAAGAACCGTTGAGGAGCTGAATAAGCAGTTAAAGGACCAAATCATCCCAGAAATAACTCTTTCGGAAGAGCAGCAGGCCGAGTTGATCGGTTCCCTGCGCCTGGTGGAGGGCATAGCCAGAGCGATGCTTGGCAACCCTGCGCCCAACATGGCGAGCGATCTGGCCAGAATGATTATTGAATCTATTCGAATGCAGGTCGAAGTGGGGATTAAGACCAATCGGATCGAATTCGAGGCGGCTCGTTCGCAGATTGACGAAATTGCCTTGCAGGGGCTGATACAGGGGAGCGCATCGGCATTGGGGGCAATTCCTCTTCACAAAGACCTAACCATGACCAGCAGACCATTTGAAGTTGCCTTGATCTTAAGTAACGACCCCAACCGTCTCCAGGAACAACAGGAGATCCTGAAAAGTATTCATGCGGAGACTTATATAGTCCCCTCTCAGCGCAGTGACAGGATTTCTTTTGTCAGGGAGTTACACGGTGTATCTTTCACGCACTTGGTAACGCTGTTAAAAGTTCTCAAGCCACCTTTTCTTGATTCCAGTTGTGCGCGACGCGATGTAAGTTGGTTACTGCCAGGTATGCCAGCCAAAGAGAAACTGCAGGAAATGGTAGAGATATGGATGCTGACGCTGTGCCTGAAGAAAAGTGAGAATCTGATTAACGATGTTGGATGGTACGAGGATGGGCAATCCTATTATCTTGACTTTGCAGAGGGCGGGCAGACCTTGTCATACGACTTCAGTGCCGCAGTCTCGAAACTGGCGCGTGGAGAATATCGCCGCCATGCGGCGATATTATCCTCTCTCTGTCGGGAGAGTATCCGACGGTTGTCCCTGAATGCCCATGCGTCTCTCTTGAACCAGAAGTTGCCACCGCTTGGTTATACAAGCGAGCACATTAAGAGTATTCTGCAAATCGCCATTCGGAAGCATAGTTGAAAGGGAAGAACCGAAGCCTGTGTCGGAAGTTCTAGGGAATTCCGAGAGCACACATTGCAGCCAGTCGGCTAGGAGTTGATCCGTGTCGAAGCGACCATAGGCGAGAGCGGCTTCACAGCGTCGTACCTCGGCGGGGTTCAACCCAAAGTCCGAAAGCGCGGGAAACAGAGCGCCGCGCGAGAGCAGCAGACGTCCGGACAGCAAGGTGCAGAGCAGACCCAGGTTGGTTCCTATCGGAACCGAGACGAGAACACGCTGCAAGAGGCGCGCCATGCGGTAGACTATTGCTGACATCGGACATCTCCGGTAAGTTAGAGTTTGGCGGCTTCACTTTACCGTATGAGATTGTTCGATGTCACTTTCCCAAGTCCCGGATTTTACCGGAAAGTAGAGTTCCAGATAACTCGCAAATAACTGATTGCGGGGGCATAGCGACGATACCGAGCAGGGATAGCGCAAACTTACATTCTGCCGCCTCGGATTCCGTTCGGAATCCGGACGGTTTTTCTATTCTGTGGTGGTAGCAATTGGATGGGGTTACGATGGGCGAGGAACATGCAGCGAGCGGCTATGGAAGATGGTCTGTTAGCAATCCGTTAGCAAAACCCTGTTTTCGCCTCTCTTTGGCGAAGAAAAAAATAGCGTTTTGAGATCGGGGAGGACAGGATTCGAACCCGTGCATCCTTGCGGATGGCCTGTTTTCAAGACAGGTGCCTTCGTCCACTCGGCCACCTCCCCGCGTTGACGCTCACAGTATAACCCATCCCCGTGTATCCGTCAACCTTTACCGCGTTTTTGCGTCCTACAATCCTGTATCGGGAATGGGCATGCCAACCTATGGAAGTCGCTTACTGAAGGATGAGCGTGGAATGGGGATAGTCTATGGTCACCAGGAACTCGCGCAGGAAGTTGTAGCCCAGCACCCCCTCTATCTCGGTCCCACAGACGCCGCTGAGCATCTCCAGAAATCCCGATGCCACGACCCCTGTATTTCTCACCTCATGCTCACCCACGCGCAGCGAAGTCACTGCGCCATATGAGGCCGGGATCTGCCCACCCGCGCCTTTGATCGGGGTAGACTCCTGCAGTTCGATCCCCAGTCGCCCCGCAATCTCCGGCGCGACCACGGTTGCGCTCGCCCCTGTGTCCAGCACAAAGCGATAAGGTCCCGCGTCATTGAGAAATACCGGCAGGAGGATCAGCGGCTTGGCCGGCGCTGCCAGTATGAACGCGACGCCCCCCCTCGTCTCCGTATCGTCCCCCTCGGTGAGCCGAAGCAGGCTCTGTTGGTAGTCCAGGCTCAGCCGGAAGCGCTTGAGAAAATCGTAGCCGACATTGCCCTGTATCTCCGCCTCCAGATAGGTCGCAATCCGGTTGAGCTCCTCCGTGACGGCCACCTGCAGGGTCTCCGCCCGCGCCTCCCCCACCGCCAGCGATTCCAGACACGTCAGCGAGACGGAGATCTTGCCGCCTGCGCCGTAGGCATCGGTGACCTCCTGGAGCGGCGTATTCAATCGTTCGGCCAGTTCCGGCGTAAGCAGCGATGTCGCCGCACCCGTGTCCAGGATG
>Ga0070734_10004582_pt1 | contig 12966 bp, 11 predicted proteins | sample Coa_R1_8_FD_66444 | JGI IMG/M metagenome (GOLD analysis project Ga0070734, IMG submission 66444) | Surface soil microbial communities from Centralia Pennsylvania, which are recovering from an underground coalmine fire - Coalmine... | ecosystem: Environmental > Terrestrial > Soil > Unclassified ...
CCTTCTTGATGCCATCACATTGATGAAGAAATTGGCGACTAATATACGTGATTATAAAGAACGCAAAACTCATCATGGCATTCCAAAATCTAAAGGTGGCACGTGCTGCGCAGAATCAGTAGCCATGCTTCAGGGGACTGCTTTAAGCATTACCACTGGAGGCGCACAAGATGCCAACCATTACAAGCAAATTGTGAACAACGGCCGCGTTCCCGGCCCCACGGACTTCACCATGGAAGGCTTTTTAAAGGACTTTGATTTGTCCTTAAAAGATATGAATAGCGATGACTATCTGTCTGTCCAACCCGCCTCAGCCTATAACCCGAACACCAAAAAGCTCTATGTACAGCTCAATGTGAGCACCAACGTCACCAAAGAATCATTCAAGCGAAAGCCGCTCAATCTCACTGTAGTATTGGACATTTCTGGTTCGATGAATATAGACGATGATACCGGTAAATCACGGCTGGAATGGGCGAAGCAGATGATCGATCAAATAGCCGATCAACTGAACCAAGACGACCGGCTTTCCTTGGTCATTTTTGACGAGGAAATCGAGACGCTCATAGATGGCCACAGCGCACCCTTCAACGCAAATATTAAAGCGACTTATGCAGATCTTAAACCGCGCGGCTCTACCGATATGTACGCTGGTCTTAAGCGCGGCTTTGAACTTGCCTCCAAACATCGAGCCAAGAACGTAGAAAACCGCGTGATCTTGATATCGGATGCTGGAGCAAACACCGGCTTTACCGGCCCTGAAGCGTTTGCCACACTCGCTGGCGACTATACTCACGAAGGTATTGGACTTACCGCCATCGGCATTGGTATGAACTTCAATGAAGAGCTTGTTCATCAGATCTCCATGAGCCAGGGTGGTAACTATCTCTTTGTGCAATCGGGTCAAGAGCTTATAAGCTTTGCCGAAGAATTTGATTTTCTGGTGACGCCCGTAGCCTTTAACTTTAAGGCGCGGCTCGATCTCAGTGACAAAAACCTCAAGCTAGTCAAAACCTACGGTATTCCAATGAAGGATGGCGAGCCACTAGGAGATGTCATCGACGTACGCACCTTATTCTTCACCGGCAAGGGCGGCGGTGCGATGGTGCTTGAATTTGATGTGACCGCTGCCGATCAATAGAACAAGCAGAACAATTACCCCTTTGAAATGGGCGCCGCCAGCAGAGGCCGACCTCCGTGTCGGCCCATGCGCGTGGTATCAATGCGATTGGTTTCAGACTGTATGAACAGGGCCGACACAGGGGTCGGCCCCTACAGGTGCTAGTCCACGGAACTAAGCACTGGCCAAATGAGCTTCTTTTCCGACTCGCCTGCATTTGGTGGGAAATATTTATTAATGAGCTTTTGGTAAAATGGTGCAAGCTCGGCCAACTCCGGTCGGCTTTGGTCCTTTGAATAAAGATCAAATTGGGAAAACTCCTTTATCCATGGAAGCTGCCTATGATCCTCGGGCGCAAGTAGGTGACGATAGGCGCCTTCTTGATGCAGTGGATAGAATGAATGAAAGCGAATCATGTAAAGGGCGCTTTCGGGAAGCGTCCCCTGTCGCTTAAGTACTTGATAGGCAAATTCGTCGTGCCCATAACTCATAACAACGTTGTTGAGGCCAACGTTTTGAGGATAGATGCCCATCTCGCTTTGATAACGTGGATCCTGGGCATCGGCATTGGCCGTAAAGTAGCCAGCAAAAATGTTTTTATCAGAAAACCTGCAACCAACTGGAAAGGTATCTCCCACCACCGCCCATTGTGGGACTTTGCGCAGCAACGCATCGAGCTTACCGATATCATGCATAAGCCCAACCAAAATAAACCAGTCGAGGGAGTCTATGGGCACTTGATGGCGAGCGCTGATTTCATTTACACTTTTGCGCATGGCTTCAGCGGTCTGCAAAAGATGAATGGAATTGGGCAGGTCAAAATCGGGGTCACTTTCGTCCTTTAATTGATCCAGCTCCTTAATGGCATCCCAAATTGATAGACGACGAATTTTACCCTCTTTTTCTAATTGTAGGATTTCTGCTTCGGTCTTGTTTTCGAGATTGCTAAAAATAGTGCTGATTTGGTTGAGCTGAGTCGTTGCAAAAGCGTAGGTCTGTTTTTCATGCTGATCCTTATAGAATCGTTTTACGTGGTCTTTGGCATTGCCGTAATCACGAAATTCTTGGCGCACATTTGCATCCTTATGAACGCACGCCGATTGCGATAGGGCGCCAAGCGCGCCGGCCAAGAGAAGTTTTGTGATCATCCCATCTTCACCCTTAATCCCTCTCCCGCCAGCGCGAGAAAGAAATCCTGCAGTCCACTTAAACTTTAGGCATTGGCTTGCCCTGAATAATGTTGCTATTTGATTGAGCTATTGATCGTCGCAAAATAATCCAAATTAGTGGCGTTTTTGTCGCCAGAACAACAGCGACAAAAGAGCAACCGATGACAGGACCGCTCCAAGCAAAAAGATGGCCGCAGGGCCAATATGATCCCACAACAGGCCTGCGCCAACGCTTGATATTAAGGCGGCTACACCACAGGCGCAGTAAAAGATACCAAAGGCTGTGCCCCGTAATCGTTCTGGCGTGATGTCGACCACCATGGCGGCCAGAAGTCCTTGGCTAAGCCCCATGTGCAATCCCCACAAAATGGTGCCGATGAACAGCGTCCATAAATTATTGGCGAGAGCAAGAGATAAATCGGCAACGATCAGAAACATGATTCCGAGGCTGAGCACTGGTTTTCTAGCTGCTCGATCAGAATAGATTCCTGCCGGGTAAGAAGCGACGGCATAAACGATATTCATGACCACCATGACCACAGGGATCATCGCCAATGGCAGTCCGCTTGCTTTTGCTTTGAGAATGAGGAAGGCATCGCTGAAGCGAGCAAGCGACAATAGGCTTGCGATCATAAGCAATGCCCAATAGTTTGTACCGATGTCCCTGAAGTTGCGCAGGCTGTAGGCGTGTGCTTTCGCATCTTTATGCCTTGCGGGTTCGTGCACACCGAAAAGCAAGATCAAAAAAGCGATGACGGCAAACGGTGCACCGATCCATAAGACCAGGCGGACATCATCGGCCAAGACCATCATGCCTACCATGGCCAAGAGGGGCCCCGCCACAGCTCCTGCAGTGTCCAGCGACTGCCTTAAGCCAAACACAGCCCCACGCATGTGCGATGGCGCAATGTCGCCAAGTAGCGCATCGCGTGGGGCTTCCCGGATCGCTTTGCCGGTGCGATCAAGAAAACGAGACAATAGAATAAACGCGAGCGAGTTGGCTAACGGAAAAAATGGTTTGGTCATTGCCGATAGGCCATAACCAATCAAAGTTAGAGGCTTTCGCTTACGAAAAAAATCACTCAGGGCGCCGGAAAATAGCTTTAATATTTGGGCGCTGCCTTCAACAATGCCCTCAATTAGTCCTATCGATGCTACCGTCAAGCCCAGGGTCGACAACATAAAAATAGGCAACAAACTATGGATGAGCTCCGAAGACATGTCCATAAAAAGACTAACGAATCCCAGGCTCCAAACGCTTGCTAAATTTGCCTTATTGGGAAAGTTCTTAAACTCGGCCATAAAAAACCTCTCTACAGCGCTGTAAATAGATCTTACCCGATTCGAAGAACACATTGACGGTCGCGTTAGAGCCTGCTAACTATCGATTTTATCCTATACGCTGGCATCATGATCAATAACAATTCTATGGATAATTCAGAGAAACGGGGCACCTGGTGTGCCATTATTTCGGGACTCCTTTATGGCTTGTTGGGCTATTTTGGAGTAACTCTACTGAACTCGGGTTTTTCGGCCTATAACACGTCGTTTTGGCGCTTTTTTGCGAGCAGCTTATTTCTACTAATAATTGTGATCGCGAAGCAAGCCTATAAAAAGGGCACGTTGCGCCAATGTCTATTGGTGGTGGCTAACGGCGGCATTTTTTACGGTGCGCCTGGCATCTTATTTCTTTTGGCCAGCCGCTATATCAGCACTGGGCAATCCATTGTTATCTTTTTCATTTTCCCGGTTTTCGTCATGGTGCTCAATCGTATCTTTTTAAAGGAGCCGATTAAGCCGCAATATGTATTTTCTTTTGTTTTGATCTTGTTCGGATTATTGATGCTGGTTGATCTGAGCGAAGCGCGTTTTGATCTGGCGGGCATAGGCTTAAGTTTGCTGTCGGCCTTTTGTTATGCCAACTATGTTTTTATTAGTAAACATAAAGTTAATAAGGCGCTGCCAGCGCTATATTCATCTTTGCTGGTTTCCCTAGGTTGCATGACTACAGGAGGCGTTGCCTCGCTGATCCATGGTTCGTGGGCATGGCCGAGCGAGCCTGCGCAATGGTTCAATATCTTTGGCCTGGGAATTATTTGTTCGGCGTTGCCAATTTTGTTTTTGTTTGCAGCCTTAGAGCACATATCAGCAGATAAGGCTTCGTTGTTGTCGGTGCTTGAGCCGGTGTTTGTAGTGATTTTTGGCGTTTTGCTTTTGGGCGAAGTGCTGACGTTGAGCTCAGCTTTTGGCATCGGCTTGATTTTGCTGGGCGCAATTATCGTAACTCTCAAGCTAAAGACGCCGTCATTTTTTAAGACGATCAGGGGTTAGAGCTTTTGATGGACCAAGACCAGCGCCAACGCATAGCGGACAAGCTCCACCTTAATAAGATACGCCGACATATTTTTCTTTGTGCCGACCAGACCGAGGCCAAATGCTGCAAGCATGAAGAAGGTCTTAATGTTTGGGAATATCTAAAGCAGCGCCTCGATCAACTGGGCCTGTCAAAGGCGGGTGGTGTTTTTCGCACCAAGGCCAACTGCTTACGCGTTTGCACCAACGGTCCTGTGGCGGTGGTTTACCCCGAAGGCATTTGGTATCATTCGGTCAATATCGATGTGCTGGAACGTATCATCACGGAGCACTTGATCGGAGGGGAGCCGGTTTTGGATTACGTTCTTGTCATCCCGCGGCGTAGTCCGCGGGATCCAGGGCAGTAACCGTTCGTGGAGCTTGCGGACTCTGCCACGGAGTGACAAGATTCGACAATGACACCGCGATCTCGGCGGCGAGTTTGGCATTACTTTCGAGCAGGGCAATATTGGCTTTGAGGGTTTGGCCGTCTGACAAGGAAAAAAGCTCTTTGAGCAAATACGGTGTCACCTCATGTCCGCGAATACCTTCAGTGTGTGCTTTATTCAATGACGCAGTCACCCATGCATCGACGCGCGCACGAGCGATTTCTTGTGCCTCATCGATAGCATTAGCAATGACCAAGCCTGAATCTGCCACCGCAAAATGGGTATCAATGAGCTGTGCGATTTCATACGCCGAATCAAGCTGCATATCTAAACGGTAACCACTATTTCTTGAGTAGAACGCGGGGAAATCATTGGTGCGAAAGCCAATGACAGGCACTCGCAGGGTCTCTAGCATTTCAAGCGTTCGCCCAATATCTAAAATTGATTTGACGCCAGCGCAAACGACAGCCACTTTGGTTTGGGCAAGCTCCATCACATCGGCAGAAATGTCGAACGAAACATGCCCGTCACGATGGACGCCGCCGATTCCGCCGGTAGCAAACACCTTAATGCCTGCCATCTTTGCGCAATACATGGTGGATGAAACGGTGGTTGCACCAAGCAAGCCTTGGCTTAAGGCATAACTCAAATCTCTCGTGCCGACTTTTTTTACCCTGGGCCCATTTTTCGCCAGAGTCTCAAGCTCGCATCGGCCCAAGCCCACGGCGATTTTCTGATGCTTAATGCAGATGGTCGCCGGTATTGCACCACAACTTCTAATAATATCTTCCATGGCCAAGGCCGTTTTTAGATTGTGAGGGTAGGGAAGGCCATGGGCAATGACGGTTGATTCTAAGGCCACCACCGGCTTATTATTACCGATCGCGGCCGCTACTTCTTCGTGGTAATCGATGAATGTATGCATGAACTTTACGAGATACGTGTTCGTAAAAACATTGTCAAACAACCGAGCCATGATGGATGCTAAAAATCTGATCCGCATCAAGGCTTGCAAAAGCTTCAACATCGGTTGCCGAGAAAAATGCCTGTGTCTTGAGACTTTTGATCGTCTCTATCAAGTTAAATCTCACGTCATGGTCGAGCTCAGAAACGATGTCATCTAAAATGATGATGGGCGCACATCCTCTGATAGCTAAAATCGACAGCATCTGTGCAAGCTTAAATGCCAAAACCAGCGCACGGCTTTGTCCGCGCGAGGCTGCCCTTTTGGCATTGATGCCATTGATATAGAAATTGAGGTCGTCCAAATGAGGGCCAAACAGGGTGACCTTTCGTCTAATCTCCTGCTCTCTAGCCATTTGGTGCTCCTGGTCAAGCATGGCCATCAAGTCACAAGGCGTATGGTTTTTGATCTCTTGCTCGCGCATCACATAGCTAAGAGTGCCGGTCTGATTCAAGCCAAGTATGTGCCTAACGTGCCGCGAAAAACGCTCGTGGAGTGCTTCTATCGTCTTTAGTCGAAACGCAATCACCTGGGCGCCCTCCTTAATGAGAAGCTCAGTGAAGGTTTTAAGCGTGGCATGGTCAACGGGCCAGTCTTTAAGCAAGCGGTTGCGATGAAACAGCACCTTTTCATAGGCCTTAAAAGCAGCCACGTGTTCAAAAAACAGTGAAGCACAAGCTTGATCAAGAGCCCGCCTACGTAATGCACTGGGACCTGCGATCATACTGAGCTCGGCGGGAATAAAGGAAACTAGAGCAATAGATTTGGCGAGCGTTTGAGCGGCCCGCACGGCATGATCATTGAGTCGCGCCCTTTTTCCTGCTGGCAGAATCTCGATTTCGATACGCCGGTGATCAGTAAAGCTTGCCACAATGGTAGCGGCTGGCTCGTCTAATTTTATCAGGTCTAAATTTTTTAGAGATTGCATGGGTCGCAGTGAGCAAGCAAGCGCGATGGCTTCCAAGCAATTGGTCTTGCCATGTCCATTGGGACCGACCAAAAGATTATGGCCCCTGCCAAAGGAGAGTCTTGTCTCATTGATGTTACGGAACATCTTAATGAAGATATCGTGAACATATGTGGTCGTTTCTAAGGATGACATGAATAAAAAAGCCTGTTAAGCGTAATAAATCAGATGAGAGCCTATGGAGACACTAAGTGCTTACGCTTTTTAATACCCTGTCTCGCAAAGTCGAACCGTTTACGCCGATAACTCCCGGCCAGGTCAAGCTTTATGCGTGCGGGCCTACTGTCTATCATTTTGCTCATATTGGCAATCTCAGAACCTATATCTTTGAAGATATCTTACGGCGGACGCTTGAGCACAATAAATATAATGTACTGCACGTTATGAATGTAACCGACGTTGGCCATCTAGAGTCGGATGCCGATCTTGGCGACGACAAGATGGAGCTTGCCGCCAAGCGAGAGGCCAAATCGCCTTGGGATATCGCTCGGTTTTATGAGCAGGCCTTTTTTAACGACTTAGAAAAATTGCACATAGAAAAACCCACTATCATCTGCCGTGCTACCGAGCACATTAAAGAAATGCAAGATTTCATCAAAGAGTTAGAGAAAAAAGGCTATACTTATACGGTTGATGGAAATGTCTATTTTAGAATTGATAAATTTCCCAGCTACGCTAATCTCTCCCGCAGGCATTTACAAGATTTACTTGAGGGTGCCCGAGTCGAGGTGGACCTGCGCAAGGAAAATCCTTTGGATTTTGTCCTGTGGTTTTCCAACAGCAAATTTCCCAATCAAATAATGAAATGGGATTCGCCGTGGGGTGTGGGTTTTCCGGGGTGGCATATTGAGTGCTCCGCCATGGCTTCCAAATTTCTTGGTGACCACATCGATATTCACTGTGGCGGAATTGACCACATATCCATTCATCACAGCAATGAAATCGCTCAGAGTGAGGCTAAGTTCGGCAAAAAATGGGTCAATTTTTGGCTTCACGGCGAATTTCTGGTGGTGCAGAAAGAAAAGATGGCCAAATCGTCCGGTAATTTTTTAACATTAACTTCACTTACTGATATGGGCTATGATCCAATGCATTATCGATATTTATGCCTGCAGGCCCATTATCGATCACAACTTTATTTTAGCTTCGAAGCCCTTGATGGTGCGCGCAACGCGTTTGAGTCGCTAAAAAACCGCGTGCTCAGCTATCGCCTTAACCCTGAAGCGCCCAAAAACAAAACTCGCAAGGATGAGCTTCGCGCTTCATTTTTCACCGCCATGAACAATGATCTCGATACACCTGTGGCCCTATCCATGGTTTGGGAAACCATGAAAGATCAAACGCTTGCGACTTCTGAGAAGCTCGAGCTACTACGAGATTTTGATGCTATTTTAGGCTTTAACGTTGACAGTTTTTCTGCCCCCAAGTTATCAGATGCGCATTTAGCGCTGATCAAGGAGCGAGAAGCTGCGCGCACTAACAAAGATTGGGCCAGAGCTGATGCGATTAGGGATCAGCTGCTTAAGGATGGCATTGCGATAAAAGATACTAAACTTGGGACCGAGTGGTATTTAGACATACAGCGTATAGAATAAAAAAAGCACTCATTTTTCTGAGTGCTTTTCTGTCAGCGACATTTATCATTATGACAAAAACCGACCCCATTTGTCAAGAAAAAAATTTAACCAACTCGATGTGATTGGCTAAGGCAAGGCATGGCGTTATTACAAGGTATTTTCGCTATCCTTGTCTTTGTCATTAGTTAGTGATATAAAAATGCCATGGCTGAAACACAATTTTTGCAGGGCGTTGCCCTTTTTGTTGTTGAAGACCAAACTTCGGTTTTGGATCAAGCGAAGCAGAGTGCCATTCGCGATTTCGCGCGGCATCACAACATGTCATTGGTGGGTTTTTTGGCCGCCGACCGACAAAATCTCGGAGCAGGCGTCCAACATGCGCTGAATTTGTGCCTAAAAAACAAGGCGCTTCATCTCATCGTCGATGAAATTAGCACCATCGCGCTGCCATTTAACGATCTGATTAATATTTTTAATATTTTGGTCTCTGACAACATCACGGTCGTGTTTGTCCACAATGATTTTCAATTGACCCCATCCGCCCTGGGAGTTTTTCACCAATTATTGGCTTTAAGTGCCGATGCGGATAGTAAAATCCGCTCGCATAGAATCAAGACTGCTTTGCAGAAAAAGAAACGAAAAGGTGCAAAGTTGGGCAGCCGGAGATTTGGTTTTCTCGCGCATGAATCTTACGTCATTAATCAAATGGTAAAACTGCGGGAGCAAGGCTTAAGCCTAGAGACCATCTGCACCATGTTAACCGACAATCAGATCGATAGCACCAAACGAAAGAAGTGGCATCCCACCACAGTCAAAAGGATCTTGGACCGCGCAAAACCTATGCGCTAAAGAGACTGCATTTTAGTCACCCCGCGCGGTGACAGTTTCAGAAAATGCACGATCGCAGGAGGCAGATTGAGATAAACGCTCGCGTTTGAGGTTTCATAGGAATTGACGAATTCTTCGATAGCCGCCCGAGTGGCTTTAAAGCGCTTGCGCTCTTCGGCATTCATGCCCAACCATCTGAGTGACGGCAGCCATTTATATTCAAAGAAGGAACACAGCGTGCCAGGCTTGGCCAGCTTAAGGTAGTGGTTGGTGATGTCCGTAACTGTCTTTGCTTGAAAGGAGTTGAATGGCAAGCCAGAGACAATATACGAATAGGGCTCATGAGGTGACCATTGCAATATATCGCCGCAATGCACATATACATTCCGATGCGCGCCAAATTTATCGGTCAGAATTTTACATAGCTCAGGCATAAGCTCCACCACGTCTAGGTGGTCATTTGGCCCTAGCTTTTCTACTAGCTGTTCGGTAAATACACCGGTGCCCGCACCAACTTCCAATATTCGCTTAGCCTCACCATTTTTGGGGACTTCACTGGTAATCATTTTAGCAAGTTCAGTAGAGCTTTCTGCCACAGCTCCGATGGCATCGGGATTTTTTGCGCGCAGATTAAACATGGTGCAACCGCTCCCATATCCTACGCCTAAACTAATGATGCCTATGAAAATCAATGACTTAGTCATCGCGTTGTCAACCGATATCAATGTGTCACGCTTATTTTCTACCTCACTGAGAACGAAGATGCCATATGGGAAAGATAATTGAACTAAGTCAACAAGTTGCCAATCAGATCGCCGCAGGGGAGGTGGTGGAACGGCCGGCTTCGGTGGTTAAGGAATTGGTGGAAAATTCCATTGATGCACAAGCATGCAATATTGAGGTGCGCATAAAGAACGGCGGATATACGTACATTGTGGTGCAGGATGATGGCGTGGGTATGGATGAGCACGACGTGAAGCTCGCCATCAAGCGGTATGCCACCAGCAAGCTTACAATGGTGAGCGATTTATACAATCTTCATACTTTTGGTTTTAGAGGCGAAGCGCTGCCTTCCATAGCCTCGGTTTCCCATCTGTCGATTAGCACTCGGCTTCACGATGAAGAGCACGGCACTAAAGCGATGGTCGAAGCAGGGGAGATTCGTGACTTTTGCAAGTCAGGTGCACAAGCAGGATCGAGGATTGAAGTGCGTGATTTGTTCTTTAACGTGCCTGCACGCTTAAAGTTCGCCAAATCAAAAGGCATTGAAACCGCTGAAATCGATAGACTCCTAAGAGCATTTGCCTTCGCATATCAAAACGTTGGATGGCGCTTCTTTGTCGATGACAAGCTTGTGTTTTCGTGCTTGTCCAATGGGGACAGTGAGATTACGCGAGCAGAATTGATGTTTGGCGATGATGCTCGTGGCTATCTTTATGACTTTAAAAAACATAGCGGTCTGCTGACCATGAGCGGAGTGATTGGTGCACCCACCTTCACGAAGCGAGACAGTCGCGGCCTGGTTTTTTTTGTTAACGATCGCCTGGTCAGCGACAAAAAATTAATAATGGCGGTCAGGACCGCATTTCGAAGCCTTCTTGAAGTGGGGTGCCATCCGGTATGCGCGCTAAAAATTTGTTTGGCGCCTGATGAAGTGGATGTCAATGTTCACCCAAGAAAAGCAGAAGTACGGTTTAGAGATGAGAGGCAGGTGATATCGGCCATTATCGGCGAAGTAGGCAATTTCTTGTCTAAAACTCCGTGGTTATCAGCCATGCCAAAGAAGGATGCGCTTATAGGCACGCCACGACCCATAGGCGGGCAAAGCGGAGGCCGTGGGAGAGACGTCACTCTTAATTATCTGCTGAGATCACCGCCACCGGCCACTCCACAATACACAAGTAAAACTTCCGAGATAAAGGCTTTGGCCCTGCCTATTGCATTGGAAAAAAATGTCCTTTTGCGGGCGGATAACTTCTCGTCATTGCGCGCGATTGGGCAAGTGTGTGCAACGTATTTGCTGGCTGAAGGCGATCAGGGCCTGGTGGTTATCGATCAGCACGCTGCTCATGAGCGAATCATGTATGAGAGGATTCGGGAGCGTAAGACAAAAGTGAATTCATCCTCATTGCTTATACCGATTACGGTTAGCGCAGACTTGGCGTTGATGGCCTTATTTGAAGAACATCAAGAGGATCTTAAATTCATCGGGATAGAGGCAGAGAAATTCGGTGAAACCAGTATCGTCGTGCGCAGCCTCCCGGATTTTGTCAAAAATATCGATGTAAAAGCACTCATGCAGGATATTTTATCTGATTTGGCCAATTACGGCCATGCTGAAAGAACCGATGAGATGCTCCACCATCTAAGCGCCACGGTGGCATGCCATTCTTCCATCAGGGCGGGTCAACGATTGAGCCAAGAAGAAATCGCCCACCTTTTGGCCGAGCTCGATTCTGTAAGCTTCGGTGCGCATTGTCCTCATGGTCGACCCATAGTGAAGAGCATTACGCAGGCGGAAATGAAGAAATGGTTCGATCGAACATGAGGCCGCTCGTCATTGCCGGCCCTACGGCAAGCGGAAAATCAAAGCTTGCCTTAAGGCTGGCCGCTAAGTTCAACGGCGAAATCATTTGTGCCGACTCTCGGCAATTCTATGCCGGTATGGCTATTGGCACCGCGTGTCCATCAAATGAAGAGCAAGCGATGATTCCTCATCACGGCTATGGCATGCTCGACCCTCAGTCACAGCGCATGGATGCAGGCTGTTTCGTCAAATTTGCCCGGGAAAAAATCGATGAAATCAACAAGCGCGGCAAAAGACCTATTCTGGTCGGGGGAGGCGGTCTCTATCTGCGGGCTCTGCGTTATGGCTTAAATGACGTGCCACCATCGGACAAAAATGTGGCGCAAGCGCTTAAGAGCCAGGTTAAAATTTTGGGAGTCAACCACCTTTACAATGAACTAAAGAGAATCGATGAAGACACTGCCCATCTCATCAAACCAGAAGATAGCTATCGCATCACGCGCGCCTTAGAGATCTTCCGAATCACCAATGAAAAGCCTTCACAGCTTCGGCAGAGCTTTTTTAGTGATGTTGTTAGCTTAGGCGCTCATTGGGTTTACAAGAAGCCTGACAAGGCGGCCTTGCTTTTAACTTTAACAAGGCGCGCACAAGAAATGTTTGACGGAGGATTAATCGATGAAGCCGCCAATTTGCGCGAACGGCTACCCGCTGACCATTGGGTTTTATCGGTAATGGGTTATCAAGAAGCATTGCAACTAGTGGATAAAAAACTAAGTAAAGATCAAGCCATTGAACGTACGGTTATTAGACACCGTCAATATGCTAAACGCCAATATACTTGGTTTAACAAGGAAAAATTCTATCGCATTATCAACAGCACCTAAATTTTAAACCAAAATGTTGGCGAGTCTGATAGGCTAAATCGCGGGGGGATTAACTATGCTCAGGCTTGCTGAACAGCATGTTTTGTCGTTGGAGCCGTACGTGCCGGGCCGTGCCATTGATCGAAGTCTAAGAATCTCTACGTGGGCCAAACTAGGCTCAAATGAAAATTGTCTCGGTCCTTCGGCTAT
>Ga0070734_10004583_pt1 | contig 12965 bp, 12 predicted proteins | sample Coa_R1_8_FD_66444 | JGI IMG/M metagenome (GOLD analysis project Ga0070734, IMG submission 66444) | Surface soil microbial communities from Centralia Pennsylvania, which are recovering from an underground coalmine fire - Coalmine... | ecosystem: Environmental > Terrestrial > Soil > Unclassified ...
GCCGCCAGCCGCCATCGAATCGCGGCCGCTCGCCAGTTCGCGGCGGCGCGTTTTCGAAGGCAGTATTCCGGCCGGGCGCAGCAGCATCATCAACACAAGCGCCAGTCCGAACAGGAGCATGCGCAAGTCCGCAGGGTCGACGACCATGCGGCCGAACCAGGCGTATTGCAGCGGGCCGACGGTGCGCAGCAGCTCCGGCAGGGCCGTGAGGATCGCCGCTCCCACCACCACACCGGCGATATTGCCCATGCCGCCCAGCACCACCATGCACAGGATCATGATGGAATCGTAGAGAGTGAAGCTCTCCGGGCTGACGAAGCCCTGGAAGGATGCGAACAGTCCGCCCGAGACGCCGCCGAAGGTGGCGCCCATGGCGAAGGCGAGCAGCTTGATGTTGCGGGTGTTGATGCCCATCGCCCGCGCAGCGACCTCGTCCTCACGAATGGCGATCCAGGCGCGCCCGATGCGCGAATTCTCCAGGCGTGCACAGACCAGCACGGCGGCGGCCGTGCCGATGAGGAAGACGAAGTAGTAGCTGTGCACCCCGGCCACGGTGAGCCCGCCGATCGACCAGCTGCGGGTCAGCGGGAATCCGGCGATCGACAGGGGATCGATCAGCGTGACCCCCTGCGGGCCGTTGGTGATGTTGATCGGGTGATTCAGGTTGTTGAGGAAAATGCGGATGATCTCGCCGAATCCGAGGGTGACGATGGCCAGATAATCGCCGCGCAGCCGCAGGGTGGGCGCGCCGAGGAGCACCCCGAAGAATGCGGCGATGACTGCCCCGAGCGGGACCAGCAGCGCGAAATTGAGATGCACGCCGAAATGCGGCGAGGCGAGCAGGGCGTAGGTGTAGGCGCCGACCGCGAAGAAGGCGACATAGCCGAGGTCGAGCAGTCCGGCGTAACCGACGACGATGTTCAGGCCGAGCGCCAGCATGACATAGAGCAGGGTCACGTCCATGATGCGCACCCAGGCCCGCCCGGCCGCTGCCTCGACCAGAAAAGGCGCTGCGGCGGCGATGAGGACGGCGAGACCGATGGCCCCCCGGCGGGCGATGGTGCGGGGCCGGCTCACGCCCGTTCTGCCGCCGGCGCGGCGAGCAGCCCGGACGGGCGCAGGATGAGGACGCCGACGAGCACGAGAAAAGCGAAGACGTCGCGGTAGTTGCTGCCGAACACGCCGCCGGTCAGATCGCCGATGTAGCCCGATGCGAGGCTCTCGATCACCCCCAGCAGCAAGCCGCCCAGCATGGCGCCGGGTACGCTGCCGATGCCGCCGAGCACCGCCGCGGTGAAGGCCTTCAGGCCCAGGACGAAACCCATGAAGTAGTGGGCGATGCCGTAATAGAGCAGCACCATCACGCCGGCCACCGCGGCAAGCGCCGAGCCGATGACGAACGTGATGACGATCACCTGGTTGACGTTCACGCCCATCAGTCCGGCCACATCGGGATTCTGCTCGGTGGCGCGCATCGCGCGCCCCGTGCGCGTCTTCTTGATGAGCCACATGAGCCCGGCCATGAGCAGGCAGGCCACGAGAAAAATGGCGATCTGGACGGTGGTCACCTGCGCACCGGCCAGCGGCCATGACCCGCTGTCGAACAGCTGCGGCAGCGCGAGGTACTGCTTGGTCCACACCGTGGCGGCGCTGTACTGGATGAGAATCGACACGCCGATGGCGGTGATGAGCGGCGCCAGCCGGGGGGCGCGGCGCAGCGGCCGATAGGCGACCTTTTCGATCACCACGCCGAGGACCACGCACACGGCGGCGGCGCCCGCCGTCGCCGCGCACAAGGCCAGATAAGGGGGCACGCCGCGCGCGGTGAGCGCCTTCACCAGCGTGAGCGCCGTCAAGGCCCCGACCATGACGATGTCGCCGTGCGCGAAGTTGATGAGGCCGAGGATGCCGTACACCATCGTGTAGCCGAGCGCGACCAGCGCATAGATGCTGCCCAGCACGAGCCCGTTGACGATCTGCTGAAGGAAAATATCCACGGGCTACCGGTGCGGCCGCCGGCGGTGCGCGGCGCCGGTCGCGGCGCCGATTATTTGGCGGCTCCGGGCGCCGATTATTTGGCGGCTCCGGGCGCCGCTTTGTCGGCTGAATCGCTGGGCGACAGCGTCTCGAGCGGCTGCCACGCTCCGGACTTCACTTCGTAGATGGTGATGGGACCGTTGCGCAGATCGCCCTTGTCGTCGAAGGCGATCGGGCCGATGACGCCGTTGTAGTTCGTCTTCGCCACTTCCGGGAGGAATTTCGCCGGATCGACCGAACCGGCGCGCTTCATCGCCTCGGCGAAAACGAACACGGCGTCGTAGCCCATGGGGGCGAAGAGCTCCACTTCCTTGCCGTAGCGCGCCTTGTACTTTTCGACGAACTGGCGGCCGCCCGGCATCTTGTCCTTCGGCAGTCCCGGCATGGAGGCGTAGACCCCCTCGGCTTCCTTCTCGCCCGCCAGCTTGATGAAATTGGGCGTCTGCATGCCGTCGCCCCCCATGAACCTGGCCGGAATGCCGAGCTCCACCATCTGCTTGACCATCGGGCCGGCCTGCGGATCGACGCCGCCGAACATGATGACATCGGGTTTGCGTCCCTTGATCTTCGTCAGAATGGCCTTGAAGTCGGTGTCCTTGTCGGTGGTGTGCTCGCGCGCCGCCACGTCGGCGCCTGCCGCTTTGACGGTCGACTGGAACGTGTCCGCGAGACCCTGGCCATAGGCGGTCGCGTCGTCGATGATGGCGATGGTCTTCGCGTGCAGGCGCTCGAGCGCGAAGCGGGCGAGGGTCGGCCCCTGCTGGTTGTCGTTGGCCACCACCCTGAACGTCGTCTTGAAACCCTGCTGGGTGTAAGCAGGGTTGGTGGACGACGGCGAGATCTGCGGAATGCCGTTATCGGAGTAGATGCGCGAGGCCGGGATGGAGGCGCCGGAGTTGAAGTGGCCCACCACGGCCGCGACTTTCGCATCGACCAGCGCCTGCGCGACGGTGGTGGCCTTGGTCGGATTCGCCTCGTCGTCTTCCGCCACCATTTCGAACTTCAGGCGCTTGCCGCCCACCACCGTGCCGGTGGCGTTGAAATCGTCGATGGCCAGCTGGACGCCGTTGCGGATGTCCTCGCCGATGTGCGCCTGCGGCCCGGTCAGGGGAGCGGCCATCCCGATCTTGACGGTCTGCTCCGCCGGCGCCTGGCCGGCCGACGGCGCGGTGCCCGAGGCGGGCTCCTGGCGGCTGCACCCGGCGGCGGCGAGGCACAGCGCGACGGCGGCGATCCCCGGTGCCCACGCGCCGTGGACGATGCGGCGCCGGTGGCCAGTCTGCGGCAATACGGGGCGGCGATGTTCGATCATGGCGTCAGGTCCTCCCATCACCGTGCCGCACGCGGACGGACGCGCGGCTACTTCAGCGACAGAATGAATTTGATCATGTTGCGGAGATCGCCGTCCGGCACGGTCGGATTCGGCGGCATCGGAATCTGCCCCCACACGCCGACACCGCCGCGCTTCACTTTCTGAAACAGCTTCTCGGGGGCGTCCGCCTGTCCGCGATATTTCTCCGCCACCTCCTTGTAGGGAGGGCCGACGAGCTTCTGGTCCACCGAATGGCAGGCCAGACAGGAATACTTCTTGAGCAACTCCTCCTGCGCCGCGCACGGTCCGGCGGCCACCACTGCGGCCGCTGCCCACCACGCGGCGACCGCCAGCCGCTTGCCATTGCCGATCATCGAAGCCTGTTCCCCAGGTGAATTCCCGGGCGAATGTTACTTGAACTCCGAGCCGAACAGGGACCCTCTTAGCGGAGGCTTGAGCCGGCGCTGTCTGCCGCGCCGTCGTCCAGCACCGACAGCAGCTGATCGATGTGATCCACCGGTGCGCGGCAGGCGGCGCCGCGGCAGACATAGGCCAGCACGCCGGTCGCGGGGGCCGGCTTGGCCAGCGCCTCGGGGAGCGCGTCGGCCGGCGCATCCGTCGCGAGAAAGGCGGCCGCCGGACGATAGTGGAGGGCGACCGCCCGCCGCCACGCCGGGAACTGCGACGCATCGCCGCGCAGCAGGATGCTCGTCGGCGGTTCGCTCAGCTCCTCCAGGGCGATCAGCAGGGCGCCATAGGCTTCCGGCTGCTCCGCCATGCTGCCGCCGAACGCCGCCAGGGTGCGCCGCGCGCTGTCCAGGCATTCGCCGTCGCCGGTGAGATGGCCGAGGCGGGCGAGTGCCTGCGCAGCGACGCCATTGCCGGACGGGGTGGCATTGTCGTAGCCGGATTTAGGGCGCTTGAGCAGCCGCTCGTGATCGTGCGCCGTGAAAAAGAAACCGCCGCGCGCGGCGTCTTCGAACTGCCCGCGCAGCGTGGCGGCGAGCCGCTGCGCCAGCGCGAGCTGGGACGGCTCGAAGTCGATCTCGAGGAGCTGGAGGATGGCCTTGATGAGAAACGCGTAGTCGTCCAGATACGCGCCGAGGTGGGCACGGCCGTCTTTGAACGTGGCCAGCAGCCGTCCGCCGGACAGCATGCGCTCGGCGATGAAACGGCAGGCAGCCCGCGCGCTGGCGGCCCAGTCGCCGCGCCCGAAGACGAACGCAGCGCGCGCCATGCCGCCGATCATCAGCGCGTTCCAGCTGGTGAGGATCTTGTCGTCGCGCCCAGGCGGGACGCGCACGCCGCGCGCTGCCAGAAGCTTGGCCCGCGCCTGATCGAGCAGCGTGGCGGCCGCCTCCGGCGCGACGCCGGCGATGGCGGCCGCCTCGGACAGCGATCGCCTCACCGTGAGATGCCAGCGCCGTTCGGCGGCGCTTGCGTGCGCCGCGGCGTGGGGATCGACGAAGTTCGGCGCGCCGTCCAGCCCGTAGCGGGCGGCCGTGATGGCGTATTCGGCGTCGCTGAGAAGCGCCCGCGGCTCCTGCGCCGACCACAGATAGAACTTGCCTTCTTCCCCTTCGCTGTCGGCGTCCAGTGAGGAATAGTAGCCGCCCTCGGGAGACTGCATGTCGCGCATCACCCACGCCGCGGTCTCCGCGGTCACGCGCTCGAACAGCGGTTCACGGGTGATCGTCCAGGCATCGGCGTACAGCGGCAGCAGCTGGGCATTGTCGTACAGCATTTTCTCGAAATGCGGAATGGTCCAGGAGCGATCCACCGAATAGCGGCAGAAGCCTCCGCCGAGCTGATCGTAGATGCCCCCCTCGGCCATTCTCCGCAGCGTGTGCAGCGCTACGTGAAGAGACTCGCGATCGCCGCTGCGGGCGTAGGCCCGCAGGCACAGTTCCAGGTGCGTGGGGTGAGGAAACTTCGGCGCGGCGCCAAAGCCGCCGTGCTCGGCGTCGAAGCGGGCGCGCAGGCGCGCCAGCGCACGCTCCGCCAGGGCGGCGTCCCCGGCAACCGGTCCGGCGACGGCGTCGTCGGCCTGCGCGATGGCGCTCGCCACCTGCCCGTTCTGCTCCTCGATCTCCTTGCGCCGGGTCTGCCAGGCGAGCAGCACCCGCTCCATCACATCGACGAAGCCGGGCATGCCATAGCGCGGCTCGCGGGGAAAATAAGTTCCGCCGAAGAACGGCACCTGATCGGGCGTGAGGAACATGGTGAGCGGCCAGCCGCCGGCGCGCCGCGTGAGCAGCTGATGAGCGGTCTGGTAGATCTGGTCGACGTCCGGACGCTCTTCCCGGTCGACCTTGATGTTGACGAAGCCCCGATTCATGACGGCGGCCACATCAGCGTGCTCGAAGGACTCGTGCGCCATCACATGGCACCAGTGGCAGGCCGAGTACCCGATGGAGAGCAGGATCGGCTTGTCCTCGGCGCGCGCGCGCTCCAGCGCTTCCGCCCCCCAGGGATACCAGTCGACCGGGTTGCCGGCGTGCTGCCGCAGGTACGGCGAGGTCTCGTGCTGCAGGCGGTTCAGCATACGGGCGCGGGAAGCCCGGCTCGATTCAGACCGGAACGAGACGGCCCGCCTGGAGCGGGGCCGGCGCAGCGGCGGGCAGCCGCCGGAACTCGTCCAGCGTCTCCTGCAGAACCTGCCCGATGAGAATGATGGCCGGAGCGTGGCTCCAGCGTGCGCCGAGCCGGGGCAGGCCTGCCAGCGTGCCCCACTGAGCGGCACGGTCCGGGTGAGACACGTTCTCCACCATCACGACCGGCGTCGCAGGCGCCATCCCGCGGGCGAGCAGCGCGGCCGCGACACGCTCGGCTTCGCCTGCACCCATGTAGATCGCGGCCGTATCCGCAGCCACCACCGCGGACGCCCAGTCGGTGCGGGCTTCACGGTCGCCCACCGACGGCGTCACGAAAGTCACGCTGCGCGATACGGCCCGCCGGGTCAGGGACACGCCGATCTCCGCACCGGCGGCCAGCGCGGCGGTCACGCCGGGGACCACTTCACAGCGGATTCCGGCCGCATGGAGGGCGTCGATCTCTTCCTGGGCGCGCCCGAATATCATCGGGTCGCCGCCCTTGAGTCGAACGATGGTGCGATGGCGGCTGGCGGCGCGGATGAGCGCGCGGTTGATCGCTGCCTGCGGCGTGGAGGGCCGGCCGTGCCGCTTCCCAACCGGGATGCGCACGGCGCGCGACGCCAGGGCGACCGTCTCCGGATGAACCAGGGCGTCGTAGAACACGATGTCGGCCGCCTCCAGCAGGCGCGCCGCCCGCAGGGTGAGCAGATCGGGCGCGCCCGGCCCGGCCCCGACGAGGTACACGGTGGTGGTCATTCGGTGCGGCGAGCGGATCATGCAGTACGGCGTCTGAACAAGGGCAGCGGGCGGTCGACGGAGGTCTGATAGGCTTCACTGAACGGGTAAAACGCTCCCAGCGCGGACTCCACGTCCTGATCGGCCCGCAGCTCGAAGGCATCGAAACCGCAGCGCCTCAAGTCGGCCAGCTGGTCGTGCAGCACTTCTCCCACGGCGCGAACCTCGCCGCCGTAGTTCCACCGTTCTCGCAAAAGGCGCGCCAGTGACAGGGCGCGGCCGTCGCCGAACTTCGGGATGTCGATCGCCACGAGGCTGAAGCGGGCCAGCTGTCCGGCGATGTCCTCGATCGGCGCATCGGCGGTCAGGACGATGCCGAGCCGTCCGCGCCAGGCGTCGAACGTCCCGCGATGGGCCTGCCAAAGGCTCAGCGGCACGAGAAGGGCGGCCTCGGGCAGCGGCTCCGGCAGCGGGCCGGGGCCGCCGTCTGCCCCCGCCTCAAGCCTCTGCCAGCTGTTTTCGACGATCCGGCCGTTCTTGATGAGTGTCGCCATAGACTGCCTGCTTGAATCCTTCCGTGCCGAGGCGGCGCACGGTGTCGATGAAACGCTCCGCTTCGCTGTCGCGAACGTCCAGGTACCGGCGGATGAGCCGCTCGACGACATCGGGAACCTCGGTCGCGGCGAACGCGCGGCCGAGCACTTTGCCGAGCGACGCGTGCTCGCCCTGCGCGCCGCCGATCTCGACCTGATACCACTCCTCACCGTTCTTGTCGACGCCGAGGATGCCTATGTGGCCGATGTGGTGGTGGCCGCAGGCGTTCATGCAACCCGAAATATTGAGGTCGAGCTCGCCGATGTCGAACAGATAGTCGAGGTCCTCGAAACGGGCGCGGATCGACTCCGCGATCGGAATCGACTTGGCGTTGGCCAGCGAACAGAAGTCGCCCCCCGGGCAGCAGATGATGTTGGTGAGCAGCCCGATGTTCGGCGTCGCCATGCCGAGCCGGCGCAGCTCCAGCCACAGGTCGTGCAGCCGGGCGGCCGGCACGTCGGGAAGAATCACATTCTGCTCGTGGCTGACGCGCAGCTCGCCGAAGCCGTAGCGGTCGGCCAGCTCGGCGATGGCGTCCATCTCGTCGGAAGTGACGTCACCGGGCGGGACCCCGGCCCGCTTCAGCGACAGCGTCACGGCCGCATAGCCGGCCACTTTGTGGCCGTGAACGTTGCGGCCACGCCACCGGACAAAACCGGGATCGCCATTGGGGAGCTCCGCACCGCCCGCATCGGCGGCGGCGCTGTCGTAGGCCGGGCGGGTGAAGCGCCCGTCGATCCGGCGCAGCTCTTCTTCGATCAGCGTGGCGGGGCCGTCGCGCAGGTGCTGCCATTCCTGCTCGACCTCTTCGCGGAAACGATCAGCGCCGCGATCCTTCACCAGGATCTTGATGCGCGCCTTGTGGATGTTGTCGCGCCGTCCGTAGCGGTTGTAGACGCGCAGGATGGCGTCGAGGTACGTGAGGAGATGCCGCCAGGGAAGAAACTCGCGGATGACCTGGCCCACCATGGGCGTGCGCCCGAGGCCGCCGCCGACGATCACCTGGAAGCCCACCTCACCGCTCTCATCGCGGCGGGCGTTCAATCCGATGTCGTGCACCAGGGTCGCGGCGCGGTCTTCCAGCGCCCCGTTGACGGCGATCTTGAACTTGCGCGGGAGCCAGTTGAACTCGGGGTTGAACGTCGACCACTGGCGGATCAGCTCGCACCAGACCAGCGGATCGACGATCTCGTCGGGCGCAATGCCGGCGAAGTGGTCGGAGGTGATGTTGCGCACGCAGTTGCCGCTCGTCTGGATGGCGTGCATCTGCACCGTGGCCAGCTCGGCCAGGATGTCCGGCACCTGCTCCAGCCGGGGCCAGTTGAGCTGCATGTTCTGGCGCGTGCTGAAATGCCCGACACCGCGGTCGAAGGTGCGCGCGATCCAGGCCAGCTTGCGCAGCTGCCGGCTCGACAGCATCCCATACGGGATGGCGATGCGAAGCATGGGGGCGTGGCGCTGGATGTACAGGCCGTTGCGCAGGCGCAGAGGGCGAAACTCGGCCTCGCTCAGCCTGCCGGCAAGAAAGCGCTGCGTCTGGTCGCGGAACTGCTGCACCCGTTCCTCGACCATCCGCTGATCGACCTCGTCGTAGACGTACATGGAATCACCGGTCCGGGTGGAACGGCAGATGGTATGCGACCGGCACGGCCCGACGAACCGCCGAATGGCGATATGGAAGAGACCGCGGGTTATTTGGCGAGGGCGGGGCCTTATGCGCGGATCAGCCCCGCTAATGCGGACGCCGGCTCCGGCCGCGCCGGCACGCCGGACGGCGCCGCCCCGGGCGCGTCCGGTCACACCAGGACGATGTCGTACTGGTCCTGGCCGTAGCTGGATTCCACCTGCATCCGCACCGGCTTGCCGATGAAGTCCTCCAGCAGGGCGAGCGACTGCGATTCCTCTTCCTGGAACAGATCCACCACCGGCTGCGCCGCCAGCACCCGCAGCTCGCGCGGGTTGAACTGGCGCGCCTCGCGCAGCAATGCGCGCAGGATCTCGTAGCACACGGTGCGCACGGTCTTGACCGCTCCCCGTCCGCCGCAGCACGGGCACGCCTCGCACAGCACATGGGCCAGGCTCTCGCGCGTGCGCTTGCGGGTCATCTCGACCAGCCCGAGCTGGGTGAAGCCGTTCACCGTCATGCGCGTGCGGTCCTTGGCGAGCACCTTGGTGAGCTCGGCGAGCACGGCCGCGCGGTGCTCGCCGTTGTCCATGTCGATGAAATCGATGACGATGATTCCGCCCAGATTGCGCAGCCGCAGCTGGCGGGCGATCACCTGAGCCGCTTCCAGGTTCGTCTTGAAGATGGTGTCGTCGAAATTGCGCAAGCCGACGTAAGCGCCGGTGTTGACGTCGATGGTCGTCATCGCCTCCGTCTGGTCGACGATCAGGTAGCCGCCGGATTTCAGCTCCACCCGGCGCGCCAGCGCCTTTTCGATCTCTTCCTCGACGTGGTACAGGTCGAACAGCGGGCGCTCGCCGCCGTAGTGCTGGACCCGGTCGAGCACCGCCTGCATGTAGTCGCGGGCGAAGGCCTGCAGCTTGGCGAAATTCTCGCGCGAGTCGATGAGAATGCGGTCGGTCTGCTCCGTCACGAAATCGCGCAGCACCCGCTGCGCGAGAGACAGGTCCTGATGGACCAGGCTCGGCGCCGCCGCGGCGGACGCCCGCCTGCGGATGTCGTCCCACAGACGGCGCAGGTAGTCGATGTCCTGCGCGAGCTCCGCTTCGCCGGCCGACTCCGCCATGGTGCGCACGATGAAGCCGCCGCGTTCCTCCGGAGGAAGCAGCGCCTGAACCTTTTCGCGCAGGCTGCGCCGCTCTTCTTCGTCCTCGATGCGCTGCGAGATTCCGATATGCGAATCCTGCGGCAGGTACACCAGCAGGCGCCCGGCGATGCTCACCTGGGTGGACAGCCGCGCGCCCTTGGTGCCGATCGGGTCCTTGATGACCTGGACCATCAGCGGCTGCCCTTCGGAAAGTATGCGCTCGATGGGACGCGGCGCATCCGCGGCGCCGCCGGCGGCGGACGACCGCTTGTGCTCGAAGATGTCGGCGACGTGCAGAAAAGCGGCCCGTTCCAGGCCGATCTCGATGAAAGCGGACTGCATGCCGGGCAGGACCCGGCTGACGCGGCCCATGTAGACGTTGCCGACCAGACCGCGCTCGGCGGTACGCTCGATATGGAGCTCCTGCACGACGCCTGCTTCGACCACGGCGACCCGGGTCTCCTGCGGCGTCCAGTTGATCAGGATCTCTTCCGCGATCGTCCGCTCGCCGGTTCGGCGGGGGAGGATGTCTTCGGCCATTGTGTGCTCAGCCCTTCGCCGCAAAGCCGCTACCGGGCGGCGACGCCGAAACGTCCCAGCAGGGCCAGCGTTTCGTACAGCGGCAATCCCATGATCCCCGAAACGCTGCCTTCCACCCGTTCGATGAACTGCTGCGCGCCTCCCTGCACGGCGTATGCGCCTGCCTTATCCATCGGCTCTCCGCTGTCGACATACCGCCTGATGTCGGCCTCCGCCATGCTGCCGAATTGCACTGCGCTGCACGAGCACAATCGTTCCATCCGCTGTTCGTGGATCACCGTGACCGCGGTGAGCACCTCGTGCCGCCGGCCCGCCAGGGATCGCAGCATAGCGTGAGCATCGGCTGCGTCGGCGGGTTTGCCGAGGATACGGCCGTCGAGCACCACCGCCGTATCGGCGGCCAGCACCGGCCGCCGCAGCTTGCCCTGCGCAGCGACGATGGCCCAGCCGGCGGCGCATTTCTCATCGGCCATCCGGCTGACGTATCCGCGCGCCTGCTCTCCGGGATGGGGCGACTCGTCGATTTCCAGATCCAGCAGGTCGAAGACGATGCGGGCGAGGGCCAGCAGCTCACGACGCCTGGCACTGCGCGACGCAAGGTAGACGGTGGGTGCGGTCACTCTGGGGGCGAAGCCTGGTCACTCGCGATGATAAGGGTGATTGTCGAGGAGGGACTGCGCACGGTAGATCTGTTCGAGAAGTATGACGCGCGCCAGCGCATGCGGCAGGGTGAACGCGGACAGCTGCAGCATCGCGTCGGCGGAGCCCTTCAAGGCGGCGGACAGCCCGTCGGCGCCGCCGATGACGAACGCGGTGTCGCGCCCTTCGCCGAGCCAGCGCTGCAGCGCCGCGGCCAGCTCACGCGTGGTCATGGCCTCGCCGCGCTCATCGAGCACGATACGGCGCGCGCCGGTCGGGACGACGGCGGAGATGCGCACGCTTTCCGCCGATACGATCTGCTCCACGCTGCGGCCGCTGCGGCGCGGCTCCGGCCTGAGCTCGAGCAGCTCGAGCCGCAGGCTGCGTCCCAGGCGTTTGCGGAACTCGGCGCAGGCGGCATCCGCCCACGCGGGCAGCTTATGGCCGACGGCGATGATCAGCAGCCGCGCCATACGCGGCCGTCGTTCAGCGGGCCATCACAGCGCGGCCGATGCCGCGGCACGCAAGCTCGCGCGCGGCTTCCGCGGGCGCGGTTGACCCCACAGCTCTTCCAGGTTGTAGTACTCGCGTACGGTGGGATGCATGACATGGACGATGACATCGCCCAGATCGACCAGCACCCAGTCCCCCTGCTGCTCGCCCTCGACGCCGGCGACGCGCTCGCCGAGTTCCCGCATCCGATCCTGCACGCTGCGGGCCAGGGCCTTGACCTGGCGGGCGGATTCGCCGCTGGCGATGACGACGCGGTCGAATTCCGAGGTCAGGTGTGTGACATTGAAGGCCTCGATATCACGGCCTTTGACGTCTTCCAATGCTTCAATGACTGCCTTCTGCTTCTTGCGAATATCCAAGCTCGATTCACCTCACCGGGTTGCCGTGCACGCTGGAAAACTATAAGGCACATTCCTCGCCGCGATCAATCGCCGATTCCTTCACCGGCGGGCGGACCGCCGCGATAGAGCCCATGCCGGTCGATGTACTGAAGCACTGCGTCCGGGAGCAGGTAGCGGGCGCTGCGGCCTTCACCAAGCAGCGTCCGGATCCGGCTTGCCGAAATATCCAGAGCCGTGATCTCGCGGTAGGCGACCAGCCCGGCGGGACAGCTCGACAGCCGCGACAGATCCGTCGTGAAGCGCTGCTGCCACAGCTCGCGCAGCGGAGACGCCAGTTGGGCCGCGATCGCGTGGCCGGGCCGGGTGGCGACGACGATGTGGCATAACGCGGGAAAATCCTGCCAGCTCTTCCAGCTTGCAAGGCCGGCAAAAGCATCGGCCCCCATCAGCAGGCACAGCGGCCCGCTCCCCGCCTCGGCACGCACGGAACGCAGCGTTTCGATGGTATAGCTCAGTGCGCCAGATTCCACTTCGCGGCGGTCGACTCGCAGGACGCGGTGATCGCCAACCGCCAGGGCAACCATGGCAGCGCGGTGCGCGGCGGCCGCATGAGGCGCCTGCCGGTGCGGCGGCCGTCCCGCCGGCACCAGCCGCAGCTCGCTCAAAGCGAGAGCTTCCGCCAGCTCTTCGGCAAAACGCAGATGACCGAAGTGGATCGGGTCGAAGGTGCCGCCAAGCAGGCCGATCATCGACAGTAGGTCACCAACTGATGCAGGCTCGATCCTCCGCGGCGCCGGTTGCGCGCCCGCACGAAAAAGCGCACGCCCTGGATGCGATGTGGCGGCCCGGCTGGTGCTTCTCAAGTACCATTCTACAGAACCTCTAATTC
>Ga0070734_10004588_pt1 | contig 12954 bp, 11 predicted proteins | sample Coa_R1_8_FD_66444 | JGI IMG/M metagenome (GOLD analysis project Ga0070734, IMG submission 66444) | Surface soil microbial communities from Centralia Pennsylvania, which are recovering from an underground coalmine fire - Coalmine... | ecosystem: Environmental > Terrestrial > Soil > Unclassified ...
AACAGACGCTCCCGCTGAGGGTTTTTACCGCCTTCCTTCACCGCAACGAAAATCGTCGGAGTTATCGGGACTTGGTGCTCACATTGGAGCCCCTCGTATACAATTTCCCGTCAATCATCTCCAGGAGTTCACATGCGCCGAACGCTTGTTGTCGCCGTCATCTTATTTGTCGCCCTGCTGCCTCTTTCCGCCGCCAATTTCGACGACGATGCTCTCTTCGGCTTCACCTCTGCCACGTCGCACACTGAGCGTGATTGGGAAAACAAGTTTCGCGCCATCCCCGATCCCAAACTCATGAGAGATTACATGCAGCGGCTCAGCGCGCGCCCTCACCACGTCGGCTCGCCCTATGACAAGCAGAATGCCGAATGGATTCTCTCGCAATTCAAGTCCTGGGGACTCGACGCGCAGATTGAGCAATTCGACGTGCTTTTTCCCACGCCTAAAGAGCGCGTACTGGAACTCACGGAGCCAACGCGCTACACGGCCAAGCTGCAGGAGCCGCCCGTCGCTGGCGATCCCACGTCGAACCAGCAGAGCGAGCAACTGCCCACGTATAACGCTTACTCCATTGATGGCGACGTGACCGGCAAACTTGTTTACGTCAATTATGGCCTTCAACGAGACTATGAAGAGCTGGACCGTCTGGGCGTTTCCGTAAAAGGCGCAATCGTGATTGCGCGCTATGGCAATTCATGGCGCGGAATCAAGCCCAAGATCGCGGCGGAGCACGGCGCAATCGGCTGCATCATTTATTCCGATCCGCGCGACGACGGCTACTTTCAGGACGACGTTTTTCCTGACGGCCCCATGCGCAATGAAAACGGCGTGCAGCGCGGCAGCGTTATGGACATGCCCATTTATCCCGGCGACCCCACCACTCCCGGCGTCGGCTCCAAGGGCGACGTAAAACGGCTGGCGTTGAAAGACATTCCCACTCTTACCAAGATTCCCACGCTGCCAATTTCTTATGGCGATGCCAAGCCTCTTCTCGCCGCGCTCAAAGGCCCAGTTGCTCCGGAAAGTTTCCGCGGCGCGCTTCCCCTCACGTATCACGTTGGCCCCGGCCCGGCGAAAGTGCATCTGAAAGTGGCATTCAACTGGGACATCAAGCCTGTATATGACGTGGTCTTTAAAATTCAAGGCTCGGAATCGCCTGATCAATGGATCGTCCGCGGCAATCATCACGATGGCTGGGTAAACGGCGCGGAAGATCCTATCTCCGGCCAGATCGCATTGCTTGAAGAAGCGCGCTCTTTTGGCCAACTGCTTAAGCAGGGCTGGAAACCCAAACGCACCATCGTCTATTGCGCGTGGGACGGGGAAGAGCCCATGCTGCTGGGATCGACCGAATGGGCTGAGTACCACGGCGACGAGCTCAAGCAGCACGCCGCTCTCTATATCAATACGGACAGCAATGGCCGTGGCTTTCTTACTGTGGAAGGCTCGCACTCGCTGGAAAAATTCGTGAACACCGTGGCCCGTGACATTACCGATCCCGAAAAAAATATTTCCGTCTGGAAGCGCGGCCAGGCCGCGCGGCTCACCATGGGCCGCCCGGATGACCGCAAAGACGCGCGTACTCGACCTGATCTTCGTATCGCCGCGCTTGGCTCCGGCAGCGACTACACCACGTTTCTCGATCATCTGGGCGTCGCATCGCTCAATGTGTTGTTCACTGGTGAAGACGATGGTGGCATCTACCACTCGATCTACGATGACTTTTACTGGTTCACCAAGTTTTCCGATAAAGACTTTGTCTATGGACGCGCACTCTCGCAGACCGTCGGCACCATGGTGCTGCGCTTTGCCGATGCTGATGTGCTTCCTTATGATTTCGCCGATTTTGCCGATACCATCCACAAATACAACGACGAACTCAAGAAGCTGCTCAAGGACAAGCAGGAACAAATCCACGATCGCAACCAGGACATAGACGATGGCGTTTACAGCGCCGTTTCCGATCCGCGCAGGCCGACCGTCGCACCGCCAAAGGAAGAAGTCCCGCCGTTCCTGAACTTTGCTCCGCTCGATAACGCGCAGAACGCCCTTGATCACAGTGCGCAGCGTTACTCCAAAGCGCTGAAGTCATTCAACGGCGCCAATGGCTCCCAGCCATTGCAGGAACTCAACGCCAAATTAATCCAGGCAGAACGCAAACTCACCAACCCAGACGGTCTGCCGCGCCGTCCGTGGTTCAAACACCTGATTTATGCGCCGGGTTTCTACACCGGTTACGGCGCCAAGACCCTGCCGGGCGTGCGTGAAGGCATTGAAGAAAAGCGCTATCAGGAAGCGGACAAAGAAATCGTGCGTGTAGCCAAGGCGCTGCAGGATTATGCAGACACCATTGACTCCGCAGCGGCCGATCTGGAAAAAGCCGGACACTAAAACAATTCACAACGCGGAGACGCGAAGCGCGGAGAAAAGCAGGGGCCATGCCAAAATCCTATTTCGTTTTGAAGATCCGCGTTGATCCGCGTTGATCTGCGGTAAGGTTTTCTGTTGATACCCCAATTGCTGCCGCGGCCGTGTCATGTATCGGCGTTTCCACGCCGCATGCTTTACCCAGCCTCGAGACTGCGCCGCTCAGGTCTTCAATCTCGGTAGGGCGGCCGGCTTCCAGGTCGATCAGCAAGCTCGGCTTCATGGCGTCCGGCAGCCCGTCGATGATCTTCATTGTGCGTTCTGCTTCGTCATCTGCCAACGCCACATTGCGTGCGCGGGCAACGCTGACAACTTCACGCACGGCGCGTTCGATCAGCAGATGGCCGAGCTTTGTTGCGCGAAGCGGGCCTATGGCTGTGCGTGACAATCCGCACGCGGCAGCCATGGATGCGATGAAGGCAAACTTTCTCCACAGATCAGCGGTGATGTCCAGGGAAACACTGGCATCCACGCCAGCTTCTCGAAGAGCCTTTGCAATGGCATCAATTCGCTGCTTGCGTTCGGGTTGGGACTGTGCCATATCTCCAAGCACTACGCGCTGGAACGAACTGCTTCGTTCAAACACGCCGGGTGCTATGCGCACCACGCTAATCGCCGTGAGTCCGCCGACCAGTTTCTCCTGCGGTACGCCATTGGCCACCAGTTGGTCCACTACTTCAACGCCATTGAGCAGCGGCACAATCAGCGCTCCTTGTGCGGCAAGAGAAGCCGCAGCCGGCGCAATCTCAGCGAGCGAATAATTCTTTACGGCTACCAATGCGCAGTCCACGCCGCTGAAATCTTTCACATTGTCGCTTGCTTGCACTGGAACGATGAACGATCCTTCGGGAGTCCGGACTTCCAAGCCTCGTTCCCGCAACGCAGGCAGGTTAGACGATCGCGCAAGAACGCAAACATCATGGCCATTCTTCGCCAGCAGGCCGCCGTAATATCCACCGACGCCGCCCGCGCCAAGGATCGCAAACTTCATCGCCCAGCTTCTAAGCCGCAGCCGCTAAGATTCCTGGCGACCATTTATTCCGATCCCCATTCAAATGAGAGTGCGGGAGCGCAGCTCTTGCTTTTCACCACGACCTGCGTTGTACCCATCGTCCGGCCTTTTACGAATGGTGAAAGCGTTGCCCAGAACTCTCCCTGCTGGTTTACCTTGGGCTGCGTATCATGAACTTCCTGGTAGGACTGTGTGTGAAAGCTGATCTGTTCTCCAGGCGTGAAGCCTTTGCCGCGAATCAAAGCCAATTCAAATCGCGGACTCAAGCGCACGATTTCCAGGCTGCATGTTTTGTCCTGTTCGATCATCGGCGCCGGCACAATGGAAAAGAAAATCCGGGTGGTGTGATCTTCAGAAATCAGCGCATGGCGGTAAATTTCGCCGATGCCCGGCGTGTAGGTCAGCTTGAGCTCAGCGCCTTTCATGCGTTGGGCGCAACTCCGGTTAGAGTTCGGCGGACATCCCACGGTGCCATCCGCTGCAATGGCCAGGCCATCCATCATCGTTGCCGGCTGGGCGATGGTGATGGGCCACGCCATCAGGGTATAGAGCTTGTTTGTCGGAGCGCCGCTTACCTTGAGGTGATACTGCATGAGCGGCTTGCCTTCAGCCTGGTCTTTTTTGATGAGCAGCACGTCCACCTTGGCGCCTTTGGTGGTGGAGTGGTCCCAATCAATGGTGGCCTGCGCTGTCTTGGCCATCAGTTCTTCATCGGACGGCGGTTGTGGCTGCGCCGGTGTTGCGGCGGCCGCAGGCGGTTTGGGCTTTGGTTGCTGTTTGGCGGCCTGTCCAGCCGCTGCAAAGCACATGCCCAGAATCGCTATAAAAAGATAAGTATGTCGCATGATGAACTGGAGAATATCATAAGCGGCTCTCGCTTCTAATGTGTAGCTCCGCGCAGGATGCGGTCTTACACTCTCGTTTGCTCCTCTCGTGTGTCGCCTGTATATTTGGCAACAAATCAATCCTTGGAGAATCTGGAATGCCTAAAGCGGTAAGAACAAGACTGGTAAGAATAAAAGTCGCGATCGCCTTTGCCTGTCTGCTGCTCGTTTCCACGTTATTTGCCCAGCCGTCTTCCTCCGCTCGCGCAAAAGCAAGTTCTTCCCCCATGGATAGTGTGATTGCCACTCTCTGGGCCGGCAAAAATTTTGATCAGACCGCCATCTCGCCTGACGGCAAACAAGTCGCCTGGGGGGAGATCACTAAAAACGGATCGGCAATCTTTATTTCTGCAGTGACTGGCGGTACACCACACCGCATTACAGCCGGCGGACAATCTGAGAGCGCCATCGCATGGTCGCCGGACAGCAGGCAGATTGCTTTTCTCTCTGACGCCGCCACGCCCGGCCAGCCTCAGGTCTATGTCGTCAACGCTGCCGTTGGGTCACCGCGCAAGCTCACCAGCGTGAAAGGATTTCTCGCCTCTCCCGGTTGGTCGCCTGACGGCAAAACTCTTGCGTTCCTTTTTACTGAGAATGCTGAGCGTGCCGCGGGCCCTCTGGTGGCGGAAAAAGCGCAAACTGGAGTGATCAAAGAAGCTGTCACTGAGCAGCGGCTTACACTCGTGGATGCGGCAGGTGGCAAGCTGCGGCGGATTTCGCCCGCCGATATGTATGTTTACGAGTATGCGTGGTCGCCGGACGGCACAAACTTCGTCACCACGGCGGCGCACGGCAATGGCGATGACAACTGGTACGTCGCGCAAATCTATACCATACCTGCCGTTGGCGGCGACATGAAATCCATTTACACGCCGCCCATCGATTCGCAAATCGCCGTGCCTGCCTGGTCGCCGGACGGCAAGACGGTCGCTTTCATCTCCGGCATTATGAGCGACGAGGGCTCTGTTGGCGGCGATATCTTTATTGTTCCCGCTGAAGGCGGTGCAGCTAAAAACATCACGCCCGGCATGAAGGCATCCGCCAGTTGGCTTACATGGACCAGCGGCGGCAAGGTTATTTTTGGAGAAGACGTTGACGGCGAAAGTGGAGTCGCCACGGTTGATCCAACTTCCGGCGCTATCGAAACGCTTACTCGTGGACCGGGCGAACTCAACGTGTATGGCTGGGGCACTGCTGTCTCTCTGGCTGCCGATGGCAAAACGGCGGCTGTGATTCGCCAATCGCTCGCGCATCCTCCGGAAATCTGGGTTGGGGTGATTAATGAATGGAAGCAAATCACCTCGCGTAATGCCGCGCTCAAGCCTGCGTGGGGCGAAGCCAAAAGCATTCACTGGCAGAATGATGGGTTCAACCTGCAAGGCTGGCTGCTCTATCCAGCTCATTTTGATTCGACAAAAAATGATGCGGCAAAAAAATATCCTATGGTGGTGCAGGTGCATGGCGGCCCCAGTTCCATGCAGCATTCCGCGTGGCCCGGGCCGCCCAGCTTTGGCGTAGCGCTCTCTGCTGCCGGCTATTTCGTCTTTATGCCAAACCCGCGCGGCAGTTTTGGCCAGGGAGAAGCTTTCACCCGCGCCAACGTTAAAGACTTTGGCTATGGAGATTTTCGCGACATCATGACCGGCATTGACCAGGTGCTCAAGCAAGCGCCTATCGACGAGCATCGCCTTGGCATCACCGGCTGGAGCTATGGTGGTTATATGACCATGTGGGCGGTTACGCAGACCAATCGCTTTGCCGCCGCCGTCGCGGGCGCGGGTCTGGCGAATTTCCAGAGTTATTATGGCGAAAACCAGATCGATAAATGGATGGTCCCATTCTTCGGCGCCACCGTTTATGACGATCCCCAGGTCTATGCCAAAAGCTCGCCCATTACGTTCATCAAGAAGGCCAAGACACCAACACTGGTTCTGGTGGGCGATAGCGATGGCGAATGCCCGACTCCGCAATCCTATGAATTCTGGCATGCGCTCAAGACAATTGGCACGGAAACAGAGCTGGTTGTCTACGAGCATGAAGGACATATTTTTGTGGATCCCGCGCACCAGCGGGACGTGATTGAGCGCGTGGCGGCATGGTTCAACCAGAAGCTGAAGTGACGGTTTTGTCAAGCAATAAGCGGAGTCCCTGCTTTTTTGCTGCTCTGAAATAAATTCATTGGTACTACGGTGATCGGGTCATAAGCAGGTGTTCACACGGGTGTAGTCTGGGAATACTTACCATGACTCCAGCCAGACGCAAATCCCGTATCCTGCTTGTGGACGGCAATAGCACCGTACAGCATTTGCGGGCCCTGATGTTGCGGATGCGGGGCTATAACGTTGATACCGCCATTGATCTGGACGCCGCCCGCACGGTGATTTCAGCGACTCCGCAGTACGATCTTGTTATTGTTGACGTGGGACACTTTGCCGATCCCGGCCTTAAATTCTGTGAAGAGATCAAGCAGCGGCATCCCCACCAGAAAGTTCTGATGCAGGTGGATGGGCACATCTATCTCGGTCGCGAAACCTGTCCGGACAAGGTGGTTTCAAAGCAGGAAGGCCCGCACCATTTTGTGGAAGAAGTAGAACGATTGCTGCCTGCTTCCTAGCTCGCTTGTCCGCATACTGAGTGGTTTTTCCCACAGGCCATTATCTCTTCCAACCGTCTAATCGCATTTTCAGGTCAGCCAAAAAGGCTGCTCTAAAAGAATCCGCCCTGCGGGTGCAGGGCGGAGCTGAGCTTTGTCCTGGCTTATTGTCTGGTGAACTCGATTGATGACAAATGGTTCACGCCCACGTTGCCACCCGGGCTCGAAACAGATGTGCCAAAGATCGTTCCGGTCACATTGGCTGATCCGGAATCTGATCTCTGATGGCTGGTGACGCTGACTGGGCCCACAGTGGAAGTCTCGGTCCGCACCAGGTGGTCTAGTTGGAAGTCATTCTCCTGAAAATTCAGTTGGATCGTTCCCGCCGGCAGCGCGCCGCACACAAAAGAAGGTACAGGTTGCGAGAAGTCCAGTGTGCAGCTTTCTACCGTGGTCACTGTAGGATCAAGCGTGCTTGGATCAAGGTTAAGTGCCAGATTCTTCGTGTTATCACCGGTGAAAGCGCTGTTGGGGATCGGTCCTACGATCTCAATTATCGTCAGGACGGTCAGATCCGCATTAAAGGAAGAAGAGATAAAGAACAGGTTGGTTGAAGTGTTGGTGCCTGTTGAAAGGGCACGCGAAACTTCTAATTCAAAATTGGAAGTCGGATTGCTTGTTGAAACCGACGCAAAGGCGCCATCATTCGTTAATTTGACATGTTTTGTCTGTGCCGCCAACGCCAGGGGCAATAAAACAACGGTTGCGATTACAAGCAGCTTTTTCATCGTCGGGCTCTCCTTTTGAGCTTTTTGCAATTAGGTAGTAAAAAACACGTGGGGCCGGATAGAACACAATCAAGGGGGAAAGGATTGTCTCTCCAGAGGCGGAGAATTGCAATAGCTTTAAAGCAGAAAAATATTAAAAGTGGAAGAATGTGGCGTGCTGAAAGAAGCTTTCAGCGCTGGGGCCATTTAGGAAGCAAGAGGTTCAGGCTGATCGATTTATTTACGAGAAGATTTTTCGGGCGAAGGATTGGCAGGCCTCCATTTGTCCAGGAACTGAATTACATCGTCTTCGCTCATCAAATGCGCGCGCTCAAAATCGCTGGTGCCGTAAAGTACTTTTCCCCGTGAATCCAGTACCGCCAGCGAGGGCACGCCCTTTTGCAGGTCAACGTGATATTTTTTCGCCAGGTCAAGGTTCTTGTCGTATTTTCCCACGTCAACATGCACAACAATGTAATTGTCGTTCAGCAGGGGCGCGATCCTGGGCTGGTGAAAAGCATTTTCAAGGATGTGGCAGTCGATGCACCAGTTTCCGCCAAAATCCAGCAACACGTTTTTATGTTGCTTAACGGCAGTGGCCAGGGCCCTCCGGATGTCCTGTACCGCATTTGCGTCTGCTTTGTACAACTGCGGATTGGGCTGGGCCGGGGCTTGCAGCGGAACGCGTTTGAACTGCGCTGAAGAAATCGCGGTTAAAAGTATGGAGGCAATCAGTGTCCCCAGGGGCCGTTTAGTCATCCATCTCATTTTAATCGATCAGAAAGTTCGAGTTCGATTTACATACTGCGCGTCGCGTTCTATTTGGGCGACACGACACGGCCATACTCCGAGGCGCGAGACACTCGATCAAAATAACTGTACGTAAGGGCGGCAATCTTGCGAATCGCCTCAGAGCCTTCTTTTTCGTCCTTTAGATATGTAGTCATCACGCACTGGCAGCCGGTGCTGTCCCTTCGCAAAGGCATCAGGAATGGGATGTGCTGTTTGCCAGAGACGATCATTCCTAAGCAGATCATTCCTGGATAGTCGCCGAAAGCGCAAGTTAATATGCTTCGCGTATACTTTCTGGGCTATGGCAAACATTGATAAGCACCCTGCGGGTTCGTTTTGCTGGGTTGAACTGGCGACCACGGACCAGAATGCAGCCAAGAAATTCTATACTTCGCTCTTCGGTTGGGCCGTGGAAGACAGCCCCATGGGGCCGGACGATTTTTATTCCATGTTCAAGCTATCCGGCCGCAATACCGGAGCCGCTTATACCATGCGCAAAGAGCAGCGCGCACAAGGCGTGCCTCCAAACTGGATGCTTTATATTGCCGTTGAAAATGCCGATCAGTCAGTTTCTAAAGCCGCACAGGCCGGCGGCACCGTCCATGCTCCGGCGTTTGACGTAATGGACATAGGCCGTATGGCCGTGCTCCAAGATCCTACCGGCGCGGTCTTTTCTCTTTGGCAGCCCAAAAAGCACAGCGGCATCGGAATCACCGGCGACAACACGTTTTGCTGGGCTGATCTCAGCACTCCCGATGCGGACCGTGCAAGCAAATTTTATGGCGATCTGTTTGGCTGGCAGCTAATGAAAGATGAAAAAGACCCTTCCGGGTATATTCACATCAAGAACGGAGAGCATTTTATTGGCGGGATTCCTCCGGCCAAGCATCGCAATCCCCACACTCCGCCACACTGGCTGGTTTATTTCCAGGTGGCCGATGCGGAAGCAGCCACGGCCAAGGCCGCACAGCTGGGAGGAAAAATTCTGATGCCTGCGCGCCAGATGGAAAATGTGGGCACATGGTCCATCGTCGCAGATCCGCAGGGTGCGGTATTTTCATTGTTTAAGTCGGCTAGGTGAAGAAGCTGCTAGCAACTAGCCAAGAAAATCAGGCCGCGAATCAACGCGAAACACGCGAATCATGTTTAGATTGTGATTCGTGTTCATTCGCGAAATTCGCGGCTATGTTCCGTTCTAGCGTTTAGCAGCGGAAATCTGCAGGATACCGGCTCCTACGCTGTCAGGTCCAGTTCCGTGAGCCCGCTCGGTTTTTCGTCCTGCTTGATTTTTCCTTTGCGCGTCTCTTTGGCTAACTGGCAATTCAGCTCTGCTCCCACCAGCATGAAGAAGCTTGTCCAATAGAGCCACACCATCAACGCGATCACAGCGCCCATGGCGCCATAGGTCTTGTTGAAGTGGGCAAAGCTGCGGAAGTAATATCCCAGAATGTAGGAAAGACCGATCCAGCAACCTACGGCCAACACAGCTCCGGGAAGCGTGGCCCAGAACCGCTGCCTCACGTTCGGCGCAAGGAAGTACAAGGATTCCACGGCGAGCACGGTGAACAACACCGCAACCGTCCAATGGATATACGGCCATGCCTGCGCGAACAGCCATGAAAGATTGGTCCGCAACGCCAGCCAGGTCCCAAACTGCGGGCCCACAATCATCACCACAAGCGCGACCAAAAGAAGTAGACCCACCAGAAGCGTGAGCGCGACAGCCAGCGGCCTGGTTACCCAGAACGGCCGCGCTTCTTCGACCTCGTAAGCGATGTCCAGAGCCTCGATCGCAGCTGCGAAACCGCCGGAAGCAGTCCACAGCGTGCCCAGAATGCCGAACGACAGCAGCGTGCTGCGGTTGGGAGTCACCACCGTGGCCAGCACTTTGCGTAGAAGGTCAATCGATTCGCGGGGCACGAAGCCGGACATCAGCGAGAGGACTTGATCAAAAGGATGTGCTCCCGGCAGATAGGCGAGTATTGCGGAGACGAGAAGAAACGCCGGGAACATCGAAATTACAAAATAATAGGAAAGAGCGGCGGCCATCTGCAGAGTGTGTTTCGCGGGAACGGCCTCAATTGTGCGCCACAGCGCGTCTTTAATTCTGCCAAGAATTCTGCGAGGCCTTTTGATCCTGGTTCCATTCGCAAAGATGGGTCCGACGCTACTCACAATGGGTTAGATGCCATCCACTGCCTGCGCGTCCGGTGTGTTCCAATAGAAGAAAGGCGTCATGAATGGCAGATAAAACCTATACTTTGTCTTTTGCGCAGCAGGTCGCTCGTCCCTTGCCGGAGGTTTTCGACTTTTTCTCGCGGGCAGAGAACCTGGAAGCGCTCACTCCTCCGTGGCTGAACTTCAAGATTCTTGACGTCAAGCCCCAGCCGGTCCAGCAGGGAACGCTGATCAATTACAGTTTGCGCGTGCATGGCATTCCGCTGCGCTGGACAAGTGAGATTGTCGAGTGGGTGCCGCCTTATCGCTTTGTTGATCTCCAGTTGCGCGGCCCTTACATACTTTGGCGGCATGAGCATCGTTTTGAAGCGAAAGAGGGCGGAACGCTGATTTCGGACACGGTCAATCTCGCGCTTCCGCTCGGCGTGCTGGGACAGATGGCATACAAGATTAAGGTCAAATCGGACGTGCAGGAGATTTTCGCTTTTCGTGAGGAAAAGATTAACAGTCTCTTCAGCCGAGTCTCTTGACGGAACTCATGAGACACAAGTGATCGGCTGCCTTCGCCTAATTTGGGCCGCAAAGCAACCAAACGCCACCAGCTTTCAACAAACACTCATAGCATAAAAGGCATAAACAGCGGCATACCGGCTTTCTTGATACCATCGTGTGTAATTTGTCCGGTCTGAGTCACAGATTGGGACATGGGCAGGGCCACGTTGAGCGCTAAACAGCCTTCGGAATTTAATTTCGTTCGTCCGGCTTGAGGAGAAGAGTTTTCGATTTTGGTCGAACTTGCGAGTAATGGACTCTGAAGACATCCAAATCTTGCCGCTATACTCCGCTGTGCGGCGCACCGGAATTGTGGCCGCTTCCGCTCTGGTTGCGATTGCATGCCTGGTCCTGGCCGGATGGCAATTGCGAATTCCCATTCTGCGCGGCCAGGTGTTTGGATCGTTCATATCTCCGAATGCGGCGCTTTGTTTTATTATCTGCGGTTTCTCTCTTCTGCTTCAAACCTCGAACGAGCGTTCCGACCCGAGCCGATGGCGTGTGCGACTCGGCATGGGGCTTGGCGCCGCGGTGGGGCTGTTTGCATTATTGACGCTGGCGGAACATGTCACCGGCATCGACTTAAACATTGACCGGCTGTTTTTTGCCCACCGGCTGAGCGACTGGTGGCTGCCTAACCCCGGGCGCTTTGCCGTTACCACTTCCATTGCTTTTCTAGTGGGCGGCCTGGGGCTGTTATTCGTCCGGCATCAAGGCAAGACCTTTATCTCTGACTTCGCCGCTTCCGCAGTGCTGGGCGTCGCCTACATCGGCATCATCGGATACATGTTTGGCTTCCGCCTGTTTTATGGGCGCGTGATGTCTATGCCCACTGCAATCCTGTTTGCCGTGATGGGCGTGGCGATGCTCTGCTGCAGTTCTGTGGGGTGGGTAATCAAGTCTCTTGCCAATCCGCGCCTGGGCGGGTTGCTGGTGAGGCGATTGACGGCAGCAATCTTGTTTGCGGTTCCTGCCCTCGGTTTGCTTGAGACCTGGCTGGAAGAGGAAAAGATTGTCACGCCAGAAGGCGGCATGGCGCTGTTGATGCTCGCGGTGGTTGCCCTGTTTACCACACTGGTACTGCGCACAGCAGCGGTGATGAATTCAATCGACGAGAACCGGGACACGGCGCAACAGCGCGCTACAGCGCTGAGCGAGGAACTGAGCGCGTTGATCGAGGCATCCCCAGTCGGCATCATACGGTTCCGGCAGGACCGCACAATTGCAAGCTGGAGCGCCGCTGCGGAGAGAATGCTGGGATGGAAAGCCGAGGAAATCATCGGCCAGCAATTGCCGGTTGCGCCCAACTCAACGCACGATTGGTCTGAGCTTGTGGCCAAACTTGCCGGGGGCGCGTCTCTGGTCCACGTGGAAACCAGGCAAGTAAGAAAAGACGGCTCCATCATGGAAGCGCTGGTTTCCGGCGCGCCGATCCGGAACGCCAGCGGACCGGACAGGGAATTTATCGGCGTGATTGCCGATTCCACCGAACTCAAGCTGGCCAAAGAAGCGCTGATACGCACGGAAAAGCTCAGCGCCGCCGGACGCCTTGCTGCCAGCATCGCGCATGAAATCAACAATCCATTGGAGGCCGTGACTAACCTGCTGTATCTTGCGCGCTCCAGCCGCGACCAGACGCAGGAGTTCCTGGCCATGGCCGATGAAGAACTGGCTCGCGTTACCTATCTAACCAAGCAGACGCTCGGTTTTTATCGCGACGACGGCGCACCGTCGGCGGTGAATATTTCA
>Ga0070734_10004590_pt1 | contig 12942 bp, 9 predicted proteins | sample Coa_R1_8_FD_66444 | JGI IMG/M metagenome (GOLD analysis project Ga0070734, IMG submission 66444) | Surface soil microbial communities from Centralia Pennsylvania, which are recovering from an underground coalmine fire - Coalmine... | ecosystem: Environmental > Terrestrial > Soil > Unclassified ...
ATCCTGCTCAGGGTCTCCATGGGGAGATCCTCTCTGAATCCACAATTCGTGAGCTCTGGCCGCGATTTCTTCATAGGCCGGGGCATTCTTGACTTCGTGCTGTTCTGGATAGTGTTCCTGATCTGCCGCGGAGGCGGTTTGGGATTTCCCGTCTTGATCGCTTGTGTATTTCTTCACTGAAGCACCCTGAGATGTGGGGCAGCGGTTTGGATTCCCGCTGCCCTTTTGATACGTCGAGGCTACTTGGTACCGTTGTATTCGAGAATTACGCTATACATCGCGCTGGTCCCTGTGGCTGTGTCGGTCACGGTGAGTTGAATCGTATAATCGCCCGGACTCGGGAATGTCACTTGGATCTGACCATTTTTGCCAGTCCCAGTGAAGTTCACGGGAGCGCCCAGTGTGCTCCAGGAGAATGTGAGCGCGTCGGTGTTAGTAGATCCCGTGCTGGTGCTCGCGTCCAGCAGCGTGGGATTCTGGCTGGTTTGAATTACTTTCGCGCCTCCCATCAGAGTCCCGAGTTGGGGGTTGGTGACCGTCACGGTCACGCCACCATTCGAGCCTGGGGGAACTACCGGAACTGCCGGGAAGGTGACGGTGCCGGTTCCGGCGGCGGAATAGGCAACCGCAATGCCTGCGATTACTTCGACGACGTTGTTGATCTTAGGCGGATTGTCGGTGGTGTATCCGATGGAAATGGCGACCGGGGTTCCGTTGACGTTTCCGAAAGCACCGGAAGCGGAGCTATCGGAGACCGTTCCGACAAGAAGCAGCGATGGAACCGGGTTGCAGCCGGTGAGAATCAAGCTGATGTTGGTTGTCGTGGTTTGGATTACGCCAGTTTGAAAATTGAAATTCGGAGTGGGAAGAGGAGAGCCGGCGGCCACCAGGAAAACCGTGGAAGTGACAGTGCCCCGCTGCGGATTGTAGATAAAGATCTCGCGAATCTCCTGCGCGCCACCCGTAATCGAGGCGAGCACATTGGCCGGCAGATTGGGGGTCTGCGTGGTCAGGATGTCCGCCAGCGTGGCCTGCCGCTCAAAGTTCAGCGTCGTCAGCCCGGTGGGCGCCGTGGTGCATGTCATGGACGGCGTCGGGGTGGTTGGGGTAGTTTGCGCTGCAAGCGGAATTGCACCTGCTACGGCGAGTAGCATCGTGGCTGCAGTCAAGGCTGGTTGTTTCCAAGTTTTCATTGTTTGAGTTCTCCTGTACTTTTCAAAACGGCCAATCGAGTGAATCACCCTATGCCGCACGCCTTGTAGATGCCTGAGGGCCAGCGATGTTACGAAGTTGTGAGTTACTAACGAAGCTAACGTTAGGCGGATAAGAAAACAACCAAGGGTTATTGCGAGGGAATTATTGTGCGGGAGTGGTGCACTTGCCTTTGCAAGTGGTCTCGGAAATTTGCTGCGTGGGGCCGAGTGTGCTGGGGTCCGAAACAGAAGGACGGCGCACGCTGAGCGTCTCCACCGTGCCGCCCGGTCTGGGCTTCTGCTCGATGATCTGCTGTTCAAAGAGCTTCAGCTTGCCGTCGCTATCGACATTGCCTGGAGCATTGCGGCCGAAGAGATTGACTACCGAGTCCTTGGTGCCATCGGGGCGAGTGATGGTGGTGGCGACGGATTGATTGTGGAGTTGCAATGTACCCTGGGGACCGATTTCGTATTCGGCCGTGTTGTCGGATGCTTGTCCGCCCTGCTCGGAATGTTCCTTGGTTTCCCGGATGGCGACGCCAAATCCGCCGTTGCCGTCGCGGCGATAGGTGGTGTCTTCTTCGCGATAGCCGGTGCCTTCGTGCATCCGGACCATTTCCTTTTTCTCGACAGTCTGCAGAGATCCCTCTACCGGACGCAGTAGTTCCGTGCTGGATGTTTCCGAAGATCCGTTCTTGTGAGTCTCGGTGATCGTCTTTTGAACTATTTGTTGCGATCCGTTGATGTCGGTCTGGTAGCGCGTGGTTTGGATGGTGGAACCGTCGCCGTGTTTCTGCTCTTCGACGACTTCTTTAATCGGTGTCGTCGGATTGCCGTTGGGATCAAAGCGGTGGATCACCCGCTCGGTGACTTTGCCGCTGGCATCGTCGCGGATCACGCGATCGTCAACCCGTTCAACGGGAACCATGCGGCCGTTGATGGATTGCAGCCGCTCGGTGGTTTCGGTAGCGTTCTTCGATTTTGTCTGCTCGACTTGCGTGCCTTCGGCGATGCGGTTGCCGTTGACGTCCACCGAGGTGGTGGTTCGGATGCTGGAATCCTGCGCTTGGAGCGGGAAAACGGCCAAGGCGCCGCAGAAAAGAAAGAGCTTCACAATTTTTAGCCTACCGGGTTTGGCTTACGGGAACAATACGATGAAGACCTTAGTTTGTAGAGCCGGCAGGAATGCCGGCGGCAGGCAAAATTGCCCGCCCCACGCTTACTTCAATAGCGGATCCAGAAGCGGAAGTGGGACGGCGCTTTCTTTTAGGGCGGCGTCGTGGAATTCGGTCAGGTTGTAGGACGCGCCTTTGCGCTTTTTATACGACTCGCGCAGGTCCAGCCAGCCGCGCCATCCGACAAAATAGGTGGGGAGCTGACAGGCGCCTAGTTCAGCGCGCTGGATTTTCGCTTCTGCTTCCTCTTTTTCCTGGAAGGTGTCGTTGATCATCAGATCGAGCGCCTGCTGCTCGGTCATCCCCAGCGTGTGGAAGCGGATGTCGATGATGGCGTTCGCGGCCACGCGGAGGAGTTGCTTGAGAAGCGACAGCCGCAGTTCGACGCTGTTGTTCAGGTAGCCTTCGTCGGACATCAACTGCTGCGCGTAGACCCCCCAGCCTTCCACGTAAGCGCCGTTGCCATAGATGTTGCGAAGCAGGCGGCGCGATTTGGGCTCGACGTTGTTGGCGATTTCCAGTTGCACGTAGTGACCGGGCATGGCTTCATGGATGGTCAACTCTTGAAGACCGTAGGTGTTGTACTCGCGCAGTTTTGATTCCATGCGATCCTTCGGCCAGTCCGTTGGGATTGGGGTGATCCAGTAGAATGCGCCTAGCTGCGGCTCTAGCGCCGGAGCTTGATTGAAACCGCCAACGGGATATCCGCCACGCATGAATTCGGGGGTGGGGATCACTTGCAGATTGGAGCGTCCGGGCAGAGTGACAAGGTTCTTCGAGCGAACGAAATCGGTGGCTTCGGCGAGGTCCTTGCGGGCGTCGTCGAAATAGGTTTCGGGCGTGGCGTGCTGCTGGGCGATTTTGTCGAGCGCTTCTTTTACGGATCGCGGAGCGGCGAGCTCTGCCATTTCGCCGCGTATCTCTTTGAGCGCGGTTTCCGCTTGGGCGAGCACTTGGTCGGGTGTTTTGCCGGATGCGAGGGTGTAGCGGAAATCTTCGTCGTATTTATCCTTGCCGAGACGCCAGTCGGTGGTCTTGCGGGAAAGATCGGTCTTCAGAAATTTGTTGAAGCGGGCGAGGGCGTCGAGAGCGGACTTCGCGGCGCGATCAAATTCCGGTTTCAGCGGCGGCGGAACTTTTGCGCGGAGGGTTTGGTCGATCAGATCGATGTTCCCGGCGTTCTCTTCCTGCGCCACGCGATTCCAGATTTCCGGCGAATCAAGCAGCATGCTCTGGGCATTTTCGAGAAAGCTGGGAATGCGGAAGAGGCGCTGGATGATATGGCGATAACGGTCTTCGAGCGGCGCGTATTCGAGGACGAAGGGATTGAACAGCGCGTTGCCGACTAATTCCACGTACATCGTGGGATTGTGCCGGTGCGGTTGGATGCGTTGGAGATTGAAAATCGTGAGATCGATCTGATTTTGAATGATGCGATAGTCGGCGCTGTCTTCCGGTGAGAGTGTTTCCGGCTTGATGGCGGCCAGGCGATCGCGAAAATGAAAATAGAATCGGCGCTGCTCCTGGATGCCTTCGTTGGTCAGATTGTCGAGCTTGTCATCGAGATTGATGCCGTCGTGCATGTGATAACCCGCCGAGGTGGCGTCGATGGGCGAGAGCGCGAGGGATCCGTAGACGAAATCATCGGTGAGTTTGGAGAAGTCCTGCTGCTCGCCGGGCATTTTGCAGCTTGTGAGGGCGAAGCAGGCGAGCGCCAGCAGCGGTAGCGCTCCCTTGTGGTCGCGGTTCGGTAGCACTTCAGCGCGTGACATGGTCGGACGCTTCGCCGAATTTGGAACCGGCGAGTTCAGGGTTGATGTTTTTGAGTAAGCCGGTCAGGACACCGCCGGCGCCGACTTCGATGAAGCGCGTGACGCCTTCCGAAGCAAGTTTGCGGATGGTTTCGGTCCAGCGGACGGGGTTGGGGACTTGCTGGAACAATCCCTCGCGGGCTTCGGCGCCCGTGCGGATCAACGCGGCCTGCCAATTGTTGACCAAAGGCACGGCTAGATCGCGGAATTCGGTTGCGTTCAGATCGGCGGCGAGTTTTTCCTGAGCGGGCTGCATTAGCGAGCAGTGGAAGGGAGCGCTGACCTGCAAGAGAATCGCGCGACGCGCTCCGGCGGTTTTTGCCAACTCAACGGCTCTTTGAACCGCTGCGGCGTGTCCGGCGATCACGGTTTGATCCGGCGAATTCAGATTTGCGGCGCTGACGACTTCGCCTTGGCATGCTTCCGCGAGGATGGCGTCGAGTTTTCCATCGGGAAGTTTGAGCAGCGCCGCCATGGCGCCGATTCCTGCCGGCACCGCAGCCTGCATATATTGACCGCGTTTGCGCACCAGGCGCAGAGCATCGGCGAAATCGAGCGATCCGGCGGCGACGAGAGCTGAGTATTCGCCGAGGCTGTGTCCGGCGACGTAATCCGGCTGGATGCCTTTTTCCTGGAGCACGCGAAACGCAGCGATGGAGACGGCGAGCAAAGCGGGCTGGGTATTTTCCGTGAGCTGCAATGTTTCAGCGGGCCCTTCAAAGCAGAGCTTGGAAAGCGAGAACCCGAGCGCATCGTCGGCTTCCAAGAAAGTTTTCTGCGCGACAGGAAAATTTTCGGCTAACGTTTTGCCCATGCCCGCGTATTGCGAGCCCTGGCCGGGAAACTGGAAAGCAGTCTTCATTTGGTTCAGCAATTAGTGTAACGAAGCGTGTGCAAATTTTTACATCCTTTCTTCGTTCCCTCGCGTCTTTACATGTGACGGGAGGGAGGAAACATGACCCGCTCAGTAAATCCGCAAGTGAATCAGTTTGAAGTGAAGGGCTTCGTGTACTGCCCGATCTGCACCCACACGGTGGAAGGCACGGTGGTCAGCAACGGGAAATCGGCGAAGGTGAAACCGGGACAGAAGTGTTCGCGCTGTTCCGCCTCGCTCGATCCGGGCTACATCATGCGCATGGATCGCGCCGCATAGCCGCAACGCGCATGTTACTGTAGTTGTCAGAGAATGAAACGTAAACTCCCGCCGACAGAGCCGGTGATCGATCAGGCACTGCTCGATCAAGCCAAGCGTGCCATCGCAACCGACCAGATGCTGCGCGTGGAAAAGTGTTCTGTGTGCGGATCGCCTTGCGCGCCGAACGCGTCCGAACAATTGTGCTGGGTGTGCCGCCGCTTGAAGATCAGCGCGTGGCGCGATTCCGATCAACAAATCGTTCAGGAGTAGCGAGCGCCCGCTCGTAAATAAACGCCGCTGCTGCGACGTCCTCAATCCCAACGCCAATGGATTCGAAGATGGTAACGCCGTTTGCGTTGTAATGCGCCTGGACGTTTTGCAACTCGACCACGTTCGACCAAGCGTCCGAAATGATCAGGTCGCCGGCTTCGATCTTGGCTTGCTCGAGCGAGTCGACGACGATCAACGATGCGCGCTGCATGAGATCGGCCGGAAGCTCGCGGCGGTTGGCGACGTTCGATCCCATGGCGTTGACCAGCGTTCCGTCTGAGATCCAGGCGTTTTCAAGCACCGGATCTTTCGCATTGGTTGCGGTGACGACGATGTCCGCGCCGCAGACGGCTTCTTCGGCAGTCGCGGCGGCGATGACCGAATTCTCCTGCGCGAACTTTGTGCGCTTCTCTTCGCTGCGGCTCCAGACGCGGACGTGCTCAATGGGCCTGACGGCGCGGATCGCGTGAAGCTGGGTGGCGGCCTGAAATCCGGAGCCGATGAGGCCGAGCGTTTTGGCTTGAGGATTGGCGAGCAGATCGGTGGCGTAGCCGCTGGCGGCTCCGGTCCGGATCTGGCCGAGATAATTGGCTTCCATTTGGGCGAGCGGCTGGGCCGTTTTGGCATCGAAGAGGAAGAAGAAGAAATTCGCTCCGTAGCGGGGGTTCGAGGAGTAGAACTTGGTCCCGAAGTAATTGCCTACGGCGCCTGCCATGCTGTGAAGGACGGAGCCGGATTCGAGGATCAGACGGCGCCTGGGTTGAATGACGGCGCGGCCGATCTTTTGAGCTTCGAAGGCTAGCCGCATCAGGCGGATAGCTTCGGTTATGGGGAGTAAGGCTTGAACATCGGATTCGGTGAAGTAGAACATCATTTTTGGCCGCGAATTAACGCGAATGGACGCAAATAAGATTCGCGTTTATTTGCGTTCATTCGGGGCCCGGATTATGCTTTGACCGGATCGGGGCTGTCCGGGTTCAATCCCAGATCTTTAATCGCGGCGGTGGCTTTCTTTTTATCGAATTTTCCGTCGCGCGCCAATCGGGATAGCGCTGCGGCTGCAATGGCTTCCGCGCTGTTTTCGAAGTGTTTCCTTAGGTGCTCGCGGTTTTCGCTGCGCCCGAATCCGTCGGTTCCTAAGGACACCATCCGGTTAGGCAGCCAACGGGCGATTTGGTCGGCGACCACCTTCATATAATCGGTCGCGGCGATGATCGGACCTTCCACGCCTGCCAGGGCTTGCTGAATGTACGGCTTGCGTTCGGGCTCGGCGGGGTGCAGGCGGTTCCAGCGCTCGACTTCCAAGGCGTCGCGGCGGAGTTCGTTGTAGCTGGTCACGCTCCATACGTCGGCTTTGACTTGGTATTTTTCGGCCAGGATCGACTGGGCTTTCAGGGCTTCGTTCAGGATTGGACCGCTGCCGAAAAGTTGGATCTGCGGCTTCCCGCCATCCGCGGCCTTGAAGCGGTAAATGCCGCGCAGAATTCCATCGGCGGAGCCTTCAGGCATCTGCGGCTGAGCATAGTTTTCGTTGTAGATGGTCAGGTAGTAGAAGCGGTCTTCCATCTCTTGATACATGCGGCGGATGCCGTCTTGCACGATCACCGCGATTTCGTATGCGTAAGCAGGATCGTAGCTGTGGCAGGTGGGGACGGTGCTCGAAAGAACCAGGCTGTGGCCGTCCTGATGCTGCAGGCCTTCGCCGGAAAGCGTGGTGCGGCCGGCGGTTCCGCCCATCAGGAAGCCTTTGCCGCGCGAATCGGCGAAAGCCCAGATGAGGTCGCCGATGCGCTGGAATCCGAACATCGAATAATAGATGAAGAACGGCATCATCGGCACGCCGTAGGTGGCGTACGAGGTTCCAGCGGCGGTGAAAGACGCCATGGATCCGGCTTCGGTGATTCCTTCTTCGAGAATCTGGCCGTTCTTGGCTTCCTTGTAGAAGAGGAAGATTTCGCTGTCCTGGGGTTTGTAGAGCTGGCCTCGGCTGGCGTAGATTCCGTACTGCCGGAACAGCGATTCCATACCGAAGGTGCGCGCTTCGTCGGGAATGATGGGAACCACGTACTTGCCGACCGCTTGGTCCTTCAACAGCAAGGTGAGGACGCGGACGAAGGCCATGGTCGTCGAAACTTCTCTGCCCTGCGATCCGCCGAGAGATTCGGCGAACAGTTCCACCGGGGGCGCTTTGATTTCGATCTTCGGAACGATGCGGGCCGGAAGGCTTCCGCCCATGGCTTCGCGGCGCTCCTTGGCGTAACGAAGTTCGGGGCTGTCTTCAGACGGGCGGTAGAACGAAATGGTGTGGACGGTTTCTTCCGGAATCGGAATATCGAAGCGCTTGCGGAAGTAAACCATCTCGTCTTCGTTGAGCTTCTTCTGCTGGTGCGTGATGTTGCGGCCTTCGCCGGCTTCGCCGAGTCCGTAGCCTTTGATGGTCTTGGCGAGGATAACGGTGGGCGAGCCTTTGTGTTCAACGGCGCGTTTGTAGGCGTTGTAGACCTTTTGCGGATCGTGGCCGCCGCGGCGCAGCGCGAACACTTCTTCGTCGGTCATGTGTTCAACGAGTTTCAGCAGCTCGGGATACTTGCCGAAGAATTCCTTGCGGACGTAGGCGCCATCCTTAGCTTTGAAGCTCTGATATTCGCCGTCGACGGCTTCGCCCATGCGCTTGATGAGCAGCCCGGTGGTATCGCGAGCGAGCAGATCGTCCCAATTGCAGCCCCACAGGACTTTGATGACGTTCCATCCGGCGCCCCGGAAGGCGGCTTCGAGTTCCGTAATGATTTGTCCGTTGCCGCGAACCGGGCCATCCAGGCGCTGCAGGTTGCAGTTGACGACGAAGATCAGGTTGTCCAGCTTTTCGCGCGGAGCGAGCGTGATGGCGCCGAGCGATTCGGGCTCGTCCGTCTCGCCGTCGCCTAAGAACGCCCAGATTTTGCGGTTGGTAACCGGGATGATCTCGCGATTTTCGAGATACCGCATGAAGCGGGCTTGGTAGATGGCGTTGATAGGGCCGAGTCCCATGGAGACGGTAGGAAACTGCCAGAAATCCGGCATTAGCCAGGGGTGCGGGTAACTTGAGAGCCCGGGCTCGGCACGGAGTTCGTGGCGGAAATTTTCTAGATGTTTTTCGGTGAGGCGGCCTTCGAGAAACGCGCGAGCGTACATTCCGGGAGAGGCGTGGCCCTGGAAGTAGACGAAGTCGCCGGGCTGATCGCCGTGGCGTCCGTGGAAGAAATGGTTGTGGCCGACTTCGGTGAGCGTGGCGAGCGAGGCGTAGGTGGAGATGTGTCCGCCGATGCCGGGATCGTACTTGTTAGCGCGAACCACCATGGCCATGGCGTTCCAGCGATTGAGGCTTTTGATGCGGCGCTCGATTTCGCGGTCGCCGGGGTACGGGACTTCTTCTTCCACTGGAATAGTATTGATGTACGGGGTTGTCAGCTTATGAGGTGTTTGAATGCCGTAGAGCGCCGCGTGATCGACGAGGCGGGCGAGCAGGAATCCGGCGCGTTCGGACCCGGCGTCTTCTAGGACGGAATCCAGAGACTCAATCCATTCGGTGGTTTCCTGCGGGTTGCTGTCTGAGTGCGTTTCGACTTTTGTTTCGAGCATTGTTATGGAGGTGTCTCTTTCAAAATAGCAGGGTGAGAGCCACGGATGCACACGGATGGACACGGATCAGCGTTCCGTTATGCGCGTCCATCCGTGGCAAAAAATCTACTTCTTATGCATGGCGGCGCGCAGGTCTGACACATCGAACGATGCTTTGGGATATTTCATCTTCAGCGACACCATGGTTTCGACCAGAATTTGGGCGACCGCCAGGTTGCGGAACCATTTCTTATTCGAAGGGATGACATACCAAGGGGCGCGATCGGTGCTGCATTCCGTGATGGCGTCTTCATACGCCTCGCGGTACTGGTTCCAGTATTGGTGCTCTTTGAAATCGGTTGGCGAGAGCTTCCAGATCTTGCTCTTGTCGTCGAGGCGGGCTTCGAGGCGCTGTTCCTGTTCCTTTTTGCTGATGTTGAGGAAGAACTTCAGCACGACCACTTTGTTCTTGACCAGCATCTTCTCGAATTCGTTGATCTGATCGTAGCGGGCGGACCAAACGTCTTTGGGGACCAATTTGTGGACGCGCGCGACGAGAACGTCCTCGTAATGCGAGCGGTTGAATACTCCGATCTCGCCGCGCATCGGGACGGCTTTGTGAATCCGCCAGAGAAAATCGTGGCGCGATTCCTCCTCCGTTGGCACTTTGAACGGTGTGACGCGGCAGGCTTCCGGATTCAGGCCGGTCATAACATGGCGGATCGTTCCATCCTTACCGGCCGCATCCGGGCCCTGCAGCACCACCAGGAGGGCATATTCCTGGGATGCCCAAAGTAAGGTTTGCAGTTCGAACATCCGCTCGATGTCGCGTTTCAGGATCGCTTCGTACTGGCGCTTGTTGGAGATGCCGGCGGTGTCGTCCGGATCGTGGTGATCGAGCTTCAGGCGTTTGCCGGGTTCGGCAAGGAATCGTTTGACGAGGTTCTTATTTGAATTGGCCATCTGCTGGTTAGATGCTCGAATAGGATCTCCTATAATTGTTATTTCATGAGAACACTTCGTCGTGTGGCGGTGCTTGGCGCCGGTACCATGGGGTCGCGCATTGCGGCTCACTTCGCTAATGCGGGCATTCCGGCATTGCTTCTGGACATTGTGGTTCCCGGCCAGTCGAATCGAAATGCCGCGGCGCTGAAGGGGATTGAGAACGCGGCGAAGCAGCGGCCGCCGGGATTTTTCACGGACGACAAGGTCGCGCTGGTTCAGGCGGGCAACTTCGAGGACGATCTGCACCACATCGGCGAGTGCGATTGGGTGATCGAAGCCGTGGTCGAGAACCTGGAGCTGAAGCGCGATTTGTGGCGCAAAGTGGATGCGGCGCGCAAGATCGACGCGATTCTCTCCACCAACACCAGCGGCATTCCGCTGGCGCAGATTTCAGAAGGCTTTTCGCCGCAGTTCCGGCGGCACTTTCTGGGGACGCACTTTTTCAATCCGCCGCGCTATTTGCATCTGCTGGAACTGATTCCGGGTGCGGAGACGGATCCGGCGATTTTGAAAGATGTGGAGGAGTTCGCCGACAAGCGGCTCGGCAAAGGCGTGGTCCGGACCAAGGACACGCCGAATTTTATTGCGAATCGCATCGGTAGCTTCTTCGGCGGGACCATCGCGAAGACGATGGTGGAAGAAGATTTCTCGGTGGAAGAGGTCGATGCGCTCACGGGTCCGCTGATTGGATTGCCGAACAGCGCGAGTTTCCGGCTGCTGGATCTGGTTGGGCTGGACGTTTGGGCTTTCGTCGGCAGCAATCTTTATGAAGCGGTGCCGCACGATCCATGGCGCGATCGTTTTCTGCCGCTCGATTTCGAGAAGATGATGATCGAGCGGAAGTGGCTGGGCGATAAGACCGGGCAAGGTTTCTATAAAAAGACCGGCAAGGGTGAGAACAAAGAGATCCAAGTACTGAATTGGAAGACGCTGGAGTATGGGCCGCTGCAGAAGCCGAAATTTGCGTCCGTCGAAGCCGCCAAAGGGATCGAGGATCTGGGTGAGCGGTTGCGAACGCTGGTACGTGCCTCAGATCGTGCGGGCAAGTTTTTGTGGAAGGTGTTCAGCGACCTGTTTCTCTATTCGGCGGAGATGATCCCGGAGATTTCGGATCGCGTGGTGGAGATCGATCGCGCGATGCGCTGGGGATATGCGAACAAGCTGGGTCCATTTGAGCTGTGGGACACGTTGGGGTTCGTCGATGTGATCACGCGTCTGGAAACCGAGCGGCGCGCGCTGCCCCCGAGCGTTAAGCAAGCGCTATCGCACGGTGTATTTTCCGTTTACAAACACGGCGAGTGGCAGGGACGGCCGCAGACGGCGTATTTCGATTTCCTCACGCAGTCGTATCAGCCGGTCGAGCCCCGGGCCGGGATCATCTCGCTGTCCGATGTGAAGCGATCGAACGGAGTGGTGAAGCAAAACGCGGGAGCGTCGCTGGTGGATTTAGGCGACGGCGTTTTGTGCGTGGAGTTTCATAGCAAGATGAACGCGATCGGCGAGGACAACATCGCCATGCTGTACGCGGGCCTGGAAGAGACCGAGAAGAATTTCAGCGCCATGGTGATCGCGAACGAAGGCCAGGATTTCAGCGTGGGCGCGAACCTGGTGATGGTGCTGCTCGCATCGCAGGAAGGCGAGTGGGATGAGCTGAACGCCGCGATCAATCGATTCCAGCAGGCGAATATGGCATTGAAGTACGCGTCGAAGCCGGTGGTCGCCGCGCCATTCGCGAGGACTTTGGGCGGGGGCTGCGAGATCGTGCTGCATTCGGCGCGGGCGCAGGCATCGGCGGAAACGTACATCGGCTTAGTCGAAGTGGGCGTTGGATTGATTCCCGGCGCGGGCGGCTGCAAAGAGCTGCTGCTGCGGTTGAAAGATCCGCGCAAGGTTTTTGAGCTGATTGGGTATGCAAAGGTGTCGGCGAGCGCCGAGGATGCGAAGAAGCTGGGGCTGTTGAACCGGACCGATTCGATTTCCATGAATCCGGAGCGGCTGATTGGCGACGCGAAGGCGTTGGCCCTGTCGCTGGTGCCTGGTTATGCGCAGGGAACTCCGCGCACCGACATCAAGGTAGCGGGCGAAAGCGGTTTTGCTGTCCTGAAGCTGGGCGTTTGGACCATGCGTCAGGGCCATTACATCAGCGATCACGATGTTTTTATCGCGGAGAAGCTGGGCAACATTTTGTGCGGCGGCAGATTGACCGGCGAGCAGGCGGTTTCCGAGCAATATCTTTTGGATTTGGAGCGCGAAGCGTTTTTGAGCTTGTGCGGGCATCCGAAAACGCAGGAACGCATGGCATACATGCTGAAGACCGGAAAGCCGCTTCGGAACTAGGTTCTTTCGCTCTCTGGCGGTCGCGGTTCGGTTTTTGGACTTTGGGAAGGAATTGGGATTAGAACATGACTGAGGCGGTTATTGTAGATTGCTTGCGAACGCCGGTGGGCAAAGCCCCGAAAGGCACCCTGCGCACCACGCGTCCGGATGATCTGGCGGCTACGGTGTTCCGGCGATTGCTGGAAAAATATCCGGCGGTTTCGAAAGACGAAGTGGACGATGTGATTCTCGGATGCGCGAATCCGGAGGGTGAATCCGGGATGAACATGGCGCGCGTGGCGGCGCTGCGGGCGGGATTGCCGGATGCGGTGCCGGGCGTGACCATCAATCGATTTTGTTCGTCGGGATTGCAGGCGATCGCAATGGCGGCGGATCGCATTCGATCGGGCAGCGCGCAGATCATGATCGCGGGCGGCGCG
>Ga0070734_10004593_pt1 | contig 12936 bp, 13 predicted proteins | sample Coa_R1_8_FD_66444 | JGI IMG/M metagenome (GOLD analysis project Ga0070734, IMG submission 66444) | Surface soil microbial communities from Centralia Pennsylvania, which are recovering from an underground coalmine fire - Coalmine... | ecosystem: Environmental > Terrestrial > Soil > Unclassified ...
CCTGAACGCGCTGCCACAGGGTTTGCAGGTCACCTCCTGGCTGGATCTGGCGAACACCGGCATCCGCGCCCTGCCCGACTCCCTGGCGGGCGTGCAACTGCGCTGGCGCGATGTGCTGGTGGATGAGCGGGTGGTGCTGCGCCCGGAGACGATCACCAAGGAGGACGTGCTGGGCGCGCCCAATGCGGAACTGCGCCGGGTATTGATGGAGCGGATGGGCTTTGAGAAGTTCATGCAGCAGGCGAAGGCGGAGATACTGAATACGGACCGCGATCCAGGTGGGGAGCGGAGGCTGCTGCATGTGCCCATGCTGGGGGATGAAGATCTGGTCGCGCTCTCCGTCTTCTGCCCCTCCACCGGCAGGCAGTATATTCTGCGGGTCCCTCCGAATATCAAGACCTGCCATCAGGCCGCGGCCTGGATCGCCGGCTTCGACAATCCGAACGACTACCGCCCGGTGATGGAGACTTGAGCGGATACAATCTCTCATTCCACCCGAATATGTTCCTTGCATACTTTTCGTTCATTTCGTATAATAAGGGGATAGGAGATAATCATGCAAACCCTAACCCAACCTTCAAACAAGCCTCTATCGGAGGATGAAGCCCGCCAGGCCGAGGCAACCAGTGTGGCGCTACAGCACCTTTTAGAAAAGAAAAAAGTGCCTTTCGAGAAAGCCACTCTGCGCGTAGGCGTTGAACAGCCCGGAGGAGAGAAAGCAGAGTTGCTATTACCAGATGCAAGCCTCCCTCTGCTTTCGGCGATCCTCCGAGAATTAGGCCGTGGCAAGAACGTTGTCGTTCTTGCCACGGATACGGAAGTTACCACCCAGCAGGCTGCCAACTTCCTCAAGGTTTCCCGCCCATATTTCGTCAAGCTCTTGGAAGAAGGGAAAATCCCCTATCGCCTGGTAGGACCCCGCAGACGTGTGCTGTTGGGAGACCTGTTGCGCTATAAGGAACAAGAAGAAGCAGAACGGCATCGAGGGCTGGATGAACTGGTCGCCGAAGCGCAGAAGCTCGGAATGTACTGATGCAGACGGCCATTCTCGATTCATGCGTGCTGTATCCCGCTCCCTTGCGGGATTTCTTTATGCGCCTGGCAGTCAAATTGTATCAACCGAAATGGACCGAGGCGATCCATGAGGAATGGATACGCAATGTGCTGGAGAATCGTCCGGATCTTACCCTGACGCAACTGACACGCACTCGCCAATTGATGGACCGTCATGGCGGAGCGTGTCTGGTGACTGGCTACGAGGACCTGATTTCCACCCTTTCGCTTCCGGATCCGGACGACCGCCACGTCCTGGCTGCTGCCATTAAGGCCCATGCGTCTGTCATCGTGACCTTCAATCTGTCGGACTTTCCCGCTCAAACGCTTGCGGCCCATCATACCCGCGCCGTTCATCCGGACGATTTTGCCGTCAGCCTCTATGACATAGATGCAGACTTATTCGTTCAACTGGTAAAAGTGCATCGTCAGGCATTGGTGAACCCGTCCAAAGAAGTCGAGGAATATCTTTCCACCCTCTCCCAATGCGGTCTGAAAAAGACGGTGGCTCGCCTCGAACCCCATCGTGCGGAGATATGATCCTTCTTTGAGTTAATTGGGCAGATGAAGCGGTGAGACCATAGTTCTTTTCAGTTCAAGTAGCAGCAAGAACAATGCTCGCGCAGGTGGGGAGCTTAACCTTCCATGCGTTCGGAATCGGGGGAAGCCACGATGCCGTCGAAGAGGACGGACATCAGGTAGGTGAGGAATTGCGCGCGGGCGGCGGTCCAGTTTTCCGGTTCGGTGCGTATGGAGCGGTGCAGAAAGCCGGAGGTCGCCGTTGAGATCACATCGGTCAGGGCCGGGACGATCTCGCTGCGCAACTCCTTGCTGTGGGTACGGCACTCCAGAAAAGCGGCCAGCATCTGGGTGCGCTCCGCGAACTGTTCGCGCAGTTCATGCAGGGCTTCCGGGTCTCGCCAGGTCTCGATGACCAGCATGCGCAGGCAGGCCCGGTTCGCCCAGAAGGCGTCGAGATACTGCGCGAGGATCTGCTCCAGCGCGTCGCGCACCGGCAGGGCCAGGGTCTCCGGGGAGGCCAGCGGCAGTTGGCGGCGCGGGCCGAACTCCGCCACCACCGCCCGCAGCAACTCCTCCTTGGTGCGGAAATGCTTGAACAGCAGCGCCTCCGTGACGCCCACACGCTCCGCAATCGCCCGCGTGGTCGTGCCCTCATAGCCCAGCGTCGAGAAGAGGGCCAGCGCGGCCTGAAGCAGCATCAGGCGGCGGTCCGGGCCGGTCTGGCGTTCCGATTTCATAGCACCCCCTCCGCGCCATCGGACGCTATGGAACGCTTGCGCTTGCCGAACCAGTCGTCGAACAGACTGTAGAGGACCGGGATCACCACCAGCGTCAGCAGGGAAGAGACCAGCAGCCCGCCGATGACCACGATGGCCATGGGGGCGCGGATCTCCGAGGCCCGCCCGAAGCGCAGCGCGACCGGCAGCATGCCCACGATGGTTGCGGTTGTGGTCATCAGGATCGGGCGCAGGCGCGTTGCCCCCGCCGTAATGATCGCCTCGTTCCGCTCCAGGCCCCGCCCGCGCAGCGTATTGGTGTAGTCCAGCAGCAGGATCGCGTTTCGGCCCATCAGCCCTACCAGCATGATGATGCCGATGGCCGCCACCAGCGACATGGTCTCCCCGGTCAGCACCAGCGCCCCCAGCGCGCCGATGAGCGCCATCGGGAGCGTGAACATGATGACGAACGGCGTGCCCAGGTTGTTGAAGAGCGACGCCATCACGATATAGACCAGCAGGATCGCCAGCGTCAGCGCCGTGACAAAGGGGAGGATGCTGTCGTTGAGGGTCTCCGTATCACCGCCCCACTTCCAATCCACGCCCTTCGGGAGGTGCTTCATCTCCCGCTCCATCGTCTGCTGCACCTGACTGAGGGGTGTCTCCGGGGCCAGGTTGGCCCGGATGGTGGCGAGGCGCTGGCCGTTGTTGCGCTCGATGTTGGCCGGGCCGACGCGCAGGGCGATGTCGGCGATGTCGGAGAGCAGGATGGGCGCGCCCTGCGCGTCAGCGCCCACCACGATGTTCTGAACGTCGGCAGGATTGTCCCGTTGGACGCGCGTCAGGCGCACCCGGATGGGAAACTCCCTGCCGCCCTCGCGGTAGACGGTGTCCGTATTGCCCGTAATGGAGTCGCGCAGCACCGCGCCCGCCTGGCCGGCGGGAACGCCCCACTGGGCCGCGCGCTGCCGGTCCACGGTGGCCCGCACCTCCGGCTTGCCGCTCCGCACCGACACATCCGGGTCGAGGACGCCGGGGATCTGGGCCAACCGGTCGCGCATCTGCAGGGCGAGCTGCGCCAGTTGGTCGATATCCGCGCCGCGCAGTTGCAGCTCCACGGGCACCGATAACCCCTCGACCGAGCGGAGGGCCTCGGTGGTAATCCTTCCTCCGCTCGCCTTGACCGTCTTCTCCAGCGCCGCCCGCAGCGTATCCGCGATCTCCGTGTCCGAATGGGCGCGCAGCGAACCGGTACGACGCCGGAAGCTATCCAGCAGTCCACCGCGCTCTTTGAGCCGCACATTGATCTGTGCGAACTCCGCGCCCTGTTGCGGAATGGAGCCGAAGCCGCCCAGGATCTGCCCGACATTGGTGACGGTCGCCTCGACGTCTGGATGCCGCGTCGCCACGTGTTCGACCTGCTGCGCGACCGTGTCCGTGGCGCTCAGGCTGGAACCGGGCGGCATCTCGATATTGATGGAGATCTGGCCCTGATCGGTGCCCGGCAGGAAGTCCGTGCCGAGCCGCTGGAAGGAGAGCAGGAAGATCCCCGCCAGCGCCAGCACGCCCGCTCCGAGCACCAGGCCGCGATGCCGCAGGGCGGCTCCGATGAGGCCCCGGTAGAGATGCTCCAGCCGCTGGTAGAACCGCTCGAACGGGGCGAAGACGCCCCGCTTGGCCTCCGTATCCTCCCCCGCCCGATACCAGCGCGCCGCCAACATGGGGGTGACGGAGAAGGAGACCAGGAGTGAGAAGAGGGTGGCGAAGGCGATGGTGAGGCCGAACTGCTTGAAGAAGCCGCCCACGATGCCGCCCATGAAGGCGATGGGGACGAAGACCACGACGTCCACTAAGGTCGTGGTCAGGTCGGCGAAGCCGATCTCGGCGCGCCCGTTGAGGGCGGCCTCCTGCGGCGTTTCGCCCCCTTTGAGGTGGCGGGTGATGCTCTCCAGCACCACGATGGAATCGTCTACCAGAATGCCGACGGAGAGGGAGAGGGCCAGCAGGGTCATCTGGTTCAGGGTGAAGTGCGCCAGCCACATCACCAGGAACGTGGCGACTACGCAGGCCGGGATCGCCAGGGAGACGATGACGGTGCCGCGCAGGTTGTGCAGGAAGAGCAGGATGACGCCCATCGCCAGGACTGCTCCCAGGATCAGGGTGCCGTTCACGTCCTGGAGGGCGTCGCGCACGGTCACGGATTCGTCGCGGAGGGTGACGCGCGTGAGGTCGGGAGGGAGGGAGGGGCGCAACTGCTCGAATGCCTCGTTCACCTGGTCCGCCACCGTAACGGTATTGGCATCAGAGGACTTGGCGAGGACGATGCTGAGGCCCTCATGGCCGTTGATGCGGTTGATCTCCTGCTTCTCTGCCAGGCCGTCGGTCACGCCGGCGACATCGGCGATGGTGAGCGGCGGCGGGGGAGGGAGGGGGAACGCGCCGCCCGGTGTCGGGCGCTGGGCGCTGGATTGGGCGAACTGCGGGGCGAGGATCTGGGTATTGCGGATAGCATCCAGAGAGTCGAAAGCCGCCGCCAGGCGCACGTCGGTCTGCTGCGCGCCGTGGGTGATGCCCCCGCCGGGAATATCACGCCCCGTCGCCTTCAGCGAGTTCACCACGTCCTCGATGGTGAGGCCGTACTCCGCCAGCTTCTGCGCGTCCACGGCGACGTGGATCTCCCGCTGTTCGCCGCCGATGATCTGGCAGGTCGCCACGCCGGGGACCCGCTCCAGCCTGGGACGAATGACATTGTCGGCCAGCGCCCGCAGTTGCTGCGGCGTCTGCGACCCGCTCTCCAGCCCAAAATAGAGGATCGGCAGGGCATTGATGTCCAGCTTGGCCACGACGGGCGGGCGCGCCTCCGGAGGCAACTGCGCCCGTACCGCTTCCACCCGTGCCCGCACATCGGCGGAGGCGACATCTAGGTCCGTCCCGACCTGGAAGTCCATGCTGATGATGGAGACATTGGCCTGCGAACTGGAGTAGACATCCTTCACGCCGGGCGCGGTCCCGACGGCCTCCTCCAGCGGTTTGCTGATCTGCGATTCGATCTCCGGCGGCCCGGCTCCGGGATAGATCGTCGTGACCACCAGGGTCGGGATGTCCACTCTGGGATTGAGTTCGGCGGGCAGGCGGGTATACGCCTGCAGGCCCAGGACCGCAATGGCGGCGAGGGCCATCCAGATGAGAATGGGGCGCGAAATAGCGAGGCGTGTGAACCACATGGCAGAAGGTGTCTTCCCGTTGGGGCGGGCATTGACATGCCCCATACCCTATGTTATACTCCCAGATGAGCGGGTTCATGCGTGGGATACCGGAATCGGGATGCTGTGGAGGTGTTCCTGTATGCCCCGATTCCGTCGAACCATACAGCGTCGAACCCTTGGAGTATACCGCTCCTCTGAATTATCTGTCTACTTCAGGGCCGAAGAAGTCGCATATAGCGGCATAGTGGTGCGTTTAGAGATGTAGAGAAGATGATGCGGAAGGAAGAGCGTCCAGTACTGATGCTTGGCGACGCGAAGATCGGTTTGCTGAAAATTCGTCAACTACGATGAAGCAGAGTTTTGCAACGCCGACTGTGCGGCAAAACCCTGTCTGAGGATACGCATCATGAGTTATGCCGATCGTAGCGGACATCCCCCCGATTTCGAGGTTCACTATCGCTTTTATCGTCCCGAAGAAGGGGGTCGTTCAAGCGAACAACCGTTCCAAGGATATCGCTGCGATTGGTCTTATGAAGGCGACGATATCTCCCTGACGGGCATCTATATGATTTGGCCTGAGTTTCAAACCGAAGAGGGCCTGCCTCTACCGGACGGAACAGTCGTTCCCATTGCTGGAACGGCGAGCATGTGGATCGTGTCTCACAACCTGCGCGTTCAGGTACACCGTCAGCGAATAAAAGAGGGAATGCGAGGCTATTTCATGGAGGGAGGTCGTCGCATTGCTGAGGCGACGGTCAGCCGTGTGATAGGGCTGCACAGCAATACCTTCACGCCGTAAACCTTGGCAATGGCCCGTTTCTGGGCGGCACAGCGCTGCATGTAACGATGCTGCCGGAAACGTGTCAACTTCTTAGAGATGGCAGCGAATCCGAACCGACTTTCCTTATGAAGCGAGACGCCTTTGCAATGTGCCATGAAGCGAGTGAAGTGGGACGCTTATATTGGTGAGGTGATCGAAACATTGTGGTTTGCCGAGCAGGTGAACTTGGTCGTTCGGCAAAGCGGTTTTATCTTCAATTCACATGAAGGGCAAAAGGAACGCCCTGTCTTGAAAAGACTGTGGACAGGGAGATGCTTGCAGGTATCGTTCCCGTTTGCTAGAGAGAGTTGCATGCTGGACTTGGATGCAGAGCTTGTTCCCGGAGTCGAGGCAGCTGGTATTGCTCTGGGCCAGCCGGTCGAGTTGGTTTTGCACCTGGAGTCGCCAGATGCTATTGAACAACGCATTGGTTGTCGTGTACTGAAGTATGGAGCCATTTGGTTGTTCGATGAAGCAGGCATTGTAGATCAGATCTGCGTTTGGGATGGCTATAGGGGCAAGATCGCAGGTGTAATCGGTATTGGATCGCGCATCGCTGAGGTTGAAGCAACTTTTGGTCCGTTGTTGCATATCGAGCAGGAAGAATACCAAGTCGATACAGAGGAACCAGGGATTAGTTCCAACTGGTGCTTCTCTGTTGAGAAGGGTAGTCACTCTATGGGGGAGCCTGGGTGGGGTGATGCACGGCTCTGTTGTATCTGTATCATGCCCTGAGGAATCGGAATCGAGGTTTGCCACCCGGCAATCCGAGAAGTGAGGCAAACGTCGATGTATTGCTTAAGCGAGTAGAAGCGCTCAAACAAGAAAATGAGGCGCTAAGGCAGCAATGGGAGCATCAAGGAAAAGCGTAGTATTCGTTGCCGCCGAACGAATCATTGCAACGGACAGAAGCAAGTAATGTTGTACCAGGTAAGGGCGTTCAGGGTTTCTTGCCGCTGAATTCAGGCATTAGGCCACGAGGAGTGCGCGTATGAGCGATGAATCTGTCTCCTGTCAACTCACCGGCGTTGCCGGCGTCCACTTCGTTGCCGCCTACTTGAGCTATCTTGGATTCCACGCTGTTCCGACTACACGGAATGTTCGCGGACCGGACCTGCTCGTAAGCAGCATTGATGGCTTCCGGAGCCTTACCCTTCAGGTAAAGACAACTATGTGGGCAACCCGTACCCGTGGCCGAGGAGATGCCAAGAGGGTAGACCATTATGAGTGGGATATCGGCTGGGCGTCGGCCAGACTCAACAGTCCGAATCTATGGTTCGCGCTTGTCGACCTTCGGGAGTTCAAGGAACTTCCAAATACCTTTGTCGTTCCTTCTCGCGTAATCTTCAAATACTTCGAAGAGGGAGACCCTGAGACATGGAAGCGAGCCAGGTATCACCCCTTGTGTGAGGCTGTAGAAGAGTATAAGAACCAGTGGGACCAGATTAAGGAGGCGCTGTCCACTGGGCGGTACTCCGGCCTAACAACTCACTGCACCTGACAAAACTGCCGCGTTTGTTCATCTAGACCGGAGGGTTATTCAGGCGGTTTTGTAGGTAAGTTTCTTTCGTTATGCCCGTCCGTAGAGGCGTGTACGTATTGGAAAGGAATCCGCTATGGGAGTCATCTTCGACTTGCTTAAAGATATTCCGGTTTCCGCTGCCCTCAAAGAGAGATTGGCGCTCGCAGATGATAGGTTTGCTGCCCTTAAGTCCGAGAACGACAAGCTTATTGCGCAGAATGAAATTCTTGTGGCTGAGAACGCTGTTCTTGCGTCTCAAAACGCCATTCTTAAGAGCAAGATTGAGGTTCATGAATCTGAGAGCCACACATTGCAACTCCGTCTCCAGAATGAGAAGAACGAGAATAAGGCACTCGAAGCCGTACCGCACAATTTTGATCACATTGACGACCTCCCCGAAGAATTGATTCGGTTGCTGGTGTTAGCTGCAAAACGCCGCCACCAGGTGATTCCAATCAGCGAAGCTGCAACCGCTATGGGGCTGAATCCGCTTATGGTACGAACACACGCGCAGGAACTCGATAAACTCGGCTTAGGAGAATACCTTACTCAACAAAGCATAAGGATTCGCGAACGCTTTCATGCTACAGACGCCGGAATTCGTCGGCTGATAGAGTTGAACCGATTGCCAGAACCGGAAACATCTTCCGAAGAAAGGCTCCGCAGGCGTTCAAGCGGATCGTAAGCCAGTCGGCATAACAAATCATTGCAACGGACAGGCCCCAGTCGAGTTGTTCAGAGCAGCTGGGGCCAGGGCCTGCCGGTGAAGGCGGTCGTTGGGCGACAGACGTTGAGGGCGCTATGAAAGTAGATGATCCGGACCCCATACAACTGTGGCAGTCTATCTCCGCGTGGTATGCGGAGTTCGCGAGTATGCACAACTGGGAGTATCTGATTCCGATGGTCGCCCTGACCACCTGGATTGGCGAGCAACCATTTGCGACCAATCTCTACCCCAGCACGTCGCATGAATGGCTGTGCGTGCATTTGGTCCCAGGCTTCAACAGGGATCAGTCATTTTTCTCTTGCTGCGTCAAGGCTGGTGGGGAATTCGAGTGTGAAGCGTGGGCGAAAGTAGGGCAGAGCCTTTGCAGAAAGTCGGTTCCGCTCGATCAGGATCGCATGCTGTTCACTGAGTTCGTCGGCAAGCTTACAGGGGCAGATGCCTGAGCCGTCCAACCAATCACTGTAGCGGACGGCTCGCACGAGGGTATGTGCTGTTCCGAGAGTACGGTAAGCGGACTGCCGCTGACCTTTGTGGTTCGGCCTCTCTGTGGAGACGCCCCTGGCACTATCCGAGGTCTATGCCTTGAGCGAACTCGCGGATGGGAACGTGGTTCCATGACAGCCATGGTGACCTATGTGAAGTTCAAGCAACGGCTCTGACGGTGGCCCAACCAGCGTTTGCAAGGGACGGAACTCACCAGAATTGTATCAGTGTCAGAGGTTATGAAGGGTTCCGCGCCTAAAGCGGCTCGTTGGGCGCCGCCACCTGGTGAAAGGTGAGAAGCATGGCTGAACCGGGAGAGCAAAATGGCAAAACGATGAGTCCCAAGCGGCGTATGTCTCTGGCAGATGGCGTCATGCTTGCGTTAATGTTCGTATTGCCGATTCTCGTTGCAATAGCCGGAGCCCTTGTCGGCATTCAAATGCATGGGGCCTTCCCGGTCTGGCTGGCTGCTGTCATTGGATTCATTGTTGCGTTCGTGCTCGTGTTTTCGGGCGGCGCTGATCAGATGGATGTGATTGTACGTTCTGCCATCTTGTTGATCCTGGTGGGTATTCTATTTCCTATATTCTCGAACGCAAGAGAGAAAGCGCGGCAAAAAGAAAGAGCACGTTTCCAGCAGCAAAGGCAACTACCAATCCAGACTCATCCTTGAGCCAACCCAGCCCATGAGCGCCCCAACAAGGCGCTGTACTGGCCCGGTCCCCCACAAGGCCTTGAGCCGTTTTCTCCCTTGGAGCCAATATGAGGACCCACAATCGGCTTGGAACTCTCATTGCGATCGCGTTGCTCGCGGCCCCGTTAGCCCATGCCGGACCGCTGCACGATGCACAGCGTAACTTTTCTCTTACAATTCCGGAGGGCTTCGTCCGCGCGCCGGAAATCGAATCGGCCAAGCCGGACATCTTGTATGCCTACCGCCGGCAGGCAGATGCCGGACCCGGCGAGATTATCATTATTCAAGGGATGGGCGGCCTGCTCGGCCGCGAGCGCATGGGCGCCGCCGGTAGGCTTCCCGGCAATGCGGATGCGATCATCACCATGAGCTGGCATGGGTTCAACATCGATGTGGCTCAGGTGCCGGAGGTCGCGCCCGGAGGCATCGAGACGCTGACGTACAACGCCCAGGTGCCTCTGAAGCCGGAAGCGATACAGGTTTCGGTCGTAGGGTTGCGCGCATCCAAGGAGCGATTGGTGCAACTCGAGAGAGACCTGCTGGCGAGTCTGGACGGGGAGACTAACTGGTTGCGATCTATGGCGCCGCCCGACCCCGCCGGCGAGCAGCAGTATCGCATGAAGATGCTCATTTCGGCCATTGCATTCATCGTGATCGGATTGGTCGGCTTCTGGTTTATCGCGCTGCGCAAACCGGGGGTCGTGATCCTCATCACGACCAGCGCCTATATTGCCTCATGGTTCGTCAATACCGGTGATCTGAGCGAGATGCACCTGGCTGTCGGCGCTGTCCGCATGCTGTCCTTCTTCGGCATGGGGGTCGGTTTGATCGGTATGTACCGGTTGTCGAGGATCAATAGGCGGGAAACCGAGGCGGCGGGTTCGGAAACGGTGACGCAGGGCATAGCGGTCGACTTGCGGTGCTCTTGGTTCTGGCAATCTCTATTTTATGCCTGCCGTCCCATCGTGGAGGTCGACGGAGTGGCCCACCTCGCTCGATGGGGACCGATCGCGCTTCCGCTCCCGCCCGGCCGGCATCGCGTTCGGATCTACTTCCGTTATATCCTGAACGAGGAATGTGGCGTCGCGGACACCGCCATCGATGTCGGAGAGGAGCGAGTAGTGCGCATTACCTATTGCGCGCCCTACACCGCATTTCAGCGCGGAAAGCTGACGACCGCGTAGCGCGCTCAATAGATGGGGAGGAAGATCATGCTAATAACTGCATGGCTCGTTGTCGGATGCTTGTGCTTCGGGGGTATTGGCGGCGATCCGCAGGCCGATGCGCCGAATTCGAAGCCCACCGATCCAGCTATCATCAAGACCCTTCTTCCGACATTTGCTAACCAAACGGACGCAGTTCTCCTCACGCTGGTGAAGAAGTATCCGGGACTCGTCGACGACATGGATTCATCCGACTGCACGGCTTTGCACTACGCAGCCCGGTTCGGCAGGGTTGAAACGGCCCGGTGGCTCATCGCGCATAAGGCAGATGTCAATACGGTGTCTTACAATCGGTTTACGCCGATGCACATGGTCAGCAACGCCACGTTGGCGAAGCTGCTAATCAAGGCTGGGGCGAACTTGAACGCGATAGATGCCTGGGGCAATACGCCCCTGCAGCGCGCCGCCGAGGAAAACCGCTTGGCAGTCGTGGATGCCATCCTGGCTTCCGGCTACAAGCTCGACCTGAGATCGGCGATTATGGTGAAGAAGCGAGACCTGGTCAAGAAGATGCTCAAGGACGACCCGAATCTCGCACGCCAGCCGTCGAATGCGTCTGGCCTGTGGGGCGACACCACTCCGCTGGGGCTGGCAGCCCGCCAGAAGGACAAGGAAATCGTTAAACTCTTGCTGGATTCTGGGGCCGACGTGAACGAGGGGACCGACATGCCGAACGCGGGTGGGAATGCTACGGCTCTGACCAACGCTGTCTGGGCCGGGGACAAGGAGATCGTCAAGCTCCTGCTCGACCGTGGCGCAAAGACGGATGTCGTCGGCGGGAAGTTCTACCGGAGGATCCTTGACTATGCCCGCAAGCACTCCTCCCGCGAGATCGTGGAGCTGTTGGAGAAGGCGGAAGCCAAGGGAAAGGAGGCACTGCCTTCTCTATCTCACAAGGAAGTTATGGACCGATTTCGTTCGCGTGCTACTGCAGAGGAAATTCGTCAGTTTGATCGCCTGACTTCGGCTACGGACACTCTCTCGCAGACACGCGCTATCGAGTTGGTCCTCTTCAAACTCAAAGATAACGAATTATTCGAGATCGGGGTTACACAGGTAGAACAACCTGGGCATCTTGACTGGTGTGTCGCATGGTCACGCGATACGGATGACATCTGCCAGGCTGTCCACGATGCACTCGGTCGCGTTGGATTGGGCGCAACTGCCAGTTGCGGTCACGGCTGCGCTGGCTGGTATGTGACGCGCGAGGAGTTCTTTAAAGCGCGCCAAGCATTGCTTAACTCTGCCACGGTCCAATCACTTGGTGTAACCGTTGTGACGCCCCAATTCCGTTTGCCATGACTGCGCCTATCGCATGACAGACGCACGCTTTTCGCAGACGAGAGGCCACGCACTTATGCAGGACGATGATCAACAACTGATTCATGATGTAGAGACCATCGGATGGCATATCCTCCTTATTCCTGAAGATGAAGAGGGGCCTGGCTTCGCGTTTACCGTTGGCCTCTATCACTCCTTCCGCCACCCCGAGGTCCTTATCATGGGGCTCCCTCTGCAGGTGATGATGGACCTGCTCAATATCGTTGGGGATCAGGTTAAGGCGGGGAACCGATATCACCCAGACCAGCGCACCACCGACCTCCTCGAAGGTTACGAATGTGCGTTCCGAACGATTCCGACGACAGCTTACGAGGAGTACCTGGGTTACGCGATGTGGTTCTATAAGGGGACCGACTTTCCGGCATTGCAATGCTTCTGGCCTGACAAAGGAGGCCGCTTTAGCTGGGAGCCGGGCTTTGATACCCGCCTTGTCAATATGCAAGCAACACTATACGAGATGGGCAGTGACCGCTGACGGTTTTGACGGTTCCAATCAGACCTCACTATCGGGGTATGGATTCTGTTTATGAAGTTTTTGTGCAGCACAAGGAGTCGTTTGGCACCTGGGCGTCGAATACTCATGCAAACCCCACAGGAGGCGACCATGGGAACTTCCCAACCGAGCAAGG